>ERZ836939.1603-NODE-1603-length-25366-cov-5.352021_pt1 | contig 25366 bp, 21 predicted proteins | sample MGYA00519912_ERZ836939 | MGnify/ENA primary metagenome ERZ836939 (study PRJEB31850, sample SAMEA3708810) | human gut metagenome | biome: human gut; feature: human-associated habitat; material: faeces | place: China | collected 2014 ...
CTGGCGGCGAATGAATCCGGCTCGATGCCGAGCCGTCAAACGAAGTCCCGGCTAAAAGCGCAGGCGTAAGACGCCTGTTTTATGAATGTTCGCGCAGCCCCCTAAAACCCGCCTTTTAGGCGGGCGCCCGGAGCCAGCGTTAGCCGGGACGGCATAGGCAGAGGCATCCGTCGGAGAGCTTTTGGTACTTTTTGCGGCCAAAAAGTACAAAGAATTTCGCGGTCAAAGACTGCGATTAAGACAATAAATGTAAATTTGTACATATGGAACTTTTCAACGTATATTCGTTATATCCGATCGAACCGGTGAGGGGCAAGGGCTGCTACGTCTACGACGCGGCGGGAACCGAGTACCTCGACCTTTACGGCGGCCATGCCGTGATCTCGATCGGGCATGCGCAGCCCGACTACGTGCGGGCCGTGCAGGAGCAGGTCGCACGTCTCGGATTCTACTCCAACTCGGTCGAGAATTCGCTTCAGGTGAAGTTGGCGGAGAGACTGGGCCGCATCTCGGGTTACGACGACTACCGCCTTTTCCTCTGCAACTCGGGGGCCGAGGCCAACGAGAACGCCCTGAAACTGGCGTCGTTCCACACGGGCCGGTCGAAGGCGCTCGCCATCTCGAAGGCCTTCCACGGCCGCACGTCGGGAGCCGTCGCCGTGACGGACAATCCGGCGATCTCGTCGCCCTTCAACCGCACGCCGAACGTGGAGTTCACCCCCCTGAACGACATCGGGGCGATGCGCGCGAAGCTCGCCACGCGGGAGTTCGCGGCGGTGATCGTCGAGGGCATTCAGGGCGTTGCGGGCATCCACTGCCCGACGGACGAGTTCCTGCGCGCCGTGCGCGCCGCGGCGACCGAGACCGGGACGCAGCTGGTGCTCGACGAAATCCAGTCGGGATACGGTCGCACGGGCCGCTTCTTCGCCCACCAGGCCGCCGGCATCCGCCCCGACCTGATCACCACGGCCAAAGGCATGGCCAACGGATTCCCGATCGGCGGCGTGCTCATAGCGCCCCACTTCGAGGCGCGTCCGGGGCTGTTGGGAACCACCTTCGGCGGCAGTCACCTGGCCTGTGCGGCGGCCATCGCCGTGCTGGAGGTGATCGAGCGCGACGCTCTGGTGGAAAACGCCGCCGAGATCGGCGACTACCTTCTGGCCGAGCTGCACAAGATCGGCGGACTGAAAAAGGTGCGCGGACGCGGCCTGATGATCGGCATAGAGATCGACGGATCGGGTCCGGAGCTGCGCAAGAAACTGCTTTTCGACAAGCACATCTTCACGGGCGGGGCGGGAGCTTCGACCGTCAGGCTGCTGCCGGCGCTGTGCTTGACGAAAGAGATGGCGGACCGCTTCCTCACGGCGTTCGACAAGGTGAAAGGTGAAAAGTGAAAAAGATCGACTTTTGCTCCGGACCCCATAAAACCGGCGTTTTACGCCGGCAGGCCGCAGCTCCGCCCTGCGAAGGCCTGCTATTGCGCGTTGCTTCATAGCATTCCCCCGCGAGCTGCCGCCTGCCTAAAAGGCGGGATTTAGAGGACGATCCAGAGACAGCCTTCCGAGATGGAAGCCAGATAATTTAACAAAAAACAAAAAAACGAATCCATGGATAAATTCACCTGCGTAGAAGACATCGGCGACCTTCGTCAGGCTGTCGCCGAAGCATTGGAGATCAAGCGCGACCGCTTCCAGTTCACGGGGCTGGGGCGCAACAAGACCCTTTTGATGCTCTTCTTCAATTCAAGCCTCCGCACGCGGCTTTCGACCCAGAAGGCCGCCATGAACCTCGGCATGAACGTCATGGTCCTCGACGTCAACCAGGGGGCGTGGAAACTCGAAACCCAGCGGGGTGTGGTGATGGACGGCGACAAGGCCGAACACCTGCTCGAAGCCATTCCGGTCATGGGATCGTACTGCGACGTGATCGGCGTAAGATCGTTCGCACGGTTTCAGGACAAAGCCGAGGATTACGAGGAACGCGTGCTGGAGCAGTTCATCCGCCACTCGGGCCGTCCGGTCTTCTCGATGGAGGCCGCGACGCGCCACCCGTTGCAGAGTTTCGCCGACCTGATCACCATCGAGGAGCACAAGGCCGTGGAGCGTCCGAAGGTCGTGATGACCTGGGCGCCGCACCCCAACGCCCTGCCGCAGGCCGTGCCCAACTCGTTCGCCGAGTGGATGAACGCCGCGGACTACGATTTCGTCATCACCCACCCCGAAGGGTACGAACTGGACCCGAAGTTCGTGGGCGCGGCGCGCGTCGAATACGACCAGCGCAAGGCCCTCGAAGGCGCCGACTTCGTCTACGCCAAGAACTGGGCCGCCTATACGGACCCCAATTACGGCAAAGTGCTGTCGCGCGACCGCGCATGGACGGTCGATGCGGAGAAGATGGCGCTCACGAACAACGCCCGCTTCATGCACTGCCTGCCCGTAAGGCGCAACATGATCGTCACGGACGAGGTGATCGAATCGCCCCGTTCGCTGGTGATCCCCGAGGCCGCGAACCGCGAGATCGCGGCCCAGGTGGTACTCAAACGACTGCTGGAGGGTCTGAACTGATGGAACGGATCACAGTCGTAAAAATAGGCGGCAACGTCATCGACAACCCCGCGGCGATGAAACGCTTCCTGAAGGAGTTCGCCGCGCTGGAAGGCCCCAAAATACTCGTGCACGGAGGCGGAAAACTGGCCACGCGGCTGGCCGAGCGGCTGGAGCTGAAGGTGCAGATGGTCGACGGACGCCGCATCACCGACAAGGGAACGCTCGACGTGGTGACGATGGTTTACGCCGGGCTGATCAACAAGCAGGCGGTGGCCGGATTGCAGGCCGCAGGATGCAACGCCCTCGGGCTGTCGGGCGCCGACGGAAACGCCGTCACGGCCCGGCGCCGCAGCCCCCAGCCGGTCGACTACGGGTTCGTGGGCGACATCGAACGGGTGGACTCCGCGCTGCTGCGCAGGCTGCTCGAAGACGGCATGGCGCCCGTCTTCTCGGCCATCATGCACGACGGAAAAGGGACCCTGCTGAACTGCAACGCCGACAGCGTGGCTTCGGCCGTAGCGCTGGGCGCGGCGGAAATCGCCCCGACGGACCTGGTTTTCTGCTTCGAGAAAGCCGGGGTTCTGCGCGACCCGGACGACGACACGTCGCTGATCCGCGAGATCACGGCCGCAACCTATCCGCCGCTCAAGGCCGACGGCGTCGTGAGCAAAGGGATGATCCCCAAGATCGAAAACGCCCTGAAAGCCGTCGAAAAAGGGGTGCGGAGCGTGACGATCCGAAGCTCCGAAAACCTGTCGAACGGAATCGGAACGGTGATCCGGAATTCATAATTCACAATTAGAATAGTTCGATGTCGTAATTGCCTGATCCATGCCCCGGATGCTGTCAGCCGCCGTACTCGCCGCCTTTGGCGTCGTATTCAAATCCGACCCCACCCCGGCCCTCCCTCAAGGAGGGAGATGGCGTCGTTCCGAACCGCAGTCGATTGCAACACGAATGTAGCTAATTCTATTAAAATTCAAAATTTGGACGCACACATCACAGAGGCCGTAGAACTCTTAAAACAGCTCATCGCGACGCCCTCCCGCTCGCGCGACGAGGCGCGCACGGCAGACCTGCTCCACGCATTCCTCGCCCAATGCGGAGCAGCGCCCGAACGGCTTGCGAACAATGTCTGGGCACGGGCCGAGGGGTTCGACCCCGCACGACCGACGCTGCTCCTGAATTCGCACCACGACACGGTGCGCCCGGCGGCATCGTACACGCGGGACCCCTATGCGCCCACCGTCGAGGACGGAAAGCTTTACGGACTGGGAAGCAACGACGCAGGGGCTTCGGTGGTATGTCTGTTGGAGACTTTTCTCACGTTCCGCACACGTCCGCTGCCCTTCAACCTCGTGCTGGGAATCTCGGCCGAGGAGGAGTGCATGGGCGAAAACGGCATCCGCGCCCTGCTGCCCGCCCTGGGGAAAGTGGACATGGCGCTGGTGGGCGAACCGACGGGGATGCAGGCCGCGACAGGCGAACGGGGACTGGTCGTCCTGGATTGCACGGCGCACGGCCGGAGCGGCCACGCGGCGCGCGGCGAAGGGGTCAACGCCCTCTATATCGCGCTGGACGACATCGCGCGGCTGCGCTCTTTCCGCTTCGGACGGGAATCGGAACTGTTAGGACCCATCGGCATTGCGGTGACGCAGATCGAGGCGGGCACGCAGCACAACGTCGTGCCCGACACGTGCCGTTTCGTCGTGGACGTCCGCACGACGGACGCCTACTCGAACGAGGAGACGGTCGGGATTCTGCGGGCGGCCCTCCGCTCCGACGCCGTGCCGCGGTCGACGCGCATCCGCGCCGCGGCGGTCGGCGGGGAACATCCGCTGGTGAAGGCCGCAGTCGCCGCGGGACGCGAAACCTATGTTTCGCCGACCACTTCGGACCGCACGCTGATGCCCTTCCCGGCACTCAAGATGGGTCCCGGACAATCGTCGCGGTCGCACACGGCCGACGAATTCGTCCTCCTCGAGGAGATCGCGGAGGGAATCGCCGTTTATGAAAAGTACATCGAAAAATTAGCACAGGAATATGGCTGGAAAACTTTGGGATAAAGGCTACGAGCCGGACAAAATGATCGAGGAATACACCGTGGGCGACGACCGCGAACTGGACATGCGCCTGGCGCGCTACGACGTCGAAGGGTCGCTGGCGCATATCGCCATGCTCGAGACCATCGGGCTGCTGACGGCGGAAGAACTCGAAAAACTCACCGCAGGGCTGAAAGAGATCGCCGCGGAGATCGAAGCCGAGCGTTTCGAGATCGAACCCGGCACGGAGGACGTTCATTCGCAGGTCGAGCTGATGCTCACCCGCCGGCTGGGCGACGCGGGCAAGAAAATACACTCGGGGCGTTCGCGCAACGATCAGGTCCTCGTGGACCTCAAACTGTTCCTGCGCGACGAACTGCGGCAGGTGGCCGACGCCGTGAAGAGGGTCTTCGACCGGTTGCAGGAGCAGAGCGAAAAGTATAAGGAGGTGCTGATGCCGGGTTACACCCACCTCCAGATCGCCATGCCCTCGTCGTTCGGACTGTGGTTCGGGGCCTATGCCGAGACGCTCGCGGACGACATGCGTCTGGTGGCCGCGGCGTGGCACATCGCCAACCAGAATCCGCTGGGATCGGCCGCCGGATACGGTTCGTCGTTCCCGCTCGACCGCACGATGACCACCCGTCTGATGGGCTTCGAAGAGCTGCACTACAACGTCGTGGCGGCGCAGATGAGCCGCGGCAAGAGCGAACGCGCCGCAGCGGCCGCCATCGCCGCCGTGGCCGCGACGATCGGCCGGCTGGCGATGGACGTATGTCTGTTTATGAGCCAGAATTTCGGGTTCGTGTCACTGCCCGACGAGCTGACCACCGGGTCGAGCATCATGCCCCACAAGAAGAATCCCGACGTCTTCGAGATCATGCGCGGACGCTGCAACCGCCTGCAATCGGTTCCCAACGAGATCGCGCTGCTGACGACCAACCTCCCCGTGGGTTACCACCGCGACCTGCAACTGTTGAAGGACATCCTCTTCCCGGCGACGACGGAGATCAAACGCACGCTCGCGATGTGCGACTTCATGCTTGCGCACATCCGCGTCAACGAGCACATCCTCGACGACAAAAAATACGACTATCTGTTCACGGTGGAGGACGTCAACCGGATGGTGCTGGCGGGCACGCCCTTCCGCGAGGCCTACAAGCAGGTGGGCATGGCCGTCCAAAGGGGCGAATACACGCCCACACGCGAGGTGCGCCACACCCACGAAGGCAGCATCGGCAACCTCTGCACGGCCCAGATCCGCCGCAAGATGGAGCGCGTGATGCAGGAGTTCGAGTAGGCGCGGCGCGGGCGGACAACAGGCGTGGCGGCGAAAAGCAGGCGCGGCGGCGAAAAGCAGGCGCGGACAGGCAACAGACGCGGCGGCGAGATGCAGGCGCGGTGCGGGCAACAGGTGCGGATGTTTGGCCGTTCGGAATAATTGACTAACTTTGTCTGTAACCAACCCAAACCGACAAAGCAATGAATCTGAAACGCATGCTGTTGCTGCTGGCGTTGTCCGCAGCTATTTCGGCCGTCGCCGGACCGCAGAAAGTCAAGACCTCCGTTGAAAAAGTGACCCTGTTCATCGACGGGGCGCAGGTGACGCGCACCCGGCAGGTGGACCTCCCGGCCGGAAATTCGACGGTCGTATTCACCGGCCTGTCGCCCTATCTGGATGACAAGAGCATGCAGGTCAGCGCCAAAGGCCCATTCACGGTGACGGCCGTCAACCGGCTTTTCAACCACACCGACAGCCTCGAACGCACAACACGCCAAAAGACGCTCGAACAGACGCTCGAAGAGACGCAGCGGCAGCTGGACCGGCTGAAGGCCTCGCGCGAGGTCGTGGATGCGGAGAGCGAACTGCTGAAAACGAACTGCTCGGTCGCCAACCGGAACGTCGCCACCCCGCTGGCCGCCATCAGGGAGCTGAACGAGTACTATGCCGCACGGCTGGAAGCGCTGAAAAGCAAGGCGCTCTCCCTCGACGCGGAAGAGGAGAAAATCAACGAGCGCAGACGGCAGATTCTGGCCGAACTGGTGAATCTGGGCGGCAGACAGTCGGACCCGATGAGCGAAGTGGAGGTGCGGATCGAAGCGCCTGCGGCCTGCAAGGCGTCGTTCACGCTGACCTACTACGTCCGCAACGCCGGCTGGTTCCCCTCGTACGACATCCGTTCGGGCGGGTTGTCGGAGCCGGTGGAGATCTCCTACAAGGCCAATATTTTCCAGAACACCGGAGAGGAGTGGAAGAACGTCGCCTTGACGCTCTCCTCGTCGAACCCCAATACCGGGAGCATCGCCCCGCAATTGCAGACCTGGCGGCTCGACTACGGTCTCGTCCCGCCCCGCTACAACCTCAACATGACGAACAACACCGTGTCGGGAACAGTCCTCGACCATCAGCGCAAACCCCTGCCCGGAGCGACCGTCCTGATTCCCGGCACGACCATCGGCGCCGTCACCGACACCCGGGGCAGCTACTCGATCACCGTTCCCAACGGTGCTTCCAGCCTGCAATTCAGCTACGTCGGCTACATACCCCGAACGGAGCGAATCACGGGCAACACGATGAACGTCGTGATGCAGGAGGATGCGACGAAGGTGGACGACGTGGTCGTCATGGGATACGGCGTCTCGAATCAACTGGCAGGCGCCGCGCCGGGTGTCCGGATTCGCGGCACAGCGGCTTCGGACAGAAAGGTGGCGGAAGTCGATTTTGCAGACTTCGACGCCGAGAGCGCCGTGATGGAGGTGGAGCAGACGCAGAGCCAGCTGGGCTACGAGTTCGAAATCAGACAGCCCTACACCATCCCTTCAGACGGCAAGAGCGTCGCAGCCGAAATCGGGAGGTTCGACCTGCCGGCCGCCTATATCTACCAGAGCACGCCGAAGATCGACAAGGACGCCTTCCTCGTGGCGGAGGCCACCGGCTGGGAGAGACTCAACCTGTTGCAGGGCGAGGCGAACGTCTATTTCGAAAACACGTTCGTCGGCAAGAGCATCCTCGATCCCGGTCAGACGAGCGACACACTCCGCTTCTCGATGGGCCGCGACCGGAGCATCCGCATCGAACGCACCAAGGAGAACGACTATTCGTCGCGCCGCGCCATCGGTTCGAACCAGACACAGACCGTGGCGTGGAAGTTCTCCGTGCGCAACACACGCCCGGAACCCGTCGTGCTGACGCTCGCCGACCAGCTGCCCGTATCGCGCAACAGCGCCATCGCCGTATCGGCCGAGGAGTTGAGCGGAGGCCAGCTGGACAAGGAGAGCGGCATCGTCACCTGGAGGCTGGAGCTGAAACCCGGCGAGCAGCGCGAACTGCGCCTGCGCTACGCCGTGAAATATCCCAAAGGACGCAGCCTGACAATCGAGTGACCCGAAGAGGGGAGGGAAACGAAAAAGGGAGGACTGCATCGTCCTCCCTTTTTTCGAAGCCGTAACTTCCGCCTATTTGATGCGCTCGTAGTACTCACGGGTGCGGGTGTCGACACGGATCTTGTCGCCCGTGTTGATGAACAGCGGCACACGGATCGTGGCGCCGTCCTTCGCCGTCGCGGAGTTCACCGTCGCGGGTTTCAGCGAGTTGGTCGACGCCGTGTCGCCCTTGATGCCCGGCTCGGTGTAGATCACCTCCATATCGACGATCGGAGGAAGTTCGGCCGAAAGAACGGCCTCCTTCTCGGTGTGGAACATCACCTCGACGATCTGACCGTCGGTGATCAGGTCGTAGTTGTTGATCAGGTTCCGGTCGATGTTGATCTCCTCGAAAGTCTCGGTGTGCATGAAATGCGCTCCCAGGTCATCCTCGTAGGTGAACTGATAGGGACGGCGCTCGACGCGCACCTGCTCGATCTTCTGGCTTACCGACGAGAAGGTGTTTTCCAGCACGCGGCCGTTTTCCAGATTCTTGAGTTTCGAACGGACGAAGGCAGGGCCTTTGCCCGGTTTGCAGTGCTGGAAATCGACCACAAGGAACGTCTTGCCGTCCATTTCGATACACATGCCGATCTTGATGTCAGCTGCTGTAATTGTCATAGGAATATGGTTTATAATTGTTGTTTTTTCGCGCCGCGAAGTTACGAAAAAAATCCGGAAATTCCTATTCCCGGGGCCACGGCCCGCTGCAAACGCCCGCAGAACGGCCTCAAAGCTCTATCGCCTTGCATTTGAGGCCCATCTGCCGGATCTTCTCCAACGTACGGGGAAGTGCGTAACGCATGTTGCGGAAGGCCTTTTCGCTGTCGTGGAACACCACGATGGCGCCCGGCGCGAGGTGTTTCGTGACGTTCTTCAGGCAGGTGCGGGGCGACAGGCGGCGGTTGTAGTCGCGCGAGATGATGTCCCACATCACCAGTTTGTAACGCTGGCCCAGGAAACGCGCCTGCGCCGGGGTGATGCGCGCATAGGGCGGACGAAACAGTTCGCTGTGGATCAGATCGTTGGCGAAATCGACATCCTCCGTATAGCGTTCGAGGCTCATGCCCCATCCCTTCTGGTGCGAATAGGTGTGGTTGCCCACCTTGTGCCCGGCGTCGAGAATGCGCTTGTAGAGGTCGGGATACATCTCGACGTTCTTGCCCAGCACGAAGAAGGTCGCTTTGGCATCGTACTTGTCCAGCGTCGAAAGAATCCACTCCGTGACGCCCGGCGTGGGACCGTCGTCGAAGGTCAGGAACACGCCGTCCTCGTCGTCGATCTCCCAGATCAGGTCCGGCATCAGGCGCCGGACTATTTTTGGCGGTTTCAAACGCATAACGCGGCAAAAATAGTGAAAATCTAAACAATCGGAAAGGGAATCCGTCAAAACATGCAATGTCAAAAAAACACAAAGAACGGCAATTGATCCGCCTTGTGTTCCTAAAAGCCAAAATAATATCTGCCGATGGCGGACTCTCTTTCCTTGCTGCTGTGCGCAATCTGTTACTCCGCTGTTACCCCGTTTTCAATAAAAAAACAGCCTTGAAATCGAATCGTTTCGGATTTTCTCGAATATACATAACAACAATTTAAATTATAATGTATATGAAAGAAAAAGAGATCATTAGGCTACGCCATAAAAAATTGCAAAACGGACAGACATCCCTCTATTTAGACTTTTACTTCAAAGGAGTGCGACAGTACGATTTCTTGCGATTATACCTCGTTCCGGAACAAACAAAAGCAGACAAACTCAAAAACGAAGAAACACTCCGTCTTGCCAATGCCATCAAAGCACAACGAACGGTCGAGTTCTTTAATGACCTGCACGGCTTTACAACCCGCAAAGCCGATGTCAATTTGATTCAATATGTCGAATGTGTGGCGGAAAATAAACGTAAATGCGGAAAAACGGGAATGGAAGCCTCGCTGCAATCACTAATATATCATCTGAAAAAATATAGAGGGAGTAAAATCATGTTGAGAGACGTGACGGTTAAGTATTTAAATGGATTCATCCACTATCTTTCAAATGCAACATCCATCAACTCCTCCACGATATTGAAAAAATCGACGCAACACAATATGTTCGTTAACTTGAGGATGGTCATTCACCAAGCTATCAAAGACGAATTGCTGACGATAGACCCGACGAAATCAGTGGATGCACCAAAAACAATACAAGCGCACAAGGAGTATCTTACCGAACAGGAGATCAAGTTATTAATCGACACTCCTTGTAAGAAAGAAGATGCAAAAAGATCGTTCTTGTTTTGCTGTTTCACAGGCTTGAGATTTTCAGATGTCAGTTTGCTGAAATGGAGTCAAATTTCAACCGGGAATGACAATACGATGCACATCAACTTTCGACAGAAAAAAACAAAAGTCGAAAACTATATCCCACTATCAGAAAATGCAGTTTATCAATTACCGGACAGGAGTACGATAACGAACAATGATCCGGTGTTTCAAATGCCGACAGAGACAGTAATGCGAAAAGTATTGAAACAATGGGTATCAGATGCCGGAATCGACAAACATATCACGTTCCATTGCAGTAGACATACTTGCGCAACCCTGTTGTTGAACTCCGGTGTGGACATCTACACGGTCAAGGAAATCTTGGGACATACCGATATCGGAACCACCATGCAATATGCAAAGGTCGTTGACAAAACGAAACGAGAAGCAGTTAATAGAGTCCCTGTTCTATATTGATCTTTGTTGAACCCGGTGTATTATCTCAAAAAGACCGGGATTGTCGTTACGGTTGACCCGTATCGAATCGGAACAAGGTGTAACATCGAGTGTTTTAAGTAAATTGTTGCAACACGACAAAAATCGTAGGGAATAACAATAGTCGAGATTCAAAGTTCGGAGACGATTGAACCTGCAATTCAGAACCGTAAGGAAATGACACAACATGACATCGAGGTGGGACAATTCACATCCGGGACAAAACAAATAATTCAGTTTATAGTGATTCCGTAATTCGAGTTTTTTGACGGGATTCCATCCGCAATTCAAATAGGTCAGATTCGGGAACGATTCGATCCCTGCAAACGACTCGATCCCTCGGTGGGAACAATCTATCTTCGTAATTCGTAAAGTATCGTAGGGGGAGATTTTGCCATCTTTATCGACGATAAGATCATAGGTACTGACCAGATAATCGAAGAAATTGGAATCGGGGATACGAACTCCGTATCGATAAGTTCGTTCGGTGACTTTGTAAGTAGGAAAATCCATAGGTAGATTCGTTTTTTGTATTTATCGAACGAAAAACTGGAAACATACAGAGAAGATACTGAAAGTAAAATAGTGATTTTTTGGAATATTCGGGTTAAATTTGTTCGGCAATACCCCGTTGAGTGTGTTGATATTAGCAAACATTTTTATACCTTTGTGGTGTTCCTTCGGGGACAGACATATTATTGATGAAAGTGTTTTGCTTTTATCCTTGATCGAGAATCTGGAAAATTCATGTGTACAAGGATAACAATGACACTCGTCACTTGTATTGGTATGTTCATATCTCAACATATCAGACAAGTGTGGGGTATTGTTTATTTGTACACGGGTATTCCAGAACCTTCGATCAGATAGACAAACAATCCCACACTTTCTTTTTTGATTAACCGACCATTGAGGGATTGAATGGTAACTGAATTTTGAATTTGAAATCAAAATTATAGTTGCTATGAGACAAATTTTACTTTATTTTCTGAACCTTATTATTGCAGTCGCAATGGTATCCTGTTCCGGACATGAAGACGACATGGATGACAACGGAAATGGAGGTGGTAGCACACCCTCCCCAAATACGGGTATTAAAATTGCTACAATTATTGTTAAGGATATTACTTTGACTTCGGCCACATCTGGCGGGAATATAACCGATGACGGGAACTTTCCTCTAATTGAGCGAGGTATTTGTTGGAATACATCAGAAAATCCGACCATAAATGATTTTAAGACATCAGATGGGACAGGAGTAGGAACTTATACATCGCGATTAATAAATTTATCTGGTGGAAATACCTATTATGTCCGGGCCTATGCAACTAATATCAGGGGAACAACCTATGGGCAACAAGTTACATTCAATACGCCAGGCATATCCCCCACTTTGTCAACCGCAGAACTCTCCACCATAACAAGTAATACAGCGCTGTCTGGAGGAACCATTACCCATAAAGGCGGCAGCGAAATAGCAACCGTAGGCATCTGTTGGAATACAACAGGATTACCTACAATTGACGATTGGAGTACATCAGAAAAATATAAATCTAATTCATTCGCCTTAAAATTAACTGAATTAGAACCTTATACAAAATATTATGTGCGAGCATACGCAACCAATGACACCGGAATTGGATACGGCGAAGATCGAACATTTACTACTGCCAAAGGAGTCCCTGTATTATCAACAATCCCCATCACAGAGGTCACAACTAATAGCGCAAAATCAGGTGGCATAATAACAAATACCGGAGGTAGCAAAATTATTTCATGTGGAGTATGTTGGAACACAAAACCAACCCCGACTATCCACAATCCCAAAACCTCTGATATGGAAACAGGAGGGCAATTTACATCACAACTTACAGATTTAGAATTCGGTAAAACCTATTATGCTCGCGCCTATGCCACAAACGAATTTGGCACATCCTATGGAGAGGAAATATCATTTATGGCTAATGATATTAGTCTTCCGACTCTAACAACCTTACACGCATCTGACATCACAATTAATAGCGCAAAATTAGGTGGAAATATTACAAGTGCCGGTAGTGGAAATATTATAGAACGAGGTATTGTTTGGAGCACAAGTTCAAACCCCACAATCGACAACCACAAAATCAGTAATGGCACAGGCGTTGGCAAATATATTATTTCTATAACGGAATTGGCCGATAAGACAATTTACTATGCTCGTGCATATGCTACTAATGAAAAAGGTACTGCATATGGCGATGAGATTAATTTTACAACTGTAGAGTTAAAAACCCCGGAATTGAGCCAAACTAATATATCAAATATAGGAGTATCAAGTGTCACGGTAAAAAGTTCAATACGGGATAATGGTAACGGAACAATATCAGAACAAGGATTTTGTTGGAGTACGAATTCTGTTCCGACAATCAATGATTTTAAAATTCAAAAAAGTCCAATTATCGGGGAATTTTCATCATTGATCTCGTCATTGGACGACAATACCCAATATTATGTCCGAGCATATGCTATCAATCAAAAAGGGGTTGGGTATGGAGAAATTGCTAAGTTCTCAACTCTCAAAAGAGGGTTACCTTGTCTTTCGGATATTCAAATGTCGGAACTGTCATTTGCTTCCGTCAAATTATCCAGTTCGGTAACAGATAATGGCAACCTTGATATTAGCGCTCGTGGATTTTGCTGGTCTACATCACCCAATCCAACTATTGATAATGATCAATTGCAAGTTGGTCGTGGAATGGGGGACTTTACAAAAACTATATCAGGACTACAAGAAGATACAAAATATCATATTCGCTCCTATGCAACAAATGAAACTGGAACCGGATATAGTAATGAGCTGACATTAACTACCGGGAAACGAGATATTCCGATTCTTAAAACGACAATTTTTGAGCAAATTAATGATACATCTGTCTCTGTATCGAGTAGCATCGAATCATCCGGTTATTTAGACATAATAGAATATGGATTCTGTTGGTCTACATCTCCAAACTCCACAATAGACGGTCACAAGATTCGATGCACTACATCTTTCACGGCAAATATATCTGGCCTACAGGAGAATACGAAATATTATATCCGTTCATACGCCATCAATAGCATGGGTATAGGGTATGGCGAAGAAAACTCCGTTTATACTCAACCATCAGTTAGTATTGCAGACGAATGGTTCAAACGGTATTGTTTGTACAAATTTGATACAGATAAAAACAATATACTTTCATACGCTGAAATAAAGGATATAACTACGCTCGATTTAGGTGATTATATGCAATATATTTATAATTTTCATGGGAATATCGATCCGGAAATATACACTATACGATCTTTGGATGGAATTAAATATTTTACTGGATTACAGACCCTAAATGTAACGGGAGGGGGTGTAAAACTACAGCTATTAGATGTCAACGGTTGTGAAAATTTGGCAACATTGAATTGCAGTGACAATCAACTGACCTCTTTAGATGGCATTAGCAATTGCCCCAATTTAACGATACTGAATTGCAGAAACAATCAACTGACATCTTTAGATGGTATTAGCAATTGCCCCAATTTAACGATACTGGATTGTGGCAACAATCCACTAACCTCATTGGATGTGAGTGATTATCTGAATTTGACAACATTGAATTGCAATTATACTGGTGGCAATCGCACTGGTAGCCTAACCTCTTTGAACGTGAATGGATGTACAAATTTGACAACATTGGATTGCAGTAACAACCCACTTACCTCGCTAGATTTGAGTGGGAACCCTAATTTAATAACATTGAATTGTACTTCAAATCAACTAACCTCTTTAAATGGCATTAGCAATTATTGCCCGAATCTGACAGCATTGTATTGCCATAATAATCCGCTGACTTCGTTGGATGTGAATGGATGTATAAATTTGAAAGAATTGTATTGTGGAGCCAATAAAATGACCTCATTGGATGTGAGTGGATGTATAAATTTGATAACATTAGCGTGTAATAATAATTATGTAGGCAAGAACTATAAGAAGCTAACTTTTTTGAACGTGAATGGATGTGTAAATTTAACGACATTGGAGTGTTCAAGCAATCAATTAAACTCAATGGATTTAAGTGATTGTCCCAACTTGACAGAATTGAATTGTAGTAGCAATCAACTGACCTTGTTGGAAGTGAGTAAGTGTAAAAATTTGTTCAAATTATTATGCTATGATAATCAATTAACCTCTTTAAATGTAAGTCAGAATCCAAAATTATGCATATTAGATTGTGGGAAAAATCAACTAATCTCTTTGGATATAAGTAAAACACTTATAGGAGAAGTTGTTGCAAATTACTGGCAACTTGCTTGTGCAATGAACACATTAGAAACACTTTATCTCAAAACAGGATGGCAAATAAAATATATTAATGTAAATCGAGATTCAAAATATATATCAAATCAGACACAGATTCTTTACAAAGATTAAAAAAGTTTTTCAAACTCTTAAATCATAACACTATGAACAATAGACAGAATTGTCCTTTGGATAATCTATTAAAAACGAGAGAAATGAAAATAACTGACAATGAAGAGATGCAACAAGAATTGGAGAAACAATTGCACGAACAGTATGCAATCAATAACAATGCGAACCTCGGCAGTATCATTGTATTATTAACAGCTTTGATTGCGGTATTCGGGGCATATGGCTATATTTATTTGCATTCCAGTATTGAATTTGCAGCAAACTATGGCGAGTTATATAAAGAAGGTTATTTTTCTTTGGATGCCTTATTACTTTCGGCAACTGCGGTCTTTTGCGTTCTGGTCATCATGTACCGTCTATGTCTTTATCAAGGTACGCAACAACGTAAAGAACAGTTCATCACCTATGCGATCCGACATAAGTATTACGGCAACTTGAAAGAAATTACTCCCAAGATTTTTCCGAATAGCTATCATCCATTCGACAAAGAAGACAAGTTTGTTCAAGGAATTTATGGAGAACTTCTTCCGATATTCAGGTGGTCGTTTGGGATTATAGCATGTAGTGTTTGTATAAAACTGATTGATAACATCTGCAAATATTATCAAGGCACGACCGGTTTGAGTATCTGGGTATCTTTGGGCGTATTCTTGGCCTCGATTATAACATCAATCGTATTACGGCATCGTTATTCCAAGGAACACCGTAAACAATATAAAAAACAAGAACAGGAGTTTGCAAACATAAGACCTAAATGACTTTTAGAATCTGAAACAAAAAAACGGCTGAATATCAGCTGTTTTTTTAGTTTCTTGCCATTTTGAAACAACATCTACTCAAGGTGAATTTGGATTATAACAATATTATTTATATCTTCCATAAAATTAAAGTGTTATGGAAGAAATTTTCAGCCCTCCGGTTTCCGATTCATGTTATCGGATTGTTACTTTAGGAATATATTGTTGTAGAACTGAACGAGATCGGACCCAACTCGGCCAACGAATCATATCTATACGAAAGAATGTCACTCACTTCCTGCCAAGAATTCCTGCAAATAAAACACGTCATGCCACTAATGAACTATTAAAGTTTGAACAATTAGGGAGATATATGTGGCCATCTGGCTGCACAAACTTTAAAAAATTTTGTTGGGGTATTTATCGTATTAGAGAAAGATATCAAACCACGGATGATATTACCGATAAGCAATTATTAAAGTTGGTTGATTGTTGGCGAGATCAAGATCGAGATCGAGATCAAAAAGATATTGGTACTAAATATTCTAAAAATCGAGGTGGTGTAAAAGATTATCAAGTTTTTGTCCTTGATTGTGAATACATTTTTTCTAAACCTATTTGTATAGCCCAGAATGATCGGTGTTACAAATATTATAATTTAGATGCCGTTTTGTTACGAAAAATTTAATACCCCAACAAAAACCGAGAAAAATTCGTCAAAAAATGATGATTTTTCTCGGTTTTTCTTGTGATTGTATATTTGTTTACACCCCCTCAACGAGTGTATTCAACTCCTCGATAAGAGGACTACGGACTACTCCTATCGATTTGTTTTGCATCAAGTCTTTGGTTTGCCGTTTGATTTCCGAACGTTGTCGTTTATCCAGTTTTCCTGTGTTGTATTGTTGATCCAATTTTTTGAAGAACTCGTTCATCCCTCCCTGTTGTTCGACCAACAATAATATTCCGATTTTGTTCAAGTCTCTAATCCCTTTGCAATCGGTAATGTCGATCTCATATTCATTTTGCTTGACGATCTTTCGGTATTCCGATTTCCAGTAATCGACAATCCGATTGTAGAACTGTACATCATACAACATCGGAACAGTCACCTTGTTCACTTCGAAAATTTGTTTGATGTGATTTTTCAAACGAAGTTCATACCGCAATAAATTTTTGTTTTGATATTCCGGTGGAACGTAATCTTTGCGATTGGTTGTTTCCTTGATCTTGTCGTAGAACACCAATTGTTTTTTGTCGGAAACCGAACTGTAATACAATCCTTCAACACCCTTGCAGAATATTTGTTCCAATCGTTTGTAGTAAGGGAGATCTCCCAAGTGGTGGAAATAGGATTCCGGAGGGTGGGTAACCTCAAAGTTGTATGCAATATCCATCCGGGAGACAGTTGCATTGTTCAACGAGATATGCAACGTGTCAGACAACTTTTCAAATGCAAGTCGGGTATCAGTCCTCGTAAAGTTGACAATATTATTCCCGTAAAGGAACTTGCAGAGACTACCGTTACCGATTCTGAGTTCATTCGCATTTACCAGAACGGAAAGATTGTCCACGCAAGACTTAAATGTCGTTGTTCCGGATTTTGTTTCGGTAACAACGACATTCAGATCACGGGTTATTGTTTCGACGAAATTCAATTGGTAGGTATCAATCGATTTAAGATTTATATTGATGCTATCGAACATAATTTAAACAAATATTTTGTATTAAAAACAATATTAATATATGCAAAGGATTCGTCGGAAATCATCGAGTGATTCCCGGTACAAATCCACTGCATGATATTGATATTGTTCGTCATGGTCGTTCGATACGTTGATTTATAATATATATTCATCGCATACTACCGTATTTTTTCAGATCGAACATTGCAGCTCGTTGTCGAATCTCTGCGTCGGTGTCCTGCGGATTTTTCAACAGCCATGCTTCAACTTCGTCTTTGTGAAAAAAGATTTTCTTGCCGTTCGGTTTATGAAACGGAATCATTCGATCGCTGGTCAGGTGATACAGGTAGTCTTTACTCAACCCGTACATCAACGATACGTCATCGGGTGTCAATACATTTTTACAGCCAATTAACAACAACTGCTCTATTTTCTGCAGTTCTTTCAAAATTTCAATTTCCATAAATTTATTTTTTTATTTTAATTATTGTTTAAGGTCGAATATAACCAACCCTTTTCTTGATTATATTTGACTTTAACAATTTTGATTAAAATAAGAACAAAAAAATCCTCGACCCAACCGGATAGAGGATTGTCAATAAACTATGTATTAGTTGGTTATATTTGCAGCAGAAACAGAAGAAAAATAGCAGTTTTGTTACTTAGCTGTTACTTGAAAAGAGGCCCGATACTTGTAATGAATTGATTGCAAACCTAATAATTGAGAACATGTTGAATTATAGTGAAATTCCGCGCCATTTGGAAAAATATACGTATATTTGTGATAAAGACAACTCGAATCGACCGACTATGAAAACGCTTTTCCGGATAACGATCGCAGCGCTGATCGTCGCGACGGCAGCAGGCTGCGACGCCTTCAAGACCCTGAACAATTCGAAAAAAAGTGCACAGGGAAAACCCTACGAACTGATCGTGGTATGTCCCCAGGCGGAGTGGACGGGCGAGGTCGGAGATTCGCTGCGCGCGATCTTCACCGCCCCGGTGCCCTATCTGAACCAGATCGAGCCGATCTTCGACGTGTTGCGCGTCACCGAACGCGGCTTCACGGGCATGGTCGCCGATCATCGCAACATCCTCAAGATTCTGGTCGATCCGGAGCTGAAGGAGACCACGACCGCCGTGCAGTACGACGTGACGTCCGATCCGCAGATCGTGATGACGCTGCAAGGCCCCAGCGACGGAGCGCTGGTGAAATACCTCTCGGAAAACCGGGAGAACCTCGTCTATGCGCTCGAAAAGGCCGAACGCGACCGCGCCGTGAAGGCCAACGAGACCTATGGCAACCCCGGCATCGAGTCGGCCATTCTCAAAACGTTCGGCGTGGAGATGAAGGTTCCGAAGGGCTACACGCTGGCCGCACAGAAACCCGACTTCATCTGGGCGCGCAACGAGTACCCGACCGCCAGTCAGGGATTCTTCATCTACTCCTACCCCTACGAAGGCAAGCAGTCGCTCACGGAAGAGGCGCTGGTAGCCGCACGCAACAAGTACGCGGCGCAGATTCCCGGCCCGGCGGAGGGTTCGTACATGATCACTTCGGACGCTTTCGCCCCCGACTACCGCCTGTTCCGCATGGAGGGACGCCTGTGGTGCGAACTCCGCGGATTCTGGGACGTGCACGGCGACTTCATGGGAGGCCCGTTCGTCAGCTATACGACCGTGGACACGGCCACCAACCGCGTCTTCACGCTCGACTGCTACGTCTACGCCCCCGATCTGAACAAACCCCGCAAGCGCAACTACATGCGGGGACTCGAACACCTGCTCTACTCGGTGCGTTTCCCCAGGCAGTAACCCCCGCTTCCGGCGCGCAACGCCCAACCGCGCGATGAGAAGAAACCAACGGATATGCAGCAGATACTGACATATGCCTTTCTTGTAATCTACACGGTCACGATCCTCGGCATCGTCCTGGTCATCATCACCGACAACCGGAACCCGCTGAAGACCCTGCCGTGGATCATCGTGCTGGTGTTCGCCCCGGTCGTGGGGCTGGTCTTCTACTTTTTCTTCGGGCAGAACCTCTCCAAGCAGCGCATCATCTCGCGCCGCACGCGCAAACGCATCACCATGCAGCTCGAAGAGGCTCTCGACGACGGACGGCCCGACATCCCGGACGAACACCTCCCGCTGGCCCGGCTGCTCGCCGCGACGATCCACTCCGTGCCGCTCTACGGCAGCCGCATCACGCCCTACACCGACGGCAAGTCGAAGATGGAGGCGCTGCTTGCGGAGATCGCCCGGGCGAAGCACCACATCCACATCCAGTATTACATCTTCTGCGACGACACGACGGGCTGCCGCCTGCGCGACGCGCTGGTCGCGAAAGCCCGGCAAGGGGTCGAGGTGCGCATCCTCTACGACGACGTGGGGTGCAGCGGCGTGAAAAAGTCCTTTTTCGAGGGGATGCGCCGCGAGGGAATCGAGGCGTTCGCGTTCCTGCACGTCAAGTTCCCGCTTTTCACCAGCAAGGTCAACTACCGCAACCACCGCAAAATAGCCGTCATCGACGGCTGCGTCGGCTTCATCGGAGGCATGAACATCGCCGACCGCTACGTCCGCGGCACGGAGTGGGGATCGTGGCGCGACACCCACTTCCGGATCGAGGGCAGCGGCGCGGCGGGGTTGCAGGCGTCGTTCCTGAGCGACTGGTCGGCGACCACGAAGCGGCACATCGCAGGCGCGGAGTACTACCCCGCGGCGGAACGCCTTACGGACGACATCCTGCAGATCGTGCCGAGCGGACCGTTCGGCAAGTGGCGGGCACTGTTGCAGGCCGACAGTTACGCCGTCTCGAACGCCCGGAAGCGAATCTGGATACAGACCCCCTACTACCTCCCGTCCGACGTGCTGAACTCGGCCCTGCAAGTGGCGGCGCTGGCCGGCATCGACGTAAGGCTGATGCTCCCGGCGCGCTCCGACTCGAAGGTCGTGGACCTGGCGTCGCACTCCTATCTCGACGACATGATGAAGGCCGGGGTGAAGATTCTCTTCTACAAACCCGGCTTCCTACACTCCAAACTGCTGATCATCGACGACTCCCTGACCGTCATCGGCTCGGCGAACATGGATTTCCGCAGCTTCGAACACAATTTCGAGGTCAATGCCTTTGTCTACGACAGAGAGTTCACGGCCCGCATGGCCGGGGTATTCGAAGACGACGCCTCGCGCTGTCATGCCCTGACGCCCGGAGAATGGTTCAACCGCCCGCGGCCGCGCCGCTGGGCGGAGTCGCTGATGCGGGTGTTCTCGCCGCTGCTGTAATCCCGCCTAAAAGGCAGGGGTTTTGATTTTAGGCCGGCAAGTTTTGTGCATCGTAAGACGCGGGGCGGACGGGTAGTACCGATGTACGTCCCGTTCGCCCCGCGTGAGGGATGTGCGGAAATTGCCGCATAAAATCGAACCCTAAATGTCGACGATGCCGTTGCGGATGGCATAGACCACCAGCGACGCGGTGTTCTTGCAGCCGGTTTTTTCAAGGATGTTGGCGCGGTGCTTGTCGACCGTGCGCTTCGAGATGAAAAGTTCGTCGGCGATCTCCTGATTCGACAGCCCCCGGCAGACGGCCACCAGGATTTCACGTTCGCGCGACGACAGCTGTTCGTCCGCGGCGTCTTCCCGCGTGCGCATGCGTCCCGTAAGCGACGAGAGCAACTGCGGCGAAAAATAGCTGCCGCCCGCCGCCACCGTCTCGACAGCCTCGATCACGTCGCCGATGTCGGAATCCTTCAGCAAAAAGCCCCGCGCTCCGGCTTCGACCATGCGCGAATAGTAACTCTCCTCGCCGAACATCGAGAGCGTGATGATTTTGAGGTCGGGACGCTGCGCCAGCGCCCGCTCGGTCGTCTGCGCCCCGTCCAGCCCCGGCATGGCGAAATCCATGAACACGACATCGGCGTCGACGCCGCCGAGCATCGCCAGAAACTCCTCGCCGCTGGCCGCCTCGCCGACCACGCGGCACGCCGCACAACGTTCGAGCAGCCCCCGCAGGCCGTTGCGGAAAAGCGAATGATCGTCGACCAGGATGATCTTGTACGGTTCCATTATCGGCGACGGCGTTTGCGGTTGTGGTTGCGGTTCAGCGGCGCAGGCTCCTCCTGCGTATTGACGCGGATGGCGGCGCGCATGCCCTTGCCCTTGGCCGAGGCGATGTCGAACGTGCCGCCCAGCGAGTTGATGCGCGACGCGATGTTCGAAAGCCCCATGCCGCAGTCCATCATCGCCTGCGGATTGAACCCGCGGCCGTTGTCGGTATAGTCGAGCGTCAGCTCCGAGCCGTTCTGCGACAGCGAAAGGTTGATCGCCGAGCAGGCGGCGTGCTTGAGCGAGTTGTTGATCAGTTCGCAGATCACGCGGTAGAGAATCACCTCGATGTCGGTGTCGTAACGTTCCGAACGGAGGTTCGTCGTGAAACGGATCTTCACGTCGTGCATCGCAGCGCTCTTGTCGATGAAGTTCTGCACGCCCCGCGCCAGCCCGAAGTCGTTGAGCACGTGGGGCGAAAGGTTATTCGAAATCTCGCGCAGCGAGCGGATCGCCTCGTCGATCACATAGGTCGTATTGTCGATGATCTCGCGCTGCTCGGCGTCGTGCTCCTCGCGCGCGAGGGCCGTAAGCGACATTTTGGCCGAAGAGAGCAGCGGCCCGAGACCGTCGTGCAGCTCCTTCGAGAAACGCGACCGGGCCTTCTCCTCGGTGCGGAGCACGGCCGTGAGGATACGCTTGTTGAGCAGCGACCGCTGACGGTTCAGACGGTTGATGTATTTGAACAGCTTGTGGGCGTACATCACGCCGATCGACAGGCAGACCGAAATCACGATCCCCAGATAACCGAACCACCAGCGGGGAATGACCTCGAAGCCCGATACGAGAAGCAGCTGGATGAGGCGTTCGACCGACAGCAGCGAAAAGCCCACGATGAAAAGAATCCATACCGAATTGTATTTGGTGGTGCGCACCAACCGCAGGGCATAGCCCGTGGCGACGCATTGGATGACGATGGCTATGACTAACAGGATCTTGATCAGCATAGGCGGACATTTTTTGACAAAATGTATTTGTGATATGAACACGAACAGATGTCTTCTGTTGGGATACATTGCCCTTGATTCCGGGCCGCTTTTTTGTATTTACAGATAGGGGCAGGTTTCGGAAAACAAATTTTATTTATTATTTGTGATGATTGAATAACTTATAATTATGGTGTATGATAAAAATCAGGATGTTCTTGTGATGCATAGGAGGAAAAGTCTTGGCCAGAGAGGATGTAAAAAAGCAGATTGCCATAGCGGTTGCCCTGTTTTCAATTGTCAGTGTCATTCTGGTGCTGATAGGCGGCGTCAGCTATTTCAGTATAAAAGGCACCCAGGAAAAAGAAGCGCAGAAGTATATGAAGGAGATTGTATCCCAGTATAAGAATATCATTAGGGCCCAGATTGACGGGGATATCCAGACCCTGGACGCGGTTGCTGCCATAACAGGTCAGGACGGCGCCGTGGACCTGGATACGGTGCTGTCTTATCTGGAGGAAGAATGCAGCCACAATGACTTTATCCATATGGGTTTTGTCTATCCTGACCGCAAGGGATATTTTATCGATACGGACGGCAACCGGCACGATGGGGTGGATATCAGCGATGAAGACTTCATATCCAGGACCCTGTCAGGCAGGTCCGCTGTTTCCGGAATCATGAAAGACAAGATGTCAGATAATACCGTGGTTTGTTACGGGGTTCCGGTCATTCATGACGGGAATGTCATGGGCGCGGTCACGGCTACCCGGACCACATCCAATCTCTCGGAAATCATCAGCCAGGATATTTTTGACGGCATAGCCTATGTACATATCATTGACCGGGAAGGGAATTTCGTCCTGCGTTCCGGCCATGCGGTCATCAATAAACAGATGGACAACATCTTTGAAGACGGGGATATCACGGATGAAGTCCGCTCATCCATATTGGCCGACATTGGAACGGGAGGGGATTCGTTTGCTGTTTTCCATTATCAGGGCAATGCCTACTGGGTAACCTTCATTCCGGTGGGGGTGAATGGATGGCAGATATTCTGCCTGGTGCCCCAGACATTCCTGAATCATAATTTTGATACCGTATTTCTTGTGTTTGCCTGTGTGATGGCCTGCATTTTCCTCTTATTCGCTGTCCTGTTCCTGTATATTTACACCTTATTAAAAAGGGAGCATGAATCCCTCAGGCTCTTTGCATATAAGGACAGCCTGACAGGAGCCGACAACCGGAACCGTTTTGTGTCGGAACTGCCCGGCCTGTTAAAGGAGACAGCGGACCGCGCCGTTGTATTGATGAATATAAGCGGGTTTAAGTTTGTGAATGAATTTTTCGGTTTTGAGAAAGGGAATCTTTTCCTGCTGCATATTGCACGGGTCCTGCGCGGCAGCATCAGGGAGGGGGAACGCTATTACAGGGACAATGCCGACCGTTTCGGGATGCTGGTTTATTACCAGGACAGGGAAGAACTGACGGACCGGATTAAGAAAATACAGAAGGACATAAACGAATATACCGTAAGCCCGAATCAGGACTACCGTATCAACTGCAATTTCGGGGTCTATCTCATACAGGCGCCGGGCCCGGACAGACAGGCCCCCCTATCGCCTGATACCGTGATTAACGGCGCCCTGCTGGCCCTTAACAGCGTCAATGGCAATACTGCCAACCCCATTGCATTTTATGATGAGGAAATGCATGAGAAGGCGCGCAGGAAGATTGAGATTGCCAGTCAGATGCAGGCTGCGCTGGCCAATGGGGAATTCCATATGTATCTCCAGCCCAAATATTTTCTGGAGGATGGGTCCCTTCACAGTGCGGAGGCCCTTGTCCGCTGGTGTTCGGACGGGGAAATCATACATTATCCGGATGAGTTCATCCCCATATTCGAAGAGAACGGATTCATCACTGAACTGGATATGTATATGCTGGAGGAGGCCTGCCGCCGAGTTTCCCATTGGACGGAACTGGGATACAAGGTGCGGCCCATATCCGTGAACCAGTCCAGGATATTTTTCTATGATGAAGAGTTCCTTGATAAGTTCCGCCAGATAGTGGACCGGTACAGCATTGACCCGGACATGATCATCCTTGAGGTGACGGAAAGCGTGGCCATGAGCAATCTGGCACGGGTCAAGATGGTAATCAGTAAACTCCATAATATGGGATTTTCTATATCCATGGACGATTTCGGCAGCGGTTATTCTTCCCTGAATACCTTAAAGGACCTGGACATTGCGGAACTGAAGCTGGATAAGGAGTTTTTGTCGGAACAGTCCACCTCTCCCCGGGGCCAGGTGGTGATTGAAAGCATCATCCATCTTGCCAAGGCGCTTTCAATCACAACGGTTGCTGAGGGGATTGAAAATGAAGTCCAGCTGAGGTTCCTGCAATCGGTCAGCTGTGACATAGGGCAGGGATACTATTTTGCAAAACCCATGCCGGCAGATGAATTCGAAGAAAGGATTCTTGGGCATGTTTGAAAATTGCTTTCCGCCAGCTGGCGGGAATGAATTTTTAAACATGCCCTGGGGCGGGAATGAATTTTCGAACAGACCCTAAGCCGTACGGAATAGGGGAGGGACGTAATAATATTTTATCAATTGTTCAGAAAGAAATCATTTTTTCTTAAATATAAATTTCCAACTGTCTGCTATACTGTAGAAAACAAAAGAAACGGACTGGGCAATGGATGAAAT
>ERZ836939.1611-NODE-1611-length-25285-cov-5.757352_pt1 | contig 25285 bp, 26 predicted proteins | sample MGYA00519912_ERZ836939 | MGnify/ENA primary metagenome ERZ836939 (study PRJEB31850, sample SAMEA3708810) | human gut metagenome | biome: human gut; feature: human-associated habitat; material: faeces | place: China | collected 2014 ...
ATGGCAGGCACTTACGGATTCGCCAAAAGCTTTCCCGTGTTCCGGCTGGTGCTGCGAGATTGCCACGGCTCCTGCGGAGCCTCGCAATGACAAGCCTGAAAGCCTCTTCATCCAAAAGACGCAAAAAGCGAGGAGCCGCAGCTCCTCGCTTTTTTGCATTCAACTGAACAGGTTCAGATTCACGGCGCTGAGGTCAAGGTACCAGTGCCCGCCGGTTTGGTAGCACACGGCGCGGACATTGAGCTGGCCATCCAGCTCGCCCGTGAACGAAACGCGGAATTTGACGAGCCGTGCCTCGTCGACGGTCATGGTCCAGTCATACTGCTGGCGGAAATAATCCTCGAGCACGCGGCATCCGCTCTCGGGGATGCGGCGGCTGTCCAGCTCCTTTGGCGTGATGTCATAGTCGTTGCTGCTGCCCTTGGCGAACGAATCGCGCACATTGGCCAGCTCACCGGCATCGAAGCCGTCCGCATTGAGCACGGCGGGGGGGATGGCCTCCTGCAGGCGGGTGAAATCGCCGTCCTGCAGGGCGGCAGAGTAGGTGCGGACCGGCTCCATATAGGGCGCGTCGGCCAGGCCGCAGGCGCCGAGCAGGAGGGCAGCCAGCAGGCAGAGGATGCAGATTCGCTTCATATCGGGCGCTCCCTTCGGCTCACTTTTTGAGCAGGTCGCGGATCTCCGTGAGCAGCTGCTCCTCCTTCGTCGGCTCGGGAGGCGCGGCAGGGGCCTCTGCCTCCTTCTTGCGGTGCTTTTCCCCGGCCTCACGCAGGCGATTGACGGTCTTGACGATCAGGAACACGACAAAAGCCATGATGACGAAGTTGATGAACGCGGACAGGAAGTCGCCGAAACGCAGGTAGTTTACGATGACCTCTCCGTTTTCATCCAGCTTTTCGCCGAAGAACTGCGGCAGCCGGATCTTCCACTCCTCAAAGCTGAGGCCGCCGAGGAACATGGACACGACCGGCATGATGACGCTATTCGTCAGGGCATCGACGACCGTCTTGAATGCACCGCCGACGATGACGCCGACTGCAAGGTCGAGCATATTGCCCTTCATGGCAAATTCCTTAAATTCCTTCAGAAATCCGCTCTTTTTCTTCCCCATAGTACCCTCTCTCCTTCTCAGAAGTTCTTCTTTTCGAGTACTTCCAGACCGCCGAGGTACTTGCGCAGGACCTCCGGCACAACGACGGAGCCGTCGGCACGCTGGTTCTGCTCGACCATGGCGGGGAAGATGCGGGACGTGGCCAGACCGGAGCCGTTGAGGGTGTGGACGAATTCCGTCTTGCCCGTGGCCTCGCGGCGGAAGCGGATGTTGCCGCGGCGCGCCTGATAGTCGCGCGCGTTCGAAACGGAGGAGACCTCCTTATAGCCGTTCATGGACGGGATCTGAATTTCAATGTCATACGTCCGCGCCATGGAGGCCGAGCAATCGCCCGCGGCAAGCTTGACGGTGCGGAAGTGGAAGCCCAGGCCCTTGACCAGGCGCTCGGCCTTGCCGACCAGCTCCTCGAAGGCCTCGTCGGACTTCTCGGGCAGGGTGTACTGGAACATCTCGATCTTGTTGAACTGGTGACCGCGGACCATGCCGCGCTCATCGGCGCGGTGGGAGCCTGCCTCGCGGCGGAAGCACGGCGTGTAGGCGAACAGCTTGTGCGGCAGGTCGCTCTCGGCGAGAATCTCACCGCGGTGCAGGGAGGCGAGGGCCGTCTCGGCCGTCGGGAGCATGAAGTGCATGCGGTCATCCGTCGGATTCTCGATCTTATAGACCTCGTCGGCGAACTTCGGGAACTGTCCCGCGGTTTCGCCGCACTGATACTCGAGCATCAGGGGAAGGCCGACCATCTCGTAGCCGTCCTTCAGGTGCTCGTCGATGAAGTAGTTGAGCAGGGCCCACTCGAGGCGCGCGCCCATGCCGCGGTAGATCCAGAAGCCGGAGCCCGCCAGACGCGTGCCGCGCTCATAGTCGATGAGGCCGAGGTCCGTGCACAGGTCCACATGGTGCTTCGGCTCGAAGTCGAAGTGATGCGGCTCGCCGTAGTAGCGCAGCGGCTCATTGTTCTCCTTGCCGCCCGGCTTGAGGTCGGGGTCCGGCAGGTTCGGCAGGGACAGCATCAGCGTGCGGTACTCCGCCTCGACGTCCGTCAGCTTCTGGTCGTTCTGGGCGATCTGGGCCTTCAGCTCGGCCATGCGCTCGAAGATCGGCGCAACATCCTCGCCCGCCTTCTTGCGCTTCGGAATTTCCTTCGAGACGCGGTTCTGCTCGGCCTTATCCGTCTCCGTTGAGAGGATGAGGGCGCGGCGCTGAGCGTCCAGCTCCAGAATGCGGTCGACGGCAGCGTCGCAGTCGACCTCCTTGGCCCGCAGACCGGCCTTGACCGCCTCGGGATCGTCCTTGATTCGTTTGATATCCAGCATATTCAGTCACCTCAATAAATCAGTTCTACGGAAGCTCTGAATCAATCATCTGCGGCGGATGCCGGATCTTTTTCGTCAATCCATCGGTATGAAAAACTTGAAATACACAAAGTATTCCTGCGTTTTCCATACCTCGCCTTGCCAAAAAACTCTCTCGCCATCCGCTCTTGCTGATTGAATCAGAGCTTCCCTAAGTTTTTAATCAAAGCTTTTCTAAATCAGTCGATATAGGATCGCAGGGTCTCATAGAGCGCGGCGCCGTCGTCCTTCAGGGCGTCGGCATAGGCCCCGAGCGCCTCGAGATGGCTGCGGAGGGCAGCATAATCGCCCTGCTCCAGCGCGGCCTGCGCCGAGACGAGCAGCTCATTGGCCTGCGCGCGGCGGGAGAGCGTGTCGTTTTCCTTCTGCGCGCTCTCGAGCGTTTTCTCGAGCGTCTCGCGGGCCTTTTCGGCCTCGCTCAGGCGGGTCTCGGCGTCCGAGAGCTTGTCCGCCGCCTCGGAGGACGCGGCGTTGGCCTCGTCGAGCTGGGTCTGCAGCTCTGCGGACTCGGCGCGGGCGGCGTCCAGATCCTTCTGCAGCAGCGCGATGTTCTCGCGCGCGCCCGTGTTGGCCGCCTCCATCTCGCCCTTCATGTCAATGACCTTGATGAGCAGGGAGATCGCCACGAGCAGGAAGGCCGCCGCGAACATGATGGCCATGTATTCGAGCATGGCGCGCTTTTTCTTTGTGGTCAGCGGCTGCTCCGTTGTTGTTTCTGCCGCTTCCTGCGGCTGCTTCAGTTCAGGCATTCGGGCTTTTCCTCCGTTTTTCCGAGGGCGAGGAGGGCGTCATACAGGCGCTGCAGGTCCTCCTGCCCATAAAATTCCAGTTCAAAGCGTCCCTTGCGCTTTCCGTTGACGATGCGGACCTTGCGGTCAAGGCGGCGCGTGAGGGATTTTTCGCACTCGGCGACATAGTCGACCGTCAGGGGAGCGGGCTTCGGCTCCGGCTTTTCCTCCTCCTGCAGCATCCGCTTGCACATGGCCTCGGCCTGCCGCACGGACAGGCGCAGGGCGACGATCTTCTGCGCGGCCGCCTTCTGCAGGCGGGCCGCCGGGAGCGACAGGATAGCGCGGGCGTGCCCAGCCGAGATCGTGCCGTCCTCCACGAGGGAACGGACCTCCTCCGGCAGGAGCAGCAGGCGCAGGGCGTTGGCTACGGCCGGGCGGGACTTGCCGACGCGCGCAGCGGCCTCCTCCTGCGTCAGGCCGTATTCCTTCATCAGGCGCTGATAGCCCTCGGCCTCCTCCATGGGGTTGAGGTCCTGCCGCTGCAGGTTCTCGACGAGGGCCAGCTCCATAACGGTGCGGTCGTCGGCCTCGAGCACGACGACGGGCACCTCGCTCAGGCCCGCCATCCGGGCCGCACGCCAACGGCGCTCGCCCGCAATGATCTGATAAAATCCGCCTCCGCTTGCGCGGACGGCCAGCGGCTGCAGGATGCCGTGGGCGGCAATGGAATCCGCCAGCGCCTGCAGCTCCTCCTCGTCAAACGTGCGGCGGGGCTGATCCGGATTCGGCTCCACCTTCTGCAGGGGCAGCTTTGTCACCGCGCCGCTCTCGGGTTCTTCCGGGAAATCGCCGATCAGCGCGCCGAGCCCGCGGCCCAGCCCACGCTGCTTTGCACTCATAAGCTTCCGTCCTTTCTGCGAATCTCCTCGGCAACGGCGAGATAGGCCGCCGCACCGCGGGAGCTTCGGTCATAGGCAATGACCGGCAGGCCGTGGCTCGGGGCCTCGGCGAGGCGGACATTGCGGGGAATGGCGTTGGCATAGACCTTGCCGGGGAAGTGCCGCCGCACCTCCTGCGCCACCTGGTTGGAGAAGTTCGTTCTCCCGTCGTACATGGTCAGCAGCACGCCGAATACGGAAATTTTCGGGTTCAGCCGCCGCTTGATGGCCCGGAGCGTGCCCATCAGGTCGGACAGGCCCTCGAGGGCATAATACTCGCACTGCACCGGAATGAGCACGCTGTCCGCCGCGCAGAGGGCGTTGAGCGTCAGCAGCTCCAGCGAGGGTGGGCAGTCGATGAAGATGTAGTCATAGGCCGCGCGCAGCGGCTCGAGCGCGTTTTTCAGCTGGTATTCGCGCTTGTCCACGCCGATGAGCTCGACGGTCGCACCGGCCAGCTCCGCGCCGGACGGGATGACGTCGCCATAATCCGTGTGGATGACGGCCTTCTCGGCGCTGATGCCGTCGAGAATGAGATCGTAGGATGCGTAGGGGGCCTTGCGCTTGTCCACGCCGAGGCCGGAGGTCGCGTTGGCCTGCGGATCGAAGTCACACAGCAGCACCCGCGCGCCGGTCGCGGCCAGCGCCGCCGTCAGGTTTACGGCAGTGGTCGTTTTTCCCACGCCGCCCTTCTGATTGACGATCGCGATGATCTGCGCCAAGCTGCCACCTCCTTTGGTTGTCGATACGGTGCTATTCTAGCACATGCAGGGGAAGATTGCAACCGTGCAGGAGCCTTCTGTAAAAAATTCCTGTTTCACGTGAAACATTTGGAAAGAGGAATGTGGTGAAAAGTGTGAAACGTAGTGGGGTGGAGAGTGGAGATGCAGGGTGGCAGGCTTGTCATTGCGAGGAGGCCGCAGGCCGACGTGGCGCCCTGAGCGCGAAGCACGAGGAAGTGCCCTTGGGGTGCAATCTCGGGCAGGCAGCTGCGATTTCGCCGATTGCTTTCCCACAATGCTGCCGGGTACTGCAAGTGTACTATTTATAATAGTATGGTTTCATGCGGTGATCTGTGTTTCACGTGAAACACAGAGGCTGTGAAGCGGTTTTTTTGCCGCAGCTCATCAAAAAATCCGGCAGCGCTTGCAATTCCGGCCTCAGCGTGCTATGATACGCAGGTGTTAACAAGCTAAAGCAAAAAAGTTAGGAGCCTTGAACCATGCGAATCGTACTCAAGCTGGGGACGTCCACGCTCACGCACCCGACGGGGAATCTGAACATTCGCCGCGTGGAGGAGCTGTGCAAGGTCTGCAGCGATCTCAAAAATGCAGGACATGAGCTGGTGCTGGTATCGTCCGGTGCCGTCGCCATGGGTGTCGGCAAGCTGTCGCTGGCCGAGCGGCCGAAGGATATTCCCGGCAAGCAGGCGGCTGCGGCCGTCGGCCAGTGCGAGCTGATGTACATTTATGATAAGCTCTACTCGCAGTACCACCACGTCGTGGCGCAGCTGCTCATCACAGCGGACGACATCGAGACGCCGGAGCGCGCAAAAAACTTCCACAACACGCTTGCGCGGCTGCTGCAGCTGCGCACGCTGCCGATCATCAACGAAAACGACACCGTCGCCACGCAGGAGCTGGGCATCGGTGACAACGACACGCTGGCCGCCATCGTCGCCCGGACGATCCGGGCAGACCTCCTCATCCTGTTTTCGGACATCGATGGCCTGTTCACAGCCGACCCGCACAGCGATCCCGCGGCGAAGCTCATCCCCGTTGTCGAGAGGCTCACGCCGGAGATCGAGCGGCTGGCCTGCGGCGCGGGCAGCAAATTCGGCACGGGCGGCATGCAGACGAAGCTCCACGCCGCGCACATCGCTACGGAGGCCGGTGTGCCCATGGTCATTGCCAACGGCGCGCAGCCCGCTGCGCTCTACGATCTGATGGACGGCAAGCCCGTCGGCACAAAATTTCTGGCACAGGAGGCGGAGGCATGATGGAATTCACCCCGACCGAGGTCATTCTGCAGCGCGCGAAGGCCGCGGCGTCCTGTCCGGCCCTGCGCGACACCGAGGCGAAAAACCGCGCTCTTGCCGCCATGGCGCAGGAGCTGCGCGCGGAGGCCCCGGCCATTCTGGCGGAAAACGCCGCCGATCTCGAGGCCTCGCGCGGCAAAGTCCCGGACGTCATGCTCGACCGCCTCGCGCTGAACGAGGCCCGGCTCGAGGGCATGGCAGCCGGCATCGAGGCCGTTGCTGCCCTGCCGGACCCGGTCGGCCGGACGCTGGACGAATTCGTCCGTCCGGACGGCCTTCGCATCTGCAAGCGCAGCGTGCCGATGGGTGTCATCGCCATCATCTATGAGAGCCGCCCGAACGTCACGTCGGACGCCGCCGCGCTTGCGCTGAAATCCGGCAATGTCTGCGTGCTGCGCTCCGGGCGCGAGGCCTATCGTTCCGCCGCCGCCATCACGGCCGCGCTGCGCCGCGGGCTGGAGCGGACCGGCCTGACGCCGGACCTCGTGAACCTCGTGGAGGACACGTCACACGCAGGGGCCGCCGCGCTCATGACGGCCACGGGCTATATCGACCTGCTCATCCCGCGCGGCGGGGCGGGCCTCATCCGCGCGTGCGTCGAGCACGCGACCGTGCCGTGCATCCAGACCGGCACGGGCATCTGCCATGTCTATGTCGACGAGAGCGCCGATCTTGATATGGCGCTCGATATCATTGAAAACGCAAAAACGAGCCGCCCGTCCGTCTGCAATGCGGCTGAGGTCCTGCTCGTCCACCGCGCGATTGTGCCAAAGTTCCTGCCCATGCTGCAAAAGCGCCTGTGCGGCCCCGGTGCAAAGCACCCCGTCCGCCTGCGCTGCGACGAAGAAGCCGCAGCCATCCTGGGCATCGCGCCGGACCCGGAGTTCGACACGGAATTTCTGGACTATGTGCTGGCCGTCGGCGTCGTGGACGGCGTAGAGGGGGCCATCCGCCATATTGCGCAGCATTCCACGCACCACAGCGAGGCCATTGTCACGCAAAGTGAGGAAAGCGCCGCCCGCTTCACGGCGGGAGTGGACAGCGCGGCCGTCTATGTCAACGCCTCGACGCGCTTCACGGACGGCGGCGAATTCGGCCTCGGCTGCGAGATGGGCATCTCAACGCAGAAGCTCCACGCGCGCGGGCCGATCGGCCTGAACGAACTGACGACCTATCAGTACGTTATCACCGGAAACGGTCAGATCAGGAGGTAAGCGCATGAAAATCGGATTCATCGGAACCGGAAATATGGGCGGCGCGCTGGCGCGGGCCGCAGCAAAGGGCGGCCACACGCTGCTGCTTGCCAACCGAACCCCGGCCAAGGCCGCGGTGCTGGCAAAGGAGCTGGGCGGGACGGTCTGCCAGAATGCGGAGGCTGCGGAAACGGCCGAGCTGCTGTTCCTCGGCGTGAAGCCGCAGGGCCTGCCGGGTCTGGCAGGAGAGCTGGCTCCCGTGCTGCAGGCGCGGAAGGGGAATGCACCCGTCGTCGTCAGCATGGCGACGGCCGTGACGCTCCGGGAGCTGGACGCCATGCTCGGCGGGGGACTGCCGCTCATCCGCATCATGCCGAACACGCCCGCAGCCGTCGGCGCGGGCACGATCCTCTATGCCGCGCAGAACGTGACGGACGCACAGCTGGACGCCTTCCGCGCCGTTCTGGCGCAGGCCGGGCTGTTGCTGCCCCTGCCGGAGGAAAAGATCGACGCCGCAAGCGCCATCTCGGGCTGCGGGCCGGCCTTCTGCTTCCAGTTTGCCGATGCGCTGGCCCTCGGCGGCGTGCGCGCGGGCCTGTCGTACCCGGACGCCTGCCGTCTGGCGGCGCAGACCATGCTCGGCGCGGCGGAGATGCTCCTGCAGGGTGGGGAAGCGCCGGACGTGCTGAAAATGCGCGTGTGCAGCCCGGCCGGAACGACCATCGAGGGCGTTCTGGCGCTCGAGCAGGGCGGATTTTCCTACACCGTGCAGAATGCCGTCACGGCCGCCTACCGCAGAACGGTCGAAATGACGAGGAAGGGGTGATTCGATGCAGCTCCTCCTGACCATCGTCGTCTGCCTGTTCGCAGGTGCGGGGGCAGGCCTCGGCACGGGCTTTGCCGGAATGAGTGCCGCTGCCGTCATCACCCCCATGCTCGTCACATTTCTGCATATCGAGCCGTACACGGCCGTCGGCATCGCACTGGCATCCGATGTGCTGGCAAGCGCCGTCTCGGCCTATACCTACGGCCGCAACAGGAATCTGGACATCCGCAACGGCCTCATCATGATGATCACGGTGCTGGCATTCACCGTTGTCGGAAGCCTTGTCTCGAGTCTTGTGCCATCCGTTGCAATGGGCAATTTCTCCGTGATCATGACACTGCTGCTCGGCATCAAGTTCATCGTCCGCCCGGTGATGACCACGAAGGAGGACATGCAGCAGATCCCGAAGCGCACGCGTATCATCAAGTCCATCCTCTGCGGCGCAATCGTCGGCTTTATCTGCGGCTTTATCGGTGCGGGCGGCGGCATGATGATGCTCCTGCTGCTCACGGGCGTCATGGGCTATGAGCTCAAGACCGCCGTCGGCACGAGCGTGTTCATCATGACGTTCACGGCCCTGACCGGCTCCGTTTCGCACTTCGCCATCGGCGGCGCGCCGCAGTGGCTGCCGTTTTTCCTGTGCATCATCTTTACGTTCGGCTTTGCCCAGCTGGCTGCACGCATCGCCAACCGTGCCAGCGCCAAAACACTCAACCGTGCCACGGGCGTCATTCTCGTCATTCTCGGCGTCGTGATTCTGGGCTTTTCGCTGCTGGAATAGTGGTTTATAAAAATAACACCGCGATCCGATCGCGGTGTTATTTCCTTATTACGAGGAACGATATTGCAATCTCAGAACGGTTTTCCTCGGGGCAGAGGGCTGGCAGGTGACCGGAGCGGATGCGAATGGCGGCATTGACAACACCGCCTCTTTCATTGACCGCAGCAGTAACAGCCAAGGCGAGCACGGCTCGCATGGCCTGCCGCATGAGGCGGGCGGCGCATTCTTCGGCCGACGAACCATGAGCAGTGTGCTGTACAGCTCAAAATTCGGCACCATATCCGTCAGGCCGTCGCTGCAGATCAGGTACCGGTCGCCCGAGGCGGGCGGCAAGCGCGTCCACTGTGCCCGCACAGCGGTCTGTCAGCCCTGACCGTAGTGTGCGCCAAGCGCACGGCGAGGGCCATCCCGCTCGTGGCGCAGCTCGACGCGGCCTTTTCGCTGCTGCTGCTCATCCCGGTCGCGGGCGTTGTGCTCATGATCGTGTTCTGCAGCAAGCCGAGCGACAGCGATAACGCACGGGGCCCCGCCAGCTGGCATAAACGCGCCCGAGAGGGCAGCCGCAAATTCTATAAACCAAGCCTCCCGGAACGGTTGTCCCGGGAGGCTTGGTTTCTGTATCGGTTTTCCGGCAAGGGTCGGCACACTCAGCTGGAATGGCGGAGCAGGCGAATCACATCCTCAGGAAGCGTTGCGATCAGGTGGCAGATCAGCTCGGAAAGCGCAGCGGGTGTCAAATTGCAAAGGCCGCATTCGCAAGGCCGCGGCTCTCCGGCCTCTGCATGGCGGCACACCGGCCGCCCGCCCGACTGGATGCCGAGCCGTGTGCGCGTATCGACAAGGCGGTCCACCTGTTCACACGTCAGTTCGTTTGCCTGGCCGATGATATGGCCGGTATACATGGAAACCGTTGCGTAATATTCCAGTGACTCCATGCGCATATAGGCCTGCTCAGGATCTTTTCCCCACGTCAGCGCGCCATGGTTGGCAAGCAGGACGCCGTTGTGACTCCTGCAATAGGGCGCGATGGAATCGGGGACCTCCTGTGTGCCGGGGGTTGCATAGTTGGCGACAGGAACGACACCGAGTTGCACCACCGCCTCCGGCAGGATGGCGCGGGAAAGCGAGATGCCGGCAATGGCGAAGGAGGTCGCAACAGGCGGATGCGCATGGACAACGCTCTTCACCTGCGGATTTTCCCGGTAGACGCGCAGGTGCATACGAATCTCGCTGGAGGGCTTCCGCTCACCGCTAAGCAGGTTGCCGTTCAGATCGACCTTCACGAGCATTTCCTCGGTCATAAATCCCTTGGAAACGCCGGTCGGGGTCGTCCACAGCTCCGTTTCGCTTACGCGGCAGCTGATGTTGCCGTCATTGGAAGCGACAAAGCCCTTTTCGTACATCCGCCGTCCAACTTCGAGAATTTGATGTTTTGCTTCATAATCGTTCAGATATTCCGCATGGCTCATGAGACTGGTCCTTTCCATGAATAGTATAATGATGCTGTGGCTGATCGAATCAGGACTCTTTCAATAAAATACCACACAAACCAACATAAGTCAACAAAATATCAAATTTTTTCACAGAAATCCGAGCAAAACGGCAGCGAGACTGATTGTTCTTTCCTCGGAAATATTATCCTGTTAAAAATGATTCATTTGGAATATCGTCTTTTTCATGCAATTTATAGACAGATGATGCAGTCGAAGTGCTCGTCATACACATATTTCCACCACGCGTGTCCGCCCTTCATCGTCATAGGGCGCTTGTAGGCTGTGGATAAAACTCTGTCGTCAGAAAATACCTTCTTGCAAATATGGGGAGTCTTGTATGCGCTGTCTGCCACAAAGGCGTGAACATCCGGAAATTGCTCGACCACATGATCGTATTCATCGTAAAACGCTACACTGTCATGGACAGTGCCGGGGGTAACCTCTACTGCAAGAACGACACCGTGGACATCGCAGGCGGTATGCGCTTCATAAGCCAGCTGTTTCTTGTGGTCTCCCTTGACGAACAGGCCGCAGTCTGGATCGGTCGTGCTTTTTACTACGGTTTTCATCTTCTTTGCTTCCTTTTTGCGATTTTTCAGTTTTTTCCTGGAAGTATTGTCGCGCTTCTTTTTAGGGCAGCACCGCATAATGCAATTGTGCGGTGTTGCCTTAAATCTCGGGCGAATAACGGATACGCTCCGTCACATACAGGAAAGTATAATACTCGACCGGAATTTTCGTATCCTGCCATACGCCCGTTTTCAGGTCGGTCACCTGAAGCAGCGGAAAGCGGTTTGGCGTGCCAAGTAGGCGGGAAGTCGTCTCGTCCGAGACCACAGCACGCAGCTCGCGGTTGGAGCAGTGAATTTCCAGGTCATACTTTTCTTTCAGCAGCGTGATGATCGACTGATTCTGCAGATTGAAGCTCTCGATTCCAGGAAGCACGGAGGCGTTGAAGTAGCTGCGGCCATAAATGACCGGTGTGCCGTTTGCATAATACACACGCCGGTATTCCAGAACCGAGTCGCCCTCATGCAGCCCAAGGCGCTGCGCAATATCGGCGGTAGCCGGGACGATTCCCTCAAAGAGGATTTTCTTCGTGGGCGTCATGTTCTGCGAGCGGATGAGCGTGGAACAGCTTGTGATGACAGAGAAATTCTGCTTCTGCGGCGTACGCTCCTTGACGAAAGTGCCCTTGCCCTGAATTTTATAGATATAACCCTCGCGTGTCAATTCCTCAAGGGCCTTGCGGACGGTCAGACGGCTGCACCCATACAGGTCACACATTTCTTTTTCCGTTGACAGCTTTGCGCCGACCTCCAGCTCGCCGGATTTGATGCGGTTGGTGAGCGCAATTTTGATATACACATATTTCGGGATGTTCTGCACCAGCGCAGAGATCTGTTCTTCAGAAAACATATGGTTCATTTTTTGTCCCTCAACCTTTGCCTCTCAACGTTCTTGGTGCTTGGGATAGTGTGGGTGATCTATTGTTCATAATATCTATTTTATTGACCAGAGGTCTAGAAGTCAACACTTTTTCAGAAAAAAAGCGGAAAAATTGACAGGAAAAACGCGGTGCGCTGCCGGCGGCCCCTACAATGCAGCTTGCGCGGCGAACTAGGAAAATATATGACATGTTGGCGGCTTTTTGATACTTCCTTGTAGGGAAAACGGAAAATTTGTCTTGTTGAAATTGCGCAAAAAACGACAAATTATTTTGTGAATTCAGATAATTGCAATGCGCAGAGAGTATGATATAATGAAAATACCGGGCGGGGTGCCTGTTTTTTCAGGAAACCTATTATTATGTTGTCATTACATCTACATCATTGAACAATGTCGCACCGGAAAGACTACCGGATTTGGAGGAAAAGAATGGGAAGGTTCCATTTGGTCTACTACATCAGCATGGGCACGCCGAGCATCGAAGCTTCACTGCAAATGGCGGAGACCTATCTCGCGCACGGTGTGAGCGCCTTGCAGTTCGATCTGCCGTCGCGCAATCCCTACCGTGAAACGCTCTTCATCCGCAAGCGTATGGCAAAGGCGCGGGAGACCTACGGCGGCTATGAGCCGTTTCTGACGGCGTTGACGGAATTCCGGCGCAAGCATCCGGATTTCGAGATGCAGATGGTGTCCTATGAGGACGTGATTCTGACCATCGGCACGGCACGGTACATCGAGTTTTGCAAGCAGAACAACATTAAAACATGCCGCATTTCCGGCGACGGCGTGATCGAACTGGCAAGAATGGACATGAACGCGGCCGGTATCGACACGCTGACCTTCATCGACTACAACCTGCCGGAGAAGGACGTGGAATTTGCCGTGCAGACCGGACGAGCTGTGATGCTGCGCAATGTGCGCGACGGCATGGAGCCGCGCGACGGCATGATAAGCTGGGATCGGCGTATTCGTTATCTGCGTAAGCGCGGCGTGAACGCACCGATCTACGCAACGGCGGGCATTACCTGCGGCGCAAGCCTTTTGGAGGCAAAACAGGCTGGCGCTTCGGGCGCGTTTGTCGGAAGTTGCCTGATGAATCTTTGGGACGACGAGCCTGCGATGCTAGCGCTGCTGGCAGACCTTGAGCAGGCTGCAAATTCTTGAAAGGAAGTATGAGCATGAGCATCAAAACCATTTGTTATCTCTCCTTTGGCTACCCGACCATTGAAAAAAGCATTGAAATGGCCGGACGTTACATTGAGGGCGGCTGTGACGCCATCGAGGTCAGCATTCCGCCGAAGGATCCGTACCGCGACAGCGCTTTTTTGCAGGAGCTCTACCGCGTTGCGCTGGCACAGACCGATGACTATTCGAAGTATCTTGAGGGCATTGGCCGCATGACGGAGCAGTATCCGAGCACAGAGTTCTTTTTTGTGCTTTATCATGAGGTCATTATGGCAATCGGCGCGGAGAAGCTGGGCGAGTTCTGCGAGAAGCACCACATCGTCAACGTCATTTCCGGCGACCTGCATGACCCCGAGGCAATTGCGGCACTGCGGAAGCATGGTGTCAAGCTGGCGCGCTCGGTGAACTACAAGATGAACGAGGACGACATTCAGCGCTGCATCAACACCGATGGCTTTACTTATATGCAGGCGTTCCCGAGCGAGGGACAGTATGTCAAGCCCGGCTTTGAAGAGCTGGAAACCTGCATCCGCTATCTGCGCGAGCGTAAAGTCTCCGAGCCGATCTACTGCGGCGCGGGCATTAAGTCTCCGGCGGACGCAGCGCGCGTCAAGGCCGCGGGAGGCCAGGGCTTCTTTGTCGGAAGCTCCATTATTAAACTGTACGACACGCCGGAAAAACTCGTTGAGCTGATCCGCGAATATAAAAAGGCAGCGCAGAACTGACCTGCGCAAAATCAGAATATTTAAGAGGTGTGACATTATGAAAGACTTTTGGTACTATGTTCCGACCCGTGTAAATTTTGGTCCGTCCTGCTTTCAGTATCTGGTGGACACCATCCATCAGTGGGGCACGAAGCCTCTAATCGTTTACGGCGGTGGCTCCATCAAGCGCAACGGCGCTTATGACGCGGTTGTCAGCCGTCTGAAGGAAGCAAACATCCCCTATGCGGAAATGGGCGGCGTCGCGCCGAACCCGCGCTATGAGTCCGTGCTTGAGGGCAACCGCATCTGCCGCGAGGAGCAGTGCGACATCCTGCTGCCCATCGGCGGCGCTTCTGCCATTGACTGCGCAAAGTCCATTGCCGCCACCGTGAACTATGACGGCGAGCCTTGGGACATCATCAGTAAAAAGGTTCCCGTAGGCAAGGTTCTGCCCGTCATTGCCGTCCCGACATTGGCTGCGGCAGGCTCCGAAATGTCCACAAGCTCTGTGATTTCCCGTATGGACATCAATGAGAAGGCCGGCTATTCCAGCCCCGATATGCGTCCGCGCGCGTCCTTCTCCAATCCAGAATTTACCTTCACCATGCCGAAGAAGCAGACCGCAGCTGGCGTCGCCGATGCCATCAGCCATGTGATGGAGTCCTATTTTTCCAATGTTCCCGAAGCGTACTTGCAGACAAAGTTCGGCGAGGCAATGTTCAATACGCTGTTCCACTATGGCAAGATCGCTTATGATGATCCGACCAACTATGAGGCGCGTTCGAACATCATGTGGACCTGCTGCTGGGCGATTAATGGTCTTACCGTCAAGGGCAACCCCGTTGGCTGGTCAATGCATAAGCTTGAGCATGAGCTGTCCGCCTTCTACGATGTCACGCACGGCGAAGGACTTGCCGTTATTATGCCCGCATGGCTGACATGGATGCTCACCGAGGACAACGCTTATCGTTACCTTGGCTATTTGCAGGCTTCCTTCGGCATCGACCCGACAGGCATGGACAAGATGGAGGCTGCAAAGCTCGCCATTGAGAAGACCCGCGAGTACTTCGCTTCTCTGAACCTGCCGCAGCACCTGCGCGACTTCGGCATTGAGGAGAGCATGCTGCCCAAGATGGCCCATGAGGCTGCAATCATTGGCAAGGATTACTTTGCCAAGGCGTTCCGTCCGCTGGACGAGCAGTCCGCACTGGAAATTTACAAGCTGGCTTACTGATATTTCTGTTTCATTTTTATTTGGCCTCCTATCGAGGGTGCGTCCGATTCCGGCGGACGCACCCAAACCTCCTACAGCACGCGCACAATTTGTCATTACAACTATACGATATGGATTGTGGCATGCAAAGGAGAGATGCTGGGATTATCAGAACTATCCATTAGGTTTTTGTTAAAATTGACGAAATTTCTGGATTATTTCGGTTGTTTTGCGAATTGAAAATTAGAGATCGCGATGATATTATTATTATAACATCAATACAACTTTAACCGTTGATGTAAATAAAGAGGAGGATGTATCCATGAAAAAGCTACTCGCAGTTCTGCTTGCACTGGTCATGCTTGTTTCTCTTGCAGCCTGTGCCGGCAACACGGACAAAGACAACCCCAGCAGCGACGCTCCCGCAAACTCCGACAATCCCAGTATGAAGGCCAACATCAACAAGAAGATCGCTATGATCATGCAGCAGGGCGGCTTGGGCGACCAGGGCTTTAACGACACTGCCTATGCCGGTTTGATGACCTGCAAAGAAAAGTACGATCTGGATGTTAACGCCGTGGAATGCACCGACACCACGCAGGGCGAGACCCTGATTCGTGAGCTGTGCGAAGCGGGTTACGGCCTGATCATCAACCTCGAAGCCGGAATCAGCGGCAATATGTACACCGTTGCACGCGACTACCCCGACATTTACTTCGTCGTTGTCGGCCGTCAGCTCCGCATCAACGCGGTTGATGGTTTCACTGAAACCCCGAAGAACGTCATTGAATCCTACATCACGCTCAACGAGCACTCCTTCCTCGCAGGCGTCGTCGCTGCCTTTGCCGCAACTGATGGCAACACTCTTGTTGAGGGTGTCGGCCAGCACGAAGGCTGCAACATCGGCATTCTGTTCGGTGCCGAGTCTGTCGGCTTCTATCAGTATGGCGACGGCTTCCGTCAGGGCGCACTGTTCTACAACCCCGATGCAAAGGTCTACATTGACTACACTGTTGGCTTCTCCGATACTGCAAACGCGCAAAGCATCGCGCAGAACATGATTAACAACATGGGCTGCGACGTCATCTGGACCTGCTGCGGCACTGCCGGCCTTGGTGGCCTGGAGGCCTGCCGTCTGAACAATGCCTTCGGCATCGGCGTCGACTCCAACCAGGACGAGGTTGAGCCGGGCAACATCCTGACCTCTGCAATCCGCGACAACACCTCTCTGTTGGAATTCTACATCGGCAAGTACCTCGAAGGCAACATCGAGCAGACCGAGCCGGACACCTTCAACCTTTCCAACGGCGGCGTTGACATCACCGACATGAGCGTCATCGAGCAGTACGTCACGGATAAGGACAAGCTGGAAGAACTCAAGGGCATTCTCGACCAGTGCCGCAAGTGGATTGCTGACGGAACCATCACCGTGTTCGACGCTCGTATGGCGAGCATCGAGTCCGACGGCCAGCGCTTGGACGATTGGCTCCAGATCGACGGCAACAACGTAACCTATGCAGAGCTGAACAAGAAATAACCGACTGTGTATGCCCCGTTGAAGGTAGCTCCAGCGGGGCATGCACCATCAATAGGATGCTTTGGTGATGAATATGGATACCATTATTGAAACTAAGAACTTAACGAAGAAATTTGGAAACTTTACTGCCAACGATCACATTGATCTGGCAGTGAAGGAAGGGGAGATCCGCGCCATCATCGGTGAAAACGGCGCCGGTAAGTCCACCCTCATGAATATGCTCTATGGCATCTTGCAGCCGACGGAGGGCGAGATCCTCTTCCGCGGCAAAAAGGTAGCCATCGCTTCGCCGCGCGATGCCATTGAGCTGGGCATCGGCATGGTGCACCAGCACTTCAAGCTCTCGCCGTCGCTGTCCATCTATGAGAATATCGTTCTCGGCACAGAAACGGTGTGCACCCATAAAATCGGGAAAAAAACCTTCCGCGGCGTCCTGATTGACAAAAAGAAGGAAAAAGCCGAAATTCAGGCGCTTGCGGACAAGTTTAATTTTAATTTGAATATTACCGACAAAGTTTCGGATATTTCCGTCGGCGCAAAGCAGCGTGTGGAGATCCTGAAAATGCTCTACCGCGATGTCGATCTGCTCATCCTGGATGAACCGACGGCCGTGCTCATTCCGCAGGAGGTGGACGACCTCATACGCCGCCTGATTGACCTGAAGAAAGCCGGGAAGACGATTATTATCATTACGCACAAGCTCAATGAGGTCAAAATGTGCGCCGATAACATTACGGTTATCCGTGCAGGCCACGTTATTGGCACTGTGCCGAACGACGAAAATACCACCGACGAGGATCTGGCTGAGATGATGGTCGGCCGCGCCGTCCTGCTGCGGGTGAAGAAAAGTGGAAAGCCCGTAGGAGGAAAGGTTGCCTATCAGGTTAATCATCTCAGTGCAGTCAACTCCGAGGGCAAAAAGATTCTTAATGACATCAGCTTCCGCATCCATGAAAACGAGGTCGTCGGTATTGCTGGCGTTGAGGGCAACGGCCAAACCGAGCTGATGCTGGCACTGACCGGGCTTTTGGATGTTTGCCATGGCTCAACCGTGGAGTTGGGCGGCGTGAATATCACGGGGCTGTGGCCGGACGAACTGAGGAAGCACGACATCGGTGTGGTGCCGGAGGATCGTTACAAGCAGGGGCTGTGCCTTGACGTACCGGTCTCGGCCAATCTCATCGCCGGTTATCACGGACTTAAGCCCTATTGCAATAAAGGCGTCATGAATCGCCGTGCCATAACGGAAAACCGCGACCGTCTGGTAGAGGAATACGACGTTCGTCTGAGCACGAAGGATCCGGCGGTTGGCTCTCTCTCTGGCGGCAATGCGCAGAAGGTTATCATTGCGCGTGAATTCAGCCGCAGACCGAAGGTGCTGCTGGTCAGCCAGCCGACGCGCGGCGTGGATATCGGCGCAATTGAATTCATCCACAATCAGATCCTTAAAATGCGTGATGCCAGTACGGCGGTACTTATCATCTCCTCGGAGCTTTCCGAGGTCACGGGGCTTTCCGACCGTGTGCTCGTGATGTATCACGGGGAAATCGTCGGCAGCTTCCGCTCGGATGATGTGAGCTTCAATGAGCTGGGACTTTATATGTCCGGTGTGAAGCGCATGTCCTCCGAGGAGCTTTCGGAAGAATGAGAGGTTTAGAACTATGAAACAAAGACTCCCTGCAAAACGCACGACCGGCTGGACCTCAAATCTTCTCGCAGCGGCTGGAGACGTGCTGGTGCCGCTGCTGTTTGCCTTCGGCGTTGGCAGCATCTTCTCCTTGATCTGCGGCTGTAATCCCTTTACTCTTTACAGCTATATCATCAAAAAAGCGTTTTTCTCCGTCGGCGGCCTGCTGAACACGCTCGGCTATACTACGCCGATCATCATCACGGGCATGGCTACGGCACTTTCCATCCGTGCGAATATGTACAATATGGGCATTGAGGGTCAGGTATTCCTGGGTGCCTTCACCGCGGCTCTTGCGGGCTATATGATCAAGGGCGTTCCCACGGCGCTGCATGTCACGCTGTGCCTGCTGATTGGCGCCGCCTTCGGCGCGGTCTACGCGCTGATTCCCGGCCTGCTGAAGGCCAAGCTGCGCGTGAACGAGGTTGTTACAACCGTTATGCTCAACAGCATTGCCACGCAGGTCACAGGCTTTCTGACCCAGAGCTACCTTGGAACGGGCGATGCCTATGCGCACACTGAGTTCATCGAGCAGACCGCCCGCCTTGCCAAACTCAACAGCAAGTACCGCTGCACAACGGCGATCTTTATTGCGCTGGCAATCTGGCTGATCCTGTATTTCATTCTGAAAAAGACCAAATTCGGCTATGAGATTGACTGCATCGGCAAGCAGTGGGAATTTGCCGACGCCGTCGGTATGCACGTCAGCCGGAAAATCGTCGTGATCTTCGTGGTCGGCGGCGCGCTGGCCGGTATTGCAGGTGCAACAGAAATTCTCGGTGTCAACTATAACTTTGTCAACACCTTCTCTGCTAACCCCGGTATCGGCTGGGACGGCTTCTTTGTGTGTATCCTGGCTGGCAGTAATCCAGTCGGCATTCTGCTATTTTCCATCGTCTTCGGCGCGCTGCGCTACGGCGCTCTGGCGGCGCAGACCGGCCTCGGCGTTCCTCTTGACCTCATCAACATCATCAAGAGCACGTTGGTGCTGTTTATGGCCATCAAGCTCATCGGCAATAACCGCGAAGCCATTGCTGACTTCTTCGGCCACATCTTCCACCGGTCTGCGGTGAAAAAGGAGGGCTGAGCATGAATTACCTCTCGCTGTTTCTGAATCTTCTGAACATGACTGTGGAAAACGCTGCGCCGTATCTGCTCATCACCATCGGAGGCGTATTTGTCGCAAGAGCAGGCGTGTTCAACATCTCCATGGAGGGCTGCACAGAGTTTGCCGCCTTTGCGGGCATTCTCTTTGCCTTCATGACGGGACAGATCTGGGTCGGCGTAATCGCTGCCTTCGTAATCGCAATTCTGCTCAACTGCCTGTTCTATCTGTTTACCGTTAAGCTCAAGGGCAACCTCAGCGTCGTCGGCAGCGGCATCAACCTAATGGCAGCCTGCATTCCGGCCTGCCTTTTACAGGCACTCTACGGGACGCGCAGCAATCTGGTTGCCAGCAGCATCATTGACCCGGCGAATATGATGATCGACGTGCCGGTTCTTCGTAGCATTCCGATCCTGAGCGATATTTTTAACAACCACACGGCGATTACCTACCTGACCTTCCTTGTGGTCATTGTGCTGACTGTCGTGATGTATAAGACCAAGTTTGGCATTTATGTCCGCGTGACTGGCGAAAGCGTCAACGCTGCGAAATCCGTCGGCATCAAGACCAACCGCATCAAGTTCCTGTGCCTGATGATCTCCGCCGCGACCTGCGCACTGGCCGGACTGAACCTTTCGGTTGAGCAGCTCGGCATGTATACCATCAACATGACGGCGAACCGCGGCTTTATCTGCCTGAGCGCCATTAACTGCGGCCGTAAGGATCCGGAGAAGGCCTGTGTCTATGCGCTGATCTTCGGCTTTGTCCGTGCGCTGCAAACCATCATCAACAACTTTGTTCCTGCGGCCATTTCGTCGCTGCTCGGCATTATGCCCTATGTCACGATCATTGTCGTGCTGCTGATCGTCGAGACGCCCAATGCCCGCAAAAATCATCTGCGCTTCTTCAAGGAAGCCTGACGGGAGGAATTTCTATGCCTAAAACTGCTGTTCTTGTCATCGACATGCAAAAGGATTTCACACGTCCGGAGGGAAGATTCTATTATCCCGAGACGACCGGCGAAATGATGAAGACCTTCCCGGAAAAGCTCAACAAAATGCGTGACCTTGGCGCACTTGTCGTCATCGTCTATACCGCGCATCCGGCGGATGAAAAGGAGGTCAATCCCGAGCTGACGCGCATGTTCCGCGATGGTAAGAAAGCTTCATTGGTCGAGGGCTCGGCCGGTGCGGAGCTGGAGGAGCGCATTCCCTATGATCCGGAGCGTGACATCATGTTCCGCAAGTTTGTCCCAAGCGCCTTTTTTGGAACGAACCTTGCCGAGATTTTGCGTGAGCGCGGCGTGGAGAACGTTCTTGTGTGTGGCGTCAAGACCAATGTCTGCTGCCGCGCAACCGCGACCGATGCATCAGCCTACCGCTTCCGCACCTATATGATCAGCGACATGCTTGGTACGAATACCAAGGAGATCAACGATTTCCATCTGGCGGAAATGACCAAATACTTTGCAAAGGCCATCAGCTCCGACGAGGTCTGTGAGCGGCTGAAGAACGGAGTGTTCTGATGAAGCGCTATGATTTTACGGTCGTTGGCACGGCCGCAACGGTCAGCATCCTGCACGTAAACCAGATGCCTGAGTGCGGCAAATCTACGCCGGTCTTTGGCGGCAGCCTTACGGAGTATTCCAACGGCGGCATGGGGCTGAACATCTGCGCCGGTCTTGCCAGACTGGGCGAGGCGGTCTATCCCGTTTTGACCTATGCCGATCATCGACAGCATGACTTTCTGCATGCGTTTGCGCGCGAATATCACATGCCTGAAAATGGCATTCAGGATCCGCCAGAGAAAGCCCGCGGCACGACCATTATGATCCAGAACGCCGAAAAAAACCATATGACGCTCATCACGGAGTATGCGCACCGTCTGCCAGGCAGCACGTTTTATGGCGTGCAGGAGATGAAGCCGGAATTCTTCCGTGACAGCCGCTATGTTGTCCTCACTGCGCCCATGGCGATGAATACGCAGCCTGCGATCGACGCTATCCGCGCAAGCGGGACACCACTAGCGCTGTCCATGCGCAAGGATCCCAATGCGCTACCGCATGAGAAGCTCGCACAGCTTCTGGAGCTGAGCACGGTAATCTTTGCAAATGAAACTGAGACGGCATTTTTATGCGAGGAATTCGGCCTAAAGGAGATCCGCGATCTCTTCCAAAATGAGAAGCTACAAATTCTGGTTGAAACGCTGGGTGCGGAGGGAAGCCGTGTGTACTATAGGGACGGCGGACAAATCTGTCAGACGCAAGCCCGCGCCGTCCGTCCGCTGTGCGCAGAGCCGGAAACTGTAGGCGCGGGCGACGGCTATGTGTGTGGCTTCCTTTATGGACTTGTGCATGGCCGCAGCGTCCATGAGTGCGCCCTGCTGGGCGGCACGCTGTCCTCCTTCGTGCTGGAAAAAGAGGGAAGCATCACAAACCTGCCCACCGAAGCGCAGCTTCTGGCGCGGTACGAAACAATCAGGAGGGATGATTGAAATGGAATGGAATCTGACGGGCGGACGCAAGCTGCTTATCGGTATGATCCACTGCCTGCCGCTGCCCGGAACCTACGTCGCAACGGCGACAATCGACGAGGTAATCGCGCGCGCGGTCAGCGATGCCAAAGCGCTTGAGCGTGTCGGCTTTGACGCTGTCATGATCGAAAACGAGGATCTCTGCTTGGAACCACATATGACTAAAGTGCAGTTCTCGGCTATCAGTATGGTGGCCCAGGCAGTGCGCAGCGCGGTGAAGCTGCCGCTCGGCCTGTGCTGCAGCGGGCTGAACTATGAGGAGGCGCTTTCCATTGCAAAGGTGGTCGGCGGCGATTTCATCCGCACACCGATTTTTGTCGATACTGTCATGAATTACAACGGAATCATGACTCCTTGCAGCGGAAAAATCATTCGTTACCGCCGTGAGATCAGCGCGGAGCATGTCAAGATTTTCGCGGATGTGCAGGTCAAACACTATTACATGGTCAATCCTGAGGTGGACATTGCAACCTCTGCAAAGTGGGCGCAGCATCAGGGGGCAGATGCGGTGATTGTCACCGGCTGCTCCACCGGTACGGAAACCGCTTCTTCCGATCTGGAAAAGGTTAAAAACAGTATCTCCATTCCCGTTGCCGTCGGTAGCGGCGTCACCGAAAAGAACATTGCGGAAAAAATGCAGATCGCAGATATTCTCATCGTCGGTACCACGCTGCGCAGAAACGGAAGCATGGCAGAGCCCATTGATGAGGCGCAGGCACGCGCTCTACTGCGCGCGGCTGGCAGGGAGGTATAAAGAATGAAATACCGTACACTCGGAAGAACGGGCTTCAAGGTTTCAGAAATCGGTCTTGGCGGCGAGTATCTTGAAGGCAAGCCCTTGAAGCAGGTCTGCAATACCGTGGACGCTGCAATGGATGCCGGTATCAATCTGCTGGATTGCTTTATGTCCAATCCAGACATCCGCTCGAACCTTGGCACCGCGCTCAAGGGAAAGCGCGACAAAATGTACATTCAGGGACATTTTCGCTCTATCTGGAAAAACGGACAGTACGGACGTACCATGGACGTGAAGGTCGTGCAGGCGTTTTTTGAGGATCTTCTGCGCCGGATGCAGACGGATTATATTGACCTCGGAATGATCCATATGATCGACAACGCGCAGGAGTATGAGGAAATTTTCTCCGGACCTATCCTAGAATATGCACTGGAGCTGAAGCAAAAGGGCTTAATCCGTGCGCTGGGCGTAAGCTGCCACAATCCCGTGCAGGCGCTGCGGGCGGTCAAAACCGGCCTGATCGACCTAATGCTCTTCAGCGTCAACCCAGCCTATGACGTGCTCAATGAGAATGCGGAGCGCCCACGCAAGCTGAACAACCGCTTTTTCGATTCTATGCAGGAGCTTGGCGGCATCAACCCGGTCCGGGAAGAATTGTACCGCTACTGCGAGATGCACGGTGTTGGCATCACGGTCATGAAATCTCTGGCCGCAGGCGCGCTGCTTTCTGATAAGACCTCACCCTTCGGCCGGGCCATGACGGTTCAGCAGTGCATGCACTATGCGCTTTCCAGGCCCGGCGTCGCAAGCGTACTGGTTGGAATGCAGTCACCGGAGCAGGTTGCCGATTGCCTGCGCTATGAAACAATGACGCCGGAGGAGCTGGATTATTCCTTCCTCTTTGCCGCAGAGCCGAAATTCTCCATGCAGGGACGCTGTATGTACTGTAATCACTGCCTGCCTTGCGCAAAGCACATCAACATTGCGCAGCTGAGCAAGTATCTGGACATGGCGCTTCTCGATGGCGTTACACCCACCCTACAGGGACATTACGATGCACTTGAGCATCATGCAGGTGAGTGTATCGGCTGTGGCCGCTGTGAAACGCAGTGCCCCTTTAACGTGCCCATCATACAGCGTATGAAGCAGGCCGCTGAGCTGTTCGGAAAATAAAAGCCACGCGGCAGACTCGCTTGATAACGCCGGATAAGGAACCGCTCATTATGCACGGCAGCAAACGGGATGTTGCTGATTTGCTTCATGAGGAAGCCGAAGTACGATCTGTACGAGAGTCCTTGCACAAAATAACAGCAGTTAGAGCCACGCAGAGAAGGGCAGCAGAAGCGAGCACCCTGCGAACAGGAATATGAACGATATGAAATGATGGGGATTGATCGTCCGGCTATCCAAGCAGCCAAAGCGGTCAATCTCCATCAAGTTCTTACTTATAATGTCTACTGAACAGTAGCCCATTTTTCTTTCGGCAAGAGAATAGCCAGCAGATATGTAAGCAAACGCAAAATGGCGCACGGAATCTTGCGGAGATTCAGCACCAAAACGGACATGGCAATCACATGGGCCGCAGTCTCCCGCAGCTTTGCGGTGACCAGCCCCATGCCACATTTGCGCTTTGCCAGACTGAACCTGCGCTCCACTTCCACTCGCTCGCACTCATCCCGATAGTCCTGCGCCTTGTCTCTGGTTTCGCCCTTCTTTGGGCGGCCCAGTGCCGGACCAGAGAGCCGGATTCCGTGCGCCTTACAATAGCTGAGATTCTCCCGGTTTCAGTAGATCTTGTCTGCCAGAATACGGCTGGGGTAATGCCCCTCCCGCTCGCGGAATCGCTCTGCCATCTCCTGTAGATTCCCGGCTTCATTGTAGGCGTCAAAGGAACAAAATTCCAGCCGCGTCCATCCATCAACGACACTGATGTCCAGCTTCGCGCCAAACTCCACTGGTTTTCCGGCTTTTCCGCGCACAATGGGACGAACAAAAGGCTGGCTCAAGCTGACGATCCGGTCAGGTACGCTGTGGGTACGGTTATCGTACATGTACTTCTGCTGCGCATAGACGGTGCGTATCGTATCCAGACGTTCCATCTGTCGCGTGGTCAGAGACTTTCCAAGAGACAGTTTGCCATCAACGGCATTGAGGGCACGCCGGAGATAGGTCAGCTGCTTTCCAATGGCTTTGCGGGTCATTTTTGCGGTGTGTTTGCGACATCTCACATATTTCAGGTAATCTTTCCGGGCGCGCTGGCGGTAAGTTCGGGGCTTCTTTCCGTCCGCGGGATCATGGAGGACATCCAGAAGCTTCTCGGCGCTTTCTCTGGCCTCATTGAGCCGGGAAACATCCTGCGGATAACGGATATTGGACGGTGCGCAGGTGGCGTCCACGATCATAGTGCCGCTGTTTCCGCCAGCTCCCGGATGATTGTCAGAGTCGTCATCCTCATTCTTGGATTCGGCTTCTTTGGGAGAACTGACCGCCCTGCCACTGACCTTCGACGAAAAACTCTGGAACAGCACCGTTGACCATGTCACCGTCCACGCCGATGAGCGGGTGGTGTTTCGGTTCAAGGATGGGAAGGAAATCGCAACGAGGCTTTGACAAGTTGCAAAACCGAGTAGGAGGGACGTTTAGTCCCGTCCTCTCACACCACCGTGCGTACCGT
>ERZ836939.1618-NODE-1618-length-25161-cov-4.533060_pt1 | contig 25161 bp, 18 predicted proteins | sample MGYA00519912_ERZ836939 | MGnify/ENA primary metagenome ERZ836939 (study PRJEB31850, sample SAMEA3708810) | human gut metagenome | biome: human gut; feature: human-associated habitat; material: faeces | place: China | collected 2014 ...
CAAATGAATACTGTAGCAAAACACATGAAACATTTAAAATCGTTTGTTAATGCGGCAATAAATAAAGGATATATCGATTTAAATGATTATGCTTTCAGAAGATATAAAATTAAAATGAAAGAGGGAAAACATGTATTTCTTTTGCCTGATGAAATGAAAAGATTGGAAGAATTATCTTTGATAAATCGGAATATGCATTTCCAACATACATTGGATGCATTCTTATTCTGCTGTTATACAGGATTACGTTATTCGGATTTTACCAATTTAACAGAGAAGAATATTGTTAAAATAGACAGAGAATTGTGGCTGATATTCAATTCTGTAAAAACAGGCATTGAGGTTAAGCTTCCTTTAAATCTGCTATTTGGCGGAAAAGCTTTGAACATACTTACCAAGTATCAAAACAAGTGGAATACTTTTTTTTCACTGAAAAGTAATTCCAATATTAACAAAGAATTAATTCGTATAGGTAAATTGGCAAATATAGACAAGCATTTTTCATTTCATACAGCCCGGCACACCAATGCTACCTTATTAATATATAAGGGAGCCAATATAACAACTGTACAGAAGCTATTGGGACATAAAAATCTGACTACAACGCAGATTTATGGTGAAGTTATGGGCAGTACTATTGTCCGTGATTTAAAAAAGTGTCAGAAAGGAAAAGATTAAATATTGCTGACATATTAATTATACACCTGGTATCAGGTAGAAAATAAGTAGAACAATTATCTCTTTTATCTGTCACACAAAGAAAAGCTCTTCGAGTATTTTGAGTTTTATGTGTGACAGATTTTTCTTCTGCAACATGCATGTTTGCCTTGGCAAGGTCAAAGGAATGGATAATTCCATTTAAGTAAATGGTTTGCCATGTGATGACTGAAACCATAAAAACAACTGTTTTTTGTCCTACAAGTGAAAAATACGTTTCTTCCTTCCTCCTTTCATCAGTCGTTAAAATGTTCTGTTGATGGATAGTCAGTGGTGAATGAACATCTCATCGTCATCCTTTCATTCTCCTTTCATTCGTTAAGTTTGGAATCGCTGTGGACAGCTTTGAAGGGACTTGGAAAGAGTGACTGAAACAAGAATGAGAGGGGTTCTATCATTATTAACCAATTGATTATCTGTATGTTTTGGTAAAGATGTAAGGATGAACGGAAAAGAAAAAATGATTGACTTGGTGAAGGGGTACAATCTGCCTTTACAGGAAAAACATACCGAGCTTTTTAAAAAAGACCTTGCTATGTTCGAAAAAGACTTTGAAGTTTTTTAAAAACATCAAGGTCTTTCTGCAATATGCAGTGTGAGCTGCCTATTTTAAAATGTGTACGTACGCATCGGGCTGCACATACGGTGGCATCAGCCTACACATATATATGCGTAAGCCTACACGTACGTACGCATCGGGCCACACTGACGTACGTATGCATAAGCTTACACATATATATGTTATGACTGTAGGAAACAAATTGTTGATATAGAACTTAAACAATCTGATCCATATACCTACAGAATAGTGTAAACTGATTTAGTTAAACACTACCAATACAATCTTATTTCATGGTAGAATTAAAGTAGGAATTGTTTATTAATTATAATACTACAGCAGTATTCAGTGAATATATGCATAATGCGACATAGTTATTAATACGTTAATTATCAATGCTATACATATGTATTTAGTTCTGCAAAGACTTTGGTTATTTCGTTTATAGGTATGGAGAACAAAGAAGTGCCTATTAAACCGAGTGTAAAAGTGACTTTGAAACCCATGACGGAATTATTAAGTGAGGTATTGGTTACCGGTACTTATGGTAGTGCCAAGAAGTTAGGCTCCATGGTTGGTTCTGTTGCTGCTGTAAAATCTGAAAAGATAGCCAATAGACCAAGTGCGAACTTTGCGGATGCCCTACAAGGACAGGTTGCTGGCTTACAAGTTTTTACTTCTTCCGGTGAACCTAGCGAAGGAGTCTCTATGCGTTTACGTGGTATCGGTTCTATCAACTCTTCCAGCGAACCTTTATTTATATTAGATGGTGCTCCTATTTCAAGTGGTGCATTTTCGGCCATTAACCCTAATGATATTGAAAATCTGACTATTTTGAAAGATGCTTCTTCAACTTCTATTTATGGTTCACGAGCTGCTAATGGTGTTATAGTAATTACTACCAAACGCGGTAAAGGTGTCAAACCGACTGTTACCATAAAGGGGCAATACGGTATCTCTCAGCGTGCTGTAGAAAATATCACTTTAATGAACTCAGAGCAATATTTCAATTTCTGTGAAACTGTCAATCCCAATTATAAGACTAATGAAGCTTTTCAAGCTAATAAAGAATTTGCATTGAAACACGGTATATCTACAGATTGGTATGACTACTTTTTTAAAGATAATGCACCGACCTATCAATTAGATGCAAGTATTACCGGTGTAGCCAACAATACCAATTATTTTATCTCTGCCAGCCATTATGATGCAGAGGGTATTGAACCGGCTTCAGGAATGAAACGTGAAACAGTACGTAGTAATATTGATACTAAAGTTTCAGATTGGTTCCGGGTTGGATTGAATTTAGGTTTGTCTTATGAAGACTTTGAAACTAACGGTTTTGCCGGAACAGGAAATAGTTGGTACAACGTAGCGACTTTAAGTAAATGGGCCATCCCTTATGAAACTCCTTATGAAATCATAGAAAATGCAGATGGTTCTATTTCTTATGGAAAAAGAAAAAACATTTTAGATAAAATTGGATTGTGGAATCCGTATTATCTGCTGGAAAATCAACCTACAGAAAAGAATAAAATACGTCTATATGGTAATGCTTTTGAAGAGATAACACCAATAAAAGGACTGACAATCCGTGCGGCACAGGCAATAGATGCTTTCGATTACAGATATCGTTATGTTAGTCTGCCCGCTGATTATAATAATCAAAAGGGTTCTGCATCCGAATCTTTCCAGCGTTATTCTTCATTTACATTTACCAATACAGCCGAATACAAATTCAGTATCAACGAAATGCATAATATATCGGCATTGGTTGGACAAGAATCTATTATTTATAATGGAAGTTCGTTTGGTGCTAGTGTGGATAACATAACAGATGGTCGTCTGCCTATGCTGAGTAATGGTACTATTCCTAAGCAGCCGAGTGCCAGCAAAAAGAAAAAAGTGATGAACTCATATTTTAGTCGCTTGGAATACAATTTTGGTGAGAAATATTTCTTTGACGCTTCTTTCCGTACTGACGGCTCGTCTATTTTTGGACGTGATAATCGTTGGGCTTCTTTCTTCTCTATTGGAGCCATGTATAATATTAAAAACGAAGCTTTCCTTAAGGACACAAAATGGTTGAATGATTTACGGCTAAAAGTCAGTTATGGAACCACAGGTAATGTGTCCAAAGAGGCGTTCATGGAAGATATTGATTGGCTGAAAGACCTAAAAGTAAAATTCAGCTATGGTACGACCGGTAACTCTGCATTTGATGGTGATCCCTATTATCCTTCTTTGGGCTTAGTGGGTACCGGCAAGTATAATGGAGATCAAACATTCTATATTTCTTCTGTTCAGAATGATGGTTTAACTTGGGAAAAACAAAAGACTATAAATATAGGATTGAGTGCACGTTTGTTTGATCGTTTGGATATCGACTTGGCATACTATGATAAGAAAACCACAGATATGCTGATGACTATTCCTTATTCATATACAACAGGTCACAGTTCCGGTTGGGGAAATATCGGTAGTATGTTTAACCGTGGTTTTGAAGCTACAGTCTCATACGATATTATTAACCGTAGAAATCTGCAATGGAGTGTTTCGGCCAATATTAACTATAACAAGAACCAGATTACTGAGTTGTTTGGTGGACGTGATGAGTATGTTGTAGCCAATACCGGTATTAAATATCAGGTAGGAATGCCTTATGGTGAACTGTATTATGTTCGTTGGGTAGGAGTAGACCCGGCAGACGGACAGCAGATTTGGTTGGATAAAGACGGTAATGAGACCAAAACTTATTCTGAAGATAACGCTGTATTTACAGGAAAGCAACGTTATGCTCCATGGGCCGGTGGTTTCAGTACTTCATTCTTCTGGAAAGGTTTCAGCATTAATGCCGACTTCTCTTATGTATTAGGAAAGTATACTATTAATAATGATGCTTTCTTCTACAACAATCCGAATTTTGCAGGTCAGTTAAACCAATCAACGGATATGCTTGATATGTGGACGACTCCGGGACAAGTGACCAATATTCCTGCTGCTAATTCTGAATTGCGTTTTGACACTCACTTGATTGAGAATGCTTCTTTCCTTCGTCTGAAAAACCTGACTATCGGTTATACTTTGCCGGAAAATTGGTTGCATAAGACCGGTTTCATCAAAGGAGCACGTATTTTTGCCGTTGGACGTAATTTATTAACCGTAACCAACTATACGGGTGCCGATCCTGAAGTAGATTCAAACTTACAATTAGGAAAATATCCTAATACCAAGCAATTTACGATTGGTGCTGAATTAACATTCTAAATTTAAATAAAGCATAATATGAAGAAATCAATTATACTATCAATTATAGCCTGTTGTGCAGCATTTACTTCATGTAATATGGACGAAATGCCTAGCACATCAATACCTACGGATGAATCAATATTGACCGTAAAGGACTGTCAAGCCTTTAGTAATATGCTTCATGCTGAATGGAGAGGATACGTCCAAAATGCTTATTCAATGGATGCGTTGGTACAATCCGGACTATTGACTGCCACAGCAGATTATGGTAATACCTATGGATATTTTTATCGTTGGGCTTTCGAAATCACAGATGGAGCATTTTCGGGATGTTGGGCCGATAATTATTACATCATAGCCAATGCCAATCATTTAATAAAGGGCGGTCAGAATATCTTGGCAAATGATACGGAATTAAGTGAAAATGATAAAGCTTATATCAATCATTATGTAGGACAAGCTTATTTTTCCAGAGCTTATGCTTATTTTGAATTGGCCTTGCATTATTGTAAGAACTACGATCCCGCATCTGCCGGAAGTGATTATGGAATACCTTTGGTTACAGAATATGCGCCTAGTTCGGATTATTCCAAATATCCCGGTCGTAGCAGCCTGAAAGAAACTTTCGATTTTATCGTAAAAGATCTGGAACAGGCTTCCAACTTAGTAGGAATTCAAGGAGAAGCCCAGTCTGCATATATTACTTTAGATGTAGTTGAAGCTTTAAAGGCACGTGTCTATTTGGAAATGGAAGATTATCAAAATGCTGCGGCTGTTGCACAAGGATTAATCAATAGCAAGCGCTATACTTTGATATCTGATGGAGATGCGTATAAAAAGATGTGGTTGAACGATGTTGGTACAGAAGCTATCTGGCAGTTCGCAATGTCAAAGACAGAAACCGGTTCAAACGCTTTAGGTAGTTCTTTTATGGGAATAGTTGACAAACTGCCTCGCCCTAGTTATTTACCTGTTAAGTCTGTTTTAAATTTGTACGATAAGGAAAATGACATCCGTTACGATGCTTATTTCACAACCGGATTGATTGACCGTCAAGTAGGTGATGATATTGAGGTCACTTATTGTAGTAAATGGCCGGGTAATCCTGAATTATATGAAGGAAAATCCAATAATGTCAATAAGTTAAAAGCTTTCCGTATTTCTGAAATGTATCTGATTGCTGCTGAGGCTTATGCAATGTTGAATCAAGAAGATAAAGCTTCAGAGATGTTGAATGAACTAAAAAAGATACGTATCAAAGGATGGACTGAAACAGTTTACAATGGCGCAGCTTTGATGCAGGAAATTCAGGATGAACGCGTACGAGAATTGTTTGCCGAAGGCAATAGATTGTTTGACATGAAGCGTTGGAAAATTGGTATGAAGCGTAGCTCATCTGATGCTCAAAGAGACGATTATTTGCCTGCTTTGGGTACTGATATTGAAAAAGAAGCTACAGATAATCGTTGGGTATGGCCTATTCCGAAGGATGAAATGGATAGTAATCCACAACTGAAAGGGCAACAGAATCCTGGATATTAATGTAAAAGCTTACTGAATATAATAAAAGGTCGTGTTTTATGATAACACGGCCTTTTTAAGTTGAGTACATTATAGTTATAAAATTCCCACGATATTGCAAGAATAAGTTCTATTCAGAGCTGTTTTAGCATATCAGAACTCTGATTTATGGTAGAATATTAGTAGAAAATATTTCATAATATTGCTTATTTGGTACTTTAAATGAAGGGGAAACACTTGGAGGCAGCATGTCAAAGTATTGATTATCAGTAAAATAAATAATTGTTTAGTTCTGCAAAAACTTTGGTAATTTCGTTTATAGGTATGGCAACTCAGGAAGTAGCAATAAAGGCAAACTTGCAGATATTTTTAAAAGCTGATGCAGAAGTACTTGATGAGGTGATGGTTGTGGCATACGGTACAGCTAAAAAAGCTTCATTTACCGGGGCAGCCTCAACAATTTCAGCAAAAAAAATATTGAAGGATATTCCGATTAATTCGTTTGAAGAAGTCTTGCAAGGTTCTGCTCCGGGTGTTACGGTAAACAGCAATAGTGGACAACCCGGTGCAGCACTTTCTATCCGTTTGCGCGGTACAGGCTCCATGAATGCCGGAAATGAACCTCTATATGTCATTGACGGAATTCCCGTAGTATCTGGAGACGTTGCTGTTTCAGGAGTGAGCGGAGATACTAAATCTTTTAATATTATGTCTTCTTTGAATCCCAGTGATATTGAAAACATAACCATTTTAAAAGATGCAGCAGCGGCATCACTCTATGGCTCCCGAGCTGCAAATGGAGTTGTCCTGATTACTACCAAAAAAGGACAAGAAGGAAAAACAACCATAAGTTTCAAAGCTAATTGGGGCATAACCGATTGGGCTACCAAAAACCGCGAGACTGTTAACGGTGACCAACAAAGGGAGTTGACTTATGAAGCCTTTTACAATGAGGGTATACTATATAAAGATTACGATGAGGTCCAAGCCAAGCAGTACGCTCAACAAAATGTAGATGTGTGGGCGCCTAAACTAGACCGCTATTCCGATTGGGAATCAGCCCTGTTTAAAAGTAACGGCTCAATGGAGAACTATGAGTTTGCAGCTCAAGGAGGTAATGAAAATACAAACTTCTATGCTTCTTTAGCTTATAAGAACGAAAAGGGCATGGTAGAATCATCATGGATGAAAGGCTTCTTCGGTCGTGCCAATGTAAGCCACAAATCCAATGATGGCAAAATAAAAATGGGAGTTAATATTTCCATGTCTAAACAAAGCAGCTCTCAGGTTTCAGAGGGATACGCTTATGCCAATCCCTACTTTGTTACACGTTGGTATGCTATTCCTAATATACCAATCTATAACGAGGACGGAAGTTTTTATGAAGGATTCCCTATTGCCAATTTAGGCGTTGCCAATCCGGTAAAAGACATGAATCTAGACAAAAGTTTGTCAAGCGTATTCAGAAGTTCCAATTCTTTATGGGCGTCTTATGAAATTATAAAAGGGCTTATCCTGAAACAAACATTGAGTTACGACTATATCATGAATGAAGCTACCACACACTGGCCAAAAGCTTCACACAACGGTAACTTACATCAAGGATTAATGATTAAGATACCCTATCAAAATCACAATATTTACTCCTCAACTGTTTTAAACTACATAACAACTATTAATGAAAAGCATAATGTAGATGTACTTATAGGATGGGATGTTGATGATAAAAAAGAAACTTATGTAGAAGCTGTCGGAAAAGGATATTCCACAGACTTACTACCTGAACTGGAGAACTCTTCTACTCCCATGACTGCTTCATCGGGATACTCTAGAGACAGATTATTATCTGTTTTGTCACGTTTCAATTATGATTATGCCGGAAAATATTATATTTCCGCCAACTACCGTCGTGACGGGAGCTCTCGCTTAGGGATAAATAAGCGTTGGGGAAATTTCTGGTCAGTTTCTGGTGCGTGGAGAATCAGCAGTGAGAATTTTATGCAGGGATTACCTTGGATCAATGACTTAAAATTAAGAGTTTCTTATGGTATTAACGGTACATTACCAAGCAAACTTTATAGTCACCTGAGTTTAATGAGTACGGGTTATGACTATCAGGACAAACCGGGTATTGCACCAGGTACAATTCCTAACCCCGATCTTGCATGGGAAAGAAACAAGAACTTCAACGTAGGTTTTGACACTCGCCTCTTTGAGCGTTTGAGTTTTTCATTTGACTATTACAATCGCTTAACTACAGATTTGCTTCAAGATGTTCCAACTTCAATGACAGTGGGTTTCACTTCTGCGTTAAAAAACGTAGGCTCCATGATTAACCGTGGCGTTGAGATTGACATTAGTTATGATATTTTCAAGCACTCGGCTATTCAGTGGACTACCGGTCTAGCCTTGTCACACAATAAGAATAAAATTGATAAATTATATGATGGCAAAGACATTATTAGTGGTTCAAGCATCTTACGTGAGGGAGAATCCTATTATTCATGGTGGGCCAGAGAATGGGCAGGCGTTGATCCTCAGACAGGTGAAGAACAATGGGTACTGAACACCCAAAATAAAGACGGCTCTCTGAATAAAGAATTAACAAAGAACCCGGGAGAGGCTCAACGTATTATTATTGGCACTCCTGACCCCAAATTAACCGGCGGATGGAGAAATAGCCTTTCATGGAAGGGACTGGAATTCAACGCCCTGTTCTCCTTCTCTCTAGGAGGAAAATTATTGGATGACGCTTGCTTAACGTATACAGATACTGATGGCGAAAACGCTTATTATGCAATAGGCAAACAGCAGTTAAACAGATGGCAAAAACCGGGAGATATTACAGATGTTCCGCGTCGTATAAATAACTATACATACGCCCGCTATTCAAGCGACCGTCACATGCACACCAATAATTATCTCCGTTTAAAATCGGTTTCACTTTCTTATTCTTTGCCCAAACAATGGCTCAACCCCTTAAACATAAATAATTTGCGCGTGTTTGTTTCAGGCAGCAATTTGCTGACATTCCAATCTTATGACAATGTGGATCCGGAACAACCTATTAATGGTAATGTAAATTTTGCATTTCCGGCAATGAAAAGTGTCAGTTTCGGTCTGGAACTATCACTATAACCTATAAACACAGAAATAATTATGAAACATAATAGTTTAAAATTCTTATTCATAGCAGCATCCATTTCTATAGGATTGTCTTCATGTGATGGCTATCTGGATCAGATGCCTTCTAACGCACTGCCTTCCGATGAATCTATTAACAATATTGAAGATGTAGGTTCTGCTCTAAATGGTGTATATTCAGGTTTACTGTCTAGCGAATATTACGGTGCCGATTTCATATCAAGAGCAGAAGTAGGAGGTGAAGATGTACAAACTTCGACTCCAAGCAAAAGAACTGAAAATTTTTACAAATTCATGTATCGTCAGAATAATGCGCCGACAGGTCTTTGGAAAATACCCTATCAGGTCATTAATCGGGTAAATGTTCTTCTGCAAGCTATAGAATCGGGTAAAATCACGGCTTCTCCTCAATTAGACAATGCAAAAGGAGAAGCTCTTGCAGTCAGAGCATTGTGTAATTTTAACCTTAATATAGTATACGGTTATCCTTATCAAAAAGACAAAGGAGCTTCTTTAGGAGCACCTATTGTAGAAAAGGTCTTGACGGCCAACGACATGCCTGCCAGAAACACGGTTGCCGAAGGCTATGAAGCAATAGAGAAAGATTTAACAACAGCTTTAGGATTGGTTTCTGATAAAGTCAACGATGGGCATTTTAATAAATGGGCAGTACTAGGATTGCAGGCTAGGGTTTATTTGTATAAAGGCAATTATGACGCAGCGTTCAATTGTGCTGAAACGATTATAAAAGAAAGTCCTTATAAACTGATTCAAAACGCAGACTATCTTGCTGCTTGGTCTAATGAATATACCTCAGAATCCATACTCGATTTGCATGTTTCAGATTTGTCTTCCGGTAATCGTGAACTCTTTGGTTATTTGGTAGATCCTAAAGGGTATGCAGCTATAGCTGCAACTGATGCCTTTATCGAACTGCTAAATGAATATCCTAATGATGTCAGATTAGGACTTTTAAAGGAAGATGCTGCAGGAGTTAAATGTATAATTAATAAATACCCGGGAAGGAATGGAGCCTCTACGGTTAATAATATCAGAGTGATTCGCTTGTCTGATATCTATCTGATTGCTGCAGAAGCTGCTTTGCGCAAATCAAGTCCAGATCAAGCGAAAGCAAATAGCTATTTGAATAAGATTATTAAAAGGGCTATTCCAACAGCATCGGATGTTGTCGCTACATTGCCAATGATCGACCGGGAAAGAAGGAAGGAGTTAGTATTGGAAGGACATCGTCTCAATGATATTTTGCGAGTAGGAGGAACTGTAACAAGAGAAGGAGGCCGTCACTTCTTGAATAATACAGACTTAATAAGCCCTAACTGGAATGACTACCGTTGTGTTATGCCTATTCCTCAAGCTGAAATAGATGCTAATGTAAATCTGCAAGGACAACAAAATCCTGAATATTAACACTATTATATAAAATGACTTGATACCTTGGTTTGAATTCTACAGTGGGGTACACTGTAGAACAGCCATAAAGTATCAAGTCATTTTTATTCCATATGGTAGGTGTAAAAGATACCTTAATAGTTTTTCCATCAGAATTCTCGGACAAAGACTTCCTTTTCTTCACAGAAAAAGAGAGAGGCTATCCTATAAAGTACGCATTTGAAAATAAATGGAGTTGTTATTTTCTTTACAACCGCTTCAACCAGAGTTCGAAAAAACGGTCATAAACGCTGTATACACCTAATTCAGCAGTGACAAAATCTTTTTCCAGCAATCCTTTCAGTGCTCCCTGTACACTGCTTGCCGTCAGTTTGTAAGTGTGGAGAAATCTGGAAGAGGTGACTTCCTTTATCCTGCCTTCCTTGCAGATGGCTATCAGCACCTCCTTTTGCTTGGGTGGAAGTTGATAGAGTAAAGAAGAATAGGTAAAATCCATCTGCGATAAAATTTCATCTAATGCCAATTGGATCTTTCCAACTGTACAGGTTTCTTTTTCCATGGTATCCGCATAGAGGAAATTCATAACAAACTGGATATACCAAGTGGTACCGTCAAACAGCCGATATACTTCTTCTATGGTGTCCTTATTGATATTCTTTCCATTCTCTATAAAATGCCGTTCAATGAAAGCGGCATAGCTTCCAATTCCTATAGGTTTCAAATCCAGAATAGTAGTACTTTGATAGAAAGGACGTGAAGGAGTGGTGAATATTTCTCCCATCATATGCCGCTGAGAACCCGAATAGATGAAACAGGCATTGGTGCAATGCTGTATATAAGTCCTTAGTGTCGCTTCTATGTTTTTCTCGGGATATTTGGCTATCACCTGGAATTCATCTATGGCGATCAGGCAAATTCTGTCCGCTTTCTTCAAGTAACTGAAAATTTCGTCCAATGTTACTGAAGGGTTTTTGATATCGCCCATTTCCAGATTCCAACTGGGATTGCCCGTTTCATCAAAGGTGATTCCGGTACGAAGGGAAGATAAAGTGGATAGAAATGTTTCCCATATCTTCTTCCCTTGGGGTTTCAGCCCTTGCAATATGCTCTTACCGAATTCAAAGACAAATTCTTGCAGATTCTTGGTTGCGTAAATGTCTATCAGGAAAGTGTAATAGTTGTTTTTTACTTCCGGCTGGTGGAAACAGTGTTCTATCAGTCCTGTCTTTCCCAACCGCCGGGGGGAAATGAGAGCTACGTTATTTCCATTGGTGATCTGCTTCGTCAGAAAACGCGTTTCTTCTATCCGGTCACAGAAATATTTCTCTGAACGATAACCGCTTGTTATAAAAGGGTTCATTTTTACCATAGTCACATACTTTTCCACAAAGATAATTATAATCTTATTATAATGCAATTATCATCATGTGTTTTGATTTCGTTAATAAGGCAGGTGTCTAGGCGTTTCTGACAAAAAATGTCATTTGACTGCAAAATAAATCTTGTTTCTGCCATCAGTCGTTTCTTTCATACGCACCATACATTTGAAGTGAAAGTAATGAAATTTATTTCATATACGAATAATATAAAGGTTAATTTAGTAAAACGACATCAACACAATTTCATTTTATGGTAGAATTATAGTAGCACTTACCTATCGATTATGACGCTATAGCCATATTGGATGTATGTTAGCGTCATATGATGATATTGATAATTAACTATTAATCAATGTATTGTGTATAGTTTTAGTTCTGCAAAAACTTTGGTAATTTCATTTATAGGTATGCAATCTCAGGAAGTGTCTATTAAGCCAACAATAAACATTGTTTTAAAACCTGATACAGAAACACTTGACGAAGTTGTAGTTATCGCTTATGGTACAGCTAAAAAAGAATCTTTAACAGGTTCTATTTCCGTTGTAGATAATAAAAAAATAGAAAAACGCATCACAACAAGTGTTACCGGTGCGTTAGAAGGAGCCGCACCGGGTGTGCAAGTTAACAACACCTATGGAGAACCAGGGAAAGCTCCATCTATCCGTATCCGTGGTTTCGGTACATTAGTCAGCGGAGCTTCAGAACCACTTTATGTGGTAGATGGTGTTCCTTTTGATGGAAATATGGCTGAACTAAATTCTAATGACATTGCAAGTATGTCTATTTTAAAAGATGCTGCATCAGCCGCTTTATATGGTAACCGAGCAGCTAACGGTGTTGTCCTAATCACAACCAAAAGCGGACATGCTACCAACAAACCAAGCATTACACTACAAATGAATCAGGGTATTTATAATCGTGGTATTCCTGAATATGACCGTTTGGATGCCGACCGCTGGATGGAAGCTTCTTGGATGGCAAAAAAATATGCCATGATGTCTAATAAAGGTATGAGTGCAACAGAAGCCGGACAATATGCGACTGAACATCTTATTACAGAATCCATCGGACGCAATATCTATAATGCAGCAGACAATCAATTATTTGATGCCAATGGTAAACTGACAGCATCTCGCTTATCCGGTTATGATGATTTAGATTGGGCAGATGCCATTGAGCGCAATGGTCATCGTCAAGATTACAACTTGTCGGCCTCTACTTCCGGTGAAAAATACAGTATATATTCTTCAATTGGTTATCTGAAAGAGAAAGGTTATGTAAAAGCAACAGATTATGAACGCTATTCCGGCCGTATCAATTCTACATTTACACCGAATAAATGGTTTAAAGGAGGTGTGAACCTGACCGGTTCGTGGACTAAGCGTAACTATAATGACAATGCCACCGGTAGTTATTATTCCAATCCGTTCTACATTACTCGCTATATGGCACCGGTGTATCCTGTGTATATGCATAATGCTGATGGTAGTTACCAACTGGATGAAAATGGTGAAAAGATTTATGACACAACTTCTCCATATTTGGGCAACCGTAATATCGCTTATGAAATGTTGTTCAATAAAGAAGAAAGCATTCGTAATGTATTAGGAGGACAAGCTTTTGCCACGATTACATTACCGTTAGGATTGTCTGTCACAGTAAAAGGAGACTTAAACAACAGTACAAGTAATAACAAAAAATATGATAATCCCAAAATCGGTGATGGTGCTACCAATGGTGGTCGTCTGACAAGCTATGCATATCAATACCGCACAGTAACCTTACAGCAAATATTAAATTGGAATTATCAATTCAAAGAAATACATAATATAGAAGCCATGATTGCTCATGAAAGTTATAGTTGGGAGCGTAAATACACATCCGGCATGAATACCGGTATGGCTGTAGACGGCAATTTAACAATGGGCAATTTCCTAACCAACTCTTACTTCAACGGTAGCGATGATGAAGACAAGACGGAATCTTATTTGGCACGTGTAAAATACAACTATGATAATCGTTATTTCATCGAAGGTTCTTTCAGACGTGATGGTTCTTCACGCTTCCATAAAGACAACCGCTGGGGTAACTTCTATTCGGTAGGTGCTAGTTGGAATATGAAAAATGAAGCCTTCTTAAAAGATGTGGAATGGGTTGATCATTTAAAAATGCGTGCTTCATATGGTGAAGTGGGTAACAATATGGGGGTCAGCTATTATGGGCACATGGCTTTATACACCATTGATAAGAATGGTGGCAATCCTGCTCTATTGAAAAAGTCATTGGCAGCTCCCGATATAAAATGGGAAACTACCCAAACCGTGGATGTGGCTGTAGAAGGCCGCTTGTTTAACAAGCTAAACTTCCAAATCGGTTATTTCGACAAGCGTTCTAAAGATTTGCTGTTTGAAGTCCGCTTACCTCTGTCAGCCGGTTCTTATCCATGGCAGGACAAGGTCATGAACTTGACACAATACAAAAATATTGGAACCGTTTCCAACCGAGGCTGGGAAATCTCATTAAATGCAGATGCCATAGACAGTAAAGATTGGAAATGGAACATTGGCGTTGATGCCACTTTCTTGAAAAACGAAATCGTAAAATTGCCTGACGGAAAAGACATTCTGCACGGTATGCAGAACTATTCGGAAGGTCATTCTATTTATGAATTCTATACATACCACTTTGAAGGAGTAGACCAATTGACCGGTACTTCTCTTTATACACTTGATCCGGAACAGAAAGTTAAAGCTGAAGAGGCAGGTGCTTTAGTAAATATCAATGGACAAGATTATGCCACTGCTACCTCTTATGCTCAACGTAAATGGGCAGGCAGTGCACTCCCCACTGTATATGGTTCTATCAGTTCTGCCCTATCATGGAAAAACTGGAATCTGAACATGTTGTTCACTTATTCTTTAGGTGGAAAAACATACGATGGTTCTTATAGCAGCTTAATGGGTGTATCCGAATCAGGTGCCGCAGGTAGTGCTTACCACAAGGACATCTTAAATTCTTGGAACGGTGCTCCGGCAGGTATGACCGAAACTTCTCCTAACCGTATTGACCCGAATGGTATTCCTCGTATAGATTACTACAAATCTTCTGATTTGAATGCTACCAGCGACCGTTGGTTGGTAAGTTCTTCTTACTTGGTATTCAAAAATCTGAGTTTATCTTATGAACTACCCAAAAAGTGGATGAAGAATTTAGGCATTGAAGGGTTGATGTTGAATGCCGGTGTAGAAAATCTTTTTACACTAACTGCACGTAAAGGTTTAAACCCACAATATTCTTTCAATGGTGGTTCGGATGACACCTATGTAACCGCCAGAGTTTATAACTTTGGATTAACTGTAAAATTCTAAAGAAATAACTTTTAAAAACAGACATAGAATTATGAAAAAATATATTCAAAAATTGTTTGTAGGTAGTCTAATGGCAGGTACCTTGTTGGTTTCCTCTTGTGCAAGCGACTATCTGGACACAGCTCCCACAGACTCTACCGGTTCTGCTGATGCCATCGGAACAACCGACAATGCCATAAAGGCACTGAATGGTATTGCCAAACTCATGAGCACCCAACATTACTATTTCGGTCAAGGCTTTGCCGGAGAAAACAATATCATTGCTCATTATGAAAATTATCCGAGCGAAAACTATCTGTATAACTTATATGCATCCGGCTGGTCACCTATTCATAATCAAGAGTTTCATACGCGTACTAACTCTATTTACGATGCTTATGCGTGGTATTACTATTATTCTATAGTAGGCAATGCCAACACAATTCTGGCAAACATAGATAACGCAGAAGGCACTGAAAGTGAAAAGCAATTTATAAAAGCTTCGGCACTAACATTCAGAGCCTATGCTTTTGAAAAATTAGTGCACTATTATTGCTGGCGCTGGCAAGACTCCAACAATGGTGCATCACAAGGTTTAATACTTCGTTTAGACGAATCAACTAACGGAATGCCTTATTCTACATTGGCTGAAACTTATACCCAAATTTATAAAGATTTGGATGAGGCTATCAGTTTATATGGCGAAAGTGGCATGAATAGAAAAGAAGGCGATGTATGGATGCCGAATGTTAACGTTGCCCATGCCATATATGCTCGTGCTGCACTGACAAAACAGGATTATGCCAAAGCTTTAAGCGAAGCAAAATTGGCGCGTGAGGGCTATCCATTGATGAACAATACAGAATACTATGCAGGTTTCTGCAACCCTACAGGTGAATGGATCATGGGTAGCTTTGGAGGTTCACAGGAAAACAATTGGTATTGGAGCTACGGAGTGCAATTTGCCTGCAACGGTTACTATGCCAGCACGCAACAGACCGGCGCCGGAGCTATCGGACGCGAATTAATTAACCGCATCCCCAACAATGATGCCCGTAAAGCTTTATTTCTCACCGAAGACAAATTCCCGGGCTACAACTTCAATGATGGTTCAGTCATGGACTTAACATATGGCATTTTAGGTATGGGTGAAAAAGAAAAAGAAGCCGATGCTCTATGGGATGAAGCCGCAGCTTATTGTAAAAAGATGGCTGTCAGTGGACTGACTGCTCCTTATGAAGCTGGTTATATGTACTTAGGAGGACAATTAAAGTTCTATGTATTCGACACTCCGGGTGTAGGTTACTTACCTTTTATCCGTTCTTCCGAAATGGTATTGATAGAAGCGGAAGCCAACTACTTCCTAAACAACGAAGCAGCTGCACAGGCGGCTTTAGTAGAGCTGAATGCTACTTCCGGACGTAATGCAGAATATACTTGTACCAAAACCGGAGATGCGTTATGGAACGAAATCATGGACTATCGTGAACTTGAACTATGGGGAGAAGGCTTTGCATGGAGCGACTATAAACGCTGGAATCGTGATGTCATTCGCAACGGCTTTGACAAAGGTGGCAATGCACACATCTCTATTGCTACGACTATTCCGGCAAGCGGCGCCAACAAATGGACATGGGATGTTCCTTTGAACGAAACTGATTACAATGATGAACTGAAAGTTAGCGGTAACTAGCAGTTAATCATCGACCATAAAAAAGAGAGTGTCAAAAATGCTTTTATTAATTTGCCTTTGACACTCTCTTCGTTTTCTCTTATAATATCTTCCCTATTTCATTCCAATCCTCTATTATTCCTGTAGGCTGAAAAGAAAACTTCGTTGTTTTTTTTACATTATAGAATACTTGTCCGAGCCCTGCATCCTTGGCACCAGCTATATCATTCTCCCAATTATCCCCTATCATCAAAGAAGTATGCAATTCTGACTGAGTGGCTGACATCGCAAAGTAAAATATTTCAGGAAAAGGTTTATGCACACCGATATCCTCCGACAAAACTACTTTTTTAAAGTATTTATCAACTCCCGCCGAACGCATTTTTTGTTCTTGCAACTCTCTAAAACCATTGGAAAGGATATACAAATTGTATTTTGAAGACAAATATTCCAATGCTTCAACCGCATGAGGCATTGTCTTCTTCTTGTACACTATTTCTGCAAAAAAATCATCCGAATATGCTTTTACCAATGCTTTATCTTCAACACCTACCTGTTGCAGAGGATAAGAAAAGCGCATATCATTCAACTCATCTTTTGTGATATGTCCGGCACCATATTCTCCCCAAAGTATTTCATTTCGCCCACTATATATGGTATAAAACTGATGAAAGGAGTCAAAGTATCGCTCAAAATGATACTTTTCATACATGTCCTGAAACGTATCGCGGGCATTTTCCGAAAATGCCCAAACCGTATCATCCAAATCTATAAATATGCTCTTATACATATACATTCAATAATTATAAAAAAGGGGTTGTGCCTGATTGAGACGCAACCCCTTTACGGGATAATTTATATATTATTTTATTTTACCTGAATAACAAGGTATCTTGATACACTCCAAAACTGACTAGGATTAGTTATCTTCAAAGTTAACTGCCCTTTTGCATCCTTCACCAATTCGTATGAACCTGCAGGATGAGTGGTCAATAGTTCTGCACGTTTTGAATACAATTTGATTTCCTTGTCTGTACGAATATCAATCTGAGTAAAATAATCTTTATTGAAATCGTCATTTTTAAGCACGTCACCATTCTTAAGAATTTTCTGATCTTTCAATTCCGATTTTGTACCAAAGACAAACCATGCAGTATTCAAAGCTTTATCCTGACTGGCAACAGTAGCAGATTTAGCTTCATTCTCAGCTGTCAAATCACTTACATTTTGGCTTAATCCGGCCACTGCATCATCCAATTCTGCTATACGAATATTCTTTGAAGCAAGCTCTGCCTGTAAAGTTTCAATCTGTTGTTGTTTAGCCTCTAATTCCTTAGTCAAATTGGCAATAGCTTTTTTCAACTGTGCAGAATTATATTTACTGTTCTTCAATTGCTCTTCCAACTTAGCAATCTGTTCGCGGTTAGCCTGCAATTTTTCACTAATAAAACGAATATCATCTTTTATCTTATTTGCACTGTTTTCACGAATAGAGCCACTCTGCAAATCAACACGGTTTTCAGCTTCGTTTATTTGTCGGAAACCTTCCTGAACCTCATTAAATGCACCCATAATTTCGTCCAATTCTGCATTTCTGCTGGACAGTTCTACCATTAAAGAATCATTCTGAGCCTTCATGGCCTCATTTTTTGCTCCGTTACCGCAAGAGCTCAACAGGGCAACAGACAACAATGATAAAATTACTAACTTTTTCATCTGCTTTACTTTTTAAAGTTCATTATTTTTAGTCCTCTTTTCCACCGAGCACAATGACAATCTCGCCACGTGGCTCGTTCTCTGTGAAATGCGCTATAACTTCTGTCAATGTACCCCGTACACTTTCTTCGTGCATTTTAGAAATCTCACGACATACGGAAACAGGCCTTTCGGCACCGAAAAACTCGGCAAATTGAGTCAAGGTTTTCACTAAACGATAAGGTGACTCATAGAATATCATCGTCCTCTTCTCTTCCTGTAAAGAAGTGAGCCGAGTAACCCGACCCTTCTTTTGAGGCAGGAAACCTTCAAAACAAAAACGTTCATCAGGCAAACCGGAGGCAACCAATGCCGGCACAAAAGCTGTAGCTCCCGGCAAACATTGCACCTCAATACCATTCCTTACACATTCCCGTACAACTAAAAATCCGGGATCAGAAATTCCGGGAGTGCCGGCATCAGATATCAACGCCACAGTTTCGCCTGCTTTGATTCTATTGACAACGCCTTCAACCGTTTTATGTTCATTGAATTTATGATGGGACTGCATCGCATTCTTTATTTCATAATGTTTCAAAAGAATGCCGGAAGTACGAGTATCTTCAGCCAATATGAGATCAGCCTCTTTCAGCACGCGAATAGCGCGAAATGTCATATCTTCCAAATTCCCCACGGGAGTAGGCACTACATACAGTTTTCCCATAAAAAACACTCCTAATTCTGTTATATGATGACAAATGTAGAAAGAAATCAAATGTATAAAGTTAATTGATGCTATTATTTAACAGATGTTGCACATTCCTTTAACATTATATCTTTTATTAATAAAAATATTAGGGATTATAGCCCTTTTTTGGGGTACAAATAGTACATTTGCAGCCGTAACTAAAACCAATTATCACTATTTAACCATGGTAGTTTTTTCAGAAGACCACATACAAGAGACACGTAGAAGAGGAAGAATAGAAGTAATTTGCGGTTCCATGTTCTCAGGCAAAACGGAAGAACTTATCCGACGGCTGAAACGTGCCAAGTTTGCCCGCCAAAGAGTGGAAATATTTAAACCGGCTTTGGATACCCGATACTCTGAAGAGGAAGTTGTATCACATGACAGCAACTCCATTGCTTCCACCCCTATTGATACTTCCGCCAGTATCTTATTATTCTCTTCAGATAAAGATGTAATAGGAATAGACGAAGCACAGTTTTTCGATGAAGGGTTAATAAACGTATGCAATCAGCTGGCCGACAGCGGGGTGCGTGTTATTGTAGCCGGACTGGATATGGATTTCAAAAGAATTCCGTTCGGACCTATTCCGGCTCTATGTGCCATTGCAGATGAAGTAACCAAAGTCCATGCTATCTGTGTAAAATGCGGTAATTTAGCTTATGCTTCTCATCGCATAACCAAAAGTGACAAAAGAGTACTGCTCGGCGAGAAAGCCGACTATGAACCATTGTGCCGTGAATGTTACAGGAAAGCTATTGAGGAAGAACAAACCATCCAATAAGTCCACATCATTATGTTACAGAAGAAAATAACATTTGACAGTTTTATCCGTGGTATTCTAAGCGGAATTGTCATTATAGGAATACTCTATTTAGTCAATCGCTTAAGCGGAGTATTACTTCCATTTTTCGTTGCGTGGCTCATCGCCTACCTTATTTATCCTATGGTTACTTTCTTTCAGTATAAATTGCGGTTAAAAAATAGAGTCATTTCTATTTTTGCTGTTATGCTGGTATTAATATGCATCGGTATTCTGACATTTATCGGACTGGTTCCTCCTATTGTAGAAGAATTCGGAAAATTAAAAGAACTGCTCACCGATTACTTTGTGGAAGGTTCAAAACAAGCAGCCATCCCCGGTACCGTGGCCAATTTTATTAAAGAACATATCGATATGCTTAAAATAAATGAGGCTTTGAATGAAGACCGTATTGCTCAAACCATACGCGATGTACTGCCTCAGGTATGGGCTATCTTTACACAGTCCGTCAATGTGGTCGTGAGTATATTTACCTCTTTTATCATACTGCTCTATACTTTTTTCATTCTGCTGGATTATGAAGCCATAGCCAAAGGCTGGATAAAATTAGTTCCTGTAAAACATCGCGATACGACCATCAAAATAGTAAATGATGTACAAGAAGGCATGAATAAGTACTTCCGTGGACAAGCAGTGGTAGCTTTTTGTGTAGGCATTTTATTCAGTATCGGTTTTCTGATTATTGATTTCCCACTGGCAATCGGCTTCGGATTGTTTATCGGTCTACTCAATATGGTACCTTATTTACAACTCATTGCTTTTATCCCTACCATACTATTAGCATTGCTCAAAGCTGCCGATACCGGAGAAAATTTCTGGTGGATATTATTTTGTGCATTTTTAGTCTTTTGCATTGTACAGGTCATACAAGACGGATTGATTGTTCCCAAAGTAATGGGGAAAATAACCGGTCTGAACCCTGCTATCATTCTTTTGTCCTTGTCTGTTTGGGGAGCATTGATGGGAATTGTAGGAATGATTATCGCCTTGCCGTGCACCAGCTTAATGCTTTCCTACTATCAACGATACATTCATATAAAAGAAAAGGAATTTTCGAGTGACAATAACACGCCTGATAATCAATAGATAATAGAACTTATTAAAAAATAAATCAAAAAAAGTAAGCAATATATTTGGAAGTTTAAACAAAAACGCCTACCTTTGCACTCGCAATTCGGAAGAATAGCAATAACAAAGGATTGATTCGCTAGCTCAGCAGGTAGAGCACAACACTTTTAATGTTGGGGTCCTGGGTTCGAGCCCCAGGCGGATCACCAAGAAGCTGGACAAAACCAGACAAAGAAAAGACAACTCCTACAATATCAAGGTATTGTAGGAGTTTTTTCTTTGTATAAAGTCCGTGACCGAAGACACGAAAAGGTCACAAAAAGACAGACTTTAGTGACCAATTCGTGACCTGGGCTCAGTTTGAAAACTTGGGGGAATTAGTTAAAAACACTATCTTTGTGGCATGAAACAGAACCTTCACCCCCCTGCCACTCCACTGGAGATGTTGAGCTTGTTCCTTCCTGCAGGCCTGCTTGACTATTTTGACCTGGTTAACCATGTCTCTCAAGAGACTTGCTTCATTTTTTTTCTTGAGGAAAAGCCTTCCATTCCTCAAGAGCATTCCCATTTACATCTACATTCCAAAGGTTTCTTCCCGGAAATAGAAGTGCAAGACTTTCCTGTTCGCGGCAAGGCTGTATATCTACGCATCAAGCGGCGTCGTTGGGAAGACCCGGAAACAGGACAAACTTATAGTCGTGATTGGAACTTAGTAGCCTCCGGTACTCGCATAACAGCTGAGTTCGGAGCTTTTTTAAAAGCGTTACTTAGACAATCATGCGGTTAGTTGCCAAAGTGTAGCAGAACATTACTGTATGGATGGCAAGCAACTCCGGACTCAATACAAAGAACATTTAAGTGATTTCAATAATTGGAATCAGAAGGAACATGCTGAAGACTTTATTCTTTATCCTAAAAATATAGGTTATCATTTATGTATTGATGAAACGGCTTTAAGCAAAGGCGAACTATATACAATCCTTACCAATCGGGATAAGCATGGTCGAAAAGGCACCATTGTAGCTATTGTAAAGGGAACTAAAGCAGAGGATGTTATCAATGTGCTTCTCAAAATAGATGCCGATAAGCGCAACCAAGTAAAGGAAATTACACTTGATATGGCCGGCAGTATGCAGAAAATAGCAAAACGTTGTTTTCCCGGGGCTATGCAGGTAGTGGATCGTTTCCATGTCTCAAAGTTGGTTTATGAAGCTGTACAAGACCTTCGGATCGCTTATCGCTGGCAAGTAATGAAGGATGAGAACAGGAAAATCAAGGAAGCTAAAGCCAAGGGGGAAAGTTATGAACCTAAAGTGTTTGGCAATGGAGATACACTCAGACAGTTGTTGGCCAGAAGCCGGTACCTGCTGTTTAAGGCTCCGGACAAGTGGCTGCAAAGCCAGAAGGTAAGAGCCAAACTACTCTTTGAACAATTCCCGGATATAAAATCCGTGTACTATTACGCACTACGATTAGGGAAGATATTTTCAGACTATACAGATAAAGATGTGGCTCGTGCCAAACTGGCACTTTGGTATAATGAAATTGAGGAGTTTGGTTATGATACATTCACTACTGTTGCCAATTCCATTGAGAATCATTACGAACGGATATTAAACTACTTTGTGAACAGAAGCACAAATGCTGCTGCGGAAGCTTTTAATGCAAAAATTAAAGCATTTAGGGCTTCATTTCGTGGAGTAGTAGATAAGAGGTTCTTTCTGTATAGATTAGCAAAGGTGTATGCATAAAGGGGAATTAACAAATGTTAATTCCCCAAGAATTACAACTGAGCCGGTAAGGCGCATTCCCATTATTGTCATCGGGCTTTTTGTCCTATTTGTCAGCGTATTCAAACGGCACAAAATGTAAAGAAGTTCCTTCCGGTTATGAAGTATTTGGCTTCGGAAGGCAGAGAGTTTTATTTTGTGACGCTTACCTTGCAAAATTGTGTAACCGATGATGCAAGGGTATTGCGAGATTTCATGCGTAGATGTAACCGGATGTGGGCTGATGGTATAAGGACGAAACACAAGTTTCGTTCACTTGGTATTTCGGGGGTGATTAAGAAGGAGTGTACCTATCATGTAGTAAAAAAGGATTTGTTTTCGTTCCATTATCATTTTCATATTATTGTTGATTCATTGGAAGCTGCAAAATATGTAGTAGCCCAATGGAAGAAATTGCATGGTAGTACGGTTGCTGATGCCCGTTTTCAGAAATATAAGAAGATAGAGGATTTTGAAAATGCAGCGATAGAGGTTTTTAAGTATGCTTCAAAGGCTTCTGTCTCAAAATCGAAAGGTCGTGACGGTAAAAAAAAGATTCAGATAAATTATAAGGCTTTGGATATGATTTATACTGCCATGCATGGGATGCAGCGCATGAGTAGTTTCGGACAGTTCCGCACCATGATCGGAGATGAAGCGTTGAATGATTTTAGAGATGAGGATTTGGTTCTTAATATTGAGGGATTGAATGTTGAAGATGGTTGTTATACTTGGTATATGTCTGTGAAAGATAAGGTGGCTGATTGGTATAATATGGAAACTGGGGAGGCATTGTGTTGTTATAAGGTCACCCGGAAGGATGAACTTTTGCAGGATATTTATTTAGATGAGGATATTTTTCCTAATAGTGGGTAGTTGTTAGTTTGTTGTATTGTTTTCTTGGTATGGTGTGAGTTCTATGTATTCTCTATTCATGAAAGGATCGCCAAATTTTCCACTTCTGTCATAGAAGGAAAATTTGTTTTTAGTTAGCTCGTCTATGTCCCAGTAATGTTCTCCACCAAAATAAATGGTACTGAAACTTGGATCACCGAATGACCATTGTCCGTAGATATTGGCTTCTTTTTTATTTCCTTGTTTGTCGATTTCTATATTTGTACGGGTATATGTTCCGTTTTTATTGAATTTGTATGTACCTTGCCAGACACTGCCGTTTTCGTCTGTTGTTTTTTTACCAGCCCATGTAATATCACAAATTAATGAGATTATGCTTTCTTCTCCATGGTTGTAGTATCCTTGTTTTTCAACACATCCGGTGTTTGAAATAAGAAAAAGTGATACTGTTGAAATAAGTAAAGAGATATGTATTATTCTATTCATAGTTAAATATTTAATATTCAATGCAAAAATAGGAGAAATTTTATATTTTTGGGCGAAACCTTTATTTATTAACTTTAAAAAAGGAGGATTTATGAAAAAAGTAATGTTTATGTTCATCAGTCTACTGACTGTTTTGGGTGTTTGTTCGTGTAATGATAATGAAGTAATAGAACCTGTGGTTAGTGATTCTGTATCTGATATGGAGGTCTTATCTCGTTTTGTTGATGTAAATGAGATTACAAATGAATACTATTTCAATGAGAATAAGAAAACGAGGGCGTTGTCTTATGTAACAGGTTCGGATTGGCAGGATTTAGAAAAAGTTAGTCCTTTGAGTATTGAGAAATATAAGAATAACCTGCAGGTTTTAAATGCTCAAGTGGCAAGTGCTATTTCAAATCCTAATACCGCTTATGTTGTTTTTTCTGTAAATGGAAAGACTTTGGTTAAAAAGGTGAAGGAGGATGCTAATTTTGATTTTTCAGTATTTAGGGATGTTGTAACGGAAACGAGGGCTGTTCTCCCTTCTTTGAGTATTAATGGAGGTTCTCAAAGCACTACCGGAGTTTTTTACGATTCCAGTCGTACTTTAAAGATGCAAGTTGATTTGAATGCTTCAATACAGAATAATTATTATTTCTTTGAAGTATTAAATCCTAATGCTAAACCAAGTCCGGATGATAATATAACGACACCTGAAAGTGTTGCTTTTAGTGGAA
>ERZ836939.1630-NODE-1630-length-24967-cov-3.178749_pt1 | contig 24967 bp, 10 predicted proteins | sample MGYA00519912_ERZ836939 | MGnify/ENA primary metagenome ERZ836939 (study PRJEB31850, sample SAMEA3708810) | human gut metagenome | biome: human gut; feature: human-associated habitat; material: faeces | place: China | collected 2014 ...
GGTGATGCCGTCGACCACGGCAAAGCAGCTCGAGGGAATGCAGCTTGACAGCTCCTCATTCGACTGGACGCTCTCCTTGACGGCCTTGTGCAGACGCTCGTGCTGACCGAAGCGGAACAGAGCGCCGAGAAAGAGATCGAAGAGATAACGCTCGCCTACGGAAACGGTACGCTCACCGACAACATGGACGCGCTGCCGTTCATCGCCGCGGCGTTCGCCGCGAAGACCGGCAAAACGGCGGACGAGCTGACGGAGGCCGATCTCACGGCAAAGGAGCTCTCCGTGCTCCGCACGGTGTTCGGCGCTATGAGCGCCGTTTCCTGCACACTCATGGAAACGGACATGACCGACGGCACGCTCAATGATGAGACCGGCGAGCCGAACGTTATAAAAACGAAGTATGCGCTTTCTTTTAAGATATTGCTCTCGCGCAGCGCATCGGCGCTTCTCGTGACCGCGGAAGAGCAGGAGCGCTATCAGGCGCTGTGCACCGGGGATGAGTGGGACAAGCTCCTCTCTCTCTGGCGCGGGTACGGCTGGGTCGAGTCCGGCGCGGGGGAGAGGGTATATACGCTCCGCGAGGATGTGGTCCGTCTCGCGCTCGCGCAGCAGGGAAGGATCGAATATCTCTGGGGCGGCAAGTATAACGACCTGGGCCGCAGCCCCTTCTGGGGCTTCCCGCAGCAGAACGAGAACGGCGAAATATTCACCGACGGTCTGGACTGCTCCGGCTTTGTGACGTGGGTGCTGCTCAACGCCGCCGGGACGGTCGAGGCGCTTCCCACCATCGGCGAGGGGACGAGCGCGCAGCGTCTTGCGTGCGAAGCGATAACGCGCGAAGAGCTGCGGCCCGGCGATCTCGTCTTCGGCGGCGAGGGCACGGCGGAAACCGACCACGTCGGCATCGTGACGGGCTTTGCGGACGATGGGCGCGTGCTCATGTGCCACTGCATGCGCGGCGGCGTCACGGTCTCCTATGCCGAGGATTTCGGCATGGATAACTATTACCGCCCCGCGGCGTACTATGCGGCATACGAAACGCCTGAAACCCTGCCGGAGATATCCGTGACGGAATACGCCGGGAGCGAGGACGGTGCGGTGTATCTTGTGAAGGTCGCGGCCGAGCCCGGCACGCGCTGCCGCTGGACATTGGACGGCGCGGAAATGCTCTACTCGGAAACCTACGGCGCGTGGTGCGCGCTGACAACGGCCAACGATGCGGCGGCGCGCGTTTCCCGCGTGCGGTGCAGCGGCGGCAGCGATACGGTCTGCTACGACGGGGACGTGAACGGCTCCGGCGTTACGGAGATCAATGACGCGCAGAGGATCTATTCCATCAGCTGCGGACAGCAGCGCTTCGAGACGAAGAACGCCGAAGCCTGGCTGAAGGCCGATCTGAACGGTGACGGGAGGATCACGGCGGAAGATGCCTCGGAGATTCTGCGCTTGATATAAATATAAAAGGTAAGTTCAAGGAATCATTGGAAAGGAAGGGAAAAAACCAATGCAAACGGGTAAGAAAGGTCTTGCACTGCTTCTCGCGCTGCTGATGGTGTTCTCGCTGCTGCCGGTATCGGCGCTCGCGGCGGACGGATGCCTCACGACGACGGATGCGGGCAAAACCTTTGCAGCAAAGCAGGGAGAGAACCTTACGGTCCAGCTTGCGCAGTATTTCACCGACAGCGAAGGCCATACGCTGACCTATACGCTGGACAACGGCGATTACGGCGAGCATACCCAAATCGCCGAGGTCGATGGGCAGCAGTGTCTCTCGTTCACTAACTCCGCCATGGGCACGTATACTCCGACTGTCACGGCGACGTGCTCCAACGGCGAGACGGCCAGCGTGCAGCTCACGATCACCGTCACGGCGGCCCCGAAGGGCGACGAGAGCCAGTACAGCTACGATGAGTCGCGCGCCGATTCGGTCACAGTGTATGTGACGATCTCGAGCGACGGCATGCCTGTTCAGGGCAAGGACGGCACGCCCATCTCGCATCTTGAGGTGACCGTCCCGTACTTCGATCTGGCCAACCAGAATCTTGACGCGTATTACCGTTACCACACGGAAAACGGCTCGGGCAAGTATGTGGATGAGAAGATCGTCGAGCGTCCGACGGCGCTGCATCTGTATCTTTACATGATTGGCGTATACTATCTCGGGCTGAATCCGGCGGAGGTCACGAGCGGCAGCACGAAGATCGTCGACCACGCCGGCGGCGCCGGTGTCTCGTGGATAAGCGGCGGTAAGGCGTATGACGATACGAACGCTGCTCTCAGTCTCTCCGGCAGCGCCACGTCCATGTACATGGAGAATTTCTGGGGTCACGACCAGAATCTCATGTACTACCGCAACCATATCTATCCTCTGATGAGCGCGGGCTGGGGTTCGACGGCAGACTACATCCTCCTCTCGGACGGCGACACGATCGACGTCGCCATGTACAGCAACTGGAGCTTCTGGTCGGACGGCGGCGCGTTCGCGTGCTTCGATCAGGATGCCTACAGCGTTGCGCCGGGCGGCACGGTCAGCTTTTCCACGCTCAAGTATGACACCAAATCCGTCTCCGACGGCGGCAGCGATATGTTCACCGCCGTGACCGGCATGGATGTCGGCGTTTACGACGAGAATATGAAGCTTCTGGACGTTGTTTTGCCCGAGCAGGACGGCGGCAGCAGCTACACCTATACGTTTAAAAACGCTGGTACGTATTACCTGATGGCGATGGACACGAATCGCTGCTCGACCGACGCGCGCCTCGCTCCCGCGACGGCGAAGGTCACCGTTGGCAGCAGCTCGAAGCCCTTCGACCCGGCGGAGCATTATAAGAACTTCGATTTTGCCTCCATCACGCTCGACGCAGAGGGCACGCAGTATATCTACAACATCGAAGAGAGTTCGATTTATGTAGAGCATTTCAAGGTTCCGGGCGATAAGAAGCTCTACACGGTGACCGTTCCGGAAGGCACGGACTATGTATACGTCAATTACCCAGCGGACTTTAAATATACGCCCCTGAGCTATTGCGCTCTGTTTGATACCACAGGCGCTGTTACCGGCTACGACTGTCCTGGCTTTGAACTGCTGGACAACGCCTCCGGCGGCAAGACGCTGAAGCTCCCGGTCCCGTATCTTATTGAGAACAGCCGGTACTTCGCTGCCGAAGAGCAGAGCAAATACGACTACTTCAACTGCTTCGGCTTTGTGTATGGCGATAACACCGCCCCCGGCGGCGCGGTTGCCGTCACGGGCGTGACGCTGGATAAGAGCGAGCTTTCGCTCATCCGCCGCGAAGAGGCGACGCTTACCGCGACCGTGGAGCCGCAGAACGCGGACAACCCCCGTGTTAGCTGGAAGAGCAGTAACACGGACGTTGCCACCGTCAGCACGAAGGGTGTTGTTACCGGCGTGGGCACCGGTACGGCGACCATTACCGTCACCACGGCGGACGGCGGCTACACGGCCCAATGCACCGTCACCGTCACCGACCCGAACAAGCCTGCGGTCGCGGCGGACGGCTATTATGAGATCGCAAACGGCGCGCAGCTCCAGTGGTTTGCCAACGAGGTCAACGCCTCGAAGGATAACGCCGCGCTCAACGCCCGTCTGACGGACGACATCGATCTCAGCGGCATCTGCAGCTCGGCGAACCCGTGGACGCCGATCGGCGATCACGCGAATAACAGAATATACAGCGGCACTTTTGATGGCCAGGGCCACAAGATCACCGGTTTGTATCTCAAGGGCAACGCCTCGAACTATACGAACGGCAACACCTATTACATCGGCCTCTTCGGCGAGTGCGACGGCGTGACGATCAAGAACCTCTCGGTCTACGGCACGGCGATGGCCGTGACCCGCATGGTCGGCGGTCTTGCCGGACGCACGTGCGGCGTTTCCACGCACCGCCGTTCCACTGTCGAGAACTGCCACAACTATGTGACTCTCACCGGCTCTGCGACAAACGATGATATTTTCTCCCACGGCGGTCTTGTCGGCAGCGCGCAGGAGACCGACTTCATCGGCTGCTCCAACGAAGTGGACATCACCGGCTATCAGGGGCAGGTCGGCGGCATCGTCGGCAATACCGGCATCGGCGGCGTAACGCTGACGAACTGCTGGAACAGCGGCCACGTCCATCTGCGCGGCTACAAGAGCACGTTTGAGGGCGTCGGCGGTCTTGTCGGCAGCGGCAGCAACACCCTGACGCTCACGAACTGCTACAACACCGGCGCGGTGGACTTCTATTACCGAACCACGGCGGAAAAACAGTATGTCGGCGGTCTTGTCGGCTGCTTCGGTGATTCCTATGGGACGCAAACGCTCACCATGACCGGCTGCTACAGCACCGGCAAGATCAGCGGCGACAAAGCCGATGAAGCTCTCATGGGCGCTCTTGTCGGAGGCACGAAGAGCGGCACGAGCAACAAAGTCGAAGTCATTGCCGCGAACGCCTATTATCTCGAAGGCACGGCGGCGGTCTCCGGCGTGGAGAGCGGCGCGGCAGCCTTCACCGCCGAAGAGGGGCTCAGCGCCTCCCAGCTCGGCGAGGGCTATGTGGATAGCTGCCCGGCCCCCGTGCTCAGCGGCCAGACCGTGGTCGAGCATGCGGACGCGAACAGCGACGGCAAGTGCGATACCTGCGGCAAGCAGCTCGCGGAGATCGCCGTGCCGACGCGCAAAGCGGATTATCCGGCCAATACCAGCGACAAGGCGCAGATCGGCAAGGCCTATGTCCTCAGCGATCTGCAGGCCAACAAGATCTTCGATCCCGCAGAAGGCCAGACGCTGTCCTACAAGAACTACTACTACGAGCGCTCCGCCGACGGTGGCGCGACCTGGAGCGCAAAGCAGACCTTCTCCGAGGCCCTCTTCGGCATGACGACCATCCAGATCACGGAAAACGAAGCCGGAACGTACATCTACCGCTTCTACGCCTCCCACGACGGCAAGCACTTCTCCAAGGACACCTGGACGCTCACTCTCACCGTAGAGGAAGCGCCGAAGCTGAACTTCTCGTTCTTTGTCGGCAAGGACTATACCGGCAATTACCCCGTTATCAAGCTCTACAATGTCACAACTGACGAGGAAGGCAACGAGGTCCTCGGCGACGAGATTACGAACGTGTTCCTCTACAGCGACTTCACGAGCACGCTGCCCGAGGGCGAGACCAAATACGATCCCGCGCAGGGCAAGCTCGTTAACAATTACCAGATGTTCTATGCCAGCCTCACCGCGGGCCGCTATGCTTACCGCGCGTTCGCCAAGAACGCCGATACCGGCGCATACGACATCGCGCTCGGCGGTATGACGCTTGACCTGCCGACCGACAAAAACGTTGACGGCGGCGCGGGCGGCGGCACGAGCATCTATCTCCAGTGCAACTCGTTCTACACGAACTCGAAGAAGACGGACAACACGTACTTCACGGCGGACGAATACCACGTCAAACTGGACTGCCCAATTATGGGCACGACCGCTGCAATGGGCACGCCTTACACCAAGAGCAGCTACGCCTACTACCCGACGGTGCTCTACGCCGCGGGCAACGCCTGCCTCTACAACGCGTATGCCTATCCCGATATCGACGGCTATATGTTCACGCAAGCCATCAACCAGACGTTCCGCGCCGGCTACTCCGCCGGTACAAAGTCCCTCACGATCAACACGGCAATCGTCCTGACCGTCACCGTGCCGCAGAACGCGGCGTTCGGCCTGTACTTCCAGTGGAACAACTTCAACACCACCGAAGTTGAGCCCGACGGCAGCTGGAAGCTCAACGACGACGGCACGATGTATGCGCAGTACACCATTTCCAAAGGCAACGGCAACTACACGTGGCGTCTGAGCGACGATACCCACGTCACGCAGGCCGGCTGGCTCCCGAGCCTGAGCGAGAGCACGGACGCGAGCTTCTCCTTCGATGAGAACGCCGCGACGAACCGTGTCTCCCACGATTTCAGCCGGCTCGGTTCGCAGACGTCCAAACGCGACGAGGCCGACCTGCAGGTGAACCTCGATCCCTCCGGCTATGAGGCCATTTCCGGCACGACGCGCGTGCGCGCCTACCGTCACTGGCAGCTCATCAACTCCGACGCCGGAAACATCATGGTCGAGCCGGACTTCCACTGGAACCTTGAGACCGGCGACGCCTCGATCCAGACCGTGAACGGCGGAAACACCACCGCGAACTGGGCGGACGTTACCCCCGGCACGGAAGACTCCATCATCACCGTTTACTATGACAGCGTTGACGTGAACCACGGCAGCTACGGCACGCACGGCGGTTACTATCCTGCGACGCAGCCGCAGCGCATCGGCGTCATCGTTGTCGGCGGCACGGGCGTGGCCCACGGCACCGCGGATGCGGATGTGGACTTCAACATGGCTCCGGGCACCACGACGACCCGCTCCATGGATTGGGACTACAACTACGACACCTGGTTCTACGGCGCGAACGAGGCCGACCCAGCGCTCGACTTTGCCGTCACCGCCACCGGCGATGTGACCGTTGAATACGCCTTCGTCACCGCGGACAACGCCATGAACCGCATCCGCACCGAGTTCGCCGCCATCGAAGCGGGCGGGGACGGACGCTACACCGTGCCTCTTGCTAAGTTCGGCGAGATCGGCAACGGCATGGGCGGCACCGTCATCATCAAGATGACCGACGATACCGGCGTGAGCTACCGTCTCGTGCGCGTGGCGAAGGTCACCGTCTCCGCCGAGAACGTCTCCCACCCGGAGGAAGACATCATGCCCGGCGATCAGGTCAAGCTCACCTTCAGCGGCATGTTCCGCGCGGTGAACAAGATCTCCGGCATCTTCAACCCGACGACCTTCAAGCCGACGTACTACGCCGGTGAAACGAAGTTCGAGGGCACGCTCGGCCAGTATCAGAAGATGGACAACGCCTCCGTTACCGTGACCATCCCCACGGACGTGGAGTTCGCCGAGGGCGCGGAGACGGCAGCGTACAGCTTCACCAACGGCTATACCTTCGGCAGCATGTACTCCGCGGCCAACCCGTTTGCGTTCCTTTACAATATGACCGACGCCGGCGTCGGCACGAACTTCAACGCTGTGACCGTTACCTACTATATGAACCACTACGCGGACGCAGCCGTCACCGTGCACCGCAAGGTGACCTACGATACGAAGCTCGTCGTTCCCGATGCCTCCGGCAATGCGGTCGAGGGCGTCAAGATCACGCTGACCGGCTCGGACGGCAAGGCCGTCGAGACCAATGAGAACAACCGCTACACGCTCGGCTACGGCGATTACACCTATGTTCTTACCAAGGACGGCTATGTTGTCACGCGCGGCGCCTTCTCGCTCGGCAGCGCCGATGCGGAGAAGATCAAAGACGGCATCCTCACCGTCACGACCGCGGCGTTCCTCCCGGCGGGCGAAAACGCCTGGGACGGCACGGCGAAGACCGAGCCTGCGAAGGACGCCGACGGCGTTTACCAGATCGGTACGGCCTCCGAGCTCGCGTGGTTCGGCGCGAACGGCAGCAAAGCCTCGGCGGTGCTCACCGCGGACATCGATCTCGCGGGCTACGACTGGACGCCGCTGAATAAGTTCTACGGCAGCTTCAACGGCGACGGCCACACCATCCGCAACCTCTATATCAACAGCGCGAGCTACCCGGTCGGCCTGTTCGGTTATGTGAAAACCGGCGCTTCCGTCACGAAGCTCGGCATCACCGGCAATGTGACGACGACCAACAAGTCCTATGGACAGGCAGGCGGCATCGCGGGCTACATGGAGAGCGACACCTCCGTTACGAAGAGCTGGAGCTCCGTGAACGTCACGGGCGGTAAGCACGGCGGCGGCATCGCAGGCTACACGGCCGGCGGTTCGGCCATCACCGACTGCTACGCCACCGGCACGATCCGCACCATCTCCGCGAACGAGTGCTATCTCGGCGGTATCTGCGGCTCGTACTTCAGCAACACCAACGGCGCGACGATCACCAACTGCTACAGCACCTCCACCGTCATCGGTTCGGGCGGCAACGCCTCCTATGTCGGCGGCCTGTCCCCGATAAAAGCGGAAGCGAACTATGTCAACAGCTACTATCTGGAAGGCACCGTTTCCGGCGCGAGCCCGAAGTACGGCATCACCGGCCTCGGCACCGCCAAGACCTCGGATGAGCTCAAGGCCCTGGCCGCCACGCTCGGCGACAGCTTCGCCGAGGACAGCGAAAACATCAACGGCGGTTACCCGATCCTCGCGTGGCAGGGCGCAAAGCAGCCTCTCGCGGGCGACGTGAACGCCGACGGCACGGTCGATGTGACTGACGCCGAGCTTGTGTACAATTATTCCATCGGCGCGGGTGAACTCACCGAAGCGGAGCTTATCCTTGCGGATATGGACGGCGACGGCCATATCACCGCGAAGGACGCAGCGATGATCTACGCGATCATCGCCGCGCTTCTCGCGGCCGTGACGGAATAAACCGGACGACAAACAGGAGGACGATATGAAAAAAATCTTTTCGCTTGTCCTTGTTCTGGCTCTGACGCTGGCGCTGGGTATCCCGGCGCTGGCGGCGGAAGCCGATGAGACGGCGGTGCCGGAGATCACTCTCTCGGCAGACGCGGAGAAGGTCCCGGCCGGAAAAACGGTCACGCTGACGCTCTCTCTCACCGGCGAACTGAAGGACATCAACAGCTTTGAGTATTACATCCGCTATGATCCCGCGGTCGTTGAGCTGGCCGAAAGCAAGGCGGGCGCGGCGAGCGATCTCACGAAGATCGGCACGCCCCCCGAGGCGAACTACAAGACCGGCGAGGGGGACACCTCCAAGGCCGTCACGGTCAGCGCCGTGAAGCTCGCGGATACCGGCGTGTTCTCCATGACCGAGGGCACGGTCGCTGAACTGACGTTCACCGTGAAGGCCGACGCTGCGACCGGCGCTTCCGCCGGGTTCACGCTCGAAAAGGTCGCCGTGTGCGATAAGACGTTCGTGAATGACGCCGTGAAGGTGCAGACCGGCGCTGCGCCCAAAGTCACCGTCGGCAGTGCGGTAGTGCTGGGCGACGTGGACGGCGACGGCAAGGTGAACAACGTGGACGCGGCGCTGGTTTACGCTTACCACAACAAGAAGCGCGCTCTGACCGAGGATCAGCTTGCCGCGGCTGACGTGAACGGCGACGGCAAGGTGAACAATGTGGACGCGGCGCTGATCTATGCCTATCACAACAAGAAGCTCACGAAGTTTCCTGCTGCGTAAGGAAGGAGAGATAACATGAAGAAAACATTATCCATTCTGCTTGCCGTAGTGCTGCTGCTGAGTCTCTCGGTAAATGCACTGGCCGCAGAAATGACCCCGACGGCGAACAAAAACACTTTGTCCGCCGGGGAGGAAGTCGTCGTAACGATCTCGCTCGACGAGGACATCAAAGACATCGTAACGCTGAACTATAAGCTGTACTTTGACGATTCGGTGTTTGAGCTGACCAAAACCGAGCAGGTCAATCCAAGCATCAATGTTGCAGCAGGCAAAGATACGGACAAAGACGGCACGTTCTATAACATCAGCTGCATGGACGTACTCTCCGAGGGCATCACCATTGCCAGGGGCGATCTCTGCCGGCTGACGTTCAGGGCAAAGACCGACCTGACGGAAAACAAGGAGAGCAGCTTCCGTCTGGTGTTCGATAACGCCATGGACAACAAGTTCAACTCCAACATCGTCCACACTGCCGGTGAAGCGGCGAAGGTGAGCGTGTCCCCGGCTGGCGAAGTGCTGACGCTCTACGGTCGCATCTACGGCAAGAGTGTCAACAGTGAGTTTGCGGACCTGACCGGCAGCGTCGGCAGCAACGGCGTGGAATACGTGTGCAAAGACATTGAAAAGAAGACCGGTCTTGACGTTATCAAGGGCGTCCTGGAAGCCAGCGGCTACACCTATGTTGCCACGGAGACCGCCATCACCAGCATTACCGACCCCAGCGGCGTAACGCTCGCCAACGGCGACGCGGCCTACGGCCCGAAATCCGTCTGGGTCGCCACGATCAACGGTGAAAAGCCGGCGACGACGCTTGCCGGTTACGTCGTGGATAACGAATCCACCGGCTTTGACGGCGACGAGTTTGTTCTGACGTTCACTGAGTGCCCGGGCAGCACGGACGGCAAGCACAACTTTAAAAACGGCGTTTGCAGCGTGTGCGGCATGAAGAAGGAAACGGGCTCCTACACTCTCACGCTGCCCGCCGATAAGACCGTGAACGCGGGCGAGGCCGTGGCCGTCCCCGTGACGCTCGGCCACACGGCGGACGAGACCACGTTCCACGCGGCGGACATGATATTCACCTACGATGCCGGTAAACTGGAGTACACCGGCATCAGCGACACGACAAACTACATCGTAGACGCGGCCACGGCCGGCACGATCCATGTGCAGGCCTACGGCGAGGCGAAGAACCTCGGCGAGGCGTTCACGCTGAACTTCACGGTCAAGACCACGGCGACGGGCGCCGCGACCGTGACGGCGACGAGCGCGAAGATCGACAAGTCGGCGAACGCCGTTGCGAAGGACGCGCCGGAAGCGAAGCTTCTGGATGCGGAAACGGTGCTCACGATCAAGGCGGTGCACAGCGTCACTCTGCCCAACATCTTTGAGGGCAAAACGACCGTGGAGGACGGCGCGGACTACACCTTCTCCAAGACGGATAAGGACGAGAGCCACTACGAATACACCAACGTCAAGGCGACGGTGAACGACGAGAACGTTGCCGTCATTGACAACGGCGACGGCACCTATACCGTCAAGAACGTCACCGGCGATCTCACCGTGACCGGCAAGAGAACGCCGAAGACCTATTCCGTAAAGGTGGAAGGCACCGGAGCAGAGGATGTGACGGCGGCGTCGAGCGCGATCTACGGCGAGGACTTCAAGTTCACCCTCGACAGGAAGGACGGCTTCCGGTACACGGTCGCCGTGAAGGTCGGCGACAAGAGTGTTACGCCCGATACGACGGATAACCTCTCCTACACCATCCCCGGCGCGGACGTGACCGGAAACATCGTCATCACCGTGACGAAGGACGCCATTCAGGTGGAGAAGACCACGGTCAACTTTGAGGGCAGCGGCGCGGGCGACGTCAATGGCGGCACGTCCCAGGATACGCCGACCGGCGCGGACTTCACGTTCACCGTGAACGAGGACGCGAAGTACAACTACACTGTGAAGCTCGGCGATGAGGTGCTCACCGGCACGAATGGCAGCTACACGATCCCCGGCGCTAAGGTCGTCTCCGGTACGATCACCGTGACGGTCGAAAAGACGGTCAGCACGCAGGGCGTGAAGGTGCAGAAGTACGTGAAGCTGGAGAACCAGCAGTCCGTCTGGCTCGTGACCGTGGAAGCGGATCCCGGCGCGAACAATGTGTACACCTACGGCGGAGAGAGAATGTTCAAGACCACGAAGTACGGCACGAACGGAACGTATGCGTATCTCGTGATCGCGCCGACGCTCTCCGTGGAAGACGCCGCAGCGCAGCTCAGCATCACGGCGGGCGAAGCGGCCGGAACGGTCAGCTACGGCGGCGACGTGAACGGATCGGGCGTCGTAGACATCAACGACGCGCAGCTCGTGTACGATATGTACAACGCGCACTATGCGTCCTTCAGCGATGTGGCGATGTACAAGTTCCTCTGCGCGGACATTGCGGACGACACGCCGGAAGGCTCGACGCTCCTGAACGTCAGCGACGCGGTGGCGGTCATCAGCAAAATCAACCAGCAGTAATTTTCCCCATCCCCGCAAGCCTCCCCCGGAAGGGGGAGGCCCGCGGGGATCCCCCCGGATACTGACCCCTGCCGCCGGGACCCGGCGGTGCAGGTGAGTTTCCGAACAAAATCCTTTATCCCGAGAGGAGATCCCATGAAAACATTGAAACGCCTTTCCGCACTTCTTCTCGCGCTGCTGCTGGCGCTCTGGTGCTCCGTCGGCGCGCTGGCAACGGACGAATCGATGCAGTTCCACTTTGATCTCACCGTAGACGGCGAGCACACGAAAAACGTTCTCCGCGGCGATGTGATCACCGTTGTCTTCGCCCTGGAACGCACCGACAGCGCCCAGAATTACACGGTCTACGGCGTGCAGAACGAGATCGAATACGATCCCGCATTCTTTGAGTTCGTCGAGGGCAGCGCGCTGCTCATGCCGGGCATCGATAAGTCGCAGGTCGCTCTCGTTGACGGGATGCATCGGTTTTATATGAACTTCCTCTCTCTCGGCGGCGGCACGCAATGGCCCGCCACCACGACGCTCGGCAGCTTTCAGCTGCGCGTCATTGCCGAGACGGGCGTGACCCATATCCGCAGCAAAGCAAATTATGTCTCCACCAGGGACGGCGCGGATCACTACGCCTCCACCAAGGACGACGTTACGGTCATCCTCTCCGGCGAGTGCATCATCCGCTTTGACCCCAACGGCGGCAGCCAGGTGGATGAGATCCGCGTGCCCTACGGCGAGAAGATCCCCCGTCCGGACGATCCGACGCGCGAGGGAAAATACTTTGCCGGATGGTTCACCGATATCGAACGCACCCACCCCTGGGACTTCGACAACGACACCGTTGATGGCAACATGACCCTCTACGCCGGTTGGAGCGACGCGCCGCTTGATACCGACGCGTCGGAGAAGACCGGCGGACATCTGCTTGCGTGGCTGCTGCCGCTGCTCGGCCTGATCGGTCTGCTGCTGATCCTCCTTCTCCTGCTGCGCAAGCGTGTGCAGTTTGCGACCTTCGGCGGCACGGAGCTTGACGATGTGCGCGTCTGGCGCGGCGCAAAGATCGAAATGCCCGCCACGCCGCTCAAGACCGGCTCGCTCTTCGGCGGCTGGTTCAAGGACAAAGAATGCACGCAGCCGTGGGACTTCGACGAAGACACGGTCGATAAGAACATGACGCTTTACGCACGCTGGAACTGATGACCCGGCCTTACCGCTCCCCGGCGGACGAAGAACGCCGCGCGGGGAGACGGAGAAAGGAAACGTGAATGTGAACAATCAAACGATCTCCCGTGCGCTCGGCCTTGCGCTGGCGGCGGCGCTGCTGCTCGGCTGCGTGTTCGCCGTGAGCGGCACGCAGCGCGTCGAACCGCCCGATCCGCGCGAAGAAAATACGGCGCTGCTCCGGCCCGAGGCGCTGTCTACCGGCCGCGCCGCCGGTCTCGGCGCCGACTCCGATACCGAGATGCCGTCGGATGACCTTTCCGGCGAACCCAGCCCTTCCGCGCCGCCGGATGAGCCGGACCGATCGCCGGATCCGTCTTCTGCGCCCGACAATCCGGAAAAATCTCCGGATCCGTCCTCCGCGCCCGACGATCCGGATGGACCCGACGGCCCCAGCCCGACGCCCGGAACGACGAGCCGCCCCTCCGATCCCGGCGATGGGAAGGATACCCCCGGCGACAATACCGGCGGCGATGACGGCGGCCACGGCTCGGGCGACAATCCCGGCGGCAACACCGGCGACGACGGCGGGGACGATACGCCCGAAGGAGCGTACATCGTCACGGATCTCGGCCAGTATACGGGCGTGCCCGTATCGCCCGCCGATCTGACGGACGGGATGCTCGCGTTCTATGCGCGCGCCGAGGGCGGCACGGGCCTCTCGCTCGAAGTCCGCTTCCGCCATGAGAAGGACACGGGCAACGGCAGCATCCTCTATGTGAACGGCCGGCAGGACTACAAAGCGCCGCTCCATTTCGGCAAGAACTACATAACCATCACGCTCCGCCAGAACGGAAAAGCGCTAGATTCCAAGCGCTACACTATCCGGTACATCCAGAAGGCGGACAAAGATACCCTCGAGACCGGCCATTATCCCCCGTCGATCACCATGGCCGCGCCGGACGAGAGCAGCTGGCCGCTTGTGACAAGCAACCGCAATTTCAGCTTTGAACCGTGTGTGATGGACACGCACACCGGCAATCGCCTCACGCCAAGCAAGAATATGACTGTGGTCGTCCGTGACGGCTACGGCGATGTCGTCCGCTACACAAACGACGGCTACGTCTTCGATCTGTGGCTCGAACGCCCGGCCCGCGGCGATGTGGCCACCTATACGATCTCCATCACCGCCTGGGACGAGGACGGCTGCTCGGCAAGATACAAAGAATACCCTCTCACTTACAACGCCATCGACACCGGCGACGAGATCGGCAAAGCCACCATCGTCATCGACGCCACGACCGTCGGCATGGGCGTGCTGGACGTGATATACGACGTACCCGTGCAGCAGGACGTGCCGATCTCCTCGCTCGTTCTCAAGGTGCTGCCGGAATATGGCTATAACGTCAATTATAACGGCACGGAAAAGATCGGCTTTTACATCCGCAGTCTGGATTCCGGCTCGATCAACGTTGGCACGGTCCCTGAACGGCTGTGGACGACGGTAGAGCGCGACGGCATCGGCATCATGTACGACGGCGCCGGAAACGTGAAGCGCTCGAGCGACAGTCTCGGCGAATTTGACTTCACGCGCGGCTCCGGCTGGATGTACTCCATCAACGGATCGGTATACGCTCCCAAGGGCATGTCCCAGCGGTATCTGCAGGACGGCGACGTGCTTTACCTCCGCTTTACGCTCGCCTACGGCAAGGACATCGGCGGCTACGATGCCACCGGCGGAAACTACGGTCAGTTCTCCACCTACTGCTACCGCTACATCGGCGGGGACGAGATATTCATCGCCCACAGCGATATGGAGGAGACCGAGCGGCAGGAGCCGACGGAGACCGAGGACGGCTACATCCTGCGCGAGTGCGTCCGCTGCGGCGAGCAGGAGCGGGAAGTCCTTCCCGCGACAGGCCCGACGGAGAGTCCGGATCCTTCGCCCAGCGAAGAGCCGACAGCGACACCCACGGCAACGCCGACGGCAACACCGACGCCCGCGCCGACACCCACCCCCGAACCGCCGCCGACACCGACCCCGGCGGCAGAACCCCCAAAACCGGAAGAACCGGAAGGAGGAAATGATCCGTGAAAAAGCTTATTGCGCTTCTGCTTTGTGTTGTTTGCCTTGCGCAGAGCGCCTTTGCTGCCTCCCCGGCGGAGAGTGCCAGAGATCTGGCACTCTCCGCCGTCTCGGGGCAGAAGTTCCTCGCGGGCGTGAGCGGCGAGCTGCTCGCGCAGGGCGAGGATTTCCCCGCGGGCACGTCCGTGTGCGACTGGACGGCCATTGCCTTCGCGCTTCTCGGCGCGGAGGACGGCGCGGCGTATCTCGCCGCGGAAAACGAATATATTTCCGCCAACTTCCCGCTCCCGGCGAGCGGACGGGCCCCTGTCGCTACCGACTGGCAGCGCGCCGCACTCACGGTGCGCGCGCTCGGCGGCGATCCCACCGCGTGCGGGACGGACGGCTCGGTCGATCTGATTGCCGGGGGCGTTTACGACTATGCTGGGGATTCTCTCGGCATGCAGGGGCTCAATGGCTGGATCTTCGCGCTCATCGCGCTCGACTGCGGCGGTTATGAAGTGCCGAAAGGCAGCCGGTATACGCGCGAGGATATCCTGAACGAGATCCTCTCGGCGCAGGAGCCGGACGGCGGCTTCGGTCTCGTGTCCGGCGCTTCGGATACGGACATCACGGCCATGGCGGTGCAGGCGCTCGCGCCGTATGCTGATGGCGAAGCGGCCTCCGCCGTGGACGCCGCGCTCGTGTGGCTCGCCGCGCAGATGACCGAGGAGTGCCTTTTCGCCTACTGGGGCCAGCCGAGCGCGGAGAGCTCCGCGCAGGTCGTCATTGCGCTCTGCTCGCTCGGCATCGACCCGGCGGAGGACGAGCGCTTTGCGAAAAACGGAACGAACGCTCTCGAAGCGTTCTGCAATACCTACCGCCGCGCGGACGGAAGCTATGCCCACACGCCGGAGGATGAGCGGGGCGATTTCATGGCGACCGAGCAGGTCATGCTCGCGTTCACGGCGCTCTGGAAGCTCCGGAGCGGTGCGGGGCGGCTGTACGATATGACCGCCGTGCCGCAGACCGCAGTGGAGACCGCGCCGGAAAAAGCCCCGGCGGGGACGCCGTGGCTGACCGTTATACTTTGCCTTGCCGCCGCTGCGGTGGCCGTTGTTGTTATTGTAGTCATGTGCCGGAAGAAAAAGGAGAAGAGAGCATGAACGAACTGACCGGAAAGATCCAGACAGAAATAAAGAAAGTTATCGTCGGCAAGGACGACGTCGTCCGCCGCGTGCTGATGGCCATTCTCGCGCAGGGCCATGTCCTTCTGGAGGACGTGCCCGGCGTCGGCAAAACGACGCTTGCCATGGCCTTTGCCAAAACGCTCGGGCTCAAGACCGCGCGCGTGCAGTTCACCTCCGATACGATGCCCTCGGACATCATCGGCTTTTCGGTGTACGACAAGGATACCGGGAAGCTCTCCTATAAGCCCGGCGCGGTGATGACGAATCTGCTGCTCGCCGACGAGATCAACCGCACGTCGAGCAAGACGCAGTCGGCGCTGCTCGAGGCGATGGAAGAGAAAAACGTCACCGTGGACGGCGTGACGCACGCGCTTCCCGCGCCGTTCATCGTGCTCGCTACGCAGAACCCCGTCGGCTCCGCCGGTACGATGATGCTGCCGAACTCTCAGCTCGACCGTTTCCTTATCCGGCTCTCGATGGGCTATCCTGATCTCAAGAGCCAGACGGAGATCCTGCGCGAGCGTCACCATGAGAACCCGCTCGACAAGGTGGAAGCCGTCACGGATATCGCGGGCCTTCTCGCGCTCATCGACGAGGTGACGAACGTCCACTTTGCCGACAGCGTGTACGATTATGCCGCGCGTCTCGTGGAAAAGACGCGCTCCAACGCGTTCGTGACGCTCGGCGTCAGCCCGCGCGGTGCGCTGGCGGTCTGCCGCGCGGCCAAGGCCAACGCTTACCTTGCCGGGCGCGACTATGTGATCCCGGACGATGTGGCGGAGGTGTTCCCGTTCGTGTGCGGCCACCGTCTCATCCTCAACGCCAAGGCCCGTTTGAACGAATATACCGCCGAGCAGCTCATCGAGAGCATGATCGGCGAGGTGAAAAAGCCGGACGTGCAGGAGTTCCGGAAGTGAAAGCACGCCGAATCACCGCCGCTGTGCTGTGGCTTCTGGCTGCGGCGGCACTTGCGGCGGTCTGGGCTGCCGGAGGCGGCGCGCTCTGGCTGGGCGCGGCGATCGCTGTGCTGCTTCTGCCGGGAGTATCGCTTCTGCTCGCTCTTGCGGCGCGGCGGGGCGTGCGCCTCTCGCTCACGCTCACGCCCACGGTGCCGAAGTGCGCCGCGGCGCAGGCGGTGCTCCTCGTGAAAAATGACGCGCTGCTGAGTGCGCGCGCGCTCTTCCGCGTGCGCGCGGTGAACGCGCTCACACGCGAGGAAACGGTCACGCTGCTGCGCTGCACCGTTCCGCCGAAGGGCACGGAGGAGCTGCGCTTTCTCGTGGAGAGCCGCCGCTGCGGTCAGATCACCGCGGCGGTGGAAAAGGCAGGCCTTCTCGATATATGCGGCATTTTTGCCGTACCATTGAAAACGGAAAACATTGCCGCGCGCACGACCGCCCTGCCGGACATGTTCGCGCCCGGGATCGATCTTGCGCTCGCCTCCTCCATGCCGGAGGAGAGCGACAGCTACGCGCCCGGCTGCCGCGGGAACGATCTCACGGAGATCTTCCAGCTGCGCGAATACGCCCCCGGCGACGATCTGCGCCGCATCCACTGGAAGATGACAGCCAAGACCGACCGGCTCATCGTCCGCGAGGCCAGTCTCCCGCTCCAGCGCTCGCTGCTGGTGTTCTGGGACAAGACAGCGGCGGATAAACTCGCGCCGGATGCGGCAGACGCGCTTGCCGAGAGCGTTTCCTCCGTCTGCCAGAGCCTGAGCGAGGCGGGCTTTGCCTATACGCTCGGCTGGAGCGGCGAAGGACAGAACGTTCTCGAAGAAGTGCCGGATACCGACCGGCTGCTCGCGCTGCTGCCGCGCATGGTGCGCTCCGCCGGAGCGGGGGAGAGCGGAACGGCTCAGCTCGTCCGGCAGGGCGGCGAGAATTTTTACGGCCGCGTGCTGCTCTTCGCGCACGCCGTGCCGCCGGAGATCGAAGCGCTGGCCGAGCGGTGCGCGCTGACGCTCCTTCTCTGCTCACGTGCGGAGACGGCCTCGCCGTGCCGGACCGTTCGGTTCACGCCGGAGGACTATGCGCAGCGTCTGCATGATCTGGAGTTTATGGAATGAAAAAGAAACATAAGACCGGCCTTGTTCTCCGCGCGCAGCGCTCCGCCGCGCCGCCGCGGGGAAAGGCGTTCCTTTCCGCGCTGCTCCCGGCGGCGCTTCTCTCGCTCGGTCTCGCGCAGACGGCGGCGTCGGTGTTCCCGTCCGGCGTGAGTAACGGCTGGGCGGCTGCGGCGATCCTCTTTGCCTTCTCGCCCGCACTGCTCGCTCTGGCGCAGACGAAGGCCGCGCCGTGGATGCTCGCCGCGGGCGTGCTCGTCCTCGGCGCTGCGGCGGCGATCTTCTTTGCCCCGCTGCGCGACGGCTTCTGCGCGCTCGGCAACGACATCCTCTCCGTCCTGCCGGAAAAGACCGGACGGATCCATATGCTCTGGGACGTGGAAAACACCGCAAACGCGCGCGCCGCGGCGCTCTTTCTCGCTGCGGCGACGGAGCTTCTGCTCTGCACCGGCGCGGTGCCGTCGCTGATCGTCGCAGCGCTCCTTGCTCTCGGCGCTGCGGCGGGTATTGTCCCGGCGGGCTGGGGCGCGGCGGCGTTTCTCACCGGGCTCGTGCTCTGGCTGCTGCGCGGCAGCGGCGGGGAGAGGCTTTTTCTCTCACTCGTCTCCGCGGTCCTCTGCGCGGCTCTCGCCGCGGCGGGGGGCTTCGCGCTCGGCGGCGCGCCTGCCGCGGCGCAGACCGACGCTGCGCTTGCATGGCACGCGCTGCGCTACGATGAAAACACAAACTCCCTTCCGGAGGGACAGCTCAAAGATCTCGGCGCGTGGAAGAAAAACGATACCCCGGCGCTTGCCGTCACGATGGACACGACGCAGAAGCTCTATCTTCGCGGCATGACCGGCGAGGTATACACCGGCACGGCCTGGGAAGCTCTCCCTGCTGCGGAGAGGGCTGCGTGGGCGGACGATTTCTACTGGCTGCACGCCGACGGGTTCAACGCGCTCACTTCTGTGTCCGCCGCGGCGGAGCTCGCCGCCGGTACCCCGGCGGCGGACATGATCGTGGAAAACCTCTCGGCCTGCCGGGAGCGAGCCTATCTCCCGTATGCGCTGTGCGCATGGGAGGGGCTGGACGATTCGCTCATCGGCGATGCGTCCGCGCCAGGCACGGCAGAGGAAACGCTCTCGTATATCCCCGGCAGCGTGCCGGACTGGTTCACCGCGCAGTCCGCGCTCTCCGTGCGCCAGCGCGGGGCGGACGTGCAGGCGTTCCTCGAACTGGAAGCGGACTACCGCGCGTATGCCGAAGCGAACTATCTCGCGCTGCCGGACGAGGCGGCGGCGGCCATCGGCCGCGCGCTCGATCTCCCTGCGGAGAAGCGCACGCTCTCGCAGATCAAGGACATCATCCTGCAAACGCTTGAGAGCTGTCTGACCTACAGCGAGAGCGTCGTGAGCTACACCGGCGACACCGACTTTCTCACCTATGCGCTCGAACGCTCCGGCAGCGGCTACAGTGTGCATTACGCGACCGCCGCGGCGCTCATGCTCCGATACTTCGGTGTTCCGGCGCGGTATGTCGAGGGGTATTTCCTCTCCGCCGAGGAAGCCGGGCGCTATGCCGCCGGGGAGCGGATCGTTCTCACGGAGAGAAACGCTCACGCCTGGGCGGAGTATTATCTCGACGGTGTCGGCTGGATCCCGTTTGAAACGACGCCCGGCTACACCGATGACGAGGAGCTCAACGCCGGTCCCGGCACCGGCCTCAAGACCGAGCGCTACTACAGCCAGACCGAGCCCGAGCCGCCAGAGGACAACACGCCCGAGGATATCACCGAAAACGGCGGCATGCTCCGCCGCTTCCGCGTGCCGAGCTATGTAACGGCGATCCTTCTGCCGCTGCTCGTGCTGCTGGCCGCGGCGCTCTTCGTGCTGCTGCGGCGGCGGAAGCTGCGCGCGGCGCTGCAAAGGATCGAGCGGCTGGATAACCGCGGCGCGATCGCCGCGCTCTACGGCTACGCCGCGGCGCTGCTGCGCCGCACGAGTCTCGCGCCAAACGAGCTTGACGGCGGGGCGGAGGCGGCAGACCTCAACCGCGAGGCGCTCTTCAGCGCGCACGCCATGACGGACGCGCAGCGCGATGTCATGAAGAAATATGTCCGCACGGTGCTCGATGCGTGCCGGCACCGCTGGAGCTTCGGACAGAAGCTCGTATACCGCTGGATCGAATGCCTGTATCTGTAAAAGGAGAAAAGGACCAAATGAAGAAACTGATGGGAAGCAAACGGATCGCGGCGCTGCTGCTCGCGCTCTGCCTGATGCTGTCGGCGCTGCCGGTACCGGCGGCGGCGACGGATTCGCAGCCGGGGTATTTCTATCTGAGCGTTGTGACGAACCAGAAAACGGTCATCGCCCCGACGCGTGTGACGTATACCGCCGGGCAGTCGGTCCTCGACGCCATCGAATCGAGCGGGTTCGATTTCAAATTTCAGGGCGGGGACAAGGTATCCGTCGAGACGATCGAAGGGGTCAGCGCAAATTTCGTGCGCTTCCACGACTATACGATCGGCGATAACGACTATGATCTGACCGTTCCTGCGGAGAAGATCAACGTTCTGGCCTTTACGGAAACGATGGGGCAGAACAGCGCCTCCGTGACCGCGCTCATCCTCGGTCTCGGCAAGTTCGCCGAAATGACGAACAATGTGCAGAGCTACGGTCCCGCGGCCGAGGCATACGACGCCGCGCTCACGGGCCTCCGCACCGCCTCCGCGGAGGAGGCCGACGCACTTCTTGCCGGACTCAACGCCGCCGTGAAGGAATACGAGGCGCTGCTTGCCGGGACAAAGTACACCGTGACGTTTGCGCCCACGCAGAACGGCGCGTCTCCGGCCAAATCCCATATCCGCATGACCGACAGCTACGGCAACGTGACGGAAGCGGACGGCGCGTCCATCTCCGTTATCGCTGGGAAATACAGCTTTGAGGTGACGGACGGCGGCTGCAACAGCGTCCGCGGCACGCTCACCGCCGGCGAGGGATGCCCCGCCGGGGCGGTGGCCGTGACGCTGCCGCACGGCCAGTGGTTTGACGCCGTGCGCCTGAGCCGGAATTTCGGCTCCCCGGCGTTCGATAAGGAGATCTACCGCTCCGTGTACGCCGGAACGAATGAGGGGACATTCTATGTGCCGGACTGCACGACGTTCCTTTATCTCAACGCGCAGATGGGTGATGTCCCGGATGAGAAAAACACCAAGCTGTGCACGGTATACGCCTATACCGACACCGGGAAGGATGCCTCGGAAACGACGCGCTCCTGGGATTCGACCTATACGAGCATGGTGCAGTGCATCGGCTTCGGCATGGACGGCATCACCGTGCCGCTCGAGGGACGCTATACGGGCGCGGACGGCTACATGCAGGTGCAGACGTACACGATGCACATCGTGCGCATACCGACGCTTAAGTCCGTCACCGTGAAAGCGCCGGACGGAACGCCGCAGATCGTCGAGCCGGTTTTTGACCCCTATACGAACGAATATACCCTGACCGCCGTGACGGACAGCATCCTTCTCGCCGCCGAGGGCTACGGCGAGAGCTACACCGTCTCCGGCACCGGCAAAGTCCAGACGACGGCGGGTACCGACGCGGAGATCTCCGTTTCCGCGAACGGCCAGACGACGAAGTATACGCTGCATATCACGCGCCGCACGGCGGCAAATGTCAAGCTCACCGTGCCGGATGGCTGCACCGCGGAGGTGCGCGACGCGGCGGGCAACGCCATTCCCGCTTCAGCGGACGGGAGCTATGCACTCATCCCGGGAGGCTCCTATACCTGCGTCACGACGAAGGATGTGTGGTACCACGCCTCCGCTGTGTTTACGGCTTCGGACGGTCTCACCGTGAAAGCGGCCTCGCCCATAACGGCGGACGCGATCACAGCCGCGGCACTCTTTGACAATTTGTCTTCCTCCACCCGGAACGAGTTCAAGCCGGAAACGCCGTTCGCGGCCGGTACGCACAGCGTGCGCTATGTGATCGCGGACACGATCAGCCGCATGTACGCCCAGGCAACCGCAGCCAGCGGCTATACCGTGACGGCCATCCACGACAACGTGGTAAATTCCACCGGCCTTGTCAACGGCATCAAGGAAACGCCCGTCACCGCCGCCGTCGGCGGCAGCAGTGCAACGCGGCTCAACAACCTTATCCAGACCGGCGGCACCGCCCGCACGCTGACGCTGCGCGCGTCCAAAACGAGCGGCGGTACCACTTACTATCAGGACTACACGCTCTTCCTTGTCCGCAGCCTGCATCTCAAGAGCCTTACGGTCACCGCCGACGGGGAAACACTCTCGTTTACCGACGCCGATAGCACCAGGATCACCTTCAACGGCAATGTAACGGACTATTACATGCAGGTCGCCAACACGACCGCGTCGGCGACGGTGACGGCGCAGTACGCCGCCTCGGGCGGCTACGCTGCGGACATCGGCGGCGAGCGCTGCGCAGATATCCAGGGCGTGACTGTGGCGCTCAATCCCGACAAGGCACGGGAGACCATCGCCGTCAAAGTGCTGCACAGCGATGCGAACGTCGTTTCGACGGTCTATAACCTCCACTTCGTCAAGAAGCAGCCGGTGGCGATCACGTTTGCCGTGACGCCGTCCGATGCCAACGTGTTCCTCGTGAACAACGATACCGGCAGCTGCGTCTATACCGACGATACCGGCACGGCGATGCTTCCGCCGGGAGCGAGCTTCCGCTACACCGTGACCCGGAACGGGTATGCCGGCGTACAGGAAATGTCCTACACTGTGCCGGATACGGCGGAGACAGTCACTTTGACGCTCGAAAAAGCGCCGGAGCGCTCGTATGAGCCAATGGCCGGGGTCTGGCCGTCGTTCCGCGCGGACGAATATAATAACGGCGTGGTGAATGCTAAAACGCCCACCACGGCGGAGGACGCGGTGCTCTACTGGGCGACGCAGCTCGGCGAGAACTACAGCGCCGACGCCTGCGGCTGTCCGATCCTTGTGGGCGATCATCTCTATACCTACGCCAAGGACATAATCTATAAGCTGAACGTCGTGACCGGCGAGATCGAGAGCAAGGGGAAGATGGATCACAGATCGTCCTTTGCCATCAACAGCCCGACGTATGCCGAGGGCATGCTCTTTGTCGGACTCTCGGACGGCGGCGTGCAGGCGTTCGACGCTGATACGCTCGAATCGCTCTGGATCTACCGGGACTCACTCGGCGGCCAGCCGAACTGCCCGATCTACTACCATAACGGCTATATCTACACCGGCTTCTGGCAGGGCGAAAAGGAAAACGCAAACTTCGTGTGCCTGTCCGTGACGGATGAAGACCCGACAAGGGGCGACGAGGAAAAGCTCCCCACCTGGCAGTACAGAAGCCTCGGCGGCTTCTACTGGGCGGGCGCGTATGTGGCGGACAACTATGTCCTCATCCCGACGGACGACGGCGATTCCGGCTATACGAGCGGCTACGCGAGCATTCTCTCGCTCAACCCCCGAACCGGCGAGCTCATCAGCTCGATCCGGCTTCCGCATCCGGGCGACGCGCGCAGCAGCGTGACCTACGATAACGGCCGCGCGTACTTCACAACGAAAGGCGGCTACTTCTACAGCGCTGCCGTGTCCGAAAACGGCGAGCTCAGCGATCTCCGGCACATCAAGCTCTATAACTACGCCAACGACGCGAAGAACCCTGCTATGAGCACGTGCACCCCGGTCATCTATAATGGCCGCGCATACATCGGCATCTCCGGCGTCGGCCAGTTCAAGGCATATTCCGGCCACAACATCACCGTGATCGATCTCAACAGCTGGAAGATCGCCTACACGGTGCGCACGCAGGGCTACCCCCAGACGAGCGGCCTTCTCACCACCGCCTATAACGAGGGCGACGGCACGGTGTATGTGTACTTCTTCGATAACTACACGCCCGGCAAGCTGCGCGTTCTCCGCGACAAGCCCGGCCAGACGCGCGCCGACATCACCGTGACGGAAACGGCGATCGAGGGCGGGAAGGAAATCTCCTACGAGACCGCGGGGGTGCTCTTCACGCCCGACGGAAATCAGGCGCAGTATGCCATCTGCAGCCCGATCACCGACGCCTCCGGCACGATCTACTTCAAGAACGACTCGGCGTATATGATGGCGCTCGGCAGCGTCATCACGGAGCTTCGCGTGGACGGGCAGCCCGACAAGCTCGCCTACTGCGCCGGGGAGACGTTCGATCCGGCCGGCATGAAGATCACGGCGGTTTACAAAAACGGCTTTGAGCGCGATGTGACGCAGTACGTCACATTCTCACAGCAGCCGCTCGGCAGCACGGACAGTGCGTTTGAGATCCGCTTCGAGCACGTCATGTATCAGGATAAGGACGGTCAGGGCGGCTCAAAGTACCCGGTCGATCCGCCGTCGGTGACGATCGCTCTTACGATCGCGCCGTCGATCCCCGGCGACGTGGACGCCGACGGCAATATCACCGCCGAGGATGCCGCGAAAGTGGCCGAGCACATGCGCAATACCGAAAGCAAGAATGCCGGCGGCTTCACGCTGACGGAGACGGAGATCAAATACGCGGACGTGAACGGCGACGGGAAAGTGACGATGGAAGACGCCGAACTCATCTGGCAGTACAGCCGCGGCGAGATCACCGAATTCCCGAAAAAGGAAACGACCGAAACAACGAAAACCGAATAAAACCACAAAGCCCGGCCATCCGAAGATGGTCGGGCTTTTCAAATGCCTCCCTTGTGTAAA
>ERZ836939.1635-NODE-1635-length-24935-cov-6.839590_pt1 | contig 24935 bp, 10 predicted proteins | sample MGYA00519912_ERZ836939 | MGnify/ENA primary metagenome ERZ836939 (study PRJEB31850, sample SAMEA3708810) | human gut metagenome | biome: human gut; feature: human-associated habitat; material: faeces | place: China | collected 2014 ...
CGCAATAAGGACAGGAAGCCCCCTTGCCAGCCGTATGTAAAAAGACCGTCAATGAGCCAACAGCTTCAGAGATACCATCTTGTTGCAGATTATCGTAGCCAAGACTGAATCTGAAATCATGGAATAATCCCCTATTTGTAGGAGTATTTTCTTTTTTTGATGTATATTTGTACGTTGTAGATATGACTTGTTGCATTGTAACTCTTAATGATGTGGTGTCTTTAAAGTTACTAAAAAGCAAACATATCTACAACTTTTAATAGGATTAAGAAAGAAGAAGACCGGTGAAATAAAAAAGAGATTACCACCAAATTTGACGAAGAACCAAAAACCTTTTGCAGGAGAAGCTGAAGTTGACAGAAAGATGGGGTGTTTAATTCCTAGACCGATCTCTGTCCCAAGTTATTTTTTAAACGTTACATAGTTATTTGGATTTGCGTGGTAACTGCTAAATAACCATAAAGGGCTGACTCCTGCAAATGGAATCAGCCCTATTTTTTAAGCCTAGCGAATATTTATCGGACAGCAATAATATAAAATCAAAGAGGAATAATAACTTTATGTTCCTTCTGATTTCTAAAAATAACAAACTCTACATTTTTGCGTGTGTTCACGTTTTTCAACACCTCTTTCATGTCACCTAAATGATTGACCGGTTTTCCATTTACACTAAGAACAGCATCATTCGGAGCAATAAAATCTCTGACCGGACTTCCTAAAGCATCTACAGAAACGACATAAACTCCCCGTTCCATATCCATACCTGTAGCGGAACGTTCTTCCAATGTATCCAAACTCTTAAACGTTACTCCTTTCCAAAGCATTATTTTAGCAGCATCCAAAGCATTATCCGTCACAAGCGGAACAGGCATTACAGGACTTTCAGCTAACTGTTTCAGATGGGAAGACAACACTCCGAATTTATTCATCGGGAAATTACGGAATCCTCCTTTGATTATGACTTCAGAATCATCTGCTACATTAAAATTACCTTTCATAGCATCCATAAACCTGATTGTAGTTACTATAGAATGAACATCCCCACCAAGTTGGCGAGCCGCAAGATATGCCAGACTGTCCGTAAAGATATTATAATCTACCTCTCTCCCCCAGCCATACACCCTTATAGGTTTATATTTGGTCATTACAATATTACGTGAAAAGACATCTCCGCTATTTTTAAACCACAAATGCGGGTGTAGCGTATTATTAACGATAATATTATTTTCAACAGTCCGATAAAAACCTTCACGCAATTTAATACCACCATTCAAACAAAGATTATTGTAGATTTGGTAATTACTGGAGCCATCATCCAAATCTATATCCCATCCCCTATCACAACGTAATCGATTATGGCGGATAATGATAGGTTCGACCACATCTGCCAAAATCAATGCCGGGTTTTCATCTGTTATCTGCGTCATTACATTATACTTCGGATGCCAGAAACGGTCACGTCCCCAAGAGTTGATAGTTCCATGGTCACCTGTTTCTTTTACAGTATCAAAAATATCATTATGCTCGATAATATGTCCTCCCCATGTGCCTTCACTGATATTAATTCCGGCACGAGGAGTATCATAAATACTGTTATGGCTTATCGTTATATTACGGCACATGGAGAGCTCCACGCCAGCTATCTGCTTTTCAAACAAACCAATAGTGCATATCAGATTATCATAAACCTCACAATAAGCAGGATGATTGTCATTCCGAGGACCTTTTGCATAATCCATTTTATCCAAAGGAACAAACTCACCGTACGTAAAACTCGGTGAACGAACTCCTTCCACATCCCCTACAAAACAAATTGCACTGGCTCCAATAAAAGTCAGGTAAGAGCCTGTCACTGACGAATAGCGATTATATTTATCAAAAAACACACCATTTCCTCCTACGTTATGGATATAGCAATCATGCAGGTTACATTTCTCCGTTCCCCTGAAAACGACGGCTCCTCCCCGGTATATCGTCCAGTCCGAACGAAGCAGGGGCTCGTAATGTTCCATAAATGTCCGTACCGTTTGCGTTAGTTCAATCCCTTCAATGGTTATATTCTTCACAGGCTTGGATGAAGTTCCCGCAAATTCAATCAAGTTTTTAAGTTGCGGAGTTTCAAACGCCAATTCGGTTATCTTTTCATCAGGTAAAGGATAATAATACAACCAACCTTCCTTTCTATCATAGTACCACTCTCCCGGAGCATCCAGTTCTTCAAAGATATTTTCTACCATCCTGTTTTCATGATGGATTCCCATTGGTCTGTTATTCTGCCAACCACCTTCCAATTGCAACTCTCCCTTTTCATTCTTACCTGTAATACGATAATGAAAATCACCCCAATCATGACTATGCATAGCATGAAGGTAACCTCCTTCCGGATGCTTCCACTTCTTCACTCGTTCCGGATCTGTTGCCAAAGCAGATGTGCCATTAAAGCGAACTGCATTTTCATCGTAATTAGGGTAACGTGCCATAGACCTCAAATCTCCGTTTACGATAAGCATATCCATAGCCGGATTCCCTTTCACAGCAGCCCGCATGATACCATTTTTGTATTTTTCCCATTTCAGATTCAAGCCAACTCCACTCGATATGACAGCTTTCTCTCCGGGATAATTTTTTATTATTAATTCTTTCGCATCATTACCATCATCAGAGGTCAGCACCAAAGGCTTATCTAAAATGTATTTCCCTTCCCTTAAATAAATTGTAGTACAATTCTTATCTGTTCGAGCTTTTTCGACAGCTTCATGAATTAAATGGAAAGGAGCGGTCTTACTGCCATCTCCACCCGATGATGCGTGAGGAGAAACGTAGTATATTGATTGAGCATAAATACTCAAAAATGGTATTGTTGATAGCAAAAGAAGCACTGTTTTTACCCTTTGTGTTTTCATATGATATGATAATTTTGGCTATATGCATAAGCAAAGATAGCTTAAATGAAATACTTAATTAACAAAAAATGAAATTTTAATAACTTTACGTATCATAAAAGAAATGGTATGGGTTTTATATCAAAAATAATCAATCCCATACCATTCCAGTTACCTGAAAAAAGAGTCAATTCATAAATTTACCTCTATATCAAGCTTTTCACCTATGATACAACTATCAAAATAAAGAAAATCTACTTTAATTTATAAGATAAATCGTACTTCCTACCACCTACGGAAACTTCTACAGAAGCACCATCTGCATGAAATGTGCCGGGAGTTGCGTTAGTGTTATCTGTGAATTTGGCACTAATATTCAAGCTTGCACGATCAGTCTCATTCGTAAACGGGTGAATTACAGTAATAAAACGTGCCGCACCTCCCATCGGTTTAGTTATACTCACCCGATACCATTTGCGTTGAAGTGTTTTTTCATTCTGTTTACTAGACGAGTAATTAGTGTTCCATTTAGGAGTATATCCGACATTTGTTTCAACAAACGTCTTAAACTGCATATTGTTATTATCTCCAAATTTTGTATAAGCACCATACTGAAAGTTTGCACTGTTGTCGTCAATAACAACTTTACCCGCATCACCCAAATTGAAAGTCACATCGACCGTAGGGGTAGTTTTGCCGGCATCATATCCCTCGTCTACCAAAACAAAAAATGTCTTGTTCACAAAGAATACGGCACGACGATGTGTCAAGTCACCATAAGACTTATTCTCCGTAACAAGCACATCAATATCATCCTTGCTATCTTGTATCAGAAATTTTCCGTTCATATAACCATCTGCTATAGTAGCAGAGTTTTTTGTCATCGTATTATGCATGGTTGTTGCCCGATATGATTTACGCAAAGCATCACTTGCAGCATCTCCTCCATAAGTAAAGAAGCCTGCGTCCGGTAAGAAATTACGTCCGTCACGATATAGACTGAAAGTCCCGTTATCCGGCTGACAGTGCACATAGTTCTTGGGATTATTGTTATTTTTCAAAACCATCATTATTGCATCTGGTGCCCACTTGCTGCGCAACATATAATAACCTCCATCTTTATAGAGCTGAATTAATTCCTTAGGTTGCTCTCCCTGTTTCCCTTCGGTTGCCATCCATTCGATTTCTTTATCATCAGGGAACATAGCCATATATCTACGGAAATTACCCAACAATACACTTTTAGTCCACGAACTGGCTCCAGTATCATTAAAATTATCAAAGGAATAATCGGGATACGTAATATCCATTACGAAACGGGCGGCTTTCTTCAATAAGCTGACATAATTGGTCGGGAAATACCCAACTTTATTATTAACTTGTGCCATATTATAAAGCTTATTGCAAGCATAAACAGCCTCTATATGATAGCCCGGAGTTAATTCTACATGTACTCCATCATCCAGGAATTGTGATTCCACCTGTTCAGTGATTTTCGCTGTACCTTCATTCAACCATTCTCCTGCTTTCTTAAATTCCGGCATTAATATTCCGGCAGAAACGACACTTTCCACTTGGGTAATAAGAATATTAGTCTCTTTATAATAATTCTTACGGATACATTCCACTCCATCCGACAGTGCAACTAAAAATGTAGAAAGCCATTCAGGAGTAAAATTCTCCGATTGAATAAAATAAGACATTATATCAAGCTGCGCTTGTATTCTATGAGCAGGTTGAAGCCCATACCACTCCACATTTTTGTTTTTATCCACTTTCCCTTCAGGACAAGGAAACGTTTTCAGCCAGTCACCATACACTTCTATCCATGATTTGACATATTTCTCATCATGAGTAACCACGTACGCATTAGCCTGATGTATCATCCACTGATGACGATGCAACTGATAAACAAATTCAGCATCTCCCTTATACTTGTCAGGAACATAATTCCAGTTTATTTCATCATCCTGTTTAAATAGTACATACGTTTCTTTCCCTGCTGCATCTTTAGACTCATATTTATCTTTTATATAGAAACGATATTCCAAAGCCTGATCAGCTATATTTTTATTGAAATCACCAATAGAGGTCTGATTCAGATTTATATTAGGATTGATAACATCCTCCCTATTCCGATAGTATTCCAACAATTCAGAAGTAGCCGAATTATAATCTTTCTTTTCACAATATGCTTTCACTTTTTCCAAACCTGGATAATCAAGATTGATTACTTCAAAAAGTCTCGGAACCAATGCATCACCTCCAGCATTATTTTCTTCCTTTACATGATTCTCAAAGAAAATAATCTTATCATCATTGCATGCGGTCATTAACAGCCCCAGCAAAACAAACAAACTAAATATTCTTGAATTCATACAATCTCTATTTGAATTAATTACCATTATTCCATCCCGGGTTTTGCCCCAAATCCGGATTCATATAAATTTCATTTTGAGGATAAGGGAACAAATACATCTTATCGTCCCAGTACATTTGCTGTAACAGCACCTTTTGATAAGACAGAGAAGTACTGTTCTTTGTTATCTTTACTCCATAAATATTTCTTACTTCATCCAAACCCGCTATCTTCCAACGGCGAATATCATAAAAACGATGTCCCTCAAAAGCCAATTCAATACGACGTTCATTGCGAACCTTGGCTGTAAAATCCGCTCCGTTCGCATCTATGTGTTTCATATCAGCGCAATCACGAACCATATTCAAAACTTGACGTGCCGTCAATGGACATCCTTCTGCTGTTTCATCCGGACCTTTCCACTCATTCATAGCTTCTGCATAATTCAATAATATTTCAGCATAACGGAACAAGACATAATGATGATGCAATTTATTCGGTTTGTCCGGATCAAGTGATACAGACGGATTCATATACTTACGCAGATAATAACCAGTTTTCGTAGAGCCGTCCAATACCTTGTTTTTACCACCTTCAAAGGTTTCCACCTTTTGTTTCTGCCACATAGAACCATTAGTTAGTACATTTAAATACAAACGGGGATCACGGGTCTGCTTATTGGCAGCATCATAATACATATTCGCCACATGGGTCGAATTATTCCAATCGAATGGAGTTCCATCCTTCATTTCATAAGCATCTACTAAATTCTGCGTAGGAGTATTTCCACCTTCTGCACCTTCATATCCCATCGGTTCATTTCTCGATTCAAAATCACTGGTAGTCGCAGTGGCACGGCGTTCAAAAATTAACTGCTTAGATTTCAAAATCTCATTGCCACCTAAATCCGAATACAAAGGGTCAGCTGCAATTTTAGGCAATTGATATTTATTCATGTTAATAACCTCATAAGCTGCTTTAGCTGCCGCTTCCCACTTTTTCAATTCATGACCGGGATTATGTAATTCACTCGCTGCATACAGCAAAGCTCTTGATTTTAAAGCCAATGCCGCACCTTTGGTCACCCGACCTGTCTCTCCCCTGACAGCATCTTCCGGCAGCCCGCCTTCCCGGGTAATCTCCGTACATTCTTTTGCTATGAAATCTACTACCTCCGCAAACGAAGTCTTGCGTACAGAATTAATATCTTCCTGCGTATAAGTACGTGTTATCAAAGGAATATCTCCATAGCGCTTAGCCAATTCAAATAAATAAAACGCACGTAAGAAACGTACCTCCAAGGAGAATTTGGAAGCTTTTTCTATCATTTCATCATAATCTTCATTATACTGAAAACGTTCAAGCACTTTCGGATCAAAATTTTCAAGGAATAAATTGGCGCTACGAACTCCGTTCCAAAAGTTCCAACCATCATCAACACGCTTTAGCGGACTCCATATCCCATTGGCTATATAATAAATACTATTATTCTCCCAAGTATAGACAGCATTATCCGTAGCAGATTCCATCATCGCATCATTCACTCTCCCAAAATCAGTCGGCAAGAAACTATATACATAAGCTACTGATGAGTTCATGTTATTAAAATAGCTGTAGGCTTCTTCCTTAGTTTTTCCGCTAGTTTCATCGTAATCAAGAAAATCACATCCGTCCAATAAAAACAGAGCGAAAGCCGCTACTACATAGTTCTTTATATTTCGCATAACTATCTTTATTTAAAAATTAATATTCAGACCCAGACATACAGAGAACAAATCCGGATACCCCAATGTCAGATCTTCACAATTGAAATAATCAATCTTATCTATAGAAAATACATTCTGCGCCTTAGCATAAATCTGAAGTTTATCTAGTTTTATCTTTTTCACCCATTTCTGCGGCAGGTTATAATAGACATTCAGATTACGTAGTTTCAAGAATGAACCATCTTCAATCCACTGTGTGCTAGTCTGATAATTATTCTCATTTGACAATGTAGAAAGACGGGGCACGTTGGCGACATCTTTCATCGCTTCTGTCCAACGAATCTTATCTTTTAAATACCAAGTTGCAATATTAGTATTGCCATTACGCAATGGTTGATGCACATTGGCTACATTTAATTGTTTGGTCAACCCACTTACTCCATTGAAAACCATATCTATCCCAAACCCTTTGTATTCAAAGCCAAGATTCAATCCGAAAACCATTTCAGGTACAGTCGTAGATTTACCAATTGCTACCCGGTCTTCACTATCTATTCTTCCATCTCCATTTTGGTCTTTATATTTCACATCTCCCGGGCGAACCACCGAAAATGTTTGTTCCGGACTCTTGGCAATATCCTCTTCGTCACGGAAATAACCAATAGCTTCCAATCCAAACAGTTGCCCGACTTTATGTCCGCGTGTATATAAATAGTCGTAAGGTTGATAGGCCTGTCCGTTTTCAACAATCTCACTATCATTCAATGCCCAATTTGCATTTACAAAATAATTGAAGTCTTTATGTTGTCCACTCCATCCTAAACTTAATTCTACACCACGGCTCTTTACCTCACCAATGCAAGCTTTCGACGGTTCGATGCCTAAAATGCCAGACACATTATTATTAGCGACCAGAATATTAGTACGGTGATCATAATACACCTCTGCCGTTGCTGTGAAGTTCTTCCATAAACGCAGGTCTACTCCCACATTATATTTATCAGCAGTCTCCAGATTCAAGCCATATGCAGGCAATCTTTGTTCTTTCAGACCATTAACCGTTGTCATACCATCCCCAAAAGGATATCCCGTACCTCCTGTCCAGAAATAATTACCCAATCCATAGCTTAGTTCATCTACCGCAGAACGTCCCCAGGAAGCCCGAAGCTTTAGCAAGTCCAGATTGGAAGCCCCTTTCAGGAAATCTTCATTAGCTAGATTCCAACCGGCAGAAACAGCCGGATAAAAACGGAACTTATCTCCTTTCAACAAAACACTTGTACCATAATAGTTGCCGACCACATCTACCATATAGCGGTTGTTATAATTATAACCGACAAAACCCATCACATTCTGCCGATAGTAAGATGCGTTATTTTCTAACGGTTCTTTCATATCCTGCCGATAGACAGCCGAAGCCGACAATTGATGCTTACCTGATGTATAATCATAATTTAATTTAGCCTCAACGCTGGCACGTATCAATTGGGCAGACAATGCCGACTTACTTACTTGTACCTTACTATCCGCACCATAAATTTCACTTACAGGGAGTCCCTCTTCCGACAAATAACCGACTTCATACTTATAAGTCTTACTTCCTATATCCTGAAAAGTGGCAGTATTATCATAGGCGACAGCCACTTCTGCACTCAACCCTTTCAGGAACATAGAGAAATCTTGAGTAATCCGCATATCAGTTTCCAACATACGACGATTTTCCTGTACATATCCCACATCTGCAATAGCCGCAATCGGATTCATCTTAAAAAGAGTATTACTACCCCAATTATTATTCAAAGTCTTCACCGGAAACGCAGCGGCAGGTACTTTATAAAAATTCTGGAAGATTGTATTAATATCCGTATTCGGGCGCTTATCTTCTCCGATAATGCCATATAAACCAAACTTCATTTTGGTACTGGAAGTAATATCCACATCCAAATTCATACGCAGCCCTAGCTCATAAGTCCGTATTTGAGAATTATAACGGTCTGAATAGTGAGTATAATCTTCATTCAACAAACCAAACTTATTCTTATAATCCAACAATGCCATATAGCGTACTCTTTTTCCACCACCCCGCATCATTACATTAAACTGGTTTTTTTCGCTGAAATTCCTCGTACCTTCTTCATACCAGTTGACGTTCGGATGATAATTCGGACTTGTTCCATCCTTAAATCGTTCCAAATCTCTTTTCGTATATTGCAACGGCAAGCCATCATAATACAGTGCTTCGTTCTGTGCCATGGCATAGGTATAAGCATCTGCCATTTCCGGCCGGTTGATCGGGAAATCAAAACCATGACGATAGTTCACGTCCACATCAAACGAATTATACATACCTCTTTTGGTATTCACCAAAATTACCCCATTAGCTCCTCTGGCACCCATCAAAGCCGTAGCGGCACCATCTTTCAAAACTTGGACGGACTCTATTTCTTCTATTGTCATATTAGTCAATCCCCGTTCAAATCCATCCACCAATACCAAGGGTTCTCCGTTACCCAAACCACCACGGCCACGTATATTCATGACAGCATTAGCACCCCAGCCAACTGTTTGAGTCAGATGAAGCCCTGATATCAATCCGAAAAGTGCATTATTCATCCGATCGGGAGAAGTCGCATTCTTTTCTAACAAGTCTGCATAAATAGCAGTCACAGATTGGGTTTGGGTATCTTCTGTCCGTTTTAGGAATCCCAAGTCAACAACGGCATCTTTCTTGATATCAAACACCAAATCCAAAGCATTTCCTGTGACCTTAATCCGTTTGATAGCTATATCCGCATAATTTAGTTCAATATAATCGCCTTCCTCCAACAGGAGTGAAAACAAACCGTCTTCATTAGTAACATTGCTATTTCTGAATGCTCCTACCTTTGACACCTTTACACCCGAAAGAGGTTTACCGGAGACATCTTTCACAATGCCATTCATCATCTCCTGCGCCATCAGGCTTACCGAAGAGATGAATAACAAGCCTATCGTAAATAATAATTTATTCATAATCAAATCGTTTAATTAACCTTATTACCAGCCGGGATTTTGAATCAATCCATATTTCTTATTGATTTCAGTCACAGGAAATGGCAATAAATACCAATATTCATTCCAATAATATTTAATATCGTCACGCGTACTCACTGTATACTCGAAGCCACTTCCCACCTTCGTCGTTTCCAACATTTCCATAGGACGTGTAGCCCATTCAGCTCCTTTCTTATGACGTATCATATCAAAGTAGCGAATATCTTCCTGTCCGAATTCACGGGCACGTTCATCCAATAAGTAGTTCAGCAACGCATCACCTTGCGGCACTTTAGCAGAAGTTACTGACGGTAACCCTGCCCGTTCACATACCAGATTCAGATAATCATAAGCGGTCTTTTCAAATTCATCGGGTACATTAGCCTTTCCCAATTGATTCATAGCTTCGGCTATACTCAAATAAATTTCAGGCATACGAATTAAGGGACATGAGTAGGGTTTACCTTTCATCTCATTCTTCTTATCCCGAATAAACTTACGAAATCCATAACCAAATTGAGTTTTCTTCTGCACAGAACTTCCCGAACCATATCCTTCACGTCCACCTTTATAAACTTCTGCTGTCCGTCCCTGCCATTTATCACCATTTACAAGCAAGTTTTCATATAAACGCACATCACGGTTCGGTTGCCCTTTTTCATCAAAAAACGGATGTGCACGATGGGTCTGATTATTCCAGTCAAACGTAGAACCATCTTTCCATTGAAACATATCCGCATAATTTCCACGCGGGATACCATAGCCGGATTCATACATACGGAACGGCTTATCTACACCATCATAGGTTCCCCAACGGAAAGAAGCCATCACAACTTCCTGATTGCCCTTGGTAAAATAACCGTTTACATAGTCTTCTCTGGGATTCCCTGTATTTTCAATCCGATAATAATCATTATTCTTTTTGTTCAGACGCAAAAACTCCCTTCCTGCTTCCAAAGCAGCTTCCCAACGACTATCCTGCTGATTTCCATACCAACTTAAAAGTTCAGTAGCCGCTTGTCCGTCATAGTAAGGTGCCTTATTGTTAAATAATGGACTAGCAACAAACAAGAGTAAACGAAATTTCAACGCTTTAGCGGCAGCCGCCGTCATATGTCCATATTCCTCTGCTGTTGTATACCAAGGTAAATCGGTTGCCGCCTCATCCAGCAACGCCACTGTTTTATTGACTGTTTCTTCCAACGTCAAACGAGGAAATTGAAGTATTTCATCTGCTTTATACGCATGGTCTATCCAAGGCATGCCACCATAAAAACGAATCATTTGAGTGTAGTGAAAAGCAATGACTACTTTAGCTTCCGCTTTTCGGATACGCTTTTCATCATCAGTCATATCGGGAACTTTATCTACATTTTCAATATAGATATAAGCTTTCCGGATACCAAAAGAAGGATTTCCCGTTACTTCAGTAATCTGTGAATGAAAAGGGAAATAAGGAAAGTTGATGCAACTGGAAGAAGAATTAAAGTCTCCACGCGTCCATGAGATTGGTTGTGCATATCCTATATCGGTATATCCGTCCAAAATAAGTCCCTCCGGATGACAGCCCCTCAAAGTAGGCATAAAATCCCACAAACTTTTATAAAACTGGTTCATGGCCTGATCCGCATATTTCTTGGAAGAAAACACGGTATCAATAGATACATCGTCACTATTAGGCTTCTCCAAAAAATTATCACCGAACTTCAGGTCTTCACATCCGATGAATAAACTAGCCAGAAGCCCGCCTAAAATAATTAAACTTTTGTTTTTCATAATAATCATTTTAAAAAGTTACATTCACTCCCAAACTGAAGATTTTCATAATAGGATATGTATTCGTATCACGTGTCAATTCTCCTTCGGGATCAAAAACTTTTAATTTGTCAAATGTCAAAAGATTATAGCCGGTAAATTGAACGGTCAACTTAGAGGCACCGATTGCTTTTAAAATTTTCTGCTGAGTGATATTATATCCAATCGTCAGATTTTTGAGCTTTATGTATGAGGCATCTTTTAGCCATACACTTGATGTCTCCTGATTGGCCGAACTCGTAACGGACAAACGTGGATACACAGCCGTTGCTGCAGTTTCGGGTGTCCAACGCCCGTCAGCCATATATTGATAGAGTACCTGTCCCTCATAGAAAGGACGCTTATAAGCATTCGCCATCTCGATATCACACTGTGCCACTCCAGTCCAATTCATAGAAGCAAAAAAGCCTTTATATTCTCCACCCAAATTTAAACCGAAAGTGTAAGCCGGACGTTTGGGATTTCCTATTTTAGTCTGGTCGTCATTATCAATTATATTATCACCATTCAAATCTGCAAACTTAATATCACCGGGGTATTTTTTTCCTTGTGGTTGCGGCAGATCCGCACGAACATTACCATCCGCATCAAAGTCATCCTCATTATAGAATCCTTGTGCCAGATATCCGAAACGGGCTCCCACTTCATGCCCGGTGCGCCACATATAAGGTTCGTTCGGTTCTACTTCATCCTGATAAATAATTTTATTCTTGGAATAAGAGATATTTGTATTTATATAATATGAAAAATCCCTAATATGGTCATTCCATTTTAAATCCACCTCGTAGCCGTGATTATTGACTTCACCCAAGTTAACCACAGGCAATATACCATTCATTGCAATCAAAGAAGGGACCGTACTACGCTGTATCAGAATATTACGACGATTTTCCCGGAAATAATCTACTGTCAGCTTCAAACGGTCACTGAAGAAATAAGCATCTATACCATAATTCTGTTTTAAAGCTGTTTCCCAAGTTACATTCGAATTTCCCAGCATGAGTTCTTTCGCTGCTGTCTGATAGGCCATATTTGTCAATCCGAAGATATACCCGTTCTTATCCTGATAGGCTTGCTGAAGCCAATCAGAATTATTTATAGAATAAGAGTCCGGCAAATAAAGAAAACGGTAATCAGGATGGCTAGACATGTTGTCATTACCGACCAGCCCAACAGAAGCACGCACTTTCAGATAGGTTAAGAAATCGTTTTTAGGAATAAATTTTTCTTCCGTTATAACATAGCCGACAGAACCGGCAGGAAATGTACCAAAACGTTTATCCGGTGCAAAGTTCTCGGAACCATTATAGCCAATATTAAATTCCGCTATATATTTCGATTTATAATCATAAGTCAAACGACCTACTAAACCAGCATAAGCAGTCGGAACATCCCAAAACTTATTGGGATAATTAGGATAGTACTTTTTACTCTGATTATACAACAATAAAGCTCCAACATTATGTTCCCCGAATTTATGATTATAACGGATACTTCCTTCCACATACCAGTCACGGGCACGACTCGTATTTCCCGTTCCATACGTTTTCATCATATTCTCTCCTGTGATCCGATACACAAGACTCTTATCAAAATCAGGATCTTTCACATCAAGACCTGAACCGTCTATTTCGGATTTATAAAAAGGAGTATACGTTTCCACATGTCCCCTTACGGTTTTAATGTAAGAATAATCTGTATTATACGCCCCTTTCACTTCAATAGAAAGCCCCTTTGTTATAAAATCCAGATTTTGAGACAGATTCAAATCGAATGTCATATTATTTGAGACTTTGCGGTCATAACCGTATCCATAAAATCCATTAAATACTTGATTCTCCATTTTAACTCCGGGAAAACGTGTACTCTGTGTCACCACTTTTTTTCCATCAACAACTCCCGGAGACGAGAATGGCAACGACCATGTAAGTTGTTTCCATACATTGCCACTACCTCCCGGGTCACGCTGGTTACCAACAATTCCGCCCATACCAAATTTTAATGTAGTGGTACGTGTAAGGTTTACATCGAGGTTGGCACGATAATTATAACGGGTATAGCTGTAATTGTTGTTATAATCAAGCCCGTCCAATTGTTTAAATAAACCATTCTGATACAAAAAGCCTAACGATACAAAATAACGGATGTCTTTTGTTCCCCCCGAAATACTGACGTTATGTTGAGTTTGAACAGAAGCCTTATTCATCAAATAATCATACCAGTTCACATTAGGATATAGAATAGGCTCATCTCCCAAACGAAAACGTTCCATATCATACTCCGAGAAAGCCAGTTGGTCATCGGCAACTCCGTCATTACGTTGAGCCTCTCTGAATAGAGAAGCGGTTGTATAACTGTCTGCCACATCCAGTATGCGTGTAGGCATCTGGATGCCGACATTCGAACTAACCGAGATTTTAGTTTTTCCTTCTTCCCCTCGGCGAGTAGTAACCAATATAACTCCGTTTGCACCACGTACACCGAATACGGCTGTAGCCGAAGCATCTTTTAAAACATTAATAGATTCTATCTCATTAGGGTCCATCTGATAGAAAGAACGCTCTACACCATCCACAAGAATAAGCGGAGAAGCTCCTCCTTCTGTCAATGACCCCACACCACGTACAAATATTTTCGCATTGTCAGCTCCCGGTTGTCCACTTGCCTGCATAGAAGAAACTCCGGGCAACTGCCCTGCCAAAGAGTTGGTAACACTGGCACTAGGCGATTTCAGTAAAGCCTCTGTACCGACACTCGATATAGCACCGGTCAATGTGGCCTTCTTCTGCACACCATAAGCAACAACCATTACTTCATCCAGACTTTGGACATTTTCCTGCAAACGTACATTAATTCCCCTTCGGGAGTTTACTTTTATTTCTTGTGATTGATAACCGATAAATGAAACCGATAAAATTGAATTTCCATCAGGTACCGTAATTGTATAACGACCGTCAATATCTGTGATAACTCCTGTGGAAGTTCCTTTCACTTGTACAGTAGCACCAATAATAGGTTCGCCACTCTCACTCGTAATGATCCCTGTTACCTTTATACTATTGTTCTGTTGCAAAGCGGAATTTACCCACTCTTTGCCGGTGTCACTGTCCGACCAAACCCGACCCGTCTCTGCGGAATAACAAACCTCCCCCCACAAAGACGACCTGATGCATACGGCAATAAATAAAAATTTCCGCATGCGACAACCTGTTAAGATGTTTTTCATACTTTGATAATATTAAATAGTTAAACAAAAAGTGCTAATACGATTTCTGCTTAAATTTGAAAACCAGCGATTCTTTCTTCAATCCTTTCGGCAGGGTCACTGTCACTTTGCCGTCTTTGGTCTGATATTTTATGCTACGACCGGTCTGAAGCAACACCATTTTGCCGACAGGTTCATTTCCCTCCCACGCAATTTTTTGCGGTAATTCCATATTCTCCGGCAGCGCACAGATAGCATATAGTGTTTTTCCATCTTTATTGGCCGTGAACCAAATATTCCCACTTTGATAGACAGGAGTAGTACGTGTATTATAGATGGCTTCACCATTTACTTTCAACCATTGCCCTATCTCTTTCAAGCGCTGTATCCCCTCTTCTTCGATAGTACCCTCTGCTGTAGGTCCTACACCCAAAACCAAAGAACCTCCTTTGGCTACAATCTCCGCGAGAATGTTAATTACTTGAGCAGCTGATTTATATGGAGCGTCTTTCCACCACCCCCAATGATTAGTCAGTGTAATGCAACTTTCCCAAGGATGATCCAATTGCTGTTTAGGAATGGTCAATTCCGGCGTTTGATAATTTTCATTCCTCCCGGGTACAGTCCGGTCTACTGCTATCAACCCTGGTTGGCTTTCACGTGCCTTATCTATGATTTGGTCCATTTTTATATCTTCTTTGGGAGCTCTTACCCAGCCTCCGTCTAACCAAAGAAGATCTACCCGACCATAACGTGTCATCAGTTCATTAATTTGATTAGCCGTATATTCCTGAAACCGTTTCCATTTGTCCGGATTCAGCTTGATATCATAATTCACATTCCGTGTTGGCGTTGCCCTGTCTCTACTCCAGTAATCATTGCAGTGCCAGTCAGGTTTGGAGAAGTAAGCACCTATCATAAATCCTTTCTGACGAAAGGCATCAAAGACATGATAAGTCACATCTTTTAAAGGATTGTTTCTAAAAGGTCCTTTAGCTATTGAGAAATCAGTCTCCTTCGTATCAAACATACAAAAACCGTCGTGGTGCTTGGTGGTGAAAACCATATACTTCATGCCGGCATTTTTCATAATATCCGCCCATACTTCCGGATCAAATTTTGTTGGGTTGAAAGACTCACTTAATCCCCAATACCACTTTTTGAAATCGTCATAAGGCATATCACCGAAGATTTTGGTACGGCGAGGAATAAATTTCTCTTCCGAGCACAACAGCCACGACTCGAAAGTACCGGGCACGGAATAAAGTCCCCAATGGAACAGTACACCGAATTTCAAATCTCTCCATTGGTCTAATTTCTGCTGTACTGCCGGGTCTGTCGGATATTCATAAGAAGTTGATGATTTATGCACATATCCTTGATCTTTAATATCACTTTGCTGTGCATATACATTCCAGGAAAAAGAGAGTCCGAACAAAGTAACCAATACTACTTTCATGTTTTTCATTTTTCTCATACTTATCGTTGTTTTAGAGGTTTTAAATTCCTCCGCTAAGATATGAGGATTAGAATGAAAGAGTGTTTTGTATCATTTTTTGTTTGTCCGATAACTGCCAGAAGAGTGCTAAAAACTATCAAAGTTTTTTAGATTTTATTCAGAAGAGCTTTCTGAACACTATTTTCTCTGCTTTTTCACATAATCCGAAGGCAGGCATCCCATATACTTTTTAAAACTGGTAGAGAAATAAGACCGGGATGCAAAGCCGACCATGGCGCTTACTTCTGATATGGAGTAATGACCATCCAACAATAATTTGCAAGCCATATTGAAACGTATTCGCCGAATAAAATTTGCCGGTGGTTCACCCGATATAGAATTCATTTTGTAGTATAGTGACGAACGGCTCATAAAGAGTTTCTCCGCAAGATCATCAGCCGTAAAGTCCTCATCAGAGATGTTTTCTTCCACAGTCTGAATAGCTTTGGTTATAAATTCTTCGTCCAGTTTATTTGAAGTCATTTTTGCCGCATCGATATCAATCGTACTGGAATAATAATATCTCAAACGCTGCCTGGCCTTCAGGATATTATTGATCTTCCCTTTCAGGAGATGCATAGAGAAAGGTTTGGGAATATAATCGTCTGCACCTGCCTGAATACCGGCAGCCTGCGCCTCAAGACTGCCTTTAGCCGACAACAGAATAACCGGAATATGGCAAGTTTGCATGTTCTTTTTCACAATCTCACATAACTTAATACCGTCTATTCCCGGCATCATGACATCAGATAGAATTAAATCCACTTTCTGTTCCTTCATCATTTCCAAAGCTTCCTCCCCGCTTCCAGCTATCAATGTGATGTATTCCGATTTGAAATTATTCTTCAAATAATCAACCATTTCCTTATTATCATCCACCAGCAGGATAGTCGCTCTCCCTTCCTCTTCCCCACTTTCTTGTTTCTCCAGATCAGCAGAAGGGAGCATAATCTCTTCCATATATGAAACGTCCAAAGATGGTATCGGTTCAGATAAAGAGAGTGATGCTTCTTTATCTTGTCTTTGTTCTTCAGCCGGAAACACCTGAATATCCGCCGGCAAAGTCACTTTGAATTCTGTAAATTTTCCGGTTTCACTCACCACTTCTATTGTACCCCGATGCTTATCTACCAACAATTTTACCAAAGACAAGCCAATGCCGGAACCTTTCTGATTATCATCCACCTGATAAAAGCGTTCAAAAATACGGGTAAGTTTCTCTATAGGAATCCCTATGCCATTATCACGTATCGTAAATCCGTAAGTAGTTTCCTTTTTCCACAAGGATAATGAAATTTCTCCACCATCAGGAGTAAACTTAAACGCATTGGAAAGTAAATTCATCAATATCGTTTCCAAATACATCCTGTCGACAGGAAGTAATTCGTCTTTCAAATCCGAACTGAAATGAAAATTAATGTCTCGTTTCCTTGCATTTTCTTTAAACAAATTGAATACATTCATTGACATACTCTCAACGGGTCCTGAAACTATATTAATAGGTAATGTTCCCGACTCCGCCTTCCTAAAGTCAAGTAACTGGTTGACAATATGTAGTAACCTCTGCCCATTCTTATAAACATAAGATAGTTTTTGTTGTATGCCAGGCTCAAAAGAGTTCTTCTCTCCCAGCAATTCTTCCAACGGAGCCAATATCAGGCTTAAAGGTGTCCGCAATTCATGAGACATATTAATATAAAAACGAACTTTCTCCTGGCTGATTTCTTCAATTTTATTCCGTTCGATATGCTCAATCTGTACCTGCATTCTCATCTTGGCACGAACAATAAAGAAATAAAATATAAAAACTAAAACACTAAGAATGAAGAAAAAGAACAGAGTTTTAGCCCACCACGTCTGATACCACATCGGAAGAATATCAATAAAAAACTCTGCTGGTGTTTCAGACCACTGTCCACTGTCACTACAAGCCTTCACTTTAAAAATATATCTACCCGGAGACAAATTCCAGTAGTTCACCCCACGGCTTCCCGCCCATACATCATAAATCCAGTCCGAATCGTAACCTTCCAGCTTATACGCAAATTTGTTACGGCTGTTTGACAGGTAATTAATTACAGAAAAAGTGATTCTGAACATTTTAAGTTCTGAAGGAAAAGAGACACCCAGCAATTTTCCGTTGTCCGCTTGGTAAAAATCAATATCTCCGTCTTTTGCTTGTCTTATGGGGTGATTCTGTATGGACAATCCCGTTATTACCGCATTGGGGGTAAAAGGACTGTCGGAGAAATGATCGGGATTGAAAAAAACGACTCCATTCAAAGTACCTAAAAAGAAAGTGCCGTCTCTTGAACTGCATACTGCCGACTGCATAAACTGATTATGCGGCAGACCATCTTGTTTGATATAGTTGCAGAAATTCCTTTTTTGCAAATCAAAACAAGAAAGCCCTCTGCTCGTTGTAAGCCACAACCGCCCTTTTTTATCTTCCAAAATACCACTAATGCAATCATTAGGCAAACCGTCGCTCATAGAATAACGCTCCCACGAGAAAGAAGTTCCCTCTTTATAACGATACAACCCGGAAGAAGTACCTACCCAAATGGCATGGCTGTTGTCTTCATATACGCACAATGCTTGTATCAGCCCAAGAGAATAAGCCTCTGCCGAATCAGTCATCACATGTAGTTCTCCATCAGCACACATATACAAACTTTCTTCCGTTCCAATCCAGATACGCTGTTTTGAATCACGAAACAAAGTAGAGACCAGCACTCCTTTCAATTGAGAATATCTTAAAGCCAAAGGATGCAAAGACATTTCTTTTGTTTGATAATCAAAACGATACAAACCAGCCATCGAACCCACCCAAAGGGTGCCGTCTTCTCCATCCAACAGTGAATAGCAGCTATTTCCCAACGACGCGGCACCGGGAATATCATAATTACTTATACGCCCGGTCTTCACATCCAAATGGCTCATCCCTCCGTTATGCGTACCTATATAAACAGAACCACTTTTTTCGGGAAACACACATTTAATGTTATTCGACCGTAAGGAGTTAGTTTTGTTTTCCTTACCGGAATAACAAGTAAAATGCCCGGTTCTCCTATCATAATGATTCAACCCGCCGTCATTTGTACCAATCCAAAGATTATTATTAAAAGGATCTTCCGCAATGCAACTAATAGTATTATCGCTCAAGGAATTGCGGCAGACAGAATGTTGTAGGATACGAAAGTCGGGAGCCAATACATGATAATAATTAAGTCCTCCGTGGTAAGTGCCTACCCACATTCCTCCCTGGTGATCCCTCATAAGAGAACGTACTGAATTATGTCCCAAAGAAGAGGGATCATCATAAGAAAATCGATATGGTGAAATACTTTCCGTATCCGGTTGAAGAATCAGCAACCCTTCTACTGTTCCAATCCATAACCGTCCCCGGTCATCCAACTGCAAGGCCCGGACAGCATCAGAAATAAACTGTTTCGGATGACTTTTCCGGTTATAATGTTCTCGAACCTGAAATTTATCATCTATCAAATATACCCCGTTCGTCAAAGAAGCTAACCAACAATTCCGGGTTTTATCATCATAAATGATATCAGATATTACTTCATTTTTCAGTTCAGGAAGTAATTGAACAATATTACCATTACGGAAATAATAGAAATAAATACCTTTTGAGGTACCAAGTAATGCCCCGTCCCCTATCGCACGAACGGCATAAACGCTCTTTCCTTCCAACTGGGGAAGAATATTCATCTTGCCATCTGCTTTCTCAAAAAGAACCAATCCTCGATTAGTACCTAACAACAGTTGCTCTCTGTCTAACGGCTCTTCTATTGCAAACACCTGAACCGACTGATTGCCCGGCAATGAGTAATTTGTAAAATCATTACCTATAATATTATACCGGGAAAGTCCAACCATCGTCCCTGCCCATACGGTTCCCTTGCGGTCAGTATAAAGAGAATAGATATAGTTATTCCCCAAACTGGCTGTATCACCCAAAGATTTATAAAAGGATGCAAACCGGAAGCCATCATGCCAATTCAATCCCTCAGTAGTACCTACCCATATCTTATTATTATGATCCTGGGTTAAAGCAAGCACCGTATTATACGACAGCCCATCGTCTACGGACAAACGTTTAAAATGAATCGAAGTTTCATCTGCCCATAAAATAGCAATCGGAACAATTTGGAAATAGAGGAATAAAACAATCAAATAACAAATGCGTATATATCGGTTTTTCATAAGTAATCACAATTCAATAACACTTTAACTAAAGCAAAGATATGTATTTCCAATAGAATCCAGAATAACTCATTTGTTAAAATCCAGCTATTACCAAACTACAATTGCCATAAACGCCTCATTTTATCGCATATACCCGTTAGACTTGACTTCTTTATATCGTTTCAAAGCTTCCAAGTAGTAATAATCGGCATAATTCAGCGGAGTATCGACTTCACTATTATGTGGAAAACTACCTACCGAATGCATAAGAATAAATCCATGGTTCTCTCCTTCCCTTGCCAGATATGTTTCTGAAGAAAGCTGTTTCAAGATTTGCTCTGCATAACGGAAGTATTTCTGCCCTCGTTTTTCGTCTCCATACCCGCTTAACTCCAACAATGCGGAAGCTGTGATGGCAGCAGCCGAAGCGTCTCGAGGTTCGTTGGGTATGTTTGGAGCATTATAATCCCAATAAGGAATAAAATCTTTTTCGGACGGACAATGACTCATTATAAATTCTGCGATTTTATATGCCGCTTTCAAATAAACATGTTGTTTCGTGAAACGATAACACATGGTATATCCATATACACCCCAAGCCTGACCACGTGCCCAAGACGATTCATCATCATATCCCTGATAAGTACCTTTCGATTCGACCGTACCATCTTCCGGCAAATAACTGACTACATGATAAGATGTCATATCTTTCCGAAAATGGTTTTTCAATGTTTTGTCAGCATGTGCTATGGCAATCTCCCTATACTTCGAATTACCTGTCTGTTCCGATGCCCAGAAAAGCATTTCCAAATTCATCATATTATCAATAATGACAGGATAACTCCAATTACCAAAGTCCCAGGAACGAATCAATCCGACTTTCGGTTCAAAACGTGTACAAAGACTTTCGGAAGAGTGAACGAGAATCAGACTGTCCGCAGGTTCCGGCTTTAAACGGATACCCTGCCCGTAACTACAAAACATCATAAAACCCAAATCATGGTTTTTTGTATAATATTGCATCGCTTCCAGACGATCTGTATACAAACGTGCCTGTTTCGCCAATTTCTCATTAGCTGTAAGTTCATACGCCAGCCACATAGAACCCGGGAAAAAACCGGAAGTCCAATCGGAAGGTTTTTCCAACCGGTATTCTCCATCTTTTAAAGAACGTGGAAAACAGAGGGTATCCGGTTCGTGTTTCAATTTTTCTGCCATATAGAGCAATTGATGTTCGGATGTACTCACCGCACGGTCAAACCACTTCATCTCATTTTCTCCCGGAACATTACAAGCAGTCAGGAAAGTTATTCCCGCTACCACCATAAAAAGTTTGCTATTCATTGTCTCAATCTATTTCTGTTATTACATTCCATCACTAATAACAAAGTTAGATTAACTCACAGATATTGGTTTTACAAAACTATCTTTTTATGTCCGTTTCCGTTTCGATGAAGTTTGATTTTGTTCGGAAGTTGTCCGTTTTCAGACAATTGTTTCTAATATAGTGCATATTGAAAATAAATTGGGACACTTTTACATAGTGTTATAGACGAACAAACCAGGCAACCGCACCAAAAGTTAGCTACACTGTATGCGAAAGAATGATAACCAATGAAACATATAAAATGATCATTAGCGGCATAGATAAACAGAAGAATTATTATCTTTGTTACTTGAATAAACAAAAGCAAGAATATTATGAAGAAGCTTTATCCCATCGGAATACAGAGTTTTGAAAAATTGCGTAAAGAAAATTATCTTTATATAGACAAAACTTCATTCGTGTATGAACTGGTAAAATCCGGTTCCTACTACTTTCTTAGCCGTCCCCGGCGTTTTGGGAAAAGCCTTCTTCTATCCACTTTCGAAGCTTACTTCCAAGGCAAAAAGGAGCTGTTTCAAGGTCTTGCTGTTGAAAAAATGGAGAAAGACTGGATTCAATACCCCATTCTGCATCTCGACTTAAATACGCAGAAGTATGACAGCCCCGAAAGTTTGGATAATATACTTAACATGAAGCTGAATGAATGGGAATCGCTATATGGCTCCAATCCGGTGGAAATAGGTGCACCTCTCCGTTTTCTCGGCATTGTTCGCCGTGCCGCCGAACAGAGTGGTCGGCGGGTAGTGATTCTCATTGATGAATATGACAAACCGATGTTGCAGGCCATTGGGAATGAAGAATTGCAGGATAGTTATCGTGATACTTTAAAAGCGTTCTATTCAGTACTCAAAACGATGGATAAGTATATCCAGTTCGCTTTTCTCACAGGAGTGACAAAGTTCGGGAAAGTGAGTGTATTCAGCGATTTGAATAATCTTAAAGATATTTCTATGGATAAACGGTATACCGAACTTTGCGGTATCACAAACGAAGAAATCCACCATTATTTAGAGACGGATTTACATATCCTTGCAGATACGCAAGGCATGAGCTATGAAGAGACGTGCCAAGAATTGAAAGAGTGCTATGACGGATATCACTTTACTTTCGATTCGGCAGGTATATATAACCCTTTCAGTTTACTGAATACATTCGACTCTATGTCATTCGGTAATTACTGGTTTGAAACCGGTACTCCTTCCTATCTCGTCAAACTTCTGAAACGGGATAATTATGACTTACACCAATTGGCCAATGATAAAGCGACTTCCGATACGCTGAACAGTATTGATTCTTCTTCCAAGAATCCTGTGCCCGTGATTTATCAGAGTGGTTATCTTACCATCAAAGATTATGATAAACGTTTCGGTATCTACTATTTAGGATTCCCCAACCGGGAAGTGGAAGAAGGATTCATCAAATATCTGATTCCTTTTTATACTTCAATCGACGAAGGAAAGACCGCTTTCTACATTACAGAATTCGTCCATGATGTAGAAGAAGGTAATTATGAGGACTTCTTCATACGTCTGCAGAGTCTCTTTGCCGACACTCCTTACGAACTGATACGCGATTTGGAATTACATTATCAGAATGTATTATTTATCGTCAGCAAATTACTGGGGTTCTATGTACAGGCAGAGTATCACACCTCTGACGGACGCATTGATCTTACTGTACAAACTGATAAATACATTTATGTAATGGAATTCAAATTTGACGGAAGTGCGGAAGAAGCTCTTCAGCAAATTGAAGAAAAAAGATATATACTACCCTTTGCAAAAGATAATCGTAAGATTGTAAAGGCTGGGGTTAATTTCAGCTCAAAGACCCGGAATATAGAAAAATGGCTGGTGAAAGAAGTAGAATAATCAGACTTTATATCACTGCATGTATAGATGCATGTATGCCATGTATAAGGTTATAAATGTACGCTTTTTGAGATAAGAACCCACGCCCGATAACTACTTTTTTTATGAATCGGCACCAATGGCAAATAGCCTGATCTTACTCTTCCTTGTTCTATCTCCAAAGGATAAGTCTCCTCCATTTCTTTATGTGCGCTCCAGGCTGCTCCTTCCGAAGGGTAATAGTTTATTTGAAAAGCTCCTGTCGAAGTAGGATATATATAACGGTCATATATATGACGCGCCACCACTCCCATATTCATCCGCAAGTTGATTTCCACGCAGGGATGAATACGATAAACAGGGGAATCCGGGAAACGGCAGATCATCATATCCACTCCCAAATAACCATTATAAATAGTTCCGAAGCGAAGAAATAACTCTTGTTCAAGGCAGTCGCGCAATTTAAAAATTTCTTCGGCAGGGATATATTTCGAAAGGTTCCGTTCGATGGCAGCATCTGAAATCAGCAGATTACCTTCATACGCTCCACTCCCACCCGTACGAAATTGAGAATATCCGGCAAAGTCAAATCTACCGTTACCCAAAGAACGAAATTCCATAGCGAAATCTTCCACCTTATTAAATAAAGGTTCACCAATAACACCTCCCTGCTGATTACCGATACGTGAGCACCAACCAGAAATGGAAGGAGTATATACCCCTTTGCACCAATTCAGCCCTTTCCCACTACCGGACAAAGGAGCCTTCAACAAACAAGCTTCATGTGACTCTACAAATGATTTCCATTCTTCGGGAAGCGTCAGGTAAAAAGACTCCCCACAAAAATAAGTTCCGAGTTGCAGACGAGGTAACAATTCCACTGCGCAGGAACGATGGGAACAGGAACGCAGTTTATTCAATCGCTCCATAGAAGGAAGTTCGCTTTCTTCCACTCCCAAATCCAACAGTCGTTTTCTTACTGCTATATCCCAGC
>ERZ836939.1648-NODE-1648-length-24809-cov-11.739800_pt1 | contig 24809 bp, 23 predicted proteins | sample MGYA00519912_ERZ836939 | MGnify/ENA primary metagenome ERZ836939 (study PRJEB31850, sample SAMEA3708810) | human gut metagenome | biome: human gut; feature: human-associated habitat; material: faeces | place: China | collected 2014 ...
GACTGAGAGGTTGTCTCTTCCCGGCACGACCTCTCCGTCTCGGCTGCGCCGAGCCGCCTCCCCTGGAAGGGGAGGCTTTGGAACTGCGCTTCTCTATGGCTTCCCCTCGTAGGGGAAGGCTTTCAGGAAAGATATCCATTTACCAACTCAAAGAGGACACACATATGAAGATTCTGATTGTGGAAGATGAAAAACTGCTGGCGGATTCGCTGCGGGCGATGCTGGAGGGGAAGGGATTTACCGTCGAGGCGGTCTATGACGGCGAGACAGGGGCGGAGTATGCCGAGACCGGGGTGTACGATCTGCTGATTTTGGACGTGATGATGCCGGGGCTGGACGGGTATCAGGTCGCGCGGCAGGTGCGGGCCCGGCGCTGCGGGACACCGATCTTGATGCTGACGGCCCGGTCTTCGCTCGAAGACCGGATCGAGGGGCTCAACGCGGGCGCGGACTATTACCTGACGAAGCCCTTTGACACGCGGGAGCTGCTGGCGTGCATCGGCGCGCTGCTGCGGCGGCAGGGTGCGGAGGTGAACGAGCTCTCCTACGGCAACACGGCGCTCGACCTGTCCTCCGGCACGCTGGTGTGCGGTGAAAAACAGCTGCGGCTGTCGGCGCGCGAGTTTGACGTGATGCGGTATCTGCTGCAGATGAAGGGACAGAATGTCTCCAAGGAGGCCATTCTCGCCCGCGTCTGGGGCTTTGACTCGAACGCGGTGGAAAACCACGTGGAGGTCTACGTCGGCTTCCTGCGCAAAAAGCTCAAGGCCATCGGCTCGAACGTGCACATCGAGGCCGCGCGGCGGCTGGGCTATCATCTGGAGGTGGAGGGAGCATGATCCGGAAGCTTCGCATCAAGATCGTTCTTGTGATCGTGCTGGTCGCCGCGGTGATGCTGGGCGTGATCTTCGGGATGTCCTATACGATGACCCGGCAGGATCTGCGCGCGCAGTCGCTCAGCATGATGCAGGCCATCGCGGCCAACCCCTTTGAGCCCATCCCGCCCGGGCAGTCGCGGCAGGTGCGTCTGCCGTATTTCGTGCTGCGGACCGACGCGTTTGGCAATCTCGTGGCGATCGGCTCGACCGACTATGACCTGACCGACCGCAGCTTTCTGCGCGCCGTCGCCGCGGCCGCTTCTGCGTCCGAGGCGGACATCGGCGAGATCCCGGCCTATCATCTGCGCTTCTGCCGCGTGGACGGCAGCGTGATCTTCGCCGATATCTCCAGCGAGCAGCAGACGCTGCAGGGGCTCGTCCGCAGCAGCCTGCTGATCGGCGGCGGGAGTCTGCTGGCGCTGATCGGGCTGGCGATTTTGCTGGCGCGCTGGGCCGTCCGCCCGGTGGAGACGGCCTGGCGGCAGCAGAAGCAGTTCGTCGCCGACGCCTCGCACGAGCTCAAGACCCCGCTGACCGTCATCCTCACCAACACCGAGCTGCTGCAGAGCCCGGACTACGACGAGGCGCAGAAGCAGCAGTTCACCGACGGCATCCGCACCATGGCGCAGCAGATGCGCGCGCTGGTCGAGCGGCTGCTGGAGCTTGCGCGGGCGGAAAACGCCCGGCCGCAGGCCGCGTTTGCCCCCGTCTGCCTCAGCGAGATCGCCGAGACCTCGGCGCTGCTGTTTGAAGCCGCGCTCTATGAGCGCGGGCTGACGCTCGAGACGCAGGTGGAGCCGGAGCTGACGGTAAGCGGCGACGAGCGGCAGCTCGGCCAGCTCGTGGAGATCCTGCTCGACAACGCCCGCAAATACGCCTCCGGCGGCACCGTCCGGCTGCAGCTGCAGCGCAGCGGGCGGCACAGCTGCCATCTTTCGCTCGAAAACGAGGGCCCGGCCCTCTCGCCGCAGCAGCTGCAGGAGATCTTCAAGCGCTTCACCCGCGCCGACCCGGCCCGGACGCGCAGCGGGAGCTTCGGTCTGGGGCTCGCCATCGCGCAGGCGATCGTACAGGCGCATCACGGGAAGATCTGGGCCGAGAGCCGGGACGGGCGCAACACGTTCCACGTGGAGCTACCGCTGCGGACCGGCCGCGAAAAACACCAAGAAACGAGTGAAAAGGGTATATGATTTTGTGCAGAGCGCCAAGGGCCCCTGCATTGCAAAACGGCGCAAAAATTGGTATATTAGAATTGATATAAAATAGCAGCGGAGGTATCGGCATGAACACACAGCATTTACAGTATATTATTGAGATCGAACGCACCCGGTCGATCTCGCAGGCCGCGGAGAACCTGTTTATCGGCCAGCCGAACCTCAGCCGCATCCTGCACGACGTGGAGCAGATGCTGGGCTTCCGCATCTTTGAGCGCTCGACCCGCGGCGTCCGGCCGACGACGCGCGGCACAATCTTCCTGCAGCACGCCAAGTCCATCCTGCGCGAGACCGAGGCCATCGAGGCGCTGGGGCCCAAGCGGGCCGTGGCGAACCGGCTGCGCGTGTGCATCCCCCGCTCGGCCGCCATGCTGGATCTGACCGCACAGTATCTCGCGGGTCTGCCGCAGGCGGAGCCGGTCGACGCGGTCATCCGCGAGTGTCACGCGCGCATCGCGCTCGAGACGCTCGCCAGCGGCGAGACCGAGATCGGCGTCATCCGCTTCCGCTCGGAATACCGCGACTATTTTGACGAGCAGACCAGCGCCCGGGGCCTGAGCTTCGAGCTTCTGAGCAAGTACCACTATCTGGTCACGCTGAACCAGTCGCACCCGCTGGCGGGGCGGAAATCCGTCATGCGCGCGGAGCTGGACGGGCTGCCGGAGATCGTCCACGGCGACATGTTCCGCGTGCAGGGCAAGCCCGAGGAGCTTGTCCGCCGGAAGATCTACTGCGTCGACCGGCTGGCGCAGATGACGTTGCTGGAGAAGATCCCGAACTCCTACATGCTCGCCCCGGCCATCCCGGAGCACTGCATCCAGCGCTGGAATCTCGTGCAGCTGCCCTGCAGCGACAACCAGAGCCTCTACCTCAATGCGCTGGTATATCACAAACAATATGCAATGAGCGAAATCGAGGCCGGATTTGTTCAGTTTGTCCGGGATCACAAGGCGTCTGTCTGACATTGCAGGCAGGATCCTCCTGGATTTTTCATATCAAAAAGCACATACCCTTCCGTAAAAAAGCATTGGTACTTTTCATCCGATACCGATATAATTTTATCGTAACCGATAAAATTATATCGGTATATTTTGTTCGAATCCGAAATCAATTTTGCATAGGGGGATTATGCGTTATGAGTAAGATCACTGTTATCGGCGCAGGCAGCGTCGGCTCCACGATCGCAAACGACCTGATGATCCAGGGTACCGCGTCCGAGATCGTCCTGATCGACGTCAACAAGCAGAAGGCGTTCGGCGAGGCGATGGACATTTATCAGGGTGCGCCGTTCTGTTCCCCGACGATCGTCCGCTCCGGCGACTATGACGCCGCGGCGGGCTCCGACATCGTCATCATCACCTCGGGTCTTCCCCGCAAGGCCGGGCAGAGCCGGCTGGAGCTGGCGCAGGCCAACATCAACATCCTCAAGGACATCACCCCGCAGATCACCGCCGCCGCGCCGGACGCGATCTATATCATCGTCTCCAACCCGGTCGACGTGCTGACCTATGTGTTCCACAAGATCTCCGGCGTGCCCGAGAGCCACATCATCGGCTCCGGCACGATCCTGGACACCAGCCGCCTGCAGTCGACGCTGGCCAAGCGCTTCTGCATCAGCCCGAAGAATGTCCACGCACACGTCTACGGCGAGCACGGCGACTCCTCCTTCGTGCCCTGGAGCCTCGTCCACATCGCCAACAACCACATCGACTCCTACAAGGCGCATTCGCCCGACCATGACCGCATCAAGTGGAACCAGGATTACGAGGAGATCGAGCAGTTCGTCAAGACCTCCGGCGCGCAGGTCATCAAGAACAAGGGCGCGACGTTCTACGCCGTCGCCATGTCGGTCTGCCATCTGTGCAAGTGCGTGCAGAGTACCGCCGGGACCGCGCTGACCGTCTCGACGATGATGCACGGCGAATACGGCGTGTCCGACGTCTGCCTGTCTACGCTCGCGCTGGTCGACAACCAGGGCGTGCGCGGCAAGATCCTGAACCAGCTGACCGACGGCGAGATCGACAAGCTGCGCGCGAGCGCCGAAAAGCTGAAGGACGTCATCCGCCAGGTCGAGATCTGAACACAAAATTTATAATATAAAGAGGAGAACGCGCTTATGGAATACCGCATGGAGCACGACTCGATGGGCGAGGTCCGGGTCCCGGCCGACAAATACTGGGGCGCACAGACCGAGCGCAGCCACAACAACTTCCCGATCGGCGTCGGCATTGAGACGATGCCGGCTGAGATCGTCCACGCATTTGGCATTCTGAAGAAGGCCGCGGCGCGGGCCAACCGCGCTCTGCGCCCGGAAAAGATGACCGCGGAAAAGCTTTCCGCCATCGAGCAGGCCGCCGACGAGGTCATCTCCGGCAAGCTGCTGGACAACTTCCCGCTGGTCGTCTGGCAGACCGGCTCCGGCACGCAGTCCAACATGAACAGCAACGAGGTCATCGCCAACCGCGGCAACGAGATCGCGGGCAAAAAGCTCCTGCACCCGAACGACGACATCAACATGTCCCAGTCGTCCAACGACACCTTCCCGACCGCGATGCACATCGCGGCCGTCTGTGCGATCGAGGATAAGGTCATCCCCGCCATCGACACGCTGACGGCGACGTTCCGCCGGCTGGAGGCGGAGCACAAGGGCGTGGTAAAGTCCGGCCGCACCCATCTGCAGGACGCGACGCCCATCTCCTTCCCGCAGGAGATCTCCGGCTGGAGAACGAGCCTGGAGCGCGACCGCGAGATGCTGCTGCTGGCCGTAAAGCCCCTCAAGGAGCTCGCCCTCGGCGGCACCGCCGTCGGCACCGGCCTCAACACGCCCAAGGGCTTCGACACGACCGTCGCAGCCGAGATCGCGGCGCTCACCGGCAAGGATTTCTGCACCGCGCAGAACAAATTCCACGCGCTGACCAGCAAGGACGAGATCGTCTTTGCGCACGGCGCTCTGAAGGCGCTGGCCGCCGACATGATGAAGATCGCCAACGACGTGCGCTGGCTGGCCTCCGGCCCGCGCGACGGTCTCGGCGAGATCTTCATCCCCGAAAACGAGCCCGGCTCGTCCATCATGCCCGGCAAGGTCAACCCGACCCAGTGCGAGGCCGTGACGATGGTCGCCGTGCAGGTCATGGGCAACGACGTGGCCGTGTCGATGGCCGCCTCGCAGGGCAATTTTGAGCTGAACGTCTTCATGCCGGTCTGCATCTATAACTTCCTGCAGTCCGCGCGGCTGCTGGCCGAGTCCATCGTCTCGTTCAACGACCGCTGCGCCGTCGGGATCCGCGCCAACCGCGAGAAGATGGAGCACAATCTCCACAACTCCCTGATGCTCGTCACGGCGCTGAACCCGTACATCGGCTACGAAAACGCGGCCAAGACCGCCAAAAAGGCATACAAGGAAAACATCTCTCTCAAGGAAGCCTGCGTCAGCCTCGGCTTTTTGACGGCCGAACGCTTCGACGAGGTGTTCCACCCGGAGAACATGATCTGATGGGGTGGTAAGATGAATTACAGCTATTTCCCCGGCTGCACGCTCAAAACCAGGGGCGCGCAGCTGGATAAGGCCGGGCGGCTCGCCGCAGAAAAGCTCGGCTTTTCGCTGTGCGAGATCCCGGAATGGCAGTGCTGCGGCGCGGTCTATCCGCAATCAAACGATGAGATCGCCACGCGGCTTGCCTCCGTCCGCGCGCTGATGGCGGCCCGCGATGCGGGCCAGCCGCTGGTATCGCTGTGCTCCGCCTGCCACCACGTTCTAAAGCGCGTGAACGGCGACATGCAGCACAATGACGAGATCCGCACGAAGGTCAACAACTACTTAAAACCCGAGACGCCCTACGCCGGCGAGACGAAGGTTCTGCACTATCTCGAGGTCCTGCGCGACGAGATCGGCTGGGACAATGTCCGTAAAGCCGTTGTGAAGCCTCTCACGGGCCGGAAGATCGGCGCGTATTACGGCTGCATGCTCCTGCGCCCGAGCCGCGAGATGCAGTTTGACGACCCGGAGAACCCGAAAATGCTCGAGGACTTCATCCGCGCCATCGGCGCCGAGCCCGTCGTCTACGCGCAGCGCAACGAATGCTGCGGCGGCTATATGGCCGTGGAAAACAAGGCCTACGCCGCCAAGCAGGCGCAGAAGATCATGGACAACGCAAGCGCGCAGGGCGCGGAGCTGCTGATCACGGCATGTCCCCTGTGCAGCTATAATCTGCTGCACAACACGGACGGCAGGCTCCCGGTCGTCTACTTCACAGAGCTGCTGGCCGAGGCGCTCGGCTGCGGGGAGGAGGACGCATGAACAACCAGAACATGATCGACACCGTCACCCGCATCTCCGGCGTGAACCCCAGAAAGTGCATGCGCTGCGGCAAATGCTCGGCAAGCTGCCCGGCGTACGACGAGATGGAATACCATCCGCACCAGTTCGTCTCCATGGTCGAAAACGGTCGGATCGAGGAGCTTTTAAGCTCCAAAGGCATCTACACCTGCCTGAGCTGCTTTGCCTGCGTCGAGCGCTGTCCCAGAAACGTCGAGCCCGCGAAGCTCATCGAGGCCGTGCGCAATGCAGTCGAACGCCAGCAGGGCATGGACCATCTGAAGCCCGAGCGCATCCCGGAAATTCTCGACGGGGAGCTGCCGCAGCAGGCCATTGCCGCGGCGTTCCGCAAATATAAAAAGTAAGGAGGGAACGCAATGCAGAGGATCGGCGTCTTCGTATGCTGGTGCGGCAGCAACATTGCCGCGACCGTCGACGTGGAGAGAGTCTCGCAGGCGCTTGCAAAAGAGCCGGGCGTTGTTTTCTCCACCAATTATCAGTACATGTGTTCCCAGACCGGCCAGCAGATGATCCAGGAGAAGATCCACGAATACGGGCTGACCGGCGTGGTCATCTGTTCGTGCTCTCCCAGAATGCACGAGCAGACGTTCCGCAAGACCTGCGAAAAGGCAGGTCTCAACCCCTATATGGTCGAGATCGCCAACATCCGCGAGCAGTGCTCCTGGATCCACAAGGATAAGGAAGCGGGCACGGAAAAGGCCATCATCCTCGGCCGGGCCGCCATCGCCAAGGTACATCTGAACGCGCCCCTGACCGCGGGCTCCAGCCCCGTGACCAAGCGGGCGCTCGTCATCGGCGGCGGTATCGCGGGCATCCAGACGGCGCTCGACATCGCCGAGGCCGGATTTGAGGTCGATATCGTGGAAAAGCAGCCGACCATCGGCGGCAAGATGACCCAGATCGACAAGACCTTCCCGACGCTCGACTGTGCCGCGTGCATCCTGACCCCGAAGATGGTCGACTGCGCGCAGAACGAGAAGATCCACATCTATTCCTACTCCGAGATCGAATCCGTGGGCGGCTTCGTCGGCAACTTCCACGTGAAGATCCGCCGCAAAGCGCGCTTCGTCAAGGAAGACGTCTGCACCGGCTGCGGACTTTGCACCGAGAAGTGCCCGCAGAAGAAGGTCCCGAACGAATTCAACCTCGGCATGGACAACCGCCGCGCCATCTATATCCCCTTCGCACAGGCCGTGCCGAAGGTCGCGACCATCGACCCGAACTACTGCAACATGCTCAAAAACGGCAAGTGCGGTGTGTGCGCAAAGGTCTGTTCCGCCGGCGCGATCGACTACAAGCAGACCGACACCTTCATCGAGCAGGAATACGGCGCCATCGTCGCCGCGACGGGCTTCAACCCCATCGACCTTTCCAAATTCGATGAATTCGCCTACAGCCAGAGCCCGGACGTCGTCTCGAGCCTGGAATTTGAGCGCCTCATGAACGCCGCGGGCCCGACGAGCGGCACGCTCCTGCGCCCGTCCGACGGCACACACCCGAAGACCATCGTCTTCGTCCAGTGCGTCGGCTCCCGCTGTGACGGCGTGGAGAAGGGCAAGCCCTACTGCTCCAAGATCTGCTGCATGTACACGGCGAAGCACGCCATGCTCTGCCGCGAAAAATACCCGGACACCGACGTGTACGTCTTCTACATCGACGTCCGGACCCCCGGCAAAAACTTTGACGAGTTCTACCGCCGCGCCGTCGAGCAGTACGGCGTGCATTACATCAAGGGCATGGTCGGCAAGGTCACGCCGGAGGCCGGCAAGCTCAAGGTGCAGGCCTCCGACCTGCTCGAGAACCGGCAGCTGCACATCGACGCCGACATGGTCGTCCTCGCGGCCGCCATCGAGCCTGACAAGTCCGCCCGGCCGCTCGCTACGATGCTGACGGCCTCCATGGACACCAACGACTTTTTCACCGAGGCCCATCCGAAGCTCCGCCCGGTCGAAAGCCCGACGGCAGGCGTGTTCCTGTCCGGCATGTGCCAGGGGCCGAAGGATATCCCCGAGACGGTCGCGCAGGCGTCCGCCGCGGCGGCGAAGGTCATCGGCCTTCTGTGCAAGGACAGCCTGACCTGCAACCCGTGCGTGGCGCAGCCGGATGAGATGATGTGCAACGGCTGCTCCAACTGTGAAAAGGTCTGCCCCTACGGCGCGATCACGTACATTGACAAGGAATTCCGGGGCCCGAACCGCACGACGCTCGTGCGGCGCGTGGCGCAGGTCAACCCGGCGGTCTGTCAGGGCTGCGGCGCGTGCACCGTCGCGTGCATGTCCGGCGCGATGGACCTCAAGGGCTTCTCGAACCGGCAAATCATGGCGGAGGTGGATGCGATATGCAGGTAAACGGAACGTGGACGCCCACGATCGTGGCGTTCTGCTGCAACTGGTGCTCCTACGCGGGCGCCGATCTGTCCGGCACGAACCGGCTGAGCTATCCGGCCAATGTGAAGATCATCCGCATCCCCTGCTCGTGCAGGCTGAACCCGATGTTCATCCTCCGCGCGTTCCAGCGCGGGGCGGACGGTGTGATCCTCTGCGGCTGCCACCCCGGCGACTGCCACTACACCACCGGCAACTACTATGCCCGCCGCCGCATGACGCTGCTGTTCTCCATGCTGGACTTCCTCGGCATCGAGCGCGAGCGCACGCGGGTCGAGTGGGTCTCGGCGGCCGAGGGCGCGAAATTCGCCAAGACCATGAATGAATTCGCCGAGACCATCACGAAGCTCGGCGAGAACCGCAGACTGGAGGATCTGAGATGCAAGGAGTAAAAGAAAAAGCCATCCAGCTGCTAAAGGATCAGACCGTTGACCGCGTCATCGGCTGGCGCGCGGGCGAGTTCTTCTACGATCTGACCCCCTCGACGTTCAAGAGCGCGGAGGATGTGGAGCAGAACTTCGTCTGGAGCGTCTTCTCGGGCGCGAATCTGTCCAAATACCTGATCGCGGAATCGCGCAAGGGCGGCAAAGCCGCCGTGTTCCTCAAGCCGTGCGACAGCTATTCCTTCGTCCAGCTTCTGAAGGAACACCGCATCCTGCGCGAGAATGTCTATGCCGTCGGCGTGCAGTGCGACGGCATGTGCGACATGGAGGCCATCAAGGCCCTAGGCGCCGCCGGTGTGACCGCCGTCACGGAAGACGGCGAAGAGCTGAAGCTCGCCACCATCTACGGCGACGAGACCGTCAGGAAAACCGACGCGCTGCTGCTCAAGTGCAGGACCTGCAAGAGCAAAAAGATCGTCTGCTTCGACGAGCTGCTCGGCGAACAGGGCGAGGAGGATCCGGACTGCGGCCGCTTTGACGAGGTCGCAAAGCTCGAGGCGATGACGCCGGAGGAGCGCTACGCATTCTGGCGCGGCGAGCTCTCGCGCTGCATCCGCTGCAACGCGTGCCGCAACGTATGTCCGGCGTGCTCGTGCGAAAAATGCGTGTTTGACAACCACGATTCCGGCTTTGAAAACAAGGCCATCGCCGATTCCTTTGAGGAAAACATGTTCCACGTCATCCGCGCGTTCCACGTCGTCTCCCGCTGCACCGACTGCGGCGAATGCTCGCGCGTCTGTCCGCAGCATATCCCGCTGCACTTGCTCAACCGCAAGTTCATCAAGGACATCAACGAGCTCTACGGCGAATATCAGGCCGGCGCGGATTTTGATTCTCGCCCGCCGCTCATGGACTTCCGCAAGGACGACTGTGAGCCGTCCGTCGTGTATGAACGGGGAGGTGCGCAATGAAACAGCTTTTGCTTTCGAAGCTTCCCGCTCTGTTCGCCGCGCTCGCGGCGGAGCAGAAGCTCTATATCCCCGCGGACGACGCAGCCGGTCAGGCGAATTTCACGCTCTGGCGCGAGGGGCTGCAGCTGACGAAAAAGCTCAATACCGTCCGCTCGGCCAAGGATCTGTTCTTCCCGCAGGTAGAAAACCTCGTCGGCTTCCGCGTGACGGGCAAGCAGCTCGATCTCGTTGAGACGCGCGACCCGGCGGAGCCCTTCGTCCTCTTTGGCGTGCGCGCGTGCGACGCAAGGAGCTTTGCGATCCTCGACCGCGTCTTCCTCTCCGAGCCGCAGGACACCTATTACGCCGCGCGCCGCGCGCACGGCACCGTCGTGACCCTGGCCTGCACCCGGCCGGAGGAGACCTGCTTCTGTCAGGCCTTCGGCGTCGACCCGGCGCAGCCGCAGGGCGACGTCAGCTGCTGGATGGACGCAGCGGCGCTCTACTGGCAGGCCAACACGGAAAAGGGAGAGGCGCTGACCGCGAAGCTCTCCATGCTCGAGGACGCCGGCGACGAAGCCGTCAAAGCCCAGCAGGAACAGACGCGCGCGATCCTCAAAAAGCTGCCGCTGGCAAGCCTCGATCTGTCCGCCGTCGGCGCGGGGAAGACGAAAGCGCTCTTTGACCGGCCGGAATGGAAGCAGCTCTCGGAAAGCTGCCTCGGCTGCGGCACGTGCACCTTCGTCTGCCCGACCTGTCAGTGCTACGACATCAAGGAATTCGACTCCGGCAAGCTCGTCCGCCGCTTCCGCTGCTGGGACAGCTGCATGTACTCGGACTTCACCAAGATGTCCGCCGGTCAGCCGCGCCCGACCCAGCTCGAGCGCTTCCGCCAGCGTTTTATGCACAAGCTGGTCTATTTCCCGGATAACAACGACGGGATCTTCGGCTGCGTCGGCTGCGGCCGGTGCCTGGCGAAGTGCCCGATCCACATGAACATCGTCAAAGTCGTCAAAACGCTTGGGGAGGAAACAACATGAGACCTGATCCGCTGATCCCCAATCTCGCCGTCGTCACAGATATCCGCGTCGACACGCCCGACGTCAAGACCTTCCGCGTGGTCGGCCTCGACGGCAAAAAGCCCTTCGTCCACATCCCCGGCCAGTGCGCCATGCTCTCCGTGCCGGGCGTCGGCGAGGCGCTGTTCTCCATCACGTCCAGCCCGACGCTGGAGGAATATGTGGAGTTCTCCATCAAAAAATGCGGCTGCGTGACCGAATGGCTCCACGCCATGGAGCCCGGCCAGCAGATCACCGTCCGCGGCCCCTACGGCAACGGCTTCCCGGTCGACACCGAGTTTGCTGGCAAGGACCTGCTGTTCATCGCGGGCGGCATCGGTCTTGCCCCGCTGCACTCGGTCATCAACTACTGCCGCCACTACCGTGACCGCTACGGAAAGATCGACATCGTCTACGGCTCGCGCTCGAAAGAGGATCTGGTCGACTTCCCGGAGATCGAGAACGTCTGGTGCCAGGAGGACGGCATCAACGTCCATCTCACCATCGACCGCGAGCAGCCGGAGTGGGACGGGCACGTCGGCTTCGTGCCGAACTACGTCAAGGAGCTCGGCTTCACGACCGACAAGACCGTCGTCATGTGCGGCCCTCCCATCATGATCAAGTTTACCCTTGCGGGTCTCATGGAGCTGGGCTTCGCCCGCGAGCAGGTCTATACCACGATGGAGCTCAAGATGAAATGCGGCCTCGGCAAATGCGGCCGCTGCAACATCGGCGACAAATACGTCTGCAAGGACGGCCCGGTGTTCCGCTTCGATCAGCTCGACGAGCTGCCGAATGAGTATTAAAGGAGAACAGGTATGGAAAATATGGTGACGGTTTTCCTGTTCGGCAAGAAATATGAGGTGCCGGACAGTCTGACCATCATGGAAGCGATGGAGTATTCCGGCTATCAGCTCGTGCGCGGCTGCGGCTGCCGCAACGGCTTCTGCGGCGCGTGCGCGACGATCTACCGCATCGCGGGCGACCGGGAGCTGAAGGCCTGCCTCGCGTGCTCGACGCGCGTGGAAAACAACATGTACGTGGCAACGCTCCCGTTCTTCCCGCTGGTCAAGGAAGTCTACGACATGGAGAAGCTGAAGCCCACGCAGACGGTCATGATGCAGCTGTACCCCGAGATCTATGCCTGCGTCGGCTGCAACGCCTGCACGAAGGCCTGCACCCAGGGTCTGAACGTCATGCAGTACATCGCCTACGCCCAGCGCGGCGAGTTTGACAAGTGCGCCGAGGAGTCGTTCGACTGCGTCATGTGCGGCGTCTGCTCGTCCCGCTGTCCCGCCGGGATCTCCCACCCGCAGGTGGCGATGCTGGCCCGCCGTCTGAACGGCAAATATATCGCCCCGCACTGCGAGCATCTCGACGCGCGCGTGCAGGAGGTCAAGGACGGCAAATTTGAGGCGCTTATCGAGAGCCTGATGGAAAAACCGCTCGACGCGATCAAAGAGCTCTACAACCACCGCGAGATCGAGAAGTAAGGAGGACGCATATCATGTATCAGGATCCCAACATGCTCGCCTCCATCCGCAAGGTGGAAGCAGCCCGCGAAGAAAACATCAAGCTGGACCCCCGCCGCATGACCGCGGACGAAAAGGACGCGCTGCTCAGGAAGTTCCATCCCGACTACCGCACCGAGCAGTTCACCGAGCTGCGCTTCGGCCCCAACAAGGGCCAGAAGGTACCGCTGGAGCTGGCCGACCTGCTCGAGGGCGAATCGCGCGTCCTGCACGAGCAGTTTGACCTCACGAAGCCCGATTACGAGACGGACGTTCTCATCATCGGCGGCGGCGGCGCAGGCTGCTCGGCCGCCATCGAGGCCGACAAGGCCGGCGCGAAGGTCATGGTCGTCACGAAGCTCCGCATGGGCGACGCCAACACCATGATGGCCGAGGGCGGCATCCAGGCCGCCGACAAGCCCAACGACTCCCCTGCCCAGCATTTCCTCGACGCCTACGGCGGCGGCCATTTTGCCGCGCAGAAGGATCTTCTGTACAAGCTCGTCATGGACGCGCCGGAGGCCATCCAGTGGCTGTCCGGGCTCGGCGTGGAATTTGACAAGGCGCCGGACGGCACCATGATCACGACCCACGGCGGCGGCACCTCCCGCAAGCGCATGCACGCGGCCAAGGACTATTCCGGCGCCGAGATCATGCGCACGCTGCGCGACGAGGTCCTCAACCGCAGCATCCCCGTCGTCGACTTCACCTCCGCCATCGAGCTCATCAAGGACGAAAACGGCCATTGCGCCGGTGCGATCCTTCTGAACATGGAGACGAAGGAGCTGCTGGTCGCGAAGGCGAAGACCGTCATCCTCGCCACCGGCGGCGCGGGGCGGCTGCACTATCAGGGCTTCCCCACCTCCAACCACTACGGCGCGACGGCCGACGGTCTTGTCCTCGGCTACCGGGCAGGCGCGAAGCTCCTCTACCCCGATACGCTGCAGTATCATCCCACGGGCGCGGCCTACCCCGCGCAGATCTACGGCGCGCTGGTCACGGAGAAGGTCCGCTCTGTCGGCGCGATGCTCGTGAACGCAGACGGCGAGGTCTTTATGAACCCGCTCGAGACGCGCGACGTAGCCGCGGCCTCCATCATCCGCGAGTGCACCGAGCGCGGCAAGGGCGTCAGGACCCCGGCCGGGCAGGCCGTCTGGCTCGACACGCCGATGATCGAGCTGAAAAACGGCAAGGGCACGATCGAAAAGCGGATCCCGGCCATGATGCGCATGTTTGCCAAGCACGGCATCGACATCCGCACCGAGCCGATCCTCGTCTATCCGACGCTCCACTACCAGAACGGCGGTCTGCACATCACCCCCGACGGCCAGACCGACGTGGAGAACCTGTTTGCGGCGGGCGAGGTCGTCGGCGGCATCCACGGGCGCAACCGCCTGATGGGCAACAGCCTGCTCGACGTGATCGTCTTCGGCCGCAACGCGGGCCAGCACGCCGCCGAGAAGGCGAAGTCCGTCACCGTCGGCGCGCTGACGCTCAGCCATGTGGCCGCGTTTGAAGCAGAAAAGCAGCAGGCGGGTGTATCGGACCATCGTCCCTCGCCGCAGCTGCTGCCCGACTATGCAAGAAAGATCCATCCTGTCAAATAAACCGAAGAAGCGCTGCATCTCCCCCCGATGCAGCACTTCCCGGGAGAAAATAAGAGGAGAAAAAGATGACTGCTTCCATCAACGCTGCGAATTTCCTGATGCTCTCCACCTTCGGGATCGCCGCGGTCGGCTATCTGCTCGGGCGGATCACCATCAAGGGGATCAGTCTCGGCACGGCCGGCGTCTTTGTCATCGCGCTGGTCTACGGCGCGTTTTTCGGCACACACTTCAATTCCCGCTTCGTCATCGAAGAGATCAACTACGCCTCGCAGGCGCTGAAGATCATCGAAAACCTGGGCCTCGTGTTCTTCGTGACCTCGGTCGGCTTTATCGCCGGGCCGAACTTCTTCAAGAACATGAAGCACAACTTCAAGTCCTACGTGCTGCTGGGCGTGGTGATCATCCTCTCCGGCGGCCTCACCGCGATCTTGTGCCTGCTCGTCGGCCGGGCCATCGAGTCCGGGCAGCCGGGCTATGACCCGGGTCAACTGACGGCCATGATCTCCGGCCTGCTCGCCGGCTCGCTGACCTCGACCCCGGCGTTTTCCGCCACGAAGGAGGCCGTCGCCGCCCAGTATCAGGACGCGGTCACGGTCGGCTACGGCATCGCGTATCTCTTCGGCGTCATCGGCGTCGTGCTGTTTGTGCAGCTGATGCCGCGCGTCGTGCACGCGGATCTGGACGAGGAACGCCGCAAGATCACCCATGTGGAGACCAGCGACGTCGCCAAGTTCAAGGGAAAGCTGCTGGAGTTCGACGATTTCGGCTTCACGCCCTTCGCCGTCGCGGCGGTGTTCGGCATTCTGCTGGGCTCGGTGAAATTCTTCAATTTCTTCTCGCTCACCACGACGGGCGGCGCGCTGCTGGTCTCGCTGGTGTTCGGCCACTTCGGCCACATCGGCCGGGCCGACCTCATGCCGAGCAAGAAGGTCCTGGAGACCTTCCGGGAGCTTGGTCTGATGGTCTTCCTGATCGGCGCGGGCGTCTCGGGCGGCATGAGCTTCGTGCGGTATTTCAAGCCCATCTACTTCGTCTACGGCATTTTCATGACGCTTCTGCCGATGATCGTAGGCTATGTCGTCGCCAAGCATGTGCTGAAGATGAACCTGCTGAACATCCTCGGCTCCATCACCGGCGGCATGACCTCCACCCCCGCCCTCGGCACCCTCATCCACGTGGCGGGCACGAGCAACGTCGCCTCCGCCTACGCCGCGACCTACCCCATTGCGCTGATCGCGGTGGTGCTGGTCTCGCAGCTGATCGTCCGGCTGTTCTGAGCCTCTGACAAGCAAAAGCGCTCCCGATGCATCTGCAGCGGGAGCGCTTTGATTTATTCTGCTTTTACCGGGGCAGACCGGCTCTTTCCATCGCATCGTGCAGCGACAGGCGGATGTGGCCGTCGCGGCCGGTGACGGTCTCGGCCTCCAGCATGGAGCGGATGATACTCTCCTCCACCGTCTCGGTCGCGGCGCGGAAGATGGGCCGGAACGCTTCGTCGTTGAGATAGACGCCGCTGTGAAAGATCTGCCCCGCCTGGATGCGGTTGGCCGTGGAGAAGGCGAGCACGATCTCGCCGCTGCCGTGCTCAGTGACCGCGCCGGTGCGCGCAAGGCCGCTCTGGGCCCGCCGGGCCACCCGGGACAGCTGCCGCGAAGACAGCGGCGCGTCCGTCGCCAGGATCATGATGCACGAGCCCTTGGCGTCCTCCGGCTCCGCCGCAAGCTTTTTCCCGATCCTCTCGCCCGCGATCGTCAGGTCGATGAGCGAGCCGAAATTCGTCATTGCCAGCGCGCCGAGCGTGTAGGTCTGCCCGCCGATCTCAAACACGCGGGAGGCGGAGCCGATGCCGCCCTTGAGATGATAGCAGCTCATCCCCCGCCCCGCGCCGACCGCGCCGAGGGCAAAGGTCGTATCCGCGGCGTCCAGCGCGGCGAACACATGGTCCTCCGTGACGTGCAGGCCCCGGATGTCGTTCAGATAGCCGTCGTTGCACTCGAGAATGACGGGGTTCACAGTGCTTTCGGCGCGGCCGATCTGGTCGTTGCGCGCGAGCATATAGCGCACGCAGGCCGTAAAGGCCGTGCCGACCGAGAGCGTATTGGTCAGGATCAGCGGCGTCTCGAGATACCCGAGCTCCTGCACCTGCACGAGCCCCGCGCTCTTGCCGAAGCCGTTGATCACGTGGACCGCGGCGGGGCAGCGGTCATGGAACAGATCTCCCTGGTGCGGCAGCAGGGCCGTCACGCCCGTCTGCACATCGCCATCCGCCAGCGTGCAGTGCCCGACCGTGATCCCCGCCACGTCGGTGATAAGGTTGCGTTTGCCTTTCTGCTGTATGCCGAAGCTGGTATCCATTTGTTCATCCGCCTTTCTGCGCGTTTTTCTTTCATGATACGCGCTGCGCGGCGGAATGTCAACGCCGGACGGATGCAAAAGACTGCGGCCCTGCCGGGCCGCAGTCTGTGTGTATTTATGCCAGCGTCATATCACGGATGGCCCGGCGCAGGGGCAGGATGCGGGGCGGGGAGACGGACAGCTCGTCCACGCCCAGGCACAGGAAGGTCTGCGTCAGACTCTCGTCCGCGGCCAGCTCGCCGCAGATGCCGACACGGCAGCCCTCCAGATGCGCATTGCGCACCGTTTCCTCGATCGCGCGCAGCACAGCGGGGTGATGCGGGTCGCAGAACGGCGTGAGCGCCGGATTCTGCCGGTCCATGGCCAGCAGGTACTGCGTCAGATCGTTCGTGCCAATGGAGAAGAAGTCGACCTCCCGCGCCAGCTCCCGGCTCATAAAGACGGCCGCGGGCGTCTCGATCATGACGCCGGTCTGATAGCGGCCGAAGCGCTCGCCGCGGGCGCAGAGGGTATCCTCCGCGTCCCGGAGCGCGGCTTTAAGCTGCGCGAGCTCCGCCGGGCCGGTCACCATGGGGAACATGACGCCGACGTTGCCGAACGCCGACGCGCGCAGGATGGCGCACAGCTGCGTCTGCAGCAGCGCCGGACGCGTCAGGCACAGGCGGATGGCGCGCAGGCCGAGCGCCGGATTGTCCTCCGGCGGGAGGTCAAAATAGTCCGCCTTTTTATCCGCGCCGATGTCGAGCGTGCGGATGATGATCTCCCGGCCGTCCATGGCCTGCACAAGCTGCCTGTAGCTGGCAAACAGCTCGTCCTCCGTCGGGCAGCTGCTGCGGCCGAGATAAAGGAACTCGCTCCGGAGCAGACCCACGCCCTCCGCGCCGCTCTGCTGCAGCAGCGGCAGATCGTCTGTCCCGGCGAGATTCGCGTACAGGCGGATGGCGTGGCCGTCCTTCGTGACGCTCGGGAGCTTCGCCAGCCGCTGCAGCGCCTCGCGCTGCGCCTGCCGCGCGCGGATCCCGGCCTCCGCCGCGCGGAGCTGGTCTTCGTCCGGGTCGAGGATCAGTGTGCCCTCGTCCCCGTTCAAAATTGCCGTCCGCCCCTGCAGCTGCGCGTCCACCGGCAGCTGCGACACCGCCGGGACGCCCAGCGTGCGCGCGAGAATGCCGGTATGCGAATTGGCCGCGCCCCGCGCCGTCAGGAAGCCCTGCACGAATGCGCGCGGGAACTGCACGGTCTGGCTGGGCGTGAGCTCTTCGGCGGCAATGAGGCAGGGGCCAGCCAGCGTTGTCTCCGCTTCGCCGCGCAGGATGCGGCGGATGCGCGCGGCGACATCCTGTACGTCGGCTGCCCGCTCGCGCATATAATCGTCGTCCATGGAGGAAAACATGGCTGCGCACTGCTCCCCCGCCTGCCGGACGGCCTCGGAGGCCTCCGCGCCGTCCGCGATCGCGGCGGCGATGAGGTCCGTAAAGTCCTCGTCCTCGGCCATCAGCTGGTGGACGGAGAAGATCTCCGCCTCCGCCTCTCCGAGCTCCGCCCTGGCCTTTTCATAGAGCGCGCCGAGATCCCGGACCGCCTGCTGCTGCGCGCGCTGGAAACGCGCCAGCTCCTCCTCCGGCGTCCCGGCCTGCGCCTCCGGCGCGGCGGCGGAAGTCAGCACGACGATCTTCCCCACGGCAAGGCCCTGCGAGATGGATACGCCCTTCATCTGCTGCATGGGCCCACCTCAAGCGTTCGCGCGGAACTGCGCCTGCAGGTCTTCCAGCGCCCGGTCCTCATCCGGTCCGTCGATGGTGACGGTGACGGTCTGCCCCTGCTTGATGCCGAGGGCCATCACGGCCATCAGCCGCGTCAGCTGCGCAGATTTTTCCCCGCAGGCGATCGTGATGCGACTCTCATACGCCTTTGCCGCGCGCACAAGCGCGCCGGCCGGGCGCGCGTGGAAACCCATGGGGTCCTGGATGGTATATTGAAATTCTTTCATAGAGACTCCTTGTAAAACCCGGCCTCCCGCGCGAAGCGCGGGAGGCCGCTTGTGTTATGACAGCTTTTTCAGCTCCCGGACGTCCTGCAGCTCGTCCAGAATCTCCTCCAGCGAGCTGCCCGCGATGGCGCTGACAGTCGCGGCGACCGCGCCCTCGACCAGCGGGCAGTCGGCCAGGACGAGCTTACGCTCCGGCATGGACTCGAGCACCATTTCCGCGGTCATCACCGCAGAGCCCATGTCCATGAGCACGATCACGCCGTCGTCCGAATAAATTTCGTCAATGGCGTTCGCGATTTTCTCATAGCTCGTGCCGAAGCTGCCGTCGTCCAGTCCGCCCGCGGCCCGGATGGGCACGCCGTCGGCCATCATGCTTGTCAGCTCCACGACGCCGTCAGCCAGCGTCCTGCTGTGCGAGACGATCACAAATCCGACCATGCCTTCGCCCTCATACGTGCGCCGCCGCGACCTTCAGCATCGTGGTGAACGAGGTCGCGCCCGGGTCCTGGTGGCCGAGGCTGCGCTCGCCGAGATAGCTCGCGCGGCCCTTGGTGGCGATGATGGTCTTGGTGTACTCCACACCCTGCTCCGCGGCGGCCACGGCGTCCGCGAGCGCGTCCTTCGCGCCCTTGCCCGCGTCCAGCGCGGCTTTGAACGCGTCGCGCGCGGGGATCATGGCGTCGAGCATCGTCTTTTCCCCGGCGACGGACTTGCCGCGCAGCTGCACGCCCGCGACAAACGCGTCCAGGATCGTGAGAAGATCCTGCGCGTCCAGCTCCGTCTTCCCGGCCAGCGCCTTGCCCGCCTGCATGAACGCCGTGCCGTAGAGCGGCCCGGACGCGCCGCCGACCGTCGACACGAGGGCCATACCGGCAGTCTTGAGCATGGTGCCGATGTCCTTGCCCTCCATCATCGGGCGCTTTTTCTCAACCTCGGCGAAGCCGCGGGCCAGATTGATCCCGTGGTCGCCGTCGCCGATGACGTTGTCGAGCTCGGTGAGATATAATTTTTCTTCGGTGATCTTTTCGCCGATGGCGTGTAAGATCTCCAATACCTGTTCCTGATCGATCATAGATGGGTTCTCCTTTGTTTCGGTGCTTTATGCCTTGAACGCGATGGTGTCCGCGGGCGCGTCCAGCAGGGCCTTCAGCTCGTCATCCAGCCGCAGCAGGGAGACCGAGAAGCCCTCCATCTCCAGGGACGTCATATATTCGCCCACAAAGGTCTTATAGACCTTGATGCCCTTGGCGGCCAGCACGTCGGCGACGTGGTTGTTGATGATGAGCAGCTCCATGAGCGGCGTTGCGCCGGAGGAGTTGACCATGACGGCGACCTCATGGCCGGTGTAGTCGATGTCGGCGAGGATCTTGCCCAGGATGTGATCGACGATCTCGTCGGCCGGGCGGAGCTTTTCCTTGTGGGTGCCGGGCTCGCCGTGGATGCCGATGCCGACCTCCATCTCGTCTTCGCCCAGTTCAAAGCCGGGCTTGCCCGCCGCCGGGACCGTGCACGGCCGGATGGCAACGCCCATGGTGCGCACATTGTCAATGACCTTCTGCGCCACGCGCTGCACCTCCTCGAGCTCCGCGCCCTGCTCCGCCTTCGCGCCCGCGATCTTGTGGACGAACACCGTGCCCGCCACGCCGCGGCGGCCGACGGTATAGAGACTGCCGTCGACGGCGACGTCGTCGTCCACGACGACCTGCGCGACCTTGATATCGTCCATCTGGGCCATTTCACCGGCCATTTCAAAGTTCATAACGTCGCCGGTGTAGTTTTTGATGACCATGAGCACGCCCTTGTCCGTGGCGATGGCCTTGATGCCCTCATAGATCTGGTCCGGCGTGGGAGATGTGAACACCGCGCCCGCGACCGCCGCGTCCAGCATGCCCGTGCCGACGTAGCCGCCGTGCGCCGGTTCATGGCCGGAGCCGCCGCCGGAGATCAGCGCGACCTTCCCCTCCTTCTTTTCTGTCCGCACGACCACGTTTCCGCAGTCCAGCTTCCGTACATACTGGGGGTAGGCTTTGACCATGCCCGCGATCATCTGATCTTCCACAAGCTCGACCTGGTTGATGAATTTTTTCATAGTTTCGTCCTCCTGTCAGTTTGTTTCATACCCTTGTACCAAGTTCAGCTTACCACATTTCTTTGTGCGAATCAATCGTTTCCGCGCCGTAAAACGCGTCGTTTTTGTCTATCACGCACAATTCTTTGACAGATTCTGAAAATTGTACAAAAGTCATTTATCCCCTCGCAGGACTTGACCGCGGCGGGCGATTTGTTTATATTATAGAGTAAGAATACCACGCAGGGGGCGGAGAGCGGCGCGGCGCGCCCTTCTCCGGCGGCGGTTTCCAGACTTCTGACTGAAAGGAATACAGACAGCATGTACGAAATCACCTTCCAATTCGAAAACGGCGCGCAGGAGGTCCATTTCTCCGCCGCGCCCGGCAGCACCATTCTCGAGGCTGCCAAGGCAGCCAACGTCGCCATCGACGCGCCCTGCAACGGCAACGGCTCGTGCGGCAAATGCCGCGTGAAGCTCGTCTCCGGCGACGTGACCGGCATGCAGACCGGCCACATCTCCGATGCGGATTACGCCGCCGGCTGGCGGCTCGGCTGCGCGACAAAGCCCGCGGGTGACATCACCGTTCTCGTCCCCGACATCGCCTCCGCCTATCAGAGCCGGATGAAGACGGCTGACCTCTCCTCCGGCGAGGAGATCGCGATCTTCAACCAGCTGCAGGAGGATGTGCAGGCTGCCGGCGTCGACTTCACGAACGACTTTGTGCAGGCCCTGGTCGAGCTGGACGAGCCGACGCTCGACGACACCATGCCCGACACCGAGCGCCTTTCGCGCTTCGCGCAGGCCGCGTTCGACGGCTGCACGGAGGTCCGGCTCACCTACCATACCGTCAAAAAGCTCGCCAAGACGCTGCGGGACGCGAATTTCAAGGTCCTCGTCTCCGGCACGCTGACGGACGGCGTGCTGACCGTCATGGATGTTTCCGAACAGCCCGACGCGCCGCTCTACGGCTGCGCCATCGACATCGGCACCACGACCGTCACCGGCGTTCTCATGGACCTTGCCACCGGCACGCTCACGGCCAAGGCCTCGGCCGGCAACGGCCAGATCCGCTACGGCGCGGACGTCATCAACCGCATCGTCGAGCAGTCGAAGCCCGGCGGCGTCAAGCGCCTGCAGGACGCGATCCTCAAAGAGACGCTTCTGCCGCTGGTCGCGGCGATGTGCAAATCGGCGGGCGTCCCCGTCTCGCGCATTTTCCGCGTCTGCATCGCCTCCAACACCACGATGAACCATCTGCTCCTCGGCGTCGACGCGGACCCTGTGCGCATGGAGCCCTATATCCCGACGTTTTTCCAGTGGCGCGGCATGACCGCCAAGGACCTCGGCTTCCCCGCGAACCCCGACGCTGAGATCCTGCTTGCCCCGAACATCGGCTCGTATGTCGGCGGTGATATCACCGCGGGCGCGTTCACGAGCCTCATCTGGGACAAGGATGAGTTCTCGCTCTTCATCGACCTCGGCACCAACGGCGAGCTGGTCTTCGGCAACCGCGACTTTATGATGTCCTGCGCCTGCTCGGCCGGTCCCGCCTTTGAGGGCGGCGACATCTCCTGCGGCATGCGCGCGACCGACGGCGCGGTCGAGTCCGTCAAGATCGACCGCGATACCATGGAGCCCACGCTCGGCATCGTCGGCCCGGACGGACAGAAGCCCGTCGGCATCTGCGGCTCCGGCATCATCGACGTCATCGCCGAGCTCTACCGCACGTCGATCATCTCCTCCAAGGGTCAGTTCGTGCGCGAGGGCAAGCGCGTCGCGCACGACGAGCACGGCATGGGCCGCTATATCCTCGCCACCGCCGCGGAATCCGAGACGGGCCGCGAGATCTCCATCACCGAGGTCGACATCGACTCGTTCATCCGCGCCAAGGCCGCCATTTTCTCCGCCATCAACATCATGCTCTCCAGCCTCGATATGGACGTAACGGTCCTGTCGCACGTCTACGTCGCGGGCGGCATCGGCTCGGGCATCAACATGGAAAACGCCGTGCGCATCGGCATGCTGCCGGATATCGACCGGGAGCTGTTCGAATACCTCGGCAACACGTCCCTCTCCGGTGCCTACGCCATGGCGCGGTCGGACTGCGCCGTGGACAAGGTCGACGAGCTGGCCTCCAACATGACCTATCTTGAGCTTTCCACCAATCCGCGGTATATGGACGAGTTCGTCGCGGCCTGTTTCCTGCCGCACACCAACCGGGAGCTGTTCCCGTCGAGCATTCAGGAGTAATCAGTTTATGCAGGTACAAAACAACAAGGAAGAAGTCCCCTTTGCCCACTATGAGGAGAAATTCGCCGCGCTCGACCCGGCTGAGGCGTCGAAACGCTGCGGCGTGCCGTTTGCGGACGGCCGGTTCACCGTGACGCTGCTCGGCACGAACTATGAGATCCGCTGGCCGGAATATGCCATTTCCTCGGATACGGAGGGCGCGTTCGCGCTGAAAAACCTCCCCTGCCAGACGTTTTTGCTGCGCTTTCTGCTCGAAGGCCGCGCGGCGGAGCCGTCCGGCGACTACAAGACCTTCCGCGAGATGCCGTGGGGCGAAATGTACATCGGCCCGTACACCGGCCGGGTCCTGACGCGGGCGGCGTTCACGTTCGGCACGCGGGTGGAGAAGTTCCGCGCGGCCTGCGAAGCCATGGGCGCGCTGGCGATCGGCCACGGGGACGCGGGCTTCCAGTTCGACTTCCTCGGCGGCTACCGGATGCAGATCATGGTCTACGCCGGGGACGACGAGTTCCCGCCCAGCAGCCAGGTTTTGTACTCGGACAATTTTGAGACCGGCTTCGCCGCCGAAGACCGCGTCGTCGCCGGGGATATCCTCATCTCGGCGATCAAGGCAAATCTATAAAAGGCACCACCGCACAATTGCGTCTGCGCGCTTCGGCGGATCTTTTCCGCCAATCCTGCGGTTTGAAAAGCTTGAAATACACAAAGTATTCCTGCGCTTTTCAAATCTTGGCTTGGCGAAAAATCTCTCGCCGAATCTGCTTGCCGAATTGTGCGGTGCTGCCTCGACTCTATACTAAACAACAAACAGGGAGAATCACCATGGAATTCAAATACCGCGGCCTGCGGGCCAGACTCGAGCATGTGGACGTTACGGACGAGGAGGTCACCCGACAGCTGGTGCGCCTGCAGCAGCAGAGCCAGCGGCGCACCCCCGTCTTTGACCGCCCGTCGCAGAATGGCGACGAGCTGGTCCTCGATTACGCCGGCTTCGCGGACGGCCAGCAGTTTGCCGGCGGCACGGCCGAAAAGCAGACGCTGGTCCTCGGCAGCGGCACGTTCATCCCCGGCTTTGAAGAGCAGCTCGTCGGCAAGAACCCCGGCGACGACGTGACGGTCCACGTGACCTTCCCGGCCCAGTATCACGCGCCGGAGCTGGCGGGCAAGGACGCGGAATTCCGCTGCCACATCCACGAGATCCGCACCGTTGCGCCCTACGCGCTGGATGATACCTTCGCCAAGGAAGTCGGCGAGTGTGAGACCATGGACGAGATGCGGCAGAAGATGCGCACGAGTCTGGAGGACTACTACGCCGAGCGCGCGGAGATGGAGCTGCGGGAGCGGCTGCTGCACCAGGCCGCGGCGACCATGGACTTCACGCCCGATCCCGCCGAGATCAGCAAGGCCGTTGAGGAGCAGCTCGACACCATGTCTGCCCAGCTGGCGCAGAAGAATCTGACGCTGGAGGATTACTGCAAGTTCACGAACTCGACGCTCGACCAGATGCGCGAGGACGCCCGCCCCGGCGCGGAGCAGGCCGTACGCATCAAGGCGCTTGTGCATAAGGTCGCGCAGCTGGAGGATCTGCACGCGGCCGAGGAGGATGTGGCGCAGGCGCTCAGCGAGATCTGCCGCGCCAACCACATGACCATGGAGGAGCTGCAGCCTTACTACGACGACGCCTTTGCCGCCGCCGTGGAATACAGCATCCTGCTGGCCAAGGTCACAAAGCTCATCCGCACCAGCGCCGTTCTGGAAGACTGACCCCGTCCCAAGGCTCCCCTTCCAGGGGCCGATTCCCCCTATCAGGGGGAAATGTCCCGAA
>ERZ836939.1656-NODE-1656-length-24742-cov-5.588812_pt1 | contig 24742 bp, 24 predicted proteins | sample MGYA00519912_ERZ836939 | MGnify/ENA primary metagenome ERZ836939 (study PRJEB31850, sample SAMEA3708810) | human gut metagenome | biome: human gut; feature: human-associated habitat; material: faeces | place: China | collected 2014 ...
TAAAGCAATCCGTTAACCGACGGGCCGGCCAGTGTCCGGCCCCTACGATAAAGAAGGGATAGCTTCTAGATACACCGTAGGGGCGGCACACTGGGCCGCCCGCCCCGGAGGCTGCAGGGCGCAAGTGGGCGGCGAAACTCCCCCGCCCAAAGCGCGAAACACTCACAAAACCCCTTCCAGCCCCCCGCGGTCCAGCACGAACACCGTCTTGCCCTCCCGGCGGATGAGGCCCGCCGACTCCAGGGCCTCAAAGGCCCGGTAGAGGGAGGCCCGGCTGAGGCCCAGCCGCTTGGCCAGGTCGGTGGCCGGGGCGTGGACCGAGGGCTCCCCGCTGGAGAGGAGATACCGAGCCAGCTTGCCTTCCGCACCGGTCTGGGCCAGGGCCCCCAGCCGCCCGGACAGGAACCGGATGCGGCCAGACAGGTAGCGCAGGTAGTTCCGGCGGAGGAGGGGTTCCTCTCCCAGCAGCCGGTCCACATCCTCCTGGGGCAGAAACAGGATGCGGCAGTTGGTGCGGGCGGTGAGGGTGGTGGCGTAGTCCGGCAGGTCGTTGTAGAGGGCGGCCGCGCCAAAGAGCTCCCCGACCTCCAGCACGCTCACCGACAGGGCGGCGTTGGTCACCTGCACCTGACCGGCCAGGAGAAAGCCCAGGCACCGGCGGAACTGGTGGGGCTGGTAGACAGTCTCCCCGGCGGAAAAGGCCTCGGCGGTGACGCCGGGGAGGGCCAGCACCCGCCGGAGCAGAGCCTCGTCCGCTCCTCGGAAAAAGGGGCACCGTTCCAGAAGCAGAAGCTCCTCCCGGGTGATCTCCGCCGCCATGGTTCCGCCCCCTTTTTTAAAAGTGTCTTATTTGAGACAGAAAGAATATAGCATATTCTGGGACGGCGGTCAACCCCCCGGCATAGGATGGGCAGAAGAACAACCGAACAGGAGGGATCACCGTGGGAAATACCTGTCAAAACCGCTGGGATGGCGTGGGGACGCGCCGCACCGACCCGGAGGAGGCCATCGCCAAGATCCAGGCCGCGGCGGAGGAGATGACCATGCACCGGTATGTACATAGCCTCCCGGTGCAGACGGCCCGGGAATGGGAGCGGGAGGCGCTCTGGTGCCAGATGCGGGAGCTCAATCAGGTGCTGGACTATCAGAACAAAATCCTGGTGGAGATCCTGGCCGCGCTGGACCGGCTGACCCGGGCGGTGGGGGAGATGGGAGAGACGGGGTGACACGCCCCGCCTCTTTTTGTGTTTGGGCCGGAGGATAAAATTTCAGGAAACAGTGGCAAAGCGGGCGCAAATACGATATAATAAACTGACTTGATGTGGGCGGGGGGAGACCCTCACCCTTGGAAAACCAGAGAAAAGGACGATGCAAGATGCCGACCAATACCTATGAAAGCCCCCTGTCCTCCCGCTACGCCAGCGAGGAGATGCTCTATCTGTTCTCCGCGGACAAGAAGTTCTCCACCTGGCGGAAGCTGTGGGTGGCCCTGGCCCGGGCGGAGATGGAGCTGGGCCTCCCGGTGACCCAGGAGCAAGTGGACGAGCTGGAGGCGCATATCTATGACATTGACTACGAGAAGGCCGCCCAGTGGGAGAAGAAGCTCCGCCACGACGTGATGGCCCACGTGCACACCTACGGGGAGCTGTGCCCCAAGGCCATGCCCATCATCCACCTGGGGGCCACCAGCTGCTACGTGGGGGACAACACCGACGTGATCCTCATGCGGGAGGGGCTGATCCTGGTCCGCAACAAGCTGGTGCAGGTGCTCGACGCCCTGGCCAAGTTCGCCCGGGAGTACAAGGCCCTGCCCACCCTGGGCTTCACTCACTTCCAGGCCGCCCAGCTGGTCACCGTGGGCAAGCGGGCCTCCCTGTGGATGAACGACCTGCTGCTGGACCTGGAGGAGGTGGAGCACCGCATTTCCACCCTGAAGCTGCTGGGCTCCAAGGGGACCACCGGCACCCAGGCCTCCTTCCTGGAGCTGTTTAACGGCGACCACGAGAAGGTGAAGGAGCTGGAGCGGAAGATCGCCGCGGAGATGGGCTTTGACGGCGTGGTGCCGGTGAGCGGCCAGACCTACTCCCGGAAGATGGACTACAGCGTCCTGTCCGTCCTGTCCGGCATCGCCCAGTCCGCCAGCAAGTTTGCCACCGACATGCGCCTGCTGTGCCACCTGAAGGAGGTGGAGGAGCCCTTTGAGAAGAACCAGATCGGGTCCTCCGCCATGCCCTATAAGCGCAACCCCATGCGCTGCGAGCGCATCTGCTCCCTGGCCCGGTACGTCATCGTGGACGCGGGCAACCCCGCCGTCACCGCCGCCACCCAGTGGTTTGAGCGCACCCTGGACGACTCCGCCAACAAGCGCATCTCCGTCCCCGAGGCCTTCCTGGCGGTGGACGCCATCCTGAACATCTACCGCAACGTGGCCTCCGGCCTGGTGGTCCACCCCAAGGTCATCGAGAAGCACGTGCTGGAGGAGCTGCCCTTCATGGCCAGCGAGAACATTATGATGGACGCGGTGGTCCGGGGCGGCGATCGGCAGGAGCTCCACGAGCGCATCCGGGTCCTGTCCCAGGAGGCGGGCCGGAACGTGAAGGACCTGGGCCTGTCCAACAACCTCATCGACCTGATTGCCGCCGACCCGGCCTTCGGCATGACGAAGGAAGAGCTCACCGCCCACCTGGAGCCCAGCCGCTACATCGGCCGCTGTCCCGAGCAGGTGGAGGAGTTCCTCACCGAGGCGGTGCAGCCGGTGCTGGAGAAGTACGCGGACGTCCTGGGGGAGAAGGAGACCGAGCTGAAAGTCTGATGAGGTTTAGGAGTAGAGGAGGAACAGTCCTTTGAAGGGACGAGGAAAATATGGACCCTATCTGGCTGCGGGGGTCACCGCCTTTGCGGTAATTGCGGCCGCTATCCTGTTGTTTTTTCTGCTGGAGCACTTCTCCGCCATTCGCACTCTGCTGGAGACCATCGGCTATATTCTCCGTCCCATCTGCTATGGTATTGTGTTGGCCTTTCTGCTGCTTCCGGTCCACCGGCGCATTCTGGCGGTGCTGACGGATCAGTGTCGGGGCATTCGGGACCCCTGGGGAAAGAAAAAGAACATCCTCAGCGCCATCTCCATCCTGCTGAGCCTGATCTTTGCCTTTCTGGTGCTGTATGTGCTGCTGGCCATGGTGCTGCCCCAGCTTTACTGGAGTCTTGTGGGGCTGTTTGAGGCCCTCCCTGGCTATTTTCAGAGCGTCCAGCAGTGGCTGACCACCTTCCTGGCCGACAACCCTGATATTCAGCAGGCGGTGCTGAGCTACTACCGTACGGCGGGGGCCGCCCTGAACCAGTGGCTCAGCTCCGATCTGATCCCCAACCTGGAGTCGGCCTCCAGCACCCTGGCTTGGCTGCGCTCGGAACTGCTGCCTCAGCTGACCGGGGTGGTCTCCGGCGTGTCCACGGTGGTGCTGGCTCTGGTTAACCTGCTCAAGGACATCATCGTGGCGGTCATTGTGTCGGTATATCTGCTGGCCCGGAAGGACGTCTTCGCCGCCCAGAGCAAGAAGATCCTGTACAGCATCTTTCCCACCCGGGCGGCCGACCTGCTGGTGGAGGAGAGCCGGAGCGCCTATCGGATTTTAAGCGGATTTATCAATGGGACCCTGGTGGACTCCTTCATTGTGGGCGTGATCTGCCTGATCTGCTTCACGGTGTTCCAGTTTCCCTACCCCATGCTGCTGGCGGTGATCATCGGGGTGACCAACGTGATCCCCTTTTTTGGACCCTTCATCGGGGCCATTCCCAGCGGACTGCTGATTCTGCTGGTCAGCCCCCGGCAGTGCCTCTATTTTGTGATTTTCATTTTTGTGCTGCAGCAGCTGGACGGCAACATCCTTCACCCGAAGATTCTGGGCAGTTCGGTGGGGCTGGCCTCCTTCTGGGTGCTGTTTGCGGTGCTGCTGTTCGGCGGACTGTTCGGCTTTGTGGGCATGGTGCTGGGCGTGCCCGTGTTCGCCATGTTTTACAGCGTGGTCAGCCGCCTGGTGAACCGCGGCCTGAAAAAGCGGGGCCTGCCCCTGAGTACGGAGGAGTACCTGGGAAAGACCGGCCCGCTGGCGCCGGAAAAGACACCCTCCCCGCCGGAGCCGGGCGGAACAAACGAATAAACACAGACGTACAGGGACGGTCCATGGGACCGTCCCTGTTTTTATGATTCCATACCGGGCAGGTCATAGGTGGGGACAGGAAGCCATTTTCGGACATGCTTCATGGAGAAATACACCTCCTACGAGTTTGGCGTGAGCATGGCGGCAATTTCGCCGTACCAGTCGCTCAGGTCCAGGGCCCCATTGTAAGTCAGCCGCAGCACCCGATCCCCCTCCAGGGCGACCACATCCCAATCTTCTTCTTCTTGATGGACCAAAAACTCCTCCGCGCCGGGAACCGTTTCCCGCTGAAAGTCCAGTTGGTCCGGGGCGGAATCACCGATGTTCCGATCCCGCGTGATCTGCTGGGTGAGGTCGGCCAGCTGGGCCCAGGCCTGTTCCGAACCGGCCGCTATGTAGTAGTACAGGTCCATCTGCCCGTGCCCCGCGGCTCCGGTGCCCCCCTGCTTAACGATGTAATAGGTCTGAATGGGGGAGAAGATCGGGTTGCGCTTCATAGTTGCCGCATTGTAGTAGATGGTGATGTCGGCCTGCTCGGCCATCTCAGGGGAGAGGTCTACGTGTTCGCTGGCGGTCCAATCCTCCCAAGGTGTCCAGTTGCCGTCTCCCGCCATCTCCTCCAGGGTGAGCAGAGAGAAGTCCGGCTGAAATTCCTCCAGAGGGATGTTCTTCTCCACTTTGTCGGTGAGAGAGGCCAGCAGGGCGGCCGACACACCCGTCAGCAGCAGGACCGCGGCGGCGCGGGCAAATAGCCGCTGGAGCCGGTAGGGCCAAAGGGGGAGGCTGGGCCGCACCGTCCGGTCTCTGCGGGCCCGGCGGCGGAGCAGGACCACAGTCAGGAGATCGCTTCCCAGGATCAGCACCTGCAGGACCCACAGCAGGGCCAGGAAGACCCGGAATAGGGTGACCAGGGGGGCGGCCAGGTGGGGGGATTGATGGAGGTCCATATCCATAACCGCGATGGCTGTATACAGCCATAGATTCAAGGCGAGGAGGAAAAGATAGGAGAGCAGGTTGCCTTTTGGAAAGCGCAGGGCGTACCGTAAGGAGTCCGGGTCGGTGTAGGGCTCCTGGGCCTCCGGATCGTCGGAGGAAAAGAGGTACAGGGTGGTCCAGGACCGGCCGAAGCTCCCCTCGTAGGTCCACCCCGCGCCGGCGTACAGTTCCAGCAGCTCCTGGGACGGTTCCTCCCGCGCCTGCTGCTGCCCCTGGGCGGGACACACCCGGTACCGGCGGTGGGGGTGGGGCTCGTCCCGGCGGAATTTGACCCGGGCCAGGGAGAACAAGTTCTGCTGAACGCGGTGCACCAGAAACCCCTTCCCGGCCATCTCCTCCAGCCAGGACTCAAAGCGGGGAAAGTCCATGGGGCTCACTGGGGACCACTTGGTGACCCGATTCTTTTGTTTCCCCATCGTTCGTCACTCCTTATTTCAATTTGATGTTTGCCCGTAACATGTTTCCCAAGGTAGAGGTTCGGGGCGCGGCGGCCCGGCGCGCCCTTGGCAGGGGCGCCTCTTGCGGCCGCCTATGGCCGAACTCTTTGGGATAAAACGAGCTGGGCAGGGCGGGGGCTTGCCCCCTCCGCCTGTCATTCCTCCGGCGTGAGCATGGCGGCGATCTCATCGTACCAGTCCGTCAGGTCCAGCGCGCCGGAGTACCGCAGGGCCAGCACCCGTTTTCCCTCCAGGGCGACTACGTCCCAGTTTTCTCCTGCCCGGCGGACCAGAAACTCCTCCGCGCCGGGAACCGTTTCCCGCTGGAAGGGGAGTTGGTCGGGGAGGTAGGAGAGAAGGTCGCCGTCCGGGCTCTGGAGGTCCTGAACCAGGCCGGCCAGGAGCTCCCAGGCGGCCTGGGCGTCGTCGGAGACAAAGTAGTTCAGGTCCATGCTGGAGTCCCCGCTGGTGCCGTAGCCCGCCTGGCTGACGTCGTACCACATCTGGACGCCCCGGCCGGGGTCCTGGTACACGTCCGCCGCATTGAAGCGGAGGAGCTGGTCCGCAACCTCCAGGTCGGGCTCCGGCGTCCAGCTGCCGTCCCCCTCCATCTCCGACAGGGTGAGCAGGTCAAAGTCGGGGTCGAACTGCTCCAGGGGCAGGTCGCTGTTGATGCGAAAGAGCGTGAAAATCAAGGCGAGAGCCACAGCCAGGAGCCCCGTCTGGAGGAGGGATAGAAGGGAGGAGAAGAAGCAGCGGGCGGCGAACAGGGCGGAGGGCGGAGCGGGCCGCACCGTGTCCCGCCGCCGGATCTCCTGCCGAAGGGCCAGAACGGTGAGCCAGTCGATCCCATTCAGAAGGAGGGAGATCAGCCAAAGGGCGATCAGCAGTGCCGCGGCCGCGGCAAAAATCCAGTTGGGCAGGAAGGAGAGCTGGCGGTCCAGGATTCGTGTGGCGCGTAGGATAACGGCGGAGGTATACAGAACCCCGCCCAAAAGCAAATCGTTGAGCACATCTTTCTTCGGGGGCCGGAGGGCCTCGTAGAGGGAGTCCGGGTCGGTGTAGGGCTCCGGGGCGGCGGGGTCGTCGCTGTAGAACAGGAAGTAGGACACGCAGGAGGTGCCCCAGTACCGCAGAAACTGCCAGCCGGCCTGGGCGTACAGCTCCAGAGTCTCCTGGGAGGGCTCCGCCTCCTGGGGCCGGGTGGGGCACAGGCGGTACCGGCGCTCCGGCCTGGGGGTGTCCTTCTGGAACAGCACAATCCAGAGGGGGCCGGGGGCCAGGATACTCCACCCGGAGAAGTCGTGGAAGAACAGCCCCTGGGCGGCCATGTCCTCCAGCCAGGTCTCTGTGCGGGAGATGTCCTTGGCGTCCACCACGGCCCATTTTCGGATCAAATTGCCGGGGGCTTTTTTCTCAGATTGGTTCATAGGATCAGCTCCTTATGGAAAAAGTCTGTGCCCTGTCTTGCCAAAGAAGAAACCACTCACCCCTCCGGTGTGAGCATGGCGGCGATTTCGTCAAACCACTCACTCAGGTCCAGAGTGCCGTCGTAGCGCAGCTCCAGCAGCCGGTCCCCCTCCCGGGCCAGGACGAACCAGGCGGGGGAGACATCCTCCTCGGGGGTGAGTCCCACGGAATCGCACCAAAATTCCTCGGCCCCGGGGACCTCAATGGGCTGGTAGTCGTAATATTCAGAGGAGGTCCGTTCCCGCTCCAACCTGGCCTGGGCCGCCTCATCGTCCCGGGCCAGGTAGTAGGAGATGGACAGAGAGGAAGTTCCGCTGTTCCCCGTGCCGTCCTGGCTGATGGTATACCAAGTGGGGATAGGCTGTTCGGGGGTCTCGTGCAGGTCCACTACGTTGTAGTGGATTTCCTTTTCCATAGAGGGTATGCCGGCGGCAAAGGTGAAGTCCTCGCTGGGGACCCAGCTTCCGTCCCCCTCCATCTCCGCCAGAGTGAGCAGGTCGAAGTCGGGCTCCCAGTCCTCCAGAGGGACGTCCTCTGTGACCTGCTCCTGGGGGACCACGGCCTGGACCTCGTGCCGGGCGTCCAGAAGGCGGTCCATCCGCCGGAAGAAGGAGCCGCCCGGCAGCAGTACCGCCGCCAGAAAGGAAACCGTCTCGATCACTGCCAGGACCCGCTGGGCCATGAGCAGCCACCTGGGCAGGGAGGGACGGGTGGTGTGCTCCTCCTTGATCTTGCGGCGGAGGAGAAAGTAGGTGAGCCACTGGAAGCCGCCGGAGATCAGAAGACTCAGCAGCAGGGCCAGCAGGAGGAGCCCAAACACCTGGAGGGCGGGGGAGAGCTGCTGGGAGGACTCCAGCCCGCCCCAGGACCCGGAGAATATGATCCCGTACACAAGAATCAGTATCAGCGTCGGAAATGCCAGGATCAGCAGATTCCGAACGGGGAAGCGCAGGGCCCGGTAGAGGGACTCCGGGTTCGAATTGGGCTCTGCCGCGCTGGGGTCGTCGGTGGCAAAGAGAAAGTAGGAGATACAGCTGGAGGGGATGTAGTCCACATAGGTCCAGCCGTATTGCCGGTACTGCTCCAGCAGGTCGGCGGGGGGCTCGGTGAGCATCTCCGGGGCGGGGTACAGGTGGTAGCGGCGGTTGGGGTCGGGGGCCTTCACCTGGAACCGGACCATGGGGAAGCCGCCCGGACTGAATCGTATGACCTTGTTGGAGTACCAGTGGTAAAAGAGCCCCTGCCGGGCCATCTGGTTCAGCCAGTCCTGGAACCGGGCCCTGTCCATCAGATTCACCGGGCTGAACTTCCATTTGTATGAGGCGTTTTTGGGTGTTTTCATGGGAGAATCCTCCTCAGTAATAAAGTAAAAGGGAAGGCACGGGAGCCGCTGATACTTATGAGGCTACGCCCATCCGCTCCAGCAGCAGGTCCAGGGCCTCCTCCGGCGGGACGGTGCCCCGCACCGTCAGGCGGAACACCTGGTCTCCCGCCTGACCCAGCCAGTAGTAGGTGTCCGCAAACTGGTTGACGGTGTAGTGGTGGTCCCCCACGTCGTACTCCGACGGCCCCTCGGGAACTTCTATGTAGGTATACAGGCGATCCAGGCCGGGGCGGCTGGCCTCCTGCCAGGGGATGCCGTCCTCCACCTCGTCGGTGCGCTTCCAGCTGTCCAGCACCCACCCGGCAAAGGTGGGGGAGGCCGCCTCCACATAGTCGATGGAGATGGAGGCGGTGGGGTCGTCCGGCTCCTCCCAGTCGGTCCACTGGTTCAGGTCCTGCTTGACGGCCAGGGGGGAGAAGGAGGTCTCCGCCAGGTTATAGCCGTACTCCGGATTCTGAATAGCCGGGTCCAGCTCCAGGTCGTACAGGGAGACCAGGGGGGCGGGGGTGGGCCGGTCCGGGGTGAGGGCGGTCTGCTGATAGGGCGGAATGAAAACGCCCAGAGTCCCGACGCACCACAGGGTGATGGGGACGGCGAAGAAGGCCACCGTGCGGGCCAGGGAGCGGGGGTGACGCTGTCCCTCCTCCAGGGGGACCCCCATGGCCAGCTGGTCCCGCAGCTTCCAGAGCTTCCAGAACCGGAAATAGACCACGGGGGTGATGACCAGCAGGGACCACAGATCGGCCAGCAGGAAGGGGACCACATACTGGGTATCCAGCACCAGCTGCTCCAGGAAATTGGGCAGCGTCAGGGTGAGAGAATCCCGGTCAAACCCGATGGTGTAGGCCAGTTGGCCCAGTGCCAGGACCAGAAATGCGAAGAAAGCCCGGAGGTGCCGCTTGAGATACCGGTCGAACACGTAGCTCTGGGTCATGGGGTCGGTATGGAGGTCCTCCGTCTCCGGGTCCTCCGCCCGATAGATGTAATAGTAGTGGCCGATAAAGTCCACGTACTCCCAGCCCATTTTGGCGTAGGCCTCATTTTTGTCGTAGTCCAGGGACTGATCCCAGTAGGTCTGAGGCTCCAGGCGGTAGCGCACCTCGGGGGCGGGCTCCCCAACCCGGAAGATGCCCGTCCGAATGCCGAAGCTGTCCAGCAGGAACCCCTTGGCGGACATCTCCTCGAACCACTGCTGGAGGCCCGCCATGTCGTAGAGCTGATAGGGGATGGCTTTGCGGACCAGTTTATTTCCGTATTGGTCGTACATAAACCAGCGCTTCCTTTCTCATTTCATTTTCATAGGGGTGTCAGACGGCCTCCGCCGCCAGCCGCTCCGCCAGCAGGTCCAGGGGTGTTTCCAGGTCGGGGCCCCGGAGATGCAGTACGAACACCTGACTGCCCAGACGGCCTACATAGCAGGCCCGGGACCAGTCCTCACCCCAATACTGGTACGAGAAGCGGGTCAGCTGGTCCAGGCCCGGGTAGGAGATCGTTTCCTCCGCACCATATTCAGAGACCAAGGCGTTCAGCCGCTGCCGCCACTCCTGGACTTTTCCGGCGTACACCCACTCTGCCAAAAAGGGGGCGCGGGTTTTGGTGTAGTCCTGAACCAGCTGGACCTGCCGGGAGATCTCGCCGGGCAGGCGGGCCAGGCCGGACTGGGTGACGTAGTACTGCTCCGGGGCCGACCAGGAGGTGTACGCCCGGTCATAAAAGAACACGATTTGACCAGGTTGGCTAGGGAGCGTCACCGTTTGACGGGCGTTCTCCCTCAGCTCCGTCCCGGCGGGCACCGTCTCCGAGAGGGTGATGTGGGGGAAATCCCACTCCGCCGGATTCTCCGGCAGAGGCCGCTCCCGCCAGCTGTTGACCCAGTTGAAAAAGAAGAAGTACCCCACCAGAAAGACCACCAGGAACAGGGTCAGCAGAAATTGCCGCAGCTGGGGATAGGTCCGCTTCTGCACCGGGGGCAGCTCCCCCTGGGCCAGGCGGCGGCGCAGGCCGGTGAATCGAACCGTCTGATACAGGACGCCCAGCACCGTCCCGCCCACCACGACCAGCAGCGCCAGAAGCAGAGGGGCCAGGCGCTCAAAATCCAGGACCAGCTCCATGGCAAGGACAGCGGGGGCGGTGAACAACTGGGCAAGCATGTCCCGCAGCAGCAAGCCGGCCCAGAGCAGGACGGCCGCTGCCGCCAGCCACTGCCGCCGGATGAGCTTTTTCATAGCCCAGCCTAAGCTCTCCGGGTCGGTGTACAGCTCCGGGGCCTCCGGGTCGTCACAGCGGTAGACGGCGTACAGCTTGCCGATCTGCTCCACAAAGCGCCAGCCCAGCTCCCGGTAGTTGGCTGCCCGCTCCCGCAGCTCTTTTGTCCCCTTTCCAATGGGCTCCAGGCGGTAGCGGCAGTGTTTGGCCTCCTCCGAGGGCTGAAATTCCACCCGGCCTATGGACCAGAAGCGGGAAAAGCGTTTCAGTTCATAGCCTTTTGCGGCCAGTTCGTTGAGCCACAGCTCGATCCCCTGGATGTCCCATAGGGAGTAGGGGAGCCAAAACTTTTTCATAAAATACCTCCAAAGAAACGTCAGCAGGGGAGCGTAATTGGGAAGGGTTTGCTCATGCGGTGAGCTCGGCGAACGCCAGGGCCATGCAGAGCAGGAACAGAACCGTGGTGGTCAGGTCGGTCACGTTCTTCAGAACTCCCAGCTTTTTGGCCGGGGGGAGGGGAGTGGCGTCTCCCTCCTCCAGCCGCTGTTGGGTCCGGCGAATCCCCTGCCAGGACTGGCGGCGGAGATAGAGGACGACGGGGACCAACGTCAGGTCCAGCAGGAGGAGCATGAGGAGAAACGGCGGATACTCCAATATGGGGTATGCACGTGGAAACAGGACAAAGCAGGAAAAGAGCGAGATGAGGATAGAGGTAAATTGCCCCCAGAATTCTCTCCGAAACCGGTGGACCAGCTCCTCCAGGGCCAAGGCTTTGGAGTACGGGTCGGTGTAGGGTTCCGGGGCCGTAGGATCGTCCGTGTGAAAGAGATAGTACAGGGAGCCGCAGAATTGCCCGTCATAGTGCCAGCCCGCCTGCTGATACAGCTCCAGCAGAGGAGACAGGGGGGCGTCCCGGATCACCTCCAGGCGGAAGCGGCGGTACGGGGCGGGCGGTCCTGCCTGAAAGCAGGTCAAATGGCTGATTCGGGAGCGGAACAGCAGCCCCCGGCGGGAGAGTTCCTCCAGCCATGCCTCCTGGGCGGAGAGCTCGAAATCTAAGTACGGGTTCCATTTGAGAACAGTTTTCATAAAAATCCCTCCTAGTGATAGGGCTCTCTGTAGGGGCGGCTATCAGCCGCCCGCCGTTTTCCAAACTCCTGTTCTGTAGGACGGATGCAATCCACCCCTACTCCACCATCCCGGCCAGCTCCTCCAGATGGTCTGCCAGGTTGCCGGAGCCGGTGTACTGGACCACCGCCGCCCGGCCGTTGCCGGAGAGGGCCGCCAGGTGGAAATAGCCGCCCGGGTACTCCGCCACGGCGCACCAGTCCAGGCCGTCCACGGCGTACTCGGTGACCGTCCGCTCGTCCCAGGTGCCCCAGGGAATGGTCCACCACATGCTGCCTTCCGGCCATTTGGCCTGTTCCAGAAGGCCGCGGGCCACCGGCTCCGCCAGGGCGGGGAGTACTGGGCGGTACCAGTTTATATCCATCCGCGTCCAGAAGATCCCGTCCCCCATACGGTCCGCATCTCCGATCTGACAAACCTCCCACTGGTCCCAGCACAGCAGGGAGTGGTGGGCGTTGCAGACGTCGGCGTATGCTCCCCGCTCCAGCGAGCCCAGGGGGAGGGGAGTGAAGTCCTCAATTTCCTGGGTGGAGCGCAGATTCTCGCCGGACATATCCCAGAACCAGGTGACAGCCAGCAGACCCACCAGAACCACAGCGGCGGAAAACTCCGCTAGAGATTTCCGGTTGTGGCGGGGGTAGGGAACCTGGTGGTCCAGAGGGGCGCCCGCTCCCAGCTGGCGGGCCAGGCGGATGGTCCTCCGCCAGCTGCGGAAGGGGGAGGGCAGGCCCAGCAGGGACAGTATCAGGCACAGCAGAAACACCGGCAGCTGCGGATGGGTCACCAGTTGGGCCACGGGGGCCGGTCCCATCAGAACAGCGCACAGGACCGCCAGGACCAGGGTCAAGACAAGCTGGCCGAAAAAGCGCCTGCCCAGCCGCCGGGCCAGCTTTTCCAGCAGCTCCCCCTGGAGGGGCGGGTCGGTGTGGGGCTCCTCCGCCCGGGAATCCCGGGTGCGGAAAATCAGCAGAGTGCTGTCCCATGCCCGTCCCATATAGTCCCAGCCAAAGTCACTATACAGGTCCTTCAGGTCCTGGGGCGGGCCGTCCTGGTCTGCCTCTTTGCAGAACTCCACCCGGTAGCGCACACGCCTGGGCGTGTCCTGGACAAAGGTGGAAAACAGAGGTCGGAACCATGCCAGATACAGCCCCTGGAGGGCCAGATCCTGGAGCCAGCTCTCCAACCCCTGAATGTCATAGGGGGACACCGGGGTGAATTTTCGGATGCACTTCATAAAATTCCCTCCTCCTCCGCGTCCATGAGGCAGGACCGCAGGCGGTCCACCTCCTCCTGGTACACCGCCCGCCCCTTGGGGGTGATGCGGTAGGTGCGCTTGCGGCCGTCCACCTCGGTCTCCTGGATGAGCTTCTCGTCCTGAAACTTGCCCAGCAGGGTGTACAGGGTGCCCGGGCCCAGCTTGACCCGGCCGCGGGTCTTTCGTTCGACAAATTCGGTAATCTCTGTGCCGCACATGTCCCGGCGCAGGAAAGACATCAGGACATAAAACATAGGTTCGGTCAGAGGACCGCGGCTGTTTCCGCCCATCTGAACACCTCCTTGGGATGCAATATCGCGAGTCGATATCGTCTAATGATATTGTAATATCGCCTGGCGATATTGTCAATCCTGTGGGGAATATCCTGAAATATTCGGAGAATGATACAACTTTTTGAGGGGCTTTTTGTGGAGGCTGACCGGCCGGAAGGGCACAAAAAAAGCAGCCCCCGGCGGGGCCGCATGGATATGGGGGAGAGGGGGCTGTCACGACCCGGCCGGCATGGACAGCCCGTGGAGAAATCCGTCCATCTGGGGGGAGAGGACCTCGCCGCCGATGACCGTATTCCGGTAGAGCATCAGATTGGCCTGGACCCCCGCCTCGCCGGTGGGGTAGTTGGTGATCTCATAGGTGTACCGCTTCACCCGCTTGCCGGCGTACTGCTCCAGGTCGAAGCCCTGGCTGGTCTGGAGGGCCAGGTAGTCGTCGTAGCTCTCATCCATCTCCTCCGGGATGAGCAGCTCCTCGGTGGCCAGGGGCTCCTCCAGCACCTGCCAGCCGTAGCCCTCCAGATAGGCCACCCGGTCCTCGTTGGACTTCACGCCCTTGGGGCTGGGGAGGCCGGAGGCGGAGGCCGAGGCGGCTTGGAACGCGCCGCCCCCCAAATTCAGCGCCAGAGCCGCGCAGCACACCAGCGCGGCGGCGGCCACGCTGAAGGCCAGCTTTCTTCTGGGCAGCTTTGCGGTCATAATCAACACAGCGCATATCTCCTTCCCGTTCCTGGTCTTTGCTTCATTCTTATGCGCCCCGGGACAGGGGTATGCCGGAGAGAGAACAAAAAAGTATTGAATTTCCTGGTGCCTTTTGGTACAATAGACCGACGTGTGAAAAAACAGTCCGAATTTTCAGGAAACGGGGGCGGCGGTATGGCGCTGGAGCGGCTGGACAAGCTGCTGGCCTCCACCGGGCACTGGTCCCGGCGGGAGGTGAAGGATCTGGTCCGGCAGGGCCGGGTGCTGGCGGACGGCCGCCCTGCGGCCCGCCCGGAGGACAAGTTCGATCCGGAGCGGGTCCGGCTGTCCGTGGACGGCCGGGAGGTGGACTGCGCACCCTTTGTGTATCTGATGCTCCACAAGCCGGCGGGGCTGCTGTCCGCCACCGAGGACCGGAACCAGAAAACGGTGCTGGACCTTCTGCCGGAGCACCTGCGCCGCCGGGGCCTGTTTCCCGTGGGGCGGCTGGACAAGGACACCGAGGGCCTGCTCCTCCTCACCGACGACGGACCCCTGGGCCACGACCTGCTCGCCCCGAACAAGCATGTGGACAAGGTGTACTACGCCCAGGTGGACGGGACGGTGGACGCGTCCGACGCGGAGGCCCTGGCCCAGGGGATGGTGCTGGGGGACGGCCTTGCCTGCCTGCCCGCCGGTCTGGAGCCCCTGGGGGACGGCTCGGAGTGCCTGGTCACCCTCCGGGAGGGGAAGTACCATCAGGTGAAGCGGATGCTGGCCGCCCGGGGGAAGCCGGTGCGGTACTTGAAGCGCCTGTCCATGGGGCCCATCCGGCTGGACCCGGCCCTGGGACCGGGGGAGTGGCGGCCCCTCACCCGGGAGGAGGTAGCAGCTCTGCGAAGGGGACAGTGAGTTTCTCGCAAGGTTTTGGTCGTTTTTCACAAAAAAATTGGGAAACCCTCTTGCCAAACCGGGGGGTAAACCGTTATAATGTCAATAGTTGTTTCAAGAGTTTTACTTGGGAGGGATCCATGTGTCCAGCAGGATGTTTCAGGGAGTGGTACTCCAGATGAAAGACAGCGTCGACCGCACGGTGGGTGTGATCGATGCAGACGGGATCGTGGTGGCGTGCAGTGAACTGACCTGCATTGGCGAGCATTGGTCCGGCGCGGTGACCGCCGTCAATGCCGCGGACCACGCCGCCGCCCATTTTGAGGGAAAGACCTTCAAGCCCCTGGCGGGCTGGGGGGCTCAGTTCGACTATGCCGCCTTTGTGCAGGGGGAGGACGAGATGGCCGGCTCCCTGTGCGCCATGGCGGTGGTGGCCTTCAACGGGGCCAAGGCCTACTATGAGGAGAAGCACGACAAGGCCACCTTTGTGAAAAATATCATCTCGGACAATATTCTTCTGGGTGATATTTATACTCAGGCCAAGGAGCTGCACTTCGTCTCCGAGGCGCCCCGGGCCGCCTTCCTGGTGCGCCAGCTGGGCCCCGCCGACGTGAGCACCATCGACGTCATCCAGAACCTGTTCCCGGATAAGCAGACCGACTTCGTCATCTCCATCAACGAGACCGACGTGGCTCTGATCAAGCAGCTGCCCGAAGGGGCGGACGCCCGGGAGCTTCAGCGCATCGCCAAGCAGATTGCCACCGCCGTCACCCAGGAGCTGGGCATCAAGGTGGTCATCGGCATCGGCACCGTGGTCAACCACATCCGGGATCTGGCCCGGGCCTACAAGGAGGCCGGCGTGGCCATCGACGTGGGCAAAGTGTTCGACACCGAAAAGACGGTCATCAACTACGAGAACCTGGGAATCGGCCGGCTGATCTATCAGCTGCCCACCATCCTGTGCCAGATGTTCCTCCAGGAGGTTTTCAAGAAAAACCCCATCGACGCCCTGGACCAGGAGACCCTGCTTACCATCAACAAGTTCTTCGAGAACAACCTGAATGTGTCCGAGACCGCCCGGAAGCTCTTCGTCCACCGGAACACCCTGGTGTACCGCCTGGAGAAGATCAAGAAGCTCACCGGCCTGGACCTGCGGGAGTTCGACGACGCCATCACCTTCAAGGTGGCTCTGATGGTCAAGAAGTACCTCATTTCCCGGGGAATCGAGTCCTGACAACTGTACAGAGTGCAAAAGGGGGCCTCTGTCTGCCGCGAGGCGGACAGAGGCTCTTTTTCTTGTGGAATCCGGCGGCCAAAAAAGGTGACATAAAACCGAAAATTGCCATTGACAAAGAAAGGTTACGGGTGTAACCTAATAGGGCACAGGATTTCCCGGGAAAACATTTCCACTTGTTGCTTTGGAAAACTGTGAGAAGCGCATTTTCGTTTTGAGGGAAGGGCCGCCGGCGCGTCCCGCCTCAGGACTGACTTTATTTGGGCGCATGGCGCGCCCCGACATAACTATATCGTGAGGACTATCTTACATGATACGCTTTATTGACGTTTATAAGGAGTACGACAACGGTACCAAGGCCCTGAAGGGCATCAACCTGCGCATTGACGACGGGGAGTTCGTCTTTCTGGTGGGACCCTCCGGGTCCGGCAAGTCCACCATCATCAAACTTATCACCGGGGAGATCGGCCTCACCGAGGGCAAGCTCATGGTCAACGGGTACAGCCTGAACAACATCAGCCCCCGGCAGGTGCCCCTCATGCGGCGGACCCTGGGCATTATCTTCCAGGATTTCCGCCTTATCGACAAAAAGACGGTATATGAGAACCTGTCCTTTGCCATGCGGGCCATCGGGGCCTCCCCCCGGGACGTGAAGCGGCGCATTCCCTATGTGCTGCAGCTGGTGGGGCTGGAGCACAAGGCGGACCGGTACCCCGGCCAGCTCTCCGGCGGCGAGCAGCAGCGTGTGGCCATTGCCCGGGCTCTGGTGAACAACCCCAATATGATCATCGCCGACGAGCCTACCGGCAACCTGGACCCCCACCGGTCCCTGGAGATCATGATGCTGCTGGAGCGCATCAACGATCTGGGCACCACCGTGCTGGTGGTCACCCATGAGAAGAGCCTGGTGAACCGGTTCACCAAGCGGGTGGTGGCCATCGAGGACGGCCGCATCATCAACGACGAGACAGGCGGGTATTACAATGGCGAGAAGGTTTGATTTTCAGTATTACTGCAGCGAGGGCTTCCACTCCATCTTCACCCACGGCTTTATGTCCTTTGCCGCCGTGTGCATGATTGTGGCCTGCCTTCTGATTATGGGCTCCTTTTCCCTGGTGGCAGTGAACTTGAACCACATGCTGGGGGACCTGGAGGACGACAATCTGTTTTTGGCCTATGTGGACGAGAACTACACAGAGGAGGAGGCCCGGGCCCTCCAGAGTCAGATTGAGGCGGTGCCCAATGTGGGTCAGGTGGCCTTTGTCACCCGGGCGGAGGCTTTGGACGATTTTCGGGCGGGCCGGGAGGACAACCCCCTGCTGGCGGATCTGCCCGATGAGGTGCTGCGGGACCGCTTTGAGATCCATGTGGACGACATCGAGCAGCTCCAGGCCACCTCGGAGCAGGTAGATGGGATCACCGGCATTGTCGATGTGAACGCGGCCTACGACATCGCCCAGGGATTCGTCATGGTGCGGAACATCGCCGCCGGCGTGGCCATTGTGCTGGTGACCATGCTGGCCGTGGTGTCCCTGTTCATCATCGCCAACACCATCAAGCTGGCCTTCTTCTACCGCCGGGAGGAGATCGCCATTATGAAGATGTGCGGCGCCACCAACGCTTTTATCCGGTGGCCCTTCGTGGTGGAGGGCATGATTTTGGGCATGACCGGCGCCCTGGTGGCCTTCTTTGCCCAGTGGGGCATCTATGAGCTGGTGAGCAAGGCCATTATCCAGAACAACGGCCTGTCCCTCATCACCGTTCTGCCCTTTACCTCTCTGGCGTGGCAGTTTTTGCTGGTATTTATCGTGGCCGGTCTGCTCATCGGTGTGGTGGGCTCGGTGCTGGCCATTCGGAAGTTTTTGCAGGTATAAGGTTTCGTGGGAAAGGAGCGCAAGGCATGAGACCGAAGAAGCAGCGGATTGTAATGGGCATTTTGGCCGTGGTGATGGTGATTGCTCTGATCCTGCCCATGGTGAGCACCTTCTGGATGCGGTGAGGTGGCCGGCATGAGACAGTGGTGGAAAGAACACGGAAGAAAGTGGGCGTTTCGCCTGTGCGGCCTGGCCCTGACAGCGGCGGTGGCGGTCTCTCTGCTGCCCGAGACAGTGGTGGTTCCCGCCTCCGCCGTGACCCAGGCGGAAATCGACGCCATGCGGGAGGAGGCCGACGACCTGAAAAGCCAGCAGAAGGAGATCCAGGCCAAGCTGGACGCCCTGGAGGCGGATCAGGCCAACGCCATGGAGCGCAAGACCCTGCTGGAGCAGCAGATCAACGCCACCCAGGCGGAGATCAATACCATTGCCGCCCAGATCGCCAAATACGATGAGCTCATCGCCCAGAAGCAGGAGGAGCTCAGTCAGGCGGAGGCCGAGGAGCAGGCCCAGTACGAGCTGTTCTGCGAGCGGGTGCGGTATATGGAGGAGCAGGGGGAGGTCTCCTACTGGTCCATTCTGTTCTCCTCCAAGGACTTTGCGGACCTGCTGGACAACGCCATGATGGTGGAGGAGATCATGGACTATGACAACCAGGTCATGGACCAGCTCATCGCCCTGCGGGAGCAGATCGAGGAGGACAAGGCGGAGCTGGAATCCGCCCGTCAGGCCCAGCAGGCCGCCAAAGAGGAACAGGAGGCGGCGCAGGCAAACCTGAAATCTCAGGAGGCGGAGGTGAGCGCCCTCATCGACCAGCTGGCCGCTCAGGAGGACCAACTGGAGGCGGAGGAGGCCAAACTCCAGGCCGCCGCCAACGCCGCCGACGCAGAGATCGCCGCCGCCGAGCGGGAGCTGGCCGCCCAGATTAACAACGTGGTCAGCGAATCCGGTTTTATGTGGCCGCTGCCTGGATATTATAACCTGTCCTCTCTGTTTGCCGGGCGCATCCACCCCATCACCGGCAAGCCCCAGCACCACACGGGCATCGACATCCCGGCCCCCAGCGGCACCAGTATTCTGGCCGCCAAGAGCGGCGTGGTGACCACCTCCACCTACAACAACTCTTACGGCAACTATGTGGTGGTCAGTCACAGCGACGGCACCTCCACTTTGTACGCCCATATGAGCCGGCGGGGCTGTTCCAAGGGGGATGTGGTCTCCCAGGGCCAGACCATCGGCTATGTGGGCACCACCGGTTCCTCCACCGGCAACCATCTTCACCTGGAGGTCCGGGTGAACGGGAGCAGGGTGGACCCCACCCAGTATTTCAGCGTGGCCCTCTATATGGGAGGAGCCCGGGTCAATTAAAGGGGCTCAGAAAATTGCGGCGGGGCCTTGAAAAAACGCCAAAGCCGGGCAGTGCAGTCCTTTTTGGGCTGTACTGCCCGGCTTTTTTCATTGAACTCACTATGCGGAGAAAAAGAGCGTGCGCGCAGCCGGTATGAGCGGTGCAGGCAGCGGGCCGTAAAAAGAGGGGAGGCTGGATTGACAAATCGCCCGGAGCACCTTATAGTGGTAGAATAACCAGTCAGACCGGGCGGGAGGATTCTGAACCCGCATGGAAGAGAGGGGAGCGCATCATGTACGAACTGATCCAGGTCACAGACAGAAGCTGTTATATCCAGTGTCCGGCCAAAATCGGCTTGGTTCGCCTGGAGGGGGACCGTGTCTGCCTGATTGACAGCGGGAGCGACAAGGACGCCGGGCGCAAGGTGCGGCAGATTCTGGATGCCAGCGGCTGGCGTCTCACCGCGATCTACAACACCCACTCCAATGCGGACCACATCGGGGGGAATCAGTATCTCCAGAGGCAGACAGGGTGCAGGATTTTCGCCCCCGGAGTGGAGCGTGACTTTACACAGCACACAGTCCTGGAGCCGTCCTTTTTATACGGGGGCTATCCCTTCCGGGAACTTCGGCACAAGTTTCTGATGGCCCAGGGGAGCGATGCCGAGGAGCTGACGCCCGGCTGTCTTCCGGAGGGCTTTGCGGCCATCGACCTCCCCGGACACTTCTTTGATATGGTGGGGTACCGGACGCCGGACGATGTGGTGTATCTCGCGGACTGCCTCTCCAGTCGGGAGACGCTGGACAAATATCAGATCGGGTTTATCTATGATGTGGCCCGGTATCTAGAGACCCTGGAGAAGGTCAAGGGGATGCGGGCGGCGTGCTTTGTTCCGGCCCATGCGGAGGTGGCGGAGGACATCGCGCCGCTGGCGGACTACAACATTGCCAAGGTCCATCAGGTGGCGGAGCAGATCCTCCATGTCTGCGCGCAGCCGCTGTGCTTTGAACAGATCCTCCAGCGGCTCTTTACGATATACAATCTGACCATGACCTATGAGCAGTATGTGCTGGTGGGCAGCACAGTGCGCTCCTACCTGTCCTGGCTGAAGGATACCGGCCGGGCAGCCGCCTTCTTTGAGAATAACCTGCTGCTGTGGAAGCGAGCATGAGATTAAAAAAATGCCGCCCGACTGGGCGGCATTTTTGGTATATGTCTGGAAAGATCAGCGCTTGCTGAACTGCGGAGCGCGGCGGGCAGCCTTGAGGCCGTATTTCAATCGTCTGAGCGATGATTTTCCTTGATATTCCGGGCTTTTTTGAGCCTCGGCCCCTCGGTTGTCCTATTCCTTAACCAAAAAACAGGCCACTTTTACGAGGGGACAGCTTGATGAAATGCAGAATTTACTACATCGAATAGCTGTTCTGGTTTATTATACTTTACTCTTGCATAGATGTCCATAGTTGTCTTGCTGTTCTCATGTCCGGCAAGGTACTGGACCGTCTTGGGGTCAACACCTGCATACAGAAGATTGGTGATGTAGGTATGCCGCAGCAGGTGCGGTGTCACATCGAAGTCCAGGCTATACACAATGTTGGGATTGTTTTTCTGATGTCCTCCCAGACTCGGCTGAACAGTGTACTTGATGCTCTGTCCGTTCACATACTTATAATAGGTACGCTCCTTGGTAGACCGAACAACGATGTACTGCCAGACACGTTTGAACTGCGAATATGACAAGGGCTGTCCCTCACTATCGGCAATCACATATTCCGATTTGGAGGCAGCCTTGGCTTCCCGCAGACAATTCACAAGGCATTTGGGAATGGGAATATCCCTTCTTGCTGCTTTCGTCTTAAGCGTTGTAGAGATAACCGGTCTGTTATGCTCTGATCGCCATGCGCGCCGCACAGAGATATATGGAGTGGGTGCATCGAGGAACACACAATCCCATTGCAAGGCGAGAGCTTCTTCTCGGCGCAGACCGGCATATAAGCCGATCATGGTAAACAGATACGGCGGAAGTCCTTTGACGGTTTCCAGCAGCACTTCCACCTGCTGGTCTGTCAGCGAATCTTTCTTTTGGGTCGGTTTCCCTCCTTTTGCCGAAATCCTCTCACACGGATTGTATTCCAGCAACTGGCTCCGCTCTGCCGAGTAAAAAATGCACTTGAGGAGCATATTCACCGTATTGTGCAGGCTCTCGGACTTATTGGACAATGGGATCAGCGCCAGACGAATATCATCCGCTGTTACTTCCTCCATATACATATCTCCCAAAGGCTTGATAATGTAGTTCTTCATATTGGAGGCGTAGCCCTTCAGTGTAGCCGGCGACACTTTTGCGGATTGCATCAACAGCCACTTCTCACAATACTCGGCCACAGTAGGATGCTCCCGGTGGAAGATGATCTCCGCTACCTGGCGTCTCGCCTCCTGCTCTTTATCGTACAGTTCCTCGCAGGTAGTCCCATACAAGCTCACCTGCTTGCCGTCTGCGTCCAGAATCCGGGTTCTGTAATACAGGACACCCTTTCGTGTGACGGTTCCATATTGAGGTATGTTTTTTTTCTTCTTTGCCATAATTAATTTCCTTTCTCGCGTGGTGATGTATCTACACCTCCTTTTTATCAGAGATTTCAAATTGAATCAAAGATACGGCCAAGGAAAAACTAAGAGCGAGACATCCTTGTCTCGCTCTTACTTCATTTTCTGAATTGTTCGGAACTTACACAGCGTCCCATAAGTCAAAGGCACAGCCCATTGCTTTGACAAGATCATCCGGCCTGTTGTATTTGACCTTTGCGTAAATGTCCATCGTGATTTTGCTGCTTTCATGGCCCGCCAAATATTGTACCGTTTTGGGGTCCACCGAAGAATGAATCAGATTGGTGATGTAGGTGTGCCGCAGCTGATGCGGTGTCACTTCAAAATCCAGGCTATATACCACATGGCCGTTATTCCTGGCTTTTTCTCCAAGTTTCGGGTAAAGCATATATTTTACATACTTTCCGTCCACAAGTTTTCTGGCCATTCTCGGCTTTGCAGTCCGCGTCACAATATACTGCCACAGCCGCTTAAACTGTGTATAGGATAGCGGATCACCGTCCCGATTGGCAATCACATAATCCGAAGTGGATTTTTTCTTTGCATCTTTCAGACATTCAACCAGACAGACCGGGAGAGGAATGTTTCTTTGTGCCGCTTTGGTCTTTAGCTCGGTAAGAATGACCGGCCTGTTATGTTCTGTGTGCCATGCCCGCCGTACCGTTAAGTACGGAGCCTCTGCATCCAGATACACAGAATCCCATTGCAGCGCCAGGATTTCTTCCCGGCGCAGACCGGCATATAAACCGATCATCACAAATACATAGGGCGGCAAATCCCGGATCGTGTCCAAAAGCCGCTCAACCTGTTCATCCGTCAATGCCTGTCTTTCTTCCTGGGGAACTCCTCCCTTTGCATCCAGGTATATGGTCGGGTCCTCGTCAATCACATGGCTCTCCTTGGCCGCCCGGAAAATGGACTTGCAGAGAATCACCACAGACTTATAAACCGAAGCCGACTTCTTGGAAACAGGTACGAGGGCAAGTTGGATGTCATCCAGGGATACATCAGCCATTCTCTTGTCTCCCAGCCCTCCAATAATGTGCCGCCGCACCTTAGAGGTATAATCTGTCAAGGTGGTGGCCCGAACATGGACGGACTGCATCAGCAGCCACTTCTCACAGTACTCAGCAACCGTAGGCGATCTTCGACGAAACGTAGTACTGTCAATCTGCTCTAACGCCTCCAGTTCCTTGTCATAAAGCTTTTCGGGCGTCTTTGCATAAAGCGCCACTCTGTTTCCATCCGAATCTTCGACTCTGGTTCTATAATATTCAATGCCGTTAAGCACGACCGTACCATATTGAGGAATTGCCCTTTTTCTTTTTGCCAATTCCGTCACCTCCTAAGAATAATGTCCAGCGCTGTACCTTTGTTTTATCAGACATATTAGGTTCCAGCAAGGATACGGAACAGCTCAAGCTCGGACACTTCGCAGCTTGCGGTATGTAGCGCTTTTTTCCACTGGCTTTGCACGATGGGTGCATTTTGCGATATACTCCTGAAGGCCAGCATCTGTAAAGTACACGCAACCATTTTGCACATACTGAACATAGGAAATTAGCCCACTGTTTCGAGCTGCATCCAAAGTGGCAATGCTAATCCCCAGTAATTTGGCAGCCTCTTTCCGCGAAATCAATTTTTCCATAGGTGGTCCCCCTTTCTGTCAAAGATGTGGTTGTTGCTTTCAAAATCACATGAATGCGCTGGCAACCGAAGCTGCCAGCGCATGGTATCTGACTTTGAAAAATTTACTCGCCACATTTGCCACGCACCCCTGGCGATGGGGACATTCCGGTCTCCGCTGGCGCGGCTGTCATAACTCCACAGCGTCGTTTTACTCGTGCGCCGCAGAGTTCCCCCCAAGTCTTTAGGAGGCCGTGAGGAAGTATCTTTAACCCCTATGCAGTCATCGCGCCCTGAAATGCCACTTTCGGGTATCAGGCTGACGTGGATCGCTCGGAACAGTCCTATTCATCACCTCCTGGGGCTGTCCATCTTCGCGGCGTGCCTGATTCGCTCGTACATAGGTTATGTACCGGAAATGCCGTCTATGAAATTGTCAAGCTCCACATTGGGAGAATGTTCTTCCCTCAATGGGTAGGCACTGATACGCTTCATTTGTTAAGTGTTATTCAAAAATTTTTTTATTTTTTTAAATCTTTGTGCAACAGCACTTCTGGAACAATGCCAAAGACGTGCTACATCAATTTGACGATAACCATCCACAAAAAGTAATGTCAATAGCTCCAAATCTTTCTTCGACAGCTTCTTCAATCTCAACAGTAGTTGTTCGTTTTCCACCGAAGCCAACCATCCATATCGCGTTTGATCAATCTTATCAACATCCCATTGATAAGATAACGATGCAAACTTTCGGAACAGCTGTGATTGACCACATACTTCATCATATTGTTCACAAGGTATTGGTTGCGTATGGTTTTGAAAAACCCTTTGACTGCAAAACCATGCCCAGTCATATTCTTTCATGGCAGCAATCTGTTCTTCGCTCATCCCTGCATCACAATACTCAACTTCTAAACGCTTCCATCTACTATCAAACTTCTTTTTCTCATATCCATAATTAAATCCCATTATTAACCTCCTGTAGATTCAATTTGCAAAATTCACCATGCAAACTAAAATCAGGAGGAGATCGACAACGAGAATCTCTGGGTTGTTTTCCATCCCCAGAAACAAAAATGCCAGCTGATCTTAAGGACCAACTGGCATTTTTATTCGCGCACAAAGAAAACGCATTATTAAGATTTTATAAGTACAACAA
>ERZ836939.1663-NODE-1663-length-24604-cov-5.879303_pt1 | contig 24604 bp, 20 predicted proteins | sample MGYA00519912_ERZ836939 | MGnify/ENA primary metagenome ERZ836939 (study PRJEB31850, sample SAMEA3708810) | human gut metagenome | biome: human gut; feature: human-associated habitat; material: faeces | place: China | collected 2014 ...
TCGGTGGCCTCCAGCCGGCCGTACCGGATGTTGTCCATGATGGTGCCGGTAAACAGGTGGGTGTCCTGGAGGACCGCGCCCAGGGAGCGGCGCAGGTCGTCCTTCTTGATGGCCTTCACATCGATGCCGTCGTAGGTGATGAGGCCGCCCTCGATCTCATAGAAGCGGTTGATCAGGTTGGTGATGGTGGTCTTGCCCGCGCCGGTGGAGCCCACAAAGGCGATCTTCTGGCCCGGGTTGGCGTAGACGGTCACGTCCTTCAAAATGCGCTTGCCGGGGACGTAGGAGAAGTCCACGTGGTGGAAGCGCACCGCACCCTTCAGCTCGGTGAGGTAGTAGTCCTCGCCCGGCACGTTGCGCACGGTGCCCCGGATCAGATGCAGGCCCACCTTCCCCTGGTGGTCCGGGTACTTCCAGGCCCAGCGGTGGCCCGACAGAGAGGCCAGATCCGTGACCTCGGTCAGGGTCCCGTCGGGGGCCACCTTCACCCAGATGCCCTGGGTGGAGTCCACGCTGGGGGGCAGGAGCTTGAGGCCGTGCTCCGTGCGCTCCGCCTGGCCCAGCTCGGTGAGGGCATCCTTCTCCCCCACCAGCACCGGCACCAGGGAGAGCCCGGCGGTGCGGGGGGTCTTCCAGGCCCAGATGTGGGGGCGGCCGGAGCCGGTGAAGGCGGACAGGGTGCCGTTGGCGTCCTTCTCCGCCCCCACCAGGGTGACGGAGCCCTGGTCCTCCTCGGGCTGGGTGTCCATCACCTCAAAGATGCGCTCGGCGCCCGCCAGGGCGGAGAGGAGGGTGGTCATCTGCTGGGAGATCTGGTTCAGGGGCTGACCCACCTGCTTGGAGTAGTTGAGATACACCACCAGTCCGCCCAGGTCGAAGCCCTGGAGGACGGACAGCAGGCCGCCGAAGGCGGCGGTGAGGGCGTAGCTGATGTTCATCAGGTTGCCGGAGATGGGCATGATGACGCCGGAGTAGAAGTTGGCCTTCTGGGCGGCGTCCCGGTAGGTCTCGTTGAGCTTGCGGAACTGCTCCTTGGCCTGCTCCTCGTGGGTGAAGGCTTTGACCACCTTCAGCCCCTCGATGATCTCCTGGATGTCGCCGTTCACATCGCCCAGAGCGGCCTGCTGCTTCTGGTAGTAGCGGCGGCTGCGGCCGCCCAGCTTGTTGAACACGGTCATGGTGACCACCAGCACCAGGGCGGTGACCAGGAAGAGCTTCCAGTTGATGAAGAGCATCATGGCCACCAGACCCACAAACATGAGGCAGCTGGAGCACATGGAGACCACGCTCTGCTCCAGGGCCAGCTGCACGTTGTCCGCGTCGTTGGTGAAGCGGCTCATCAGCTCCCCGTGGGGGTGCTTGTCAAAGTAGGACAGGGGGAGGTTCTGCAGCTTGTCAAACAGGTCGCTGCGCAGGCGGTTCACCCCACGCTGGGCCAGGCGGACCATGATGGCCGACTGGCTGTAGGTGGCCAGACAGCCCGCCAGGTACACGCCCACCAGGGCCAGAATGGCCCGGCCCAGGCCGGCGAAGTCGGTGCAGCCCGACCAGATGAAGTCGTTGATGATGCCCCGCATCATATAGGAGCCGCCGATGTTGGCGCACACCGACGCCAGCAGGCAGCCAAACACCGCCAGCAGGGGCAGCTTGCTGCGGGTCAGATAGCCCAGCAGGCGGCCGACGGTCTTTTTCAGGTCTTTCGGCTTTTGATAGCCCCCCCGGGGGGCACGATTGGGTCCCGGCATTATCCACCCACTCCTTCCTGCTGGGATTGATAGATCTCCTGGTATATGGGGCTGGTCTTCAGCAGCTCCTCATGGGTGCCCCGGGCGGCGATGTGGTCGTCGTCCAGGATCAGGATCTCGTCGGCGTACTGCACCGAGGAGATGCGCTGGGCGATCATGATGATGGTGGTGTCCTTCAGGTTTTTGGCGAAGGAGGCCCGGATGGCCGCCTCGGTGGTGGAGTCCACCGCGGAGGTGGAGTCGTCCAGAATGAGCACCGCCGGCTTGCGCAGCATGGCCCGGGCGATGCACAGCCGCTGCTTCTGTCCGCCGGACACGTTCACGCCGCCCTGGGACAGGTTGGTGTCAAAGCCGTCGGGGAAGGACATGATAAAGTCGTAGGCCTGGGCGTCCTTGGCGGCCTGAATGACCTCCTCCTCGGTAGCCTCCGGGTTGCCCCACTTCAGGTTCTCCCGGATGGTGCCCGAGAAGAGGACGTTATTCTGCAGCACCATGCCGATCCGGCCCCGAAGCGCCTCCAGGGGGTAGTCCCGCACGTCCATCCCGTCCACCAGGACGACTCCGCCGGTGACGTCGTAGAACCGGGGAATCAGGTTGACCAGGGTGGATTTGCCCGTGCCGGTGCCCCCCACCAGGGCCACGAACTGCCCCGGCTGTACGGTGAAGCTGATGTGGGAGAGCACGTCGTCCCCTGTGCCGGAGGTCACGTACTTGAAGGACACGTCCCGGAACTCCACCTGGCCCCGGGGGGTGGGCAGCGCCTGCCGGGCGGCCTCCGGCTTATCCTCCACCGAGGGCTCGGTGCTGAGCACCTCGTGGATGCGGTGGGCGCAGGCCTGGGCCCGGGAGAGCTGCAGCAGGGACATGGCCACCATCATCAAGCTCATGAGGATTTGGAAGATATAGTTGATAAAGGCCTGGAGGCTGCCCAGGTCAAACTCCGCCCCCATGACCATCCGGCCGCCGAAGTAGAGGACGGCCACCGTGGCCCCGTTCATGGCCAGCATCATCACCGGCAGAATGGCGATGATCCGCAGGCCCACCGCCAGGGCGGCCTCCATCAGCTCATCGTTGGACTTTTTGAATTTCTTCCGCTCGTGGTTCTCCCGGACGAAGGCCTTGACCACCCGGATGGCCACCAGGTTCTCCTGGAGGGTGTTGTTCAGGTTGTCGATGCGCTTCTGCATGGTCTCAAAGAGCTTCGTACAAAGCTTCATCAGCACCCCGATGACGATCACCATAACCGGGATGACCACCGCCAGCACCAGGGCCAGCCGGGCGTTGAGAGAGATGCTGATGGCCAGGGCGGCAATGAGCATCACCGGGGCCCGCACCAGCATCCGCAGCCCCATGGCCAGCATCATGGTCATGGCGTTCACGTCGTTGGTCATGCGGGTGATGAGGGAGGCGGAGGAGAAGCGGTCGATGTCCGCGAAGGAGAACTCCTGCACCTTGTCAAACAGGCACTGCCGCAGGTTGGCGCCGAAGCCCTGGCTGGCGATGGTGGCGTATTTGGCCGAGCCCACGCCGCAGGCCATGGCGATCAGGGCCAGCGCCAGCATGGCGGCGCCCAGGATAAAGATAGAGGTCTCATCTCCGGCGGGAATGGCGGTGTCCACAATCTCCGCCATGACCAGAGGGAGCAGCAGTTCGCAGATGACCTCCAAAATGATCAGGATGGGGGAGAGAACTGCCTGCCGCTTGTAGCCCTGGAGATGGGTCAGAAACAGTTGAAGCAAGAAGATGACCGTCCTTTCTTAGGGGGGGATGTGTGCCCACCGGCGGTCCTACAGTCCGGCGGCACAAAATTGGAGGTTATAAAGTGGAAAAAACGGTGGATAAAGTGGAAAACCAGAAAGAATTTCAGGGAATATTCAGAATGCCCCTGAAATTCGAGTGAGTCAGATAGGCTATTTTGACGAATGCGCGGCCCCCTGGTCCGGCTGCAGATTGTCCAGCATCCGCAGGTAGAAGCTGCGCATCACGGCCTGCTCCTCGTTGGTGAGGCCGGCGTACATCCGCCGGGACACCCGCCGCAGGCATGCCAGGCAGTCGTCCACCGCCTGCTGCCCCTTTTCGGTGAGTAGCACCCGGTTGCACCGGGCATCCCCGTCTCCTGGCTCCCGGGAGATGTATCCCTTGCGCTCCAGGGACTTGAGCGAGGTAGTCACCGCCGCCGGGGAGACGTGGAGCAGCCGGGCCAGCTCCCGCTGGGTGCGCACCGGGGTGCCAGGCCGGCGCTCCCCCGTGACGCCCAGCACGCACAGCAGCATGGGGTGGCCGATCTCCTGAAGTCCGGCGGCGGCCAGCTCCGCCTGAATGGCGTTCTGCCGGGCCTGGTGGAGCTGCCGCTCCAGCACGCCCAGGTCAAAATCCAGATTTGCCATGGGTTGGATTCCCTCCTTTCGGAACATAAAATTAACCCGTTGATGGTTAACGTGCTACTCATTTTACCGCCCGCCGGAGAAAAGTCAAGGGAGGCCGGGGAAGGTTCAAAGAAAATTCACAATTCCGCCGGGGCCGCCAAAGGGGCTGAAGTGTGGAACATTCGTTTGACTTTTTCGGGGGATTGTGGTACAATTCCACCAAAGATTCCAGGCGAAGGGGCGTTTCACCGGCGCTGGCCAGGAAGGAGAATGACCATGGGAAACCTGACCCCCAAGCAGCAGCGGATTTACGACTTTATTCAGGCCTTTGCCGCCCAGCACGGCTATCCCCCCTCGGTGCGGGAGATCGGCGCGGCGGTGGGCTTAAAATCCCCCTCCACCGTCCACTTCCACCTGAAGGGGCTGGAGGAGGCCGGCATGATCGTCAAGGCGGAGGGCAAGACCCGGGCCATCACCCTGGCCGCCCCCGCGGGGCGGGCCGTGGGGGAGGAGATGGACCCCCGGGCCAACCAGATCCCGGTGGTGGGCAATGTGGCCGCCGGCTCCCCCATTTTGGCGGAGGAGTGCATCGAGGACTACCTCACCTTTGACACCCAGGGGAAGGCCGGGGAGTTCTTTGCCCTGAAGGTGCGGGGAGAGTCCATGCTGAACGCGGGCATCCTGCCCGACGACCTGGTGGTGGTCCACCGGCAGCCGGAGGCCAACAGCGGCGAGATCGTGGTGGCCCTCTTTGAGGACGAGGCCACGGTAAAGACCCTGCGCCGCCGGGACGGCAAGGTCTGGCTCATGCCCGCCAACGACGACTACGAGCCCATCGACGGCACCCATGCCCAGATCGTGGGCAAGGTGGTGGCCGTGGTGCGGCGGTATTGATTTGAATGACGAGAGCGGTCCAGGACCGGTTCGGCGGAGGCTGAACCGGTCCTTTTGCGTCAAAGCAGAAACCGCCGGTCCAATCGCAGGTTTTCGTTGTCATCCCCCTGGAAAAACGCTATAATAAAAATAGACCCTCAGACCGCGCTCAGGAGCGGTTTCAAGGATCGTCCATTTGGACAGGAGGTGCCTTGTATGAGCAACTATGTGATTTCCATCAGCCGTGAGTTCGGCAGCGGAGGGCGGATGATCGGCAAGCAGCTGGCCGCCCGCCTGGGCATCCCGTGCTATGACCGGACCCTGATTCAGAAGACGGCGGAGAAGAGCGGCCTCTCTCCGGAGTTTATCGCCCGGGCGGAGGAGCGGGCCCGGAGCCGGATTCATCTGCCGCTGGCCTCCCTGGGAACCGGGGTGGCGGCCTATACCCAGCAGGGGGTGCCGGTGAGCCTCCAGGCGTTTTTCGCCCAGTCGGAGGTCATCCGGGAGCTGGCCGATGAGGGGCCATGCGTCATTGTGGGCCGGTGCAGCGACTACGTGCTGGGGGAGCGGTCCAACTGTCTGAAGGTGTTTATCTACGCCGACCTGGCCGACCGGGTGACCCGGTGCGCCGAGGAGTACCACATCGAGGCCGCCAATATGACCGAGCGGGTGAAGGAGATCGACCGGGGCCGGGCCAATTACTATAACTACTACACCGGACACAACTGGGGCGAGATGCGCCAGTATGATCTGACCCTCAACTCCAGCGTCACCGGCGTGGACGGGGCGGTGGAGCTCATCGCCACGCTGGTCCGCCTGTGGGAGAAGCGGGACCAGGAAAACCGGTGAGACGCCCGGCCTCCCCGCCCGCCATCCAGATCTCCGGCCCGGAGGGGCGGATGGACAACTACATCCGGGCGGTGGAGCGGGCCGGCGGGGTTCCGGTCCCCGGCTACGCCCCGGAGCCCGCCCCCCACTGCCTGGGTCTGGTGCTGTGCGGGGGAGGGGACCTGGACCCGGCCTGGTTCGGCCAGGAGGACCGGGGCTCCCACCCGCCGGACCCCAGACGGGATGAGGCGGAGCTGGCGCTGGTCCGGACCTGGCTCTCCTGGGGCAGGCCCATCCTGGGGATCTGCCGGGGGATGCAGGTGATCAATGTGGCCCTGGGCGGGACCCTGTTTCAGGACCTGGGGGCGGAGCGCGCCGCCCTGCACCAGGGGGAGGAGGACGTGTTCCATCCCATCCGCACCGCCCCGGGGAGCCTGCTGGAGGGCCTGTTTGGCGAGAACGCCCTGGTGAACAGCGCCCACCACCAGGGGGTGGACCGGCTGGGCGCCGGCCTTGTGCCCGCCGCCTGGGCCCCGGACGGGACGCTGGAGGGGCTGGAGCACCGGAGTCTCCCGGTAGTGGGGGTGCAGTTCCACCCGGAGCGGCTGCCAAATGGCGGAGGAGACGGCCTGTTCCGCTGGCTGATGGAGCGGGCGGCGGGACACTGAGCGGAAAGCGCAGAACTTCCCCAGGGGGGACATATACGTCTGAGAGATAAAGAGGAACGACTATGAAAGTGACCAAAGGGGTGATCTGGGCGCTGGCGGGGGTCCTGACCCTGGGGGCTGTCCTGGGGGGCGGCCCGGTGTGGACGGCCGCCCTGGCCCACGCCGGGGAGGAGCCCCCCTCCAGCACTGTTCCGGCGGTGCCGGGGAAGGCGGTGCCGGAGCAGCTGGCCCTGGCCCGGCTGGGCGGATTTGGGCTGACGGAGGAGGACGCCGAGGCCCTCTGGGCGGACCTGGGGGAGGACCGCCGCCGGGAGCTGCTCCGGTCCCTGGGGGCGCCGGAGTGGCTGGACTACCTGGTCTTCGGCTTCTCCTGGTGGGACCGGCTGGACCGGTATGAGGCCTACCACGCCCAGCACCCGGAGCTGACGGCGGAGGAGGCGGTGGTGCGGGTGAATATCGGCCTGGACGCCCCGCCCTATGGGGACCCGGAGGAGGTGGAGGACCCGGACAGTCTCACCGCCCTGGTGAACCAGTACCACGCCCTCCCGGCGGACTACGCCCCCAAGGTAGTCTATCTGACCGCCGCCTACACCAACCAGAGGGACCGCCTGCGGCCGGTGGCCTGCCGGGCCTTTATGAAGATGGCGGACGCCGCCGCCCAGGAGGGGCTGCGGATCTATAACGCCTCGGCCTACCGCTCCTACACCACCCAGAAGTGGGTGTATCAGCGCTATGTGAATCAGGAGGGGACCCAGGAGGCGGACACCTACTCCGCCCGGCCCGGGTGCTCGGAGCACCAGACCGGGCTGGCCCTGGACATCAACACCGCCAGCCTCAGCGACCACTTCGAGGAGACGGAGGAGTACGCCTGGCTGGTGGAGAACAGCTGGCGCTACGGCTTCATCCTCCGCTTTCCGGAGGGGAAGGAGGAGATCACCGGCTATCAGTTCGAGCCCTGGCACTACCGCTATGTGGGACCGGCGGCGGCCCGGGTCTGCTATGAGAACGGGTGGACTCTGGAGGAGTACCACGCCCGGCAGCCCGCTCCCGACCGGTAGCGGGGGCCGATTTGTGAAATCTGTCGCATAAAATGGGAATGGGGATTCAGATTCTCCTTTTATGCGACTTGCCAGTGGGTGGGATTTCGAGTACAATAGCGTCATCCGGCCAATCGCGGCCCGGGAAATACCATACTAAATGAAGAAAAGGAGGGAACGCCATGGAGATCGTCCGAGAGGAGCACCGTGGCGTCCTTTTTTATGTCTGCCCGGAGATGCGGGAGGCGGGGTTCCCCCACGGCTTCTCCACCCGGGTGGGGGGCGTGTCTCCCGCCCCCTGGGACAGCCTGAACCTGGGGGGGAGCTGCGGGGACGACCCGGAGCGGGTGAGCGAGAACTTCCGCCGCTTCTGCGCCGCCATCGGGACAGACCCGGACTGCCTGGTGAAAAACCAGCAGGTCCACGGGGACCGGGTGCGCCTGGTCACCCGGGCGGACCGCATGGCCTTTCCCGGTGCGCCGGGGACGGTGGAGGCCGACGGGCTGATGACCCGGGAGGCGGGGGTGTGTCTGGCGGCCTTCTCCGCCGACTGCATCCCGGTGCTTCTGTGCGACCCGGTGACCGGGGCGGCCGCCGCCGTCCACGCCGGCTGGCGGGGCACCGCCCTGGGCATTGCCGCCCGAGGGGTGGAGCGGATGGCGGAGGCCTTCGGCGCAAGGCCCGGGGACATCCTGGCGGCCGTGGGCCCGGGCATCTCCACCTGCTGCTTTGAGACCCACGCCGATGTGCCCGACGGCCTGCGGGCTGGAATGGGCGCTGGGGCGGAGCCCTATATCCACCCCGTCCCCGGCACGGAAAAATACCACGTGGACCTGAAAGGCGCCAACCGCGCCTGGCTGCTCCAGGCGGGAGTGGCCCCCGAGCACATCGCCGTGTGCGACGCCTGCACCGCCTGCGGCCGGGAGATTTTCTGGTCCCACCGGAAGATGGGGGCGGCCCGGGGGAGCATGGCCGCCCTGATTCAGAGGGGAGGGGAGACATGAGACGGCTGTCTGCCCTGACACTGGCCTGTATCCTGCTGCTTGCTGCCTGCGGCGCTCCGGCGGAGGGGAGCGCCTCCGCCTCGGCCAGCGGCGCCTCCAGCTCCAGCGCCTCCGCTTCGGCCCAGACCGAGCCGGAGGAGACGGCGGCCAGCGCGGCCTTTACGCTGGCGGTCTGCCCCGCGTACAGCTTCCACCCGGTGCTGGCGGAAAACTCCGTCAATCTGGCCCTGGCCCCCCTGATGTACGAGGGGCTCTTTACCCTGGACAGCGCCTTCCAGGCCCAGCCCGCGCTGTGCCAGAGCTATTCTGTCAGCGAGGACGGCCTCACCTGGACCTTTACCCTCCAGCCGGGGATCACCTTCTCCGACGGGACCCCCCTCACCGGGGAGATTGTGGCCCAGGCCCTCCAGACCGCCCGGGGGGAGGGCTCCCGGTACGCCTCCCGGCTCGCCTCTGTCTCCTCGGTCCAGGGGAGCGGGGACCAGGTGTCCGTCACCCTCACCCAGCCCAACGGGGCCCTGGCGGAGCTGCTGGACATCCCCATCGCCCTGGGGGAGGGGGACCGCCCACTGGGCACCGGCCCCTATGTGCTCACCGACAGCGGCGGCAGCCTGAGCCTCACCGCCCGGAGCGACTGGCACGGAGGGGCGGAAAACCTGCCCATTACCCAGATCCCGCTGGCCTCCATGACCCGGGCGGATGGGCTCATGTCCGCCTTCAACGCCGGGGAGATCACCCTGATGGATGTAGACCTGACGGGGAGCAGCGCCCTGGGCTCCTCCGGCCGGTATGAGGTGTGGGACTATAACACCACCCAGATGCTGTACCTGGGCTTCAACGCCCAGCAGGGCCTGTGCCGGGACGCGGACGTGCGCAGGGCCATCGCCCAGGCGGTGGACCGGCAGGATGTGGTGGACGCCATCTTTGCCCGCCACGGGACGGCGGCCGCCCTGCCCATCCACCCGGACTCCCCCTGGTACGATGACGCGATAGCGGGGGAGCTGGCCTACGACCCCACCGTGCTGACCGGCCAGGGCCTGGAGGGCCGCCCGCTCACCCTGGTGGTGAACATTGAGAATACCGCAAAGAGCGCCGTGGCCACCTATGTGGAGCAGCAGCTGGAGAGCGCCGGGCTGGTGGTCACGGTGGACCGCCTCCCCTGGGGGGAGTACCAGGAGACGGTGGCGGCGGGAGACTTTGACTTGTACATCGGGGAGGTCTATCTGACGCCCGACTTTGACCTGTCTCCCCTGCTGGGGCTGGGCGGGAGCCTGAACCACGGCGGCTGGACCAGCAATGTGATCGGCGGCCTGCTGTCCTCTTTCCGGACGGCGCAGGGGGATGCCCGGACGGCTGCGGCCTCCAGCCTGTGCCTGCATCTGACCCAGCAGGTGCCCATCGCCCCCATCTGCTTCCGAAACGGCACCGTCCTCACCCAGTACGGGCGGGTGGAGGGGCTGGCCCCTGTCTATGGAAATATCTTCTCCCAGCTGGAGAGCTGGACCATTCAAGAGTAAATTCCCGGAAGGACAATGGAAACGACCGCACGGGCGGGCCCCGGCGGTAAGGAGGAAAAGAAATGAGTGTATTTCGCTGTTATTCGGAAAAAAAGCCCGGCTTCGACGTGGAGGCCCGGGGCCTGTGCGGCCAGCTGCGGGAGCAGCTGGGGATTGACGCCCTGGAGGGGGTGCGCATCCTGAACCGGTATGACGCCGACCGCATCGCTCCGGAGGTGTACGAGGCCGCCAAGACGGTGGTCTTCTCCGAGCCACAGGTGGACGACGTGTACGACGAGACCTTACCTGTCCCGGAGACCCCCCACAGCGTCCTGGCGGTGGAGGCCCTGCCCGGGCAGTACGACCAGCGGGCCGACTCCTGTGCCCAGTGCATCCAGCTCCAGTCGGGGGTGGACCGCCCCCTCATCGCCGCCGCCAAGGTGTACCTGCTGATGGGGACGCTGAGCGAGGGCGATCTGGACAAGATCCGCCGCTACCTCATTAACCCTGTGGAGAGCCGGGAGGCCTCCATGGACAAGCCCGCCACCCTGGAGCAGGAGCACGAGGCCCCCGACTCGGTGGCCGTAGTGGAGGGATTTACCGGCCTGGATGAGGCGGAGCTCAAGGACCTGCTGGACTCCCTGGGGCTGGCCATGGATCTGGACGACCTGAAGTTCCTCCAGGTCTACTTCCGGGACCAGGAGAAGCGGGACCCCACCATCACCGAGGTGCGGGTGGTGGACACCTACTGGTCCGACCACTGCCGCCATACCACCTTCTCCACCCACCTGGACAGCATCCACATCGACGACCTGGACGTGCAGGCGGCCTATGAGCAGTATCTGGCCGCCCGGGTGGAGGTCTATGGGGAGGAGAAGGCCGCCAAGCGGCCCCAGACCCTCATGGACCTGGCCACCATCGGGGCCAAGACCCTGAAGAAGCGGGGCCAGCTCCCCGAGCTGGACGAGAGCGAGGAGATCAACGCCTGCTCCATCCACGTCCCCGCCCAGGTGGACGGGAAAGAGCAGGACTGGCTCCTGATGTTCAAAAATGAGACCCACAACCACCCCACCGAGATTGAACCCTTCGGCGGCGCGGCCACCTGTATCGGCGGCTGCATCCGCGACCCCCTGTCCGGCCGCGTGTATGTCCACCAGGCCATGCGCTTCACCGGCGGCGGCGATCCCCGGGTGCCTCTGGCTCAGACCACCCCTGGAAAGCTGCCCCAGCGGAAGCTGGCCACCACCGCGGCGGCGGGCTACTCCTCCTACGGCAACCAGATCGGCCTGGCCACCGGCCACGTGGCGGAGCTCTACCACGAGGGCTATGTGGCTAAGCACCTGGAGTGCGGCGCGGTGGTGGGCGCGGCCCCGGCGTCCAACGTCCGCCGGGAGCGGCCCGCCCCCGGCGACGTGGTGATCCTCCTGGGCGGCCGCACCGGCCGGGACGGCATCGGCGGCGCCACCGGCTCCTCCAAGAGCCACAACAAGGCCAGCCTGGACACCATGGCCAGCGAGGTGCAGAAGGGCAACGCCCCGGAGGAGCGCAAGCTCCAGCGTCTCTTCCGCGACCCCGCCGTCACCCGCCTCATCAAGCGGTGCAACGACTTCGGCGCCGGCGGCGTGAGCGTGGCTATCGGCGAGCTGGCTGACGGCCTGTCCATCGACCTGGACGCGGTGCGCAAGAAGTACGACGGCCTGGACGGCACCGAGCTGGCCATCTCCGAGTCCCAGGAGCGCATGGCCGTGGTGGTGGCCCCGGCGGACGTGGACGCCCTGCTGGCCGCCGCCGCCAGGGAGAACCTGGAGGCCTACCCGGTGGCCTCGGTCACGGCGGAGCCCCGCATGGTCATGACCTGGCGGGGCCAGACCGTGGCCAGCCTGTCCCGGGCCTTCCTCAACACCAACGGCGCGGCCAAGCACGCCCGGGTGTCCGTGCCCCAGGCGGACGCCGCCCCGGAGAGGGCGACCTTCTCCACCCTGCGGGAGATGGCCGCCAGCCTGAAGTGCGCCTCCCGCCGCGGCCTCACCGAGCGGTTTGACGGCTCCATCGGCGCGGGCAGCGTGCTCATGCCCTTCGGCGGCAGGACCCAGCGCACCCCGGCCCAGGTCATGGCCGCCCTCTTCCCCGTGGAGCCGGAGCAGGAGACCGGCCAGGCCAGCGTCATGGCCTGGGGCTGCGACCCCGAGGCCCTGTCCGCCGACCCCTACCAGGGGGCAAAGGACGCGGTCTACGCCTCCGTAGCCAAGCTGGTGGCCGCCGGCGCGGACTACCGGAAGGCCTATCTGACCCTCCAGGAGTTCTTTGAGAAGCTGCGGGACGAGCCCGCCCGCTGGGGCAAGCCCTTCGCCGCCCTGCTGGGGGCCCTGGACGCCCAGTTGGAGCTGGGCTGCGCCGCCATCGGCGGCAAGGACTCCATGTCGGGCACCTTCCACGATCTGGACGTGCCCCCCACGCTGATCTCCTTCGCCATCGCGCCCATCCAGGCGGGTGAGGTGCTCTCCCCCGAGTTCAAGGAGGCGGGGCACCCGGTGTACCTGTTCGTAGGCGACGCCCTGGCCGAGCACCCTATGGCGGCCTGGGACAAGCTCCGTGAACTGCACAAGGCCGGGAAAGTGAAGTCCGCGTGGGCGGTGGAGCACGGCTTTGCCGAGGCGGTCATGAACATGTCCTTCGGCAACAAGATCGGCTTTGCCATGGGTTCCGATGTGGACACGAACTGGTACACTCCCTGGCCCCGCTCCATTGTGGCGGAGCTGACCGAGGAGCTCGACTTCCCCCTGGCGATCAGGCTGGGCACCACCACCGCCGAGCCGGTGATCACCATCGGCGGCGACTCCGCCCCCATTGACGAGCTGCTCGCCCTCAACGAGGGGGTGCTGGAGGACGTGTACCCCACCCGGGCGGGGGAGTCCGCCCCGGCGCGCACCCTCTCCTGGGACAAGCGCTCCCCGGCGGTGTGCAAGTCCAAAACCGCCCGGCCCAGGGTGGCCATCCCCGTGTTCCCCGGCACCAACTGCGAGTACGACTCCGCCCGGGCCTGCCTGCGGGCGGGGCTGGAGCCGGAGATCGTGGTGGTGCGCAACCTGACCGCCTCCGCCCTGGAGGAGTCGGCCCTGGCCCTGGAAAAGGCCATCCGCGCGGCCCAGATCCTGTTCCTGCCCGGCGGCTTCTCCGGCGGCGACGAGCCCGACGGCTCGGCCAAGTTCATCTGCTCCTTCCTGCGCAACGGCCGGCTCACCGACGCGGTTCACGACCTGCTCAAGCGCCGGGACGGCCTGATGCTGGGCATCTGCAACGGCTTCCAGGCCCTCATCAAGCTGGGCCTGGTGCCCTACGGCGAGATCCGGGCCATGGACGAGGGCTGCCCCACCCTGACCTTCAACACCATCGGCCGCCACCAGAGCCGGTACGTCACCACCCGGGTGGCCTCTGTCCAGTCCCCCTGGATGCTCCAGTCCCATGTGGGCGACCTCCACGCCATCCCCATCTCCCACGGCGAGGGCCGCTTCACAGCCCCCCAGGCGGAGCTGGAGCGGCTGATCGCCAACGGCCAGATCGCCACCCAGTACGTGGACGCCTCCGGCGCGGCCTCCATGGACATCGACGCCAACCCCAACGGCTCCCTGGAGGCCATCGAGGGCATCTTCTCCCCCGACGGCCGGGTGTTCGGCAAGATGGGCCACTCGGAGCGCCGGGGCCCCTATGTAGGCGTCAACATCCCCGGCGACAAGCACCAGCCCCTCTTCGAGAGCGGCGCGGCCTACTTCCGTTGATGCAAAAATCCCCGGCGCGGTGTCAAGCGCGCTGCGCATGAAAACGCGCCTACCTCATTTTGAATGAGGCGGGCGCGTTTTTCCGCTCTGACGGCAGCCTCATGGGCTTTCCCTGCCGCCGCCCTTTTACGCAATCGAGTGATACGGTTTCACTTTTTCCGAGATCAGACTGCAAAAATCGCCGGTACATTCCGCTTTTAAGTCCATTTTCTGCAACAGCAGGACACGGCCGCCAAAGACGAAAAGAAAACTATCCGCCGTTTCGACGGCGCATTCAAACTCTCGATATGGCACAAATTCCGCCTTGCCGCCGCCCGCCGGAACGGTCATCCCCTCCTCTGAGAAGGACACCGAAGCGGCTTGCTCCGCGGAACTCTTGTCTTTGCCCTCCAACAATATCTTTGCCGCTCTATCAAACGGATTCTTCTTGCGCGCGCGGCTCTGCCACAGGCCAATGATACCCGCACCCATGGCAGCCGCGCCGACAAGCAGCGGCACGAACAGCTCTCGCGGCTCCATCAGACCGGGAACAGCCAGAAAAATGCCGGCCGCCAGACATAACGCACTCATTCCCCTTGTGCGTAGCCTGCTCCTTTTCCGCCCCCGCGCCATAGAGCGGAATCGGTCGGTATGCTTCCATAGCCCGGGAAATCGTTCCCGCGAAACCATTTCCGTCCTTTTTTCGAGCGCCCTGCTCACTTGCGGCAAAAGCTTTTCGGTATCATACGGGCTGATGTGAAAGATGTAATCTGTATCTGCCATTCGCAAGCCCTCCCTTGCTCTGAGTCTGTGATGAAACCGCTAATCATTCCAAAACCAAACGGAATGGCAGCAAGAAATGCTGTACCGACAGGAGCAGTATAACAGGAGTGTTCCATGCCACAGAGCATATCACGGTAATCGAATGCTGCCACAGCACACATACTATCATATTATCTACCAAATTGCATACAAGAAAAGGACTATTATCCTTTTCACATGACAGTCCTGCCCATTTCTTCGTGCCCCAAGGCATTTATTCTATGCATCCATCTGATATCCATTACGTTCTGCCGGGAAAGCAGCCTCGAAGCGAGACTTTTATGAAAACCGTTTGGCCGAACCGGAACGCAGAAAAAGGCCCCGGCGTCAGGGGCGGATGGCACAGCCCCGCCCCCTGACGCCGGGGATTTTTTATCTGATTTTAAGAATGCCTTTAGGACGCTTTTATCTGGGTGTGGTAAGCTGGTACCATCAAAAGGAGGACTGATTCCATGGTTACGCTGTTCACACTGGGCATCATCTGTCTGGCCGCTGTGATTCTCATTCCCGTCATCCTGTTTCTGGTGGGCCTGCCCTTCCTGCTGCTCATGGGCCTGCTGCCCTGGTTGCTGCGCGTCGCGGGCGTGGTGCTGCTCATCAAGGCCCTGCTCGACAAGCCCACCCGCTGGGAAAACTTCATGCCCGCCGTCGTGGCCTTTGCCCTGTCCCTGCTCATCGGCTGGATCTTCTGAGCGCCGGGCGGCCCCTACCCGTCCAGCGGCTCGGCCCGCAGGGCCGCCCCGGAGCCGGTAACACCGTAAAAGGCGTACTCGTCCGGCCGCAGGGTGGAGGCGGCCAGGGCGGCGCGCACCGCCGCCCCGTCCTCCGGCCGGAAGCGCACGGCGATGCCGCAGCCCAGGGAGATCTCCCGCAGCACCGGCATGGTGAGCACATCCGCCACCGGTCGCAGCACCTTCTGGGCGTAGATGGCCCCGTAGGTGGAGGTGAAGGTGATCACGCCGTAGTCCATTACAGGGAGACCACCTTGGCCGCCCGCTGCATGCGGGTGACGATGTCGTACATGTTGCTCACCGTGCCCACCTGGAGCTGGTCGGTGAGGCCGTAGAAGCTGAGGCAGGTGCCGCACACCAGGATCTCGACGCCCGCATCGGCCAGGGCCTTCAGGTGGGCGGGAATCTGCTCGTCCAGGGTGGGCAGGCGCACGCCGGCGTTCATGAAGAGCACCGCGCCGGGCTTGTCCTCCCCCTGGGCCAGAGTGTAGAAGAACATGCGCATCAGGTTGGCGCCCAGCTCCCGGTCGCCGTCCCCGATGATATCCCGGCCCACAAACACGGCCCAGTCGCCGCCGGGGGCGGGCAGGGGAGCGCTCACCGCCTCCTCACAGGCGGCGCAGCCGGTACGGGTGAAGGCCACGGAAAACACCCCCTCCCCCTGGGTGACGGCGGCTCCGAACCCCTGGTTGCCCGCCAGGCGCTTGAGGTTTTCCACCGCCGTGGCGTTGTCCACCAGCACGGTGAAGGAATGTTCCCCGGCGGCCATGGCCTGCTTGGCCAGGATGACCGGGGTGGGGCAGGGCTTGCCCTTGGCGTCGATAATCGTAGACACGGGCTCACATCCTCTCTCATTGGTGAGCCCATTATACCGCCGGAGAGGGCAAATTGTAAAGAATTCTTGAAGAATGCGGAAGGCGGACGGCCTTCCGCTTTTTTATCGGCCCCATTTGTGCTATACTGCTGTATATTCCAACGAAAAGGAGGTGGGCGGATGGAGGCGCTGCTGGACTGGATGGCCGCCAATCCCCAGGTCTGGGCCTGGTTCACCACGGCGGTGCGCTTTTTGTTCCCGGTGCTGGCCCTGCTGATTCTCATACGGACGATCCGCTCCCTGCTCACCGTGCCCTGTCTGCCGGAGGTGTGGGCCTACCTGACCCTGCCCAACGGGGCTCAGGAGCCGCTGACCCACTGGGAGAACATTCTCGGCCGGGGCGGCAACTCCGACGTGATTCTCAACTATCCTGTGGTATCCCGGCAGCACGCCGCCCTGATTCGCCAGGCGGACGACACCTGGACGGCCTACGACCTGGGCTCCAAGGGTGGCGTGACGGTAAACGGCAGGCCGGTGGAGGGCTCCGCCCCCGTCCAGTACGGCGACGTGGTGGGCATCGGCGGGGTGGAGACCGTGCTGCTCCCCCTCTCTCCGGAGGAAAAGGCCCAGCGCCGCCAGCGGCGGCGGGCCTGGCGGCCCGTGTCCCCCTGGCTGGGGCTGGTGCTCCTCACCGTGTTCCAGGCCCTCACCGCACTCCAGCTCACCATCAGCGAGGGGGAGAACGCCACGGTGATGATCCCGCTCACCTTCCTGCTGCTGACGGGGGTGATGTGGCTGTACTTCCTCACCCTCCGCGCCCTGCGCCGGGTAGGCTTTGAGATGGAGACCATCGCCTTCTTCCTGTCCACCCTCTCCCTGGCGGTGACCTCCTCCTCCAATACCCCCGCCCTGTTCAAGCAGTTCCTCTGCGTGGTGCTGGGACTGGCCCTGTTCCTGGTGCTGGGGATCTTCCTGCGCAACCTGGACCGGGCCAAGAAAATCCGCTGGCTCATGGCCGCCGGGGCCATCGGCCTGCTGAGCCTCACCGTGGTGCTCTACCTGCTGGGCCTCACCGGCACCAAATATGGAGCGGCCAACTGGCTGACCATTGCCGGCATCTCGGTGCAGCCCTCGGAGCTGGCCAAAATCTGCTACATCTTTGCCGGGGCGGCCACCCTGGACCGGCTCTTCCGCAAGCGGAACCTGGGCCTGTTCATTCTGCTCACCGGCGTGTGCCTGGCCTGTCTGGCCTATATGAGCGACTTCGGCACCGCCGCCATCTTCTTTGTCACCTTCCTGGTTATCGCCTACCTCCGCTCCGGCGACTGGGCCACCCTGGCCCTCATCTGCGGCGGCGGGGTGTTTGCGGTGCTCACCATGCTCTCCCTCAAGCCCTACATCCTTCAGCGCTTCGCCACCTGGGGCCACGCGTGGCAGAACGCCTCGGTAGGCAGCGGCTACCAGCAGACCCGCACCATGTCGGCCGCCGCCTCCGGCGGCCTGGTGGGGGTGGGCCCCGGCGAGGGCTGGCTCCACACCGTAGGCGCGGGGGACACCGACCTGGTATTCGGCATGCTGTGCGAGGAGTGGGGGCTGATCATCGCCCTGCTGGCGGTGCTGTCCATTCTCACTCTGGCGGTGTTCGCCGTCCGGGCCTGCCGGGCCGGGCGGAGCTCCTTTTACGTCATCGCCGCCTGCGCCGCCACCTCCATGATGGTGTTTCAGACCTGCCTCAACGTGTTCGGCGCGGTGGACATTCTCCCCCTCACCGGCGTCACCTTTCCCTTCGTGTCCAACGGCGGCACGGCCATGATCGCCTCCTGGGGGCTACTGGCCTTCCTCAAGGCCACCGACACCCGGCAGAACGCCAGCTTTGCCATCCGCCTGCCCTCCCGGCGGGAGGACCGCCGGGGGGCGGCGCTGGCCCCCAAATCCACCGACGAATGGGAGGCGGACGATGAAGAAGATTGAAAAGCGGGCCCTGCTCTGCCTCCTGCTGGCCGCCGCCCTGCTGCTGGGCTCCGGCCTGTTTGTGTTCCGCTTCGTGAAAAATGGCGGCCGCTGGGTTTCCTTTGCCGCCAACCGCCACCTCTACAACCGCCAGGGACAGCTCTCGGTGGGCCGGGTGCTGGACCGGGACGGGGACGTGCTCTCCTGGACGGAGGAGGACGGCACCCGGCGCTGGTACGACAACTCCACCGTGCGCAAGGCCACCCTCCACGCCGTGGGGGACGCCCAGGGCAACATCGGCACCGGGGCGCTGGTGGCCTTTGCCGACCAGCTCTCCGGCTACAACCTGCTCACCGGGGCCTACTCCCCCCTGGGGGCGGGCAACGACCTCTACCTCACCCTGGACGCCCGGTACAACTACATCGCCTATGAGGCCCTGGCCGGCCGCAAGGGGGCGGTGGGCGTCTACAACTACGAGACGGGGGAGGTGCTGTGCATGGTGTCCGCCCCCGCCTTCGACCCGCTGAACCCTCCCTCCGCCGAGGAGCTGGAGGAGAACGACGCCTACGAGGGGGCGTACCTCAACCGCTTCCTCTCCGGCACCTTCCCGCCGGGCTCGGTCTACAAGACCGTGGTGCTCTCCGCCGCCATTGAGCGCATGCCCGATCTCTTTGACCGCACCTGGACCTGCACCGGCTCCACCCAGGTGGGGGACGGGGCCATCACCTGCCCCCACGCCCACGGGGAGCAGGACATCTCCTCCGCCCTGGCCAACTCGTGCAACGGGGTGTTCGCCCTGCTGGCCGGCGAGCTGGGGGAGGACGTGCTGGAGGAGTACACCGTCCGGGCGGGGCTCACCTCCTCCTACCGGGTCAGCGGCCTGAACACCGCCGCCGGCTCCTTCGACTTTGACGGCCTCACGGCCAACGAGCTGGGCTGGGCCGGCGTGGGGCAGTACAACGACCTGGCCAACCCCTGCGCCCTCATGGTCTATATGGGGGCCATCGCAAACGGCGGAACGGCGGCCATGCCCCGGCTGGTGCTCAAGACGGAGAACGCCCTGGGCCTGCCGTCCCTGCCCGCCCTGCCCCGGCACACCAAAAAGCTGGTGGAGGGGGATACCGCCGCCGCCCTAGCGGAGCTGATGGCCCACAATGTCACGGCCCAGTACGGCGCCTCCCGCTTCCCCAACATGGACGTGTGCGCCAAGAGCGGCACCGCCGAGGTGGGGGGCGGCAAGGCCCCCCACGCCTGGTTCGCCGGCTTCCTCCGCAACCCCGACGCCCCCTACGCCTTTGTGGTGCTGGTGGAGAACGGCGGCTCCGGTGCGGACGCGGCGGGCTCCGTGGCGGCCAGGGTGCTGGACGCTGTGGTCAACGGATACTAAAAGCAGGCCCCCGGCGCACGTCAAAGCCGTGCGCCGGGGGTGTTCTTATAGCTGCTCCAGTACGCTGCGCAGGAGCCAGGCGTGGGAGTCCTCCTCCCCCGCCAGCTCCAGAAAGAGCTCGTGGAGGCAGGGATCGGCGGTCTCCGCCGCCGCGGTCTGGTAGGCGGCCGCCCCCCGCTGCTCCTCCATGAAGTGCTCCCGCAGGGCGGCGGAGAATGGGGCGGGGGATGGATTGGGTACCCGGTCTACCGGCCAGTACCGCACCCCGGAGATGAGAAAATAGGCGGTGGAAAGCCGCTTGGCGTGGCGGCGCTCGTCGGCGGCGATGGTGGCCAGCACCCGCCCGCTGTTTCCCTGGGCCCGGCGGGATAGGGCCTGATAGGCCCTCCAATCCGCCAGTTCCCGGTCAATGAGCCGCTGGAGCTGGGCGCCGTACACCGCCGAGGACGCCCCCAGGCAGGGCACGTCGTGCTCTTCTCCCACCACGGGCCGGGAGGGTGCCTGTTCGCCGGCTGGAGCAGTATGTACCACGGCAGGCAGAGCCGCTGCGGGGGGCTGGACAGCCGGAGGGGCGGCGGCGTCCTCGCCCAGGGTAAAGGGGCAGTCGGGCCGGTCCTCGGGCATCACCCGCCGCCACACCCGCTCAAAGACCTCCTGGTCGCAGGAGCAGGGCAAATGATCTTGTTCCATAGACAAAGCCTCCTGATGATTTGGATTCACCTTATCCTATGCGAATAGTGTGGTTTTTGCGCCCGGCAGGGTTGTATTTTCCCCCCCGCCGTGATAAAATAACATCTCATGAGAAGAAGCATAGTACAAAGGAGAGACCGCGTATGCTGGAGATAAAGCATCTCAGCTACCAGGTGGAGGGGGAGTCCGGCGAGGAGCTGGGTATCCTCAACGACGTCTCCCTCACCGTAGCTGACCATCAGTTTGTGGTCATCACCGGCCCCAACGGGGGCGGCAAGACCACCCTGGCGAAGGCCATCATGGGCCTGGTGCGGCCCACCGGGGGCACCATCGCCTGGAATGGCACCGACATCACCGGCCTGGACATCACCCAGCGGGCCCGCCTGGGGGTGAGCTACGGCTTTCAGCAGCCGCCCCGCTTCAAGGGCCTGCGGGTGCGGGATCTGCTGGCCCTGGCCGCGGGCAGCGAGAAGCTGACCCGGGAGGAGGGCTGCCAGTATCTGACCCGGGTGGGCCTGTGCGCCGCCGACTATATCGACCGGGAGGTGGACGCCTCCCTGTCCGGCGGCGAGGTCAAGCGCATTGAGATCGCCACGATTCTGGCCCGCAAGTCGGGGCTGATGATCTTTGATGAGCCGGAGGCGGGCATCGACCTGTGGTCCTTCGCCAAGCTGACCGAGACCTTCAGGGCCATCCACCAGAAGCGGGAGGCCACGCTGATCGTCATCTCCCACCAGGAGCGCATCATTGACCTGGCCGACGAGATTGTGATGATCCGCGACGGGAAAATCGCCAAGCACGGGCCCAAGGACGAGATTTTCCCCCAGATCCTGGCCAACACCTCGGCCGGGTGCAGCTATATGTCGGAGGGGGCGAGGTAAGCATGGATCAGGCTGAATGGAAACTGCTGAAAGAGATCGCGGAGCTGGAGAAGACCCCCCAGGGGGCCTACAACATCCGCCGCAACGGCGCGCTGGACTCCCGGAACAGCACCGCCAACATTGAGATCACCACCAAGACCGAGCCGGGCAAGTCGGGCATCGACATCCGCATCAAGCCGGGCACCAGGCACGAGTCGGTCCACATCCCGGTCATCATCAGCCAGACCGGGCTGAGCGAGATGGTATACAACGACTTCTTCATCGGCGAGGACTGCGATGTGGACATCGTGGCCGGCTGCGGCATCCACAACACCGGCTGCGAGACCAGCCAGCACGACGGCGTGCACACCTTCTACGTGGGCAAAAACTCCAAGGTCCGCTATGTGGAGCGCCACTACGGCGAGGGCCCCGGCACCGGCAAGCGCATCATGAACCCCCAGACCGTCGTGTATCTGGAGGAGGGGGCCACCATCAATCTGGAGAGCACCCAGATCCGCGGCGTGGACTCCACCAAGCGGGAGACGAAAATCGTGGTGGGGAAGGACGCCGAGGCCATCATCACCGAGAAGCTGCTCACCCACGGGGAGCAGACCGCCGAGAGCGATATGGAGATCATTCTGGACGGCGAGGGGGCCAACGGCCGGGTGGTGTCCCGCTCGGTGGCCCAGGACCAGTCCCAGCAGGTGTTCTACCCCAAGGTGACGGGCAACGCCAGGTGCTTCGGCCATGTGCAGTGCGACTCCATCATCATGGACGAGGCGAAGATCCGCTCCGTGCCGGAGATCGCGGCGAACGATCTCGACGCGCAGCTCATCCATGAGGCCGCCATCGGCCGCATCGCGGGCGACCAGCTTTTGAAGCTTGAAACGCTCGGCCTCACCGAGGAGGAAGCGGAGGATCGCATCCTCAAGGGCTTCCTTGCGTAAGAAAATTTATAAGACAAAGAGCCGGTGACGGGAAGTCACCGGCTCTTTGTCATGTTAAAACCGAAAAGAATTTATCCCCCTGGGGGGCTTCCCTCCGAGGGTGGATAGCTTTATAATTAAAAGACAATTATACAGAGACGCCGATCAAAAAGAGAAAGGAGCGAACGGCCGTGAAAGCAAAGTCCCGCGCCCGGTATATTATCGCCGCGCTCGCGCTCGCGGTGCTTATTATGGCGCTCGTCTGCCTTTTTGTCGGCGCGTCGCGCATGAGCTTTTCGGACGGCGTCGCCGCCCTTTTCGGAAAAGGCTCCGCCGCCAACGTGCGCATCCTCCGCTCGATCCGCGTGCCGCGCGTGCTCGCGGCGCTCATCGCCGGGGCCGCGCTCTCGGTCTCCGGTCTCGTCATGCAGACGACGCTCTCGAACGCGATGGCCTCGCCCTCCACGATGGGCGTATCCAATGCCGCGGTGTTCGGCGCGAATCTCTCCATCATCGTGTTTGCCGGGGGCTTTCTCTCCACGGGCAACAATCTTGCCAGCTATACCGCCGGGGTGAACCCGTTCGCCGCGAGCGTGACGGCCTTTCTCTTCTCGGCGCTTTCCATTCTGCTCATTCTCGCGCTCTGCCGCGTGAAGGCGTTCTCGCCGAACGTCGTGGTGCTCGCGGGCATAGCCGTCGGCGCGATCTGGACAGCGGCAACGACGCTTCTGCAGTTTTACGCCACGGACGTCGGCCTTTCCGCCGCGGTCGTGTGGAATTTCGGCGATCTCGGCCGCGCGACATATAAGACCGACCTTCTCATGCTCTGCGCCGCGGCGCCGGGGCTGGCGGTATTTTCCGCGCTCGCGTGGCGGTATAATGCCCTTTTGAGCGGCGACGCCGCTGCGGGCAGCATGGGCGTGAACGTTTCGCGCCTGCGCTTTTTTTCGCTGCTGCTCGCCTCGCTGATGACGGCGGCGTGCGTATCGAGTCTCGGCATCATCGGCTTTGTCGGCATCATCTGCCCGCACGTGGCAAAGCGTCTGCTCGGGCAGGATCACCGCGTTTCCATCCCCGCGTCGGCGCTCCTGGGGAGCCTGCTCCTTCTCTGCGCGGACGCGCTCTCCCGATCGCTCGGCAGCGGCAGCGCGCTGCCCGTCGGCGCGATCACGTCGCTGCTCGGCGCGCCGTTCTTCCTTACGATCATCTTTTCGCGGAAGGAGCACGGCCAATGTTAGAGCTGGAAAATGTAGTCTTTCGGTATTCCCGCCGGGCCGAGCCGGTGCTCCGGGGCGTTTCGCTCACGCTCAACGACGGCGAGATCGGGATCCTTCTCGGCAAAAACGGCGCGGGCAAAACGACGCTTTTTCAGTGCATTCTCGGCCTTGCCGCGCCGGAGAGCGGCTCGATCCGCTTCGACGGCGGGGATCTTTTGAAAATGCCGCGGCGCGAGAGGGCAAAGCTCGTCGCTTATGTGCCGCAGCACATCCATTTCGGCGCGCTGAGCGTGTTCGACTCGATCCTGCTCGGGCGGGTCTCCCGCTTCGGCATGCAGCCGGGACGCGAGGATATCGAGGCCGCCGAGCACATTCTCGCCGAGATGCATCTTGAGTCGCTCGCCAACCGCAGCGCGGAGGAGCTCTCCGGCGGCGAGAAGCAGAAGATCGCCATCGCCCGCGCGCTCGTGCAGGAGCCGCGTCTGCTCATTTTCGATGAGCCGACCGGCAATCTCGATATCGCAAACGAAGAGCTCATCATCGACGAGGCGAAAAAGGCGGCGCGGCAGCGCGGCGTCGCCATTTTGAGTTCGCTGCACGATCTCAACCAGGCGCTGTGTCTGGGCGATAAGTTTTTCCTGCTCCGGGACGGCGCGGTGCGCTACGCCGGAGACGAGAGCGTACTCACGAGCGAAGTGATCGGGGACATTTTCGATATTCAATCCCGCATCATCACCGTAGACGGAAAGAAAGTTATTTTGGGAGGAAAATACTATGAAGAAAGCTAAGCTCCTTTCTCTGCTGCTCGCGCTTGCAATGCTCCTTTCGCTTGCCGCGTGCGGCGCGGCCCCGGCCGAGACCCCGGCGGCCACGGAAGCTCCCACGGAAACACCGGTCGAAGCGACGGAAGCACCGGCGGAAACGCCTGCCGAGAGCGCGGAGATCACCGTTACCGACCTCATCGGCCGGGAGATCACCGTGACGCCGGGCTCGTATCAGCGCGTCGTGTGCATCGGCGCGGGCGCGCTGCGGCTCTACAGCTACATCGGCGACGTATCCCTGCTCTGCGGCGTGGAGGATATCGACAACGAAACGCTCTCCGAGCGCCCGAAGATGTTCGATTCCGTCGCGCGGCCCTATGTGCTCGCCCACAGCGATATGTTCGCGTCGCTGCCCTCCTGCGGCGTCGGCGGGCCGAATGCCCAGAGCCCCGAGGCGGAGAAGATCCTCACCTGCGAGCCGGATATCGTCATCTCCCTTTACGGCGATGCGGATAAGGCCAACGCCCTGCAGGAGCAGCTGGGCGTCCCGGTCGTAACGCTGATGAGCGGGCCGGACAGCGTGTTTGACGAGAGATTCAACGAAAGCGTCCGCCTTCTCGGCACGATCTTTGAAGAGAGCGAGAAGGCAGAAACTCTCATCGGCTTCATCGCCG
>ERZ836939.1666-NODE-1666-length-24586-cov-48.068322_pt1 | contig 24586 bp, 19 predicted proteins | sample MGYA00519912_ERZ836939 | MGnify/ENA primary metagenome ERZ836939 (study PRJEB31850, sample SAMEA3708810) | human gut metagenome | biome: human gut; feature: human-associated habitat; material: faeces | place: China | collected 2014 ...
ACAACAAGCTGCAAATGAACGCTTTGGCAATCGTCTCCGACTCCGGCACTCTGCCTGAGGAGAGCAGCTTCTACCTCTCCATCGGTCATCCCATCGCCGCTGTGTGTATCCGCACCTCCACCGAGCGCCCCGAGGCACTGGAAGCCGGTGACTTCATCCTGGCGGGCATTACCACCCGGGAGCTGCTCAACGCCACCGATATGGCAATTGAAATGAAGCAGAAGGGTGTTCTGGGCAAACCCTGCCCCGACTATGTGGACGAGACCGTGTCCATGAAGGTGGTTCGCATCATTCAGGGTTATGTGAATGTAGTTAATAAGATGGTGTGGAGGAAGTACTGATTACTAGGTTTCACGGAGAAGAAATTTGCGCTTCTGATAGTCGTCTGTTTTAGATTGAAATTAAAAGGGAGAGAAGGAAATCATAATGCAGGCACTCATTTTAGCGGATCGAGAGATAATAGGACTGACTGGATTGGGAAATAGCAATGAACCATGGATGGTTGAAATCGATGGAGTTCCAATAATAGAAAGAATGTTGACTCAGCTAGATAATAGTATTGTTTCAAGAATAATTCTCATTACTAGGGATAATAAAGAAAGTCTAATTGAATTCACCGAGAGATTAAACTTAAAGACTGAACTTGTGTTTTTAGAAAATAAGTTTTACAAAGAGTCAAAGAGTATTTACTCGATATTCTTGGGAAGAGAATATTTGTCAATGGACGATACGGTTATTCTAAATTCTCAGCTTGTGCTGGAAGATAATCTTCTCGAATCTATACTTGAAACGGATGGTGAATGTGTTGTATCAGTAGATATTTATAAAAATTGGATGACAGGAAAACCAGTATTTGTTGACGGAAATGCTCGTGTTTTGTCAGTTGGACAAGAACCTCAAATGGCTTCGACTCTTCAGTTAAATTCGTATCGGATGGTTGGGATTTGCAAATTTGATATGAATTTTACAAAAAAATATTTTGTTCCGGTATTGGAAACCATAATTGATGTGCAAGGAGATAGTCTAGAATATTCTGAACCGTTGAATGTAATTGCAATGTCAAATGACACGAGGATTAAGGCCTTGCGTGTGAGCAATGCTGTATGGCGTGAAATCAATAATACGGAGGACATAAATCAGGCTACAATTCTTTTTTCAAAAGATAAAAAAAGTGTTGCTGATAAAATGCTGGGAAGTTGGGGCGGATATTGGAGATATCCTGATTATCTGGATTATTTTTATCTTGTGACACCATATTATCCGCCACGTGAACTAGTTGAGGAGCTGCAGAATAATTTTAAAGTTTTGCTTGAACAATATCCGTCAGGAATGAGAGTGAATGCGGAACTGGCGGCGAGCGCATTTGGGGTTTCTCCAGAAAGTATTATTGTGGGAAACGGTGCGGCAGAGTTAATTAAGTCAATGATGGGATTTATAAAAGGGAAAACTGGATTCGTTCGACCTACATTTGATGAATATCCCAACAGATATACTGAGATTGAAACGGTTAATTATCTGGTAGAATCAGAAGATTTTTCCTATAGTGCGAGTGATCTTATAGAATACTTTGATAAAACTACTATTTCTAATCTTGTATTGGTTAATCCGGATAATCCATCAGGTAACTATATTCCTAAGAACGATATGCTGAGGATGATATCGTGGGCAAGAGATAAGGGTATTAAGATAATTATTGATGAATCATTTGTTGATTTTTCTGATGAGATAAACTCATCTTTGATTGATCAAGAAATTTTAAATCAATATCCAAATCTATACGTGATTAAGAGTATTTCTAAATCGTATGGTGTGCCGGGACTGAGACTTGGTGTCTTGGCAAGCGGAGATAAAAGATTGATTTCAAGAATGAAAGTGGATGTATCAATCTGGAATATAAATTCGTTTGCTGAATTCTATATGCAGATTTGCGGTAAGTATCGTGATTCATATATAAAGTCGCTAGATAAATTCAGAAAAGAAAGGACTAGATTTATATCAAAACTTCAAAACCTAAGATATATACGTGTGATACCATCTCAAGCAAACTATCTTATGGTAGAATTGCTTGACGGTTTGGATGCAGAAGAATTAAAACAGAGAATGCTACTTGAAAAGAAAGTCTTTATTAAGACTCTAAGTAAGAAAATCAAAGGGAAAAAACAATATTTAAGAATTGCCATCAGAAATGAAGCGGATAATGATATGTTTATCCAAAAATTGGCAGAGACATTGAATGCAATGCTGAGTTCTGAGAATAGGATTGAAAAAGATGTCTGAGTATATATTTTTATTTGATTTGGATTCGACAATTACATGCAAAGAAATTTTACCTACTATTGCAGAAAAGGTGAATAGACAAAAAGAAATGCGAGAACTTACGGAAGCGACCATGAATGGAGAGATTCCATTTAAGAGTAGTTTCCTAAAAAGGGTGGAAATATTAAGCGTTATGAATGTATCAGAAACGCGAGCGATGGTAGCTGAGATACCCTTAAATGAGAATATCGCACAGTTTATAAGGGAAAATCGTGATAGGTGCTACGTTGTAACTGGAAATCTAGATATTTGGATCAATGATTTGATGCGCAAACTCGGCCTCAATGATCATGTGTATTGCTCTAGAGCAAACTATAAAAACGATAAAATCACGCAAATAGTCAGTGTTATTGATAAGGAATTGACCGCAAAACAGTTTGTTCAGCCGCTTGTTGTTATTGGTGATGGAGATAATGATTCTGGTATGGCACAAGTTGCTAATATTTCAGTTGGTTTTGGTGGTATTAGGGATATTGCGCCATCGCTGATTCAAAATATTGATTATGCATTTTACGATGATAATAGATGCGCGGATTTTCTCAGGACGCTTCTATAAAAAAGATTAGAAGGAAACATGATTATGGGACACGATGATATTAGCGTTGTAATCTGTTGTGCAGGAATGGGCACTAGACTTGGTATTGGGACAACAAAGGCACTGGTGAAAATAGCTGGTAAGTCTATTATACAGCGTCAGCTGGAAATGCTCGATGAGTATGATGATATTCGCGTTGCCGTTGGTTATCAAGCAGAAAAGGTTATCAAGGAGGTAAAGCATATCCGTAAGGATGTAATGTTTGCTTTTAATAATGATTATCGTAAGACAGGCTCAGGGGTGAGCTTATCTAAGACATTGATTGGAGCGCGAAAATACGTCGTAATTATGGATGGCGATTTACTTATTAATAGGGACGATTTCAATCGATTTATGAGTGAGCCACAGGAATGTATAAGTGTATGTGAATCACACTCAAGTGAACCAATTTACTTGGCTGTTTCAAATAATGAAGTAAACGAATTCTTACGTAGCCCAAGTAAGTATGAATGGGGGTGCCTTTCCAAAGTTTTATCGAGCCGGTTGATTGCAGGGGCACAAGGAATTGATGAGATGCTGCAACCACTTCTTCCTCTAAAGGCAGTTCCGATGCGCATAAGAGATCTGGATACGCAGGACGATTATGAGCGTATGATTCAGTGGTATAATACGGGCATGATGGACTGATTGAGGAAAAGAATATGACTGAAATATTGACGGTTAGCGTTTTTGACTATCTCATGTATGGTATTTAACTGACGAATGAGTGGAGATGCTTCTGCATTGCGGATTCTTGACGCAGTAAAGACATATGATGTTTCAAATGTTGGATATGCTAAGGTGTGCAACGCTGACCTGCTGCTGGCGACTGACCCTGACTGTGACCGTGTGGGCATCGCCGTCAAGAATAAGGCAGGGGAGTACGAACTGCTGACCGGCAACCAGACCGGTATGCTGCTGTTGGATTATATTTGCAGCCAGCGCGTCAAATATGGTAAGATGCCCGCTGACCCGGTCATGGTCAAGACAATCGTCACCATGGATATGGGCGAGCAGATTGCAAGTCATTATGGACTGCGTACCATTAATGTGCTGACCGGCTTCAAGTTCATCGGTGAGCAGATCGGCAAGCTGGAAAAGCAGGGCAAGGCAGATAGCTATGTGTTCGGTTTTGAGGAAAGCTACGGCTATCTGACCGGTTCCTACGTCCGCGATAAGGATGGTGTGGACGGCGCGTACATGATTTGCGAGATGTTCAGCTACTATGCAACCAAGGGCATCAGCCTGTTAGACAAGCTGGACGAGTTGTACAAGACCTACGGCTACTGCCTGAACACGCTGCACAGCTATGAGTTCGATGGCAGCGCCGGTTTTGCCAAGATGCAGAGCATTATGCAGGCATTCCGGGGTGATATTAAGGAGTTCGGCGGCAAGAAAGTCATCAAGCTGCTGGACTACGCGCCGGGTCTGGACGGTCTGCCCAAGTCCGACGTGCTGAAGTTCTTGTTGGAAGATAACTGCTCCATAGTGGTGCGCCCCTCCGGTACCGAACCGAAGCTGAAGACCTATATCTCTGTCAGCGCAGAGAATAAGGAAATTGCTGAAAAGGTCGAATGTGAGATTGTGAAAGACGCTGAGAAGCGGTTTGATTGAGTCGGAAAAGGAAAAATATCCCGATGACATATGATGTTCTTACGCAGCAAAACGCAAGAAAAACACTGCAAAGGTTAACAGGAATTGAATGGTCAACGTGGCAATACCTAAACAGAAATTACAATAAGGAGCAATTTTTAAGCGATGAGGATTATGTAAAAAGGATTCTGGACAAAGAAGACTGCTTTTTGCCAGCATTTAGAGAACTTGAGTTCACATTTGGACATATTACAACAAGTTCAACTGCCTGTGAATCTATTAGAAATGGTGGATTAATGAAGCTTGCGTGTACCAATAAGGTAACGGAGCTTGGATTGTTTCTTTCCAATCATGATGTTGATATTAATATTGAACAACATACTTTGAAATATAACGGAAGAACATATGACATCAGTTTTGGCGATTGTCCACCAGTACATAACAGAGAAGAGTATGCTGCATGGCGTGTTGGACGAAAGTTGTATTACGATTATTGCATCTGTGGATTTCTTTCTTATAGTAAGCAGCCATATGGAGGCTATATTCATAAAAGACCGGAAATCCTGAAGGACATGGATGAGCTACTGAATACAGATCTGGCAGCGGAGTGGGTGACTACACATACACCCTATGAAATTGTGGTAAGGGTCAGCGCAGACAAAATTGTATATGATGGAAGAAATAGTGATTCTGAACAGGAAAAAGTGATGAATTATTTAATGAAGGCATACTGGTGTTCGTTTTCTGACATGGAGAACGTTATTTTGTTAAAAAATGATGTTGAAATCCAGATATGTGATATTCTTAACATTCGCCCGTTTGATATGTGGAGATAATAAGTGATCCAAACATCCGAAGACTTTTAGAAATCACCGCAACTGATCTGCCAAAACATTATGCGATTTTCGCTATGATTTATAAAAGCACAGATGCGTTTGCTTCAACAACAAAACAACTGACATCAAAAGATTGGCTTCAAATTGAAAATTATTTTTATCGCATCGGAATTAATATTCTGTGGGTAAAAGATTACAGCGCAATTCCTGCATGGTTGCACAATTTGAATCGATCTATTGTTTAAATTAAAGATATATTTTTCTTCTACAAACTGCACCTCTTGCGAACATAAAAGACGAGTGTTATACTGAAGCCATCAAAAAACATTGGAGGTGTCCCTTATGCCCCGTCCCAAAGGAAGCAAGAACAAGCCCAAGACCGTAAAAACAACCATTGACTTTGCTGCACAGCTCTCTGAAAAGCAGTCTGCAAAAGAAGTCGCTTCTGCTGAAATCGCATCCATCACTGCTAATATCGATGTACTGAAAGCAGACCTGAAAACAAAGAAGGCAGCGCTGAAATCTATCGATAAGGAAATCGCCAGAATCGAGGCTAAAAAGATCAAAGCTGAAACCAAGGCAGCGGAATCTGCGAAGAAAGCCGAAGCTGAGGATGTGCTGAAGAAGCTGCTGGCATCCGGTATGACGGCAAATGAGATCCTCGCAAAGCTGAAATAAATATTTTAGAGCCGTGTGGATCAGTCGGAGCGTAGAGTTATAGCTCTGGTAGTTCACGCGGTTTTCTTATATAAATGGTAATTGGTGTGACTCGGAATGAATAGAACTGTTCCATATCGAACAAAATGGCTACATTTCCCGCACCATGGCTCAAAATCACGTCCGGAGAAATTTCGGTTAATCAGCAGGAACATGCTGGCAATCTAGCTGTCATAGAGCTTCTGAGGAGAGTGCCTGGGAGAGCTGCTGCCCCGACGAAATCCCTAGGTTTCAGGCGTTTGAACCGTAGAATGTCGTAAAAATATACGCTGAAATCTGAAAAATGCAGGTCAGAAGTGAAACGAATCAAATCCTTGCAAATGACGCTGAAACGTGATATAATTGTGGTACGAACAAACCGGTTTTGGTACGACAACGGTATGTTCTGGTACTGTAACTGTTGTTACGAAACTGTGAAGAACTACTTGGAAAAGTGCAAAAATTCAGCGTAGCTGCGACGACACCTATCAGGTTCAGGTCGTGTCCTGGTACGACAACGAGAACTCCTACACCTCTCAGATGGTTCGTACCATTAAGTACTTCGTGGAGAACTGCTGATCGGAGTTCTTCCCGAGCTGAATAAAGCTTGACTGCGCCCTTTCTCTTGTGTGATGCGAGAGAAAGGGCGCTTTTTGCTGACCATTTTGGGCGCGATAAGGTGCTTTCGTAAAATGGTACAACACATTTGCAGTGTGCCGACAAAAGCAGTGCTGCATTCGACCTCCATCTATTGCAACCCTTCTCCCGATATGATAAAATGGTAAAAATAAATGGAGACAACGAAACAGTATGATTACGAAACGTGAAAAACTGCAGTATGGATACCTGTTTCTGATTGATCTGCTCTCTCTGGTTCTCAGCATTGGGCTGGCGTGGGGGCTGACCGCAGGTGTTCTGCACAAGATGGGAGACTTCCAGCTGGACGATCTGGTAGAGGCCTGTTTCTTGTTGTTGCTGGCCTATATTCTGACTTTTTTTACATTTGATCAGAGCGAAAATATCGTGAACCGCACGCCGGTCCGTGAAGTTGAAATTGCGGTGCGGTTCAATTTTTTGTTGACTCTCATTGATGCGGCCTGTCTGGCGCTGACCAAGGCTCCCATGCTGCACTCCCGCTATTTTCTGGTGTTTGTGCCCGTCATCGATGTCTTTGTGATGACGGGCGCTCATGCTGTCCTCAAAAAGATGCTGGTGCGCTCCCGCTATACCAAGGGGATCCAGAGCCTTGTGGGGGTGGTGACCACGCAGGAAAACGCAAGCCCTATCCTGGAAGAATTGAAAAAGGACTGGTCCAAGCGTGTGACCGGCCTTGCCATTCTGGAAGCTGCCCCGGAGCAGCTTCACACTGAGATCGATGGGGTGAAGATCGAGGCAAACTTCGATAATTTTATGGACTGGCTGCGGCAGGCAGCGCTGGATGAAGTGTATCTGGATGTGGCGCAGGAGAGTGAAGAAAACATGCTGCCCTACCTCGAGGAGATGGAGAGCATGGGTCTGACGGTCCATTTTCGCCTGCCGGTGCTGGATCGGATCGAAAAAGCCTGCTGCGATGAGACCAGTGCGGTGCGCATCAGCCGGGAACTGAGCCGCTGTGCGGGCGGCAATGTTGTGACGATGGGCACGGTAGAACTCAAGCTGCGGGATCAGGTGCTGAAACGAACCATGGATATCGTGGGCGGCATCGTGGGGTGCATCATCAGCATCCCCATCATTGCGTTGGTGGCCATTCCGCTCAAGCTGGAAAGCCCCGGCCCGCTGATCTTCAAGCAGCGCCGGGTGGGCCGGAATGGGCGGGTGTTCTACATCCACAAGCTGCGCAGCATGTATGTGGACGCGGAGGCACGCAAAAAGGAGCTGATGGCCCAGAACGAAATGAACGGCCTGATGTTCAAGATGGAGGATGACCCCCGGATCACCCGGGTGGGCCGCTTCATCCGGCGCACTAGCATCGATGAGCTGCCGCAGTTTTTTGACGTTGTGCGGGGCTCCATGAGCCTGGTGGGTACCCGCCCGCCCACGCTGGATGAGTACCGGCAGTACGAGAGCCATCACAAGCGCCGCCTTTCCATGAAGCCGGGAATTACCGGCCTGTGGCAGGTAAGCGGCCGCAGCGATATTGATGATTTTGAAGAAGTGGTCAAGCTGGATGTCCAGTACATCGACAACTGGTCCATCTGGATGGATATCTACCTGCTGTTCAGGACGGTGGGCGTTGTGTTTGACCGGAAAGGGGCAAAATGAATTATATCCTTTTTGGTGGATCTGGTTTTATCGGCACCCATCTCATTCATTTGCTGCTGAAGGAGTGCGTCAGACCCGGCGACGTGATCTACGACCTGGATCTTGTGATGCCCGGGGAAGAGGGCGTGGTGCCGGGCGTTGTGGAAAAGAACGATGGGGTGCAGTATATCCGGCTGGATGTGCGCAAGCCCATCGATTTTGAGTTCACTCCGACCCCTGAGGATGTGATCTTTGATCTGGCAGCGGTCCACCGCACCCCCGGCCACCCGGAAGAAGCCTATTTTGAAACAAATATCCGGGGCGCGGAAAATGTGACCGCATTTGCGGAAAAATACGGCATCCGGAAGATCCTATTCACCAGCTCCATTGCACCCTATGGCGCGTCTGAGGACCTTAAGACGGAGGAGACTCTGCCAACGCCCAACACGCCGTATGGGATCAGCAAGCTGGTGGCAGAAAAGATCCACCAGATCTGGCAGGCCCGTGATCCGGCCCGGGAGCTGACCATCGTGCGGCCGGGCATCGTTTATGGCAAAGGGGAGCACGGCAACATGACCCGCCTGTACAGGGGGCAGAAGAAGGGCTACTTTTTCTATGCCGGCCGGAAGGACACCATTAAGGCGTGCATCTATGTCAAGGAGCTGGTGCGCTTCTTCAAGTACCGGATGCTGGATCATTCTTTCCCCGGAGCAGAGATCTATAACTGTACCTACGAGCCGGCCTATACCATTGAAGAGATCTGCAATGCGATGCAGAAGGCGACCGGCCTGCACCGCCATGTGCCGCTGGTGCCCGCCGGACTGCTGCTGTTTGCGGCGGGCATTCTGGGACCCATCGGGGGCAAAAAGGTGGGCATCCATCCCGCCCGTGTCCGGAAACTGATGGTATCCACCAATGTCTGCGGCAGGAAGCTGGCCGCCACTGATTACAAGTTCCACTATACGCTGGAGGAGAGCTTCCGGGACTGGTTCGAGGATTGCGACCGCAAGGAGCTGGTATGACCATGGAGCAGAATGCACAGCCCATCCGTGTGGCTCAGATGATGACGGATATGAACTACGGCGGTGTGGAGATGGTGGTGATGAACTACTACCGCCACATGGACCGTTCCAGAGTTCAGTTCGATTTTTTCGCGCTGGAAGGCTCGACTCTGCCCCAGCGGGAAGAGATCGAACGGCTGGGCGGCCGGGTGTATGTGGTGCCAAAATATACCCACCTGCCGCAGTATGAACGGGAGATCGGGCGGCTGTTCCGTCAGAACGAATACCAGATCGTTCACTCCCACATGAATACCCTGAGCGTGCTTTCCCTCTGGGGGGCAAAGCGTGCAGGGGTGCCCAACCGGATCGCGCATAACCATTCTACGGTGGGCAGGGGAGAAGGGGCAAAAAATGTGATGAAGTACCTGCTCCGTCCCTTTGCTGCAGTGTATCCCACCCGGCTCTGTGCCTGCTCCAGAACGGCAGGCAGCTGGCTTTATGGTGAAAAGCCTTTCCGGGTTTTCAACAATGCCATTGAGCTCAACCGCTTTACTTATGATGCCTCCAAGCGGAAAGCCGTCCGGCAGGAGCTTGGCCTGGGGGATGAACTGGTGCTGGGCCATGTCGGACGGTTCTGCTATGCCAAAAATCACGAATTTCTGCTGGATGTAATGGCAGAGGTCTGCAAGCAACGTCCGGATGCCGTTTTACTGCTGATCGGAGAAGGGGAAAACGAGGCCACTGCCCGCCGGAAAGCGGAGGCGCTGGGGCTGCAGAGGAATGTCCGCTTTCTGGGCCGACAGAGCGATCCCGCAAAGTTTTATCAGGCCATGGATGCCTTTGTTCTGCCCTCGCGGTATGAGGGGCTTGGAATCGTGCTGATCGAAGCACAGGCGGCGGCACTGCCGATCATCTGTTCCACAGAGGTGCCGCAGGAGGCTCAGGTCCTGCCCGAGATGCAGTACCTGAGCTTGCAGGAAAGCCCGGCAGTCTGGGCGGATGCGGCGATCCGGGCTGCAGAAAATGGCCGGCGGCGGGATACCTCTGCCGAGATGCGGGCAGGCGGCTTTGATATCGTCACCGAGGCGAAGAAGCTGGAAGAGTTTTACTTCGACCTGCTGAAATGAGGAGATAAGATGGACCCTTTGGTAAGCATCATCGTCCCTGTTTATAATGTAAAGCCATATCTGAACCGCTGTGTGGACAGTCTATTGGGGCAGAGCTATCAGAACATGGAGCTGCTGCTGGTGGACGACGGCTCCACCGATGGCAGCGAGACCCTCTGTGATGAATATGCTGCACAGGATGCCCGGGTGCGGGTGCTCCACAAGAAAAATGGTGGTCTGTCCGATGCCCGCAACGCTGGTGTGGACGCAGCAAAGGGGGAATATCTCTCTTTTGTGGATGGCGATGACTGGGTGTCACCTTATTACATCGAGAACTTGTACCGGGCACTGGAGCAGGCGGGAGCGGATTTTTCAGCCAGCTGTTTTGAAGAGGTGTTCGAGGGCCAGCCGGTGCAGTCCGTGCCCACAGAGCGTCTGGAAGCATTCGAGATCCTGAGCCGGGAGGAATGCCTGCGCCGCATCCTGTATCAGGAGGGCATGGAGGTGACCACCCCCACCAAGCTCTATAAGCGTGCACTGTTTGAGGGCGTGCGCTACCCGGTGGGCAAGCTCTATGAGGATATCCCGGTCGCCTACGAGGTGACAAAGCGTGCCCATAAGGCGGCATATATCGCAAACCGGGATTACTACTATTTCCAGCGGGGCAGCAGTATCCAAAATATGGCCTTCAACCCCAGAAAGCTGGACAGTGTGCGGCACTGCCACGCGCTGATGGAAAATGTGAAGCGTGATTTCCCCCAGTTGAGCCGTGCGGCAGAATGCCGCTATCTGAGCAATGTCTGCAATATCCTGTTCCAGATTCAGGACAGGCAGCATGAAAAGATTGAAAAGGCCCTCTGGCAGGAAGTGAAAAAATACCGCCGGAACGTTCTGCTGGACCCGCAGGCCCGCAAAAAGGCCCGGCTGGCGGCGGCACTCTCCTACAGCGGCTATGCCATGACCCGACGGTTTTATGAAAAAACGCAGTGGCGTGGAAAAAAGTAAGGTGGAGGGATCCGGTTGGAGGAAAGAAAACCGCTTGTATCGGTCATTGTGCCGGTCTATAATGTTTATCCGTATCTGCGGGACTGTGTGCAGAGCGTGCAGGCGCAGAGTTACCAGAACTGGGAGCTGCTTTTGGTAGATGACGGCTCCACCGATGGCAGCGGGGAGCTTTGTGATGAACTGGCTGTGGAAGATGGCCGCATCCGGGTGTTCCATAAGCCCAATGGGGGGCAGTCCGATGCCCGGAATGTCGGGTTGAAACAGACGCAGGGAAAATATTTTTACCTGCTGGACAGCGATGACCTGATCCGCTCCACGGCCCTTGCCCAGTTCGTGGAGCGCTGTGAGGCAGATGGTGCTGACGCGGCCCTGACCCCGTTGGAAATGTTCTCGACAGAGCAGCCGGAGGGGCGGACGGAAAATTCGCACCAGATCCCAGAGCTGCTGAACCGGGAAGAGACCATGCGCCGGATGCTGCTGCATCAGGGCATCGGGCATGGAGCAGGCGGCGTTTTCTTCCGGCGGGAGGTTTGGGGAGATCTGCAGTTTCCTGTGGGCATTCTGTACGAGGACTATGCGGTGATGTACCGGGCCATTGCCCGCTGTGCAAAAGTGGAAGTGTTTCCGGAACCGATGTACGATTACCGCATCCATACCGGTTCGACCATGAAGAGCGGCATTGCCGAGAAGAATCTGGTCATTCTGGATGTGGGCGAAGACGTGACCCGCTTTATTGCGAAAACGGTCCCAGTGCTGAAAGCAGAAGCGGAATACCTGCAGCTGGTTACATACCTGAAGACACTGAAAGGCATTCTGGATGGCGGCTTTGGCAGCTATCCGGAGGCTCAGGCACGGATCTGCCGCTTTGTGCGGGAATACCGAGCACTTGCCCGGCGGCCCTGGGCCAAAAAGGCAGACCGGATCAAGGTGGAAACACTTTTGATCAGCAAGCGGCTGTTTTATGCCGTTTATGGGCTGGGAGAATGGAAAAATAAACACACAGTCGAAAAATAAAATGGAGAAGTTATGCTGATTTATCTGGGGGCTTTTGCGGTTTCTGTGGGCATTGCCGCCTATGGCGAGCACTTGCGGACGAAGAAAAACAACGAGAAGGGCTTTTATCTCTGCCTGGCGCTGGCGGTGCTGGTGATGGCGGTATTGGCAGGCTTGCGGGACCCGTCCATTGGCACGGACAGCGTGGTGTATGAGGAATGGGTGGCGGATGCAAAGCTGCAGGATGGTCTGCTGGCCTGTATCCGGCAGCGGCACAAAACGGAGCCGCTGTTTATGACGCTGGTCTATCTGGCGGCCCATGTTTTTGGCGATGTCCATTGGCTCTACTTTATGGTGGATCTGTTGGCCTGCGGCCTGTTTATGATCGGGCTGGTGCAGTATAAGGAGTATGTCTCCGTGCCCTATGGCTGGCTGGCTTACCTCTGCCTGTATTATGGCGATACTTACAATGCCGAGCGGCAGTCTGTGGCGCTGGGTGTGGCATTTCTGGCGTTCAGCTTTGCGTGGAAGAAAAAGTATCACTGGGCTGTCCTATTGCTGGCGGTCTCCTGCCTGTTCCACAATGCCACCTTTATCTCGTTTGGTGCGCTGCTGATTTATATCCTGCTTCAGCATTTCGACAACTGGTGGGTCAAGGGTGGCCTGGCGGCATTTTCGGTCTACCTTGCCTTCTTCAGCAAGGCTGTGGTCAGGCTGGCCCTGAATGTTGACTTCATTGATCGACTTTACGGATATTATTATGATGCCAATGCGGGCGGCTTCACGCTGAATCCTATCATTGTGCGTCTGCCCTTCCTGATCCTGCCCATTGTGCTGTACCGCTGGTACGCAAAAGAGGAAGGGGAGGGCCGCCGCCGCTTTACCCGCTCGGATGCTGATTTCTGGATCGTGATGATCCTGATCGAGATGGCAACGGCCCAGCTGCGCAACATCAATGTGCCGCTCTACCGCATCTGCCTGTATTTTGCGTTCTTCCGTTATCTCGCCATTGGCCGTGTGGTCAAGTGCGTGGAGGATGAGCGTCTGCGCAAGCTGCTGAAGGCTGCCATGTGGGGAATGCTGGTCATCATCTGGATCTATCAGGCGTATATTCAGGGCAACAATGCCATTTGCCCGTACACCTCGGAGATCCTCCACATCGGCAGAGAAACATTCTTCTGAGGGAACTGAACATGGAGACAGAGCTGATCAGTGTCATTGTCCCGGTCTACAATGTGGAGCGATATCTTCGCCGCTGCGTGGACAGCATCCTGCACCAGACCTATCGGAATCTTGAGGTCCTGCTGGTGGACGATGGCTCCACCGATGCCAGCGGAGCCATCTGCGACGAATCTGCCGCACAGGAAGAACGCGTAACGGTAGTCCACCAGAAAAACGGGGGACTCTCTGCAGCGCGCAACGCGGGGCTCGAACGGGCGAAGGGAACGTATCTCTGCTTTGTGGACAGTGATGATTTTCTGGACAGCCGGATGCTGGAAACGCTCTGCCGTGACCTGCAGGAACAGGACGCGGATGTTGCTGTGGTGGGCTTCCGGATGTTTGAACGGGAGGAAGAACTTGCCCCGGCAGAGCTCGCCGTACCGGTGCAGTGCATGACAGGCCGGGAAGCCATTCGCAGCACCCTTGTTTCGGATGAGCTGGGGGATTTTGCCTGGAACAAGCTCTACAAGTGGGAACTGTTCCGGGAGGTACGCTATCCGCTGGGGCGGATGATGGAGGATCAGGGGACCACATACCGTATTTTTCAGCAGTGCAGCAAGGTCGCGTACCGCCCGGTGCCGCTGTATTATTACTATCAGCGCCCGGACAGCATCCTTCACCGCAGGAACATGAAGTTCTACGAGGATAAGCTGGATATGGGCTATCAGAAATATCGGGCCATCAAGGAAGCATACCCGGGAATGCCGGAGAATGATGCCGCCATGCTGAGCGTGGTGGAGCACTGCTATCCGTATCTGATGCAGGATACGGAGCGCCGCGCAAAGATGGAGGCCTTTCTGCAGGAGTGCGACCCGGCGGTAGCAAAGCTGCTCTGCACCAGCAGCCAGCGGAAGTATCAGCTGCTCAGATGCAGCCGGAGGCTGTATGCAAAACTGTTCCTGCTGAAAAACGGCCCGGCGGCAAAATAAGGGAGGATAATTTGTGCTGAACGATACCGTCAGTATCATTGTGCCGATCTATAACAAAGAAAAGTATCTGGAAAAATGTCTGGACAGCATCCTCGGTCAGACCTATCGGGATCTGGAGATCATTCTGGTGGATGATGGATCAACAGACAACTCCCTTGCCATCTGCCAGCGCTACGCGGAAAAAGATCCGCGGATCAAGATATACCATAAGCCGAACGGTGGTGTTTCTTCTGCGCGAAACTTGGGATTGGAAAAAAGTACAGGCACGCTGATTTCTTTTGCTGATCCGGATGATTCACTCCACGCCGAGTGCATAGAGCGGCTCAAAAGAGTGCTGGATGAGACCGGTGCGGAGATTGCTTATTGCTACGGTCTGGATCTTTTGGGCACGACCGGACGAACGCAGACGAAGAGCGATGAGACGGAGAAAGTCAGTGTTATGCCGGTCAGACGATATGACTGGAACAGCCGGAAGGCACATACAGTGTGCTGGGGTGCGCTTTACCGCCGTGCGGTCACACAAGACGTTGTGTTCGATACTGATTTAAAAATTGGTGAGGATACGCTGTTTCTTGCAAAATGTATCCGACAGGCAGAAAAAATTGCCTGCATCGACAAGGCACTTTACTATTACTATGTCAACGATGACTCGGTGACGAGCGGGCATTATTCGGCAGGAAAACTGACAGAGCTGAAGGCATGGCGGCGTATCTGTGAAGTGTTTGCAGATGAACCGTTCGTGTATCGGTCTGCACGGGCCGGATATGCGCTCCGGTGCAGAGAAATTGTGGTGAAATACTGCAAGGATGATGCTTTTATGGAGCAGGCGTGTGCCGAAGCGGAACGGGAGTTTAAGAGAAATGCCGGCCCCCTTCTGGCAGGCTGGCTTCGTGCAGGGCAGTATCGGTATTTTATAAAAACGTTGTATTCGTATCTGCTCTGGAACAGCTGGCTGAAAAAGAAACAGGCCAGAAAAACTTACGAAGTGGAGATCTGAATGAAAAAATCCCTCAGTTTGAATGCAGCGATGAGCGCATTCAAGACACTGATGAATATTATCTTCCCGCTCATCACATTCCCTTACGCTTCCAATGTTCTTCAGGTGGAAAACCTGGGCAAAGTGAACTTTGCAAGCTCCGTCTGCGGGTATTTTCTGCTGTTTGCAGGCCTTGGCATCTCCTCCTATGCGGTGCGTGAGGGGTCCCGCTATGTGAACGACCGGGAAAAGCTGTCGGCTTTTGCATCGGAGATGTTCTCCATCAATATGATCTCCACGGCCCTGACCTATGCGGCATTGGCTGTGACGATGCTTTTCTGGACAAAGCTCCATGCCTATACCGACCTGATGCTGGTGCTGAGTTTACAAATCTTCTTTACGACCATCGGCACCGAATGGGTGTTCACAATCTTTGAGGAGTATACCTATATCACCATCCGAGGTCTGCTATTTCAGGTCCTGTCCATTTTCATGCTGTTTGCCTTCGTCAAGACCCGGGATGACTACTGCATCTATGCGGGCATCACGGTGTTTGCGGCGGTAGGTGCCAATGTGCTCAACTTTTTCCGGGCCCGGCGGTACTGCACCATCCGGCTGACAAGAAAGATCGACTGGAAAAAGCACCTCAAGCCCATCCTCATCATCTTTGCATCCACGCTGGCAACGACCCTTTATGTCAGCTCGGATACCACGATTCTGGGCATTCTGGGAACAGATTACAATGTGGGCATTTACTCGGTGGCGGGTAAGATCTATGGCATTGTAAAGAACCTGCTTTCGGCAGTGCTGGTGGTGTCTATCCCGCGGCTGTCCCATTATGCGGGCGTGGGAGACAAGGCAAACTTCAACAAGCTGTTCAACAATATCTTCAATGCGCTCATCGTGGTGGTGGCTCCGGCTGTGGTGGGACTGTTTGCCCTCAGCCGGGCGGTCGTCCTCTTTATTTCCGGGGAAAGCTATCTGGATGCGGTGATGCCCCTGCAGATCCTGAGCCTTGCCCTGATCGTCTGTCTGTTTGGCTGGCTGTACAATTCCTGCGCGCTTCTGCCCTGTGGAAGAGAAAAGGAACTGTTCTGGATCACGCTGGTCAGCGGTCTGCTGAACGTGGGGCTGAACGTCCTGCTCATCCCGCGGTTCCGGGAGAATGCGGCGGCCTTTACCACCCTGCTGGCAGAGCTGTGCTCCATGATGCTCTGTATCCGCTGCTCCAGGGGTCTGGTCACGGTCTCAGCTGACCGGCGCACCGTTGGCTCGGTGCTCTGCGGCTGTGCGGGCATCGTTCTTGTCTGTACCGGGGTCAAGGCACTGGCTCTGCCCAATCTCGTCTCCATTCTGGCGGCAGTGCTGGGCTCAGTGGCTGCATACGCGGTCATCCTGCTGGGCATGAAAAATCCGCTGGTGCTGGAATATCTGGAAAAAGTGAAGCAGAAGTTCCGGAAAACATCATGAATGGACAGGACCCGCTGCGGGGGCGAACACTCCCTGCGGCGGGTCTTTTTCAGAAAAAACGGCGCTTTTTGGTGCGTTCCGGCAAAATCACCACATTTCTTTGCTTCTGCAACAAATGTTTGTTAATAAATTATCCATCTCCCATCCTTGCAATACACACGCTTTTTGTTTATAATAAGGATGTACGGGGAAGTTCGCAGTGCGCGGCCCCCGATGAAGAGCAAAATTCGATTCCGAACGAAAAGAATTTGAGAGGAGTTTGTTACCATGGGTTTAGGTAAGAAAACGATCGACGATCAGAATTACTGCGGCAAGAAGGTCCTTGTCCGCTGCGATTTCAATGTCCCGATGAAGGACGGCGTGATCACCAACGAGAACCGCATCAATGCGGCTCTGCCCACCATCCAGAAGCTGGTCAACGATGGTGCTAAGGTCATCCTGTGCAGCCACCTGGGCAAACCCAAGAACGGCCCCGAGGCAAAGTTCAGCCTGGCACCCGTTGCTGTGGCTCTGAGCGCAAAGCTGGGCAAGACCGTTGTGTTCGCTGATGACGATAACGTTGTGGGCGAGAACGCAAAGGCTGCTGTTGCCGCAATGAACAACGGCGATGTCGTTCTGCTGCAGAACACCCGTTTCCGCAAGGAAGAGACCAAGAACATGCCTGAGTTCAGCCAGGAGCTGGCTTCTCTGGCAGATGCATACGTTGACGATGCATTCGGCAGCTGCCACCGTGCACACTGCTCCACCGCAGGTGTCACCGACTACATCAAGGATACCGCTGTCGGTTACCTGATGGAGAAGGAGATCAAGTACCTGGGCAACGCAGTCAACGATCCCGTCCGTCCCTTCACCGCCATCCTGGGCGGCGCTAAGGTCGCCGATAAGCTGAACGTCATCTCCAATCTGCTGGAGAAGGTCGATACCCTGATCATTGGCGGCGGCATGGCTTACACCTTCGTCAAGGCACAGGGCTACGAGGTCGGCAAGAGCCTGTGCGATGATACCAAGCTGGATTACTGCAAGGAAATGATGGCCAAGGCCAAGGAGAAGGGCGTGAAGCTGCTGCTGCCCGTGGATGCAGCCTGCATCAAGGACTTCCCCGATCCCATCGATGCTCCCGTGGATGTCACTGTGGTGCCCGTCACCGCCATCCCTGCTGACATGGAGGGCTGCGACATCGGCCCCGAGACCATGAAGCTGTTTGCCGATGCTGTCAAGGCATCCAAGACCGTGGTGTGGAACGGCCCCATGGGCGTGTTCGAGAACCCCACCCTGGCAGCTGGTACTCTGGCTGTTGCCAAGGCTATGGCTGAGAGCGATGCTACCACCGTGATCGGCGGCGGCGACAGCGCAGCAGCTGTGCAGCAGATGGGCCTGGGCGACAAGATGACCCACATCTCTACCGGCGGCGGCGCTTCTCTGGAGTATCTGGAGGGCAAGGAGCTGCCTGGTATCGCTGTGATCCAGAACGCATAAGCATCTGAACCAGCATCACTGAGGTGCGGCGGCATATACGCCGCCGCACTTTTTATTTTGGGTAATAAGATCTCTCAGGCTTGCCGACGCTCGCCAGCCCCCATCCGGGAGAGGCGGCACCGAAGGCGGCGGGGAGGTATTTTGTGATAAGGAGATCGTTAGAATGGATAAGGCAAAGCGTAAGGCAATCATTGCAGGCAACTGGAAGATGAACAAGACCGCCACTGAGGCAGCCAATCTGGTGGACGAGCTGATCCCCGCCGTCAAGGATGCTTCCTGTGAGGTCGTTATCTGCACCCCCTACACCGATCTGGTCACCGCTGTGGAAAAGACCAAGGGCACCAACATCCATGTGGGTGCTGAGAATGTCCACTTTGAGAAGTCCGGTGCGTTCACCGGCGAGATCAGCGCCGATATGCTGGTGGATCTGGGCGTGGAGTACGTCATCGTCGGCCATTCCGAGCGCCGCCAGTACTTTGCAGAGACCGACCAGACCGTGAACAAGCGCGCTCTGGCTGCCCTGAATGCGGGCCTGAAGGTCATCATCTGCGTGGGCGAGAGCCTGCAGCAGCGCGAAGAGGGCGTGACCGAGGAGCTGGTGCGGATGCAGACCAAGATCGCCCTGCGCGACGTGACCGCCGAGCAGATGGCAAATGTGGTCATTGCCTACGAGCCCATCTGGGCCATCGGCACCGGCAAGACCGCGACCGCTGACCAGGCCGAGGAGGTCTGCGCTCAGATCCGCAAGGTCATTGGCGAAGTGTACGGCGAGGCTGTGGCCGAGGCTGTCACGGTCCAGTACGGCGGCAGCATGAACGCCAAGAACTGCGAGGAGCTGCTGAGCAAGAAGGATGTGGACGGCGGTCTGATCGGCGGCGCATCTCTGAAGGCTCCTGATTTTGCTGTTATCGTCAATGCCGCTTCCAACGGCTGAGAAAGCCCTCTGACCTGTTTTCCCAGCGCCCGGCTGCGCCGTTTTCCAGCGCTGTGCCGGGCGCTATTTGTTCTAAATCAAAGGAGATTCAACGTTATGTCCAAGAAACCTGTACTTCTGTGCATCATGGATGGCTTTGGCTGGGTGCCCAACGAGACCTACGGCAATGCCGTGGTCGCCGCAAAGACCCCCCATCTGGATGCCCTGATGGAAAAATATCCCATGACCACCATCGATGCCTCCGGCATGGCTGTCGGCCTGCCCGATGGTCAGATGGGCAACTCTGAGGTGGGCCACACCAACATGGGCGCTGGCCGCATCGTTTACCAGCAGCTGACCCTCATCACCAAGTCCATCCGGGATGGTGAGATGTTCAAGAACCCCGTGCTGGTCAAGAACATGAAGGCCGCCATTGAGGCAGGCAAGTCCATCCACCTGATGGGCCTGGTGGGCACCGGCGGTGTCCACAGCCACGCTGACCACTGGTTCGGCGTGCTGGAAATGGCAAAGCACATGGGCGCAAAGGAAGTTTACCTGCACTGCATCACCGATGGCCGTGATACTGACCCCCACGCAGGCAAGGGCTTCCTGGCTGACCTGCAGGCCAAGCTGGATGAGCTGGGTGTTGGCAAGATCGCCAGCGTTTCCGGCCGTTACTACGCTATGGACCGCGACAACAACTGGGACCGCGAGGAGAAGGCTTACGCCGCATTCGTCTACGGTGAGGGCAACCACGCTGCCAACGCTGCCGAGGCCATTGAGGCATCCTATGCTGCCGATAAGACCGACGAGTTCGTTCTGCCCTGCGTCACCTGTGAGGGCGGCCGCGTGCAGGATGGCGATACCGTCATCTTTATGAACTTCCGTCCCGACCGTGCCCGCCAGATGACCCGCATCTTCTGCGATGACGACTTCAAGGGCTTTGAGCGCCGCGGCGGCCGCAAGCAGGTCAACTATGTCTGCATGGCCGAGTACGATGCCACCATGCCCAACTGCGAGGTCGCCTATCCTCCCGTGGAGCTGAAGAATGTTCTGGGCCAGTACCTGTCCGAGAACGGCAAGACCCAGCTGCGCATTGCCGAGACCGAGAAGTACGCTCACGTCACCTTCTTCTTCAACGGCGGTGTGGAGGCTCCTTACGAGGGTGAGGACCGCTGCGTCATCCCCAGCCCGAAGGTTGCTACCTACGACCTGCAGCCCCAGATGAGCGCCCCTGAGGTGGCTGCTGAGTGCGTCAAGCGCATCGAGAGCGGCAAGTATGACGTGGTCATCCTGAACTTTGCCAACTGCGACATGGTCGGCCATACCGGTGTGTTCGATGCCGCTGTCAAGGCCGTTGAGGCTGTGGATACCGCTGTGGATCAGGTGGTCACCGCTGTGCTGAACGCAGGCGGCTGCGCCTTTATCACGGCTGACCACGGCAACGCCGAGAAGATGATGAACCCGGACGGCACTCCCTTCACCGCCCACACCACCAATGTGGTGCCCTTTGTGGCCGTTGGCTGCGGCGATGTGAAGCTGCGCGAGGGCGGCTGCCTGGCAGATATCGCCCCCACCATGCTGCCCTATATCGGCCTGCCTGTCCCCGCTGAGATGACCGGCAAGAGCATCATCGTGGAGTAAGCACTCCGCAAATCGCTTTCCTGAAACGCAAAAAGACCTCCCCGTGCAGGTGCTGCCTGCATGGGGAGGTCTTTTGCTGTATCGCTTAGTAGTGCAGCTGGTCAGCGGTCAGTGCTTCCAGCACCGGCAGCATGGCGGCTGCCTCGGCCTTGGCGGCGGGCAGATCCATATCGCGGTAGTTGCCGCATTCCACCTCGCTGGCACCGGGGATATCCCCCTCAAAGGCGGCCATGAAGCGGAAGGAATCCACGGTCAACTCCAGTGCCTGTGCCGGGGTCAGCCCGCGGGTGAGCAGGTAGAAGCCGGTGCGGCAGCCCATGGGGCCAACGTAGATCACGCCGTCCTTCACCGCGCTGTTGCGGGCGTAGGTGGCAAACAGGTGCTCCAGCGTGTGGGCGGCACCGGTGGTCAGGTAATCGCCCTGATTGGGCTTCTTCATCCGGATGTCCCAGGTCAGCATATCACCGTCCTGGCGGCTCAGGTACATGCCCCGGTCCAGCTTGGTGTGATCGACACAGAAGCTTGCAATGCGTTCCATGATGTTCTCCTTCAGGATCAGGCCTGCAGGCGCTGGACGCTGCCGTGGGCACAATCCACAGCGATATCCAGGCCATCGCGGATGTGGCTGCAGGCACCTGCAGCACCCACGATGGTGGGCTTGAGCAGGGAGTTGCCCACGATGGCAGCGTGGCTGTTCAGGCCGGGCTCCTCGACCACCAGAGCGGCGGCATCGCGGACATAGCCCAGCATCTCGTTGGTGGTGGAGGTAACGACCAGCACCATGCCGGGGCGGAACTTTGCCTTGACCTCCTCCAGAGTGCGGCAGACGCAGGCCTTGCCGCTGGCGGAGACCAGATCGGTCTTGCCGCGGCCCACGCCTACACCGGTGGCCAGGCAGTTGCCCACCATGTGGATCTTGATCATGTTGGTGGTGCCGGAAACGCCCACGGGCACGCCTGCGGTCACAACGGCCAGCTCGCCGTTGTGCAGGTAGCCGTTCTTCTCGGCCAGAGCGGTGGACATCTCGATCAGCTCATCGGTGCTGTGGGCGGGGCCCATCAGCAGGGAAGTGATGCCCCAGCTCAGAGAGAGCTGACGCTGCACCTGCTCGTCCATAACGCAGGCAATGATGGGCTGCTTGGGGCGGTACTTGCTCAGCAGGCGGGCAGTGTTGCCGGATTCGGACACGGTGACGATGGCGGCAGCGTTCACGTCCTTGGCGGTCAGACAGGCAGCATGAGCGGTTGCATCACTGACGCTGATCTGGATCTCGGCGTGGCGCTGGGAGCGGTAGTGCTCCTCGTTCTCGGTGCGCTCTGCAATGGCGGACATGGTCTTGAGGGCCTCCACGGGGTAGTCACCGGCAGCGGTTTCACCAGACAGCATGATGGCGGAGGTGCCATCGTAGATGGCATTTGCCACGTCGGAGATCTCGGCACGGGTGGGGCGGGGGTTGACCATCATGCTGTCCAGCATCTGGGTGGCAGTGACGATGGGCTTGCCGAAGGAGAAGGAGCGGTCGATGATGTCCTTCTGGATGCCTGGCAGCTCGGTGAAGTCGATCTCAACGCCCAGGTCACCACGGGCCACCATGACGGCATCGGCTGCGGAGAGGATGCTGTCGATGTTGTTCACGCCCTCGCGGTTCTCGATTTTGGCAATGATGCGGATGTTGGAATCGTACTCATTCAGCAGGTTGCGGATGTCGTACACATCCTGTGCGGTGCGCACAAAGGAAGCAGCGATGAAGTCAAAGCCGTTCTGCACGCCAAAGATGATGTCCTCGCGGTCCTTCTGGCTCAGGTAGGGCATGGACAGATGCACGCCGGGCACATTGACACCCTTTTTGGTCTTGATCTTGCCGCTGTTCAGCACGGTGCAGATGATGTCGGTGTCGGTGACCTGCTCAATGTGCAGCATGATCAGGCCGTCGTCCAGCATGATGGTGCCGCCGGGCTGCACGTCCTGGGGCAGATCCTTGTAAGTGACGGAGCAGATCTCCTTGGTGCCCTCCACCTCGCGGGTGGTCAGGGTAAAGGTCTGGCCGGCTTCCAGCATCTCCACACCGTTCTTGAACTCCTTCAGGCGGATCTCGGGGCCCTTGGTGTCCAGCAGGGCGGCAACGGGCTTGCCCAGCTCCTCACGCAGCGCCTTCAGCTTTGCCAGACGGCCGCCATGCTCCTCGTAGGAACCGTGGGAGAAGTTGAAACGGGCCACGTTCATGCCGTTTGCGATCAGGTCGCGCAGGACATCGCCCTTATCGGTAGAAGGGCCCAGGGTGCAGATGATCTTCGTTTTTCTCATAAAATACCTCCAACGTTCACGCTATATATCTTGACGCAGCAGCCCAAGCTGGCTGCTCTCTGGCGGGCAGTGATTGCTTTGCGCCCGCGGCGGCAGTATACGCCAATATGGCTGTTTCAACAAACCATACCACTATACATTATAAGCTCTTGGATACAATAGCGCAAGAAAAATCTTTGCAAAGAAACTGCTAAGATTTCATCAGGTTTGAACAAAAAACTTTCCACCACAAATCGCTTGCATAACCGGCGGGATTTGCTTATAATGAGGGTAAGCAAAAGTGCGACTGTTCCGGGGCAGCCCGGAGGAAAATGGAGTGAAAACATATGGAAAAGCGTGTATTTTTGATCGTACTGGACAGCTTTGGCATCGGCGCGGAGCCGGATGCAGCCGCCTTTGGCGACGAGGGCACCAACACGCTGGGGGCCATTGCAGGGCATCCCAATTTCAACTGCCCCAACCTGAAAAAGCTGGGCCTGTTCAACATTGACGGTGTGACCGCGGGCGAAAAGACCGACGCGCCCGTCGGTGCCTTTGCCCGCCTGCAGGAGCAGAGCATGGGCAAGGATACCACCATCGGCCACTGGGAGATTGCCGGTGTGGTCAGCCCGAACCCGCTGCCCACCTTCCCCAACGGCTTCCCGGAGGAGCTCATTCAGGAGTTTGAGGCAAAAACCGGCCACAAAGTCCTCTGCAATCTGCCCTATTCCGGCACCGAGGTGCTGAAGGACTACGGTGAGCAGGCCATGAAGGAAAATGCCCTCATCGTCTACACAAGCGCCGACAGCGTGTTCCAGGTGGCTGCCCACGAGGAGCTGGTGCCCGTGCACGAGCTTTATCGCTACTGCGAGATCGCCCGTGAGATGCTGAAGGGCGCGTACGGCGTGGGCCGTGTCATCGCCCGGCCCTTCCTGGGCAGCAGCGCCGAGACCTTCTACCGCACCACCAACCGCCACGACCTGAGCCTGAAGCCGCCCCGTGCCACCATGCTCGACCTGCTGAAGGAGGCCGGCAGGGATGTCATCGCCGTGGGCAAGATCTTTGATATCTTTGACGGGCAGGGCGTGACCGAAAAGATCAAGACTACCGGCAACACCAATGGCATCGCCTTCACCAAGGCATTGCAGACCCGGGATTTCGAGGGCCTGGCCTTTGTGAATCTGGTGGATTTTGATATGCTCTACGGCCACCGCCGCGACGTGCCCGGCTATGCCGCCGCCGCCACCGAATTTGACCGCTTCCTGGCCGACTTCATCCCCGGGATGCGGGAGGGTGACCTGCTGATGATCACC
>ERZ836939.1682-NODE-1682-length-24411-cov-9.854122_pt1 | contig 24411 bp, 20 predicted proteins | sample MGYA00519912_ERZ836939 | MGnify/ENA primary metagenome ERZ836939 (study PRJEB31850, sample SAMEA3708810) | human gut metagenome | biome: human gut; feature: human-associated habitat; material: faeces | place: China | collected 2014 ...
CATCCCTCAAGGTTTTTGGCTGACGGGGAGGGAATCCCCGCAGAAGTTCCGTTTGGGCGGGAGGGGGAACTGGCAGAGGGGATGCTGTTTTTTTGTGGATAATACTGTGGATTATTGTCTGTGGAAAAGCATTCTCCCGGCGATGATTCCACCCGCACCACCGAGTCGTCGGCACGGATCAGGATGTCCCGATTGTGGAACAAAAAGAGGTCGGCGATGTGCCGCAAGCGGGTCAGTGCCTCGCGGTTGCCGAGCGAGATGGGCTCGCCGCCCGCGTTGCCGGAGGTCATGACGAGGGCCGGGAGCGGAGAAAGCGCGGCGAATGCTTCGAGGAGCAGGTGGTGCAGCGGGGTGTAGGGCAGCATGACGCCGATGCTGCCCACGTCCGGCGCAATGGCGGGCGGCAGGGCGCCGCGCGATGCGAGCACCACGATGGGCCGTTCGGAGGAGGCCAGGACGGCGGCTTCCGCATCGGAAACACAGGCGACGCGCCGGGCCGTTTCAAGATCCGGCACCATGATCGCCAGCGATTTGTGCGGGCGGCATTTGCGTTCGCGCAGCAGGGCGATGGCTTCGGAACTCGTTGCGTCGCAGACCAGATGAAAACCTCCAAGGCCCTTGACCGCAACGATGTTTCCGGCACGCAGGGCGGCGGCTGTCCGCTCAATGGCGCGCTGCCCTTCGGCAAGCTCCGGGCCGGGGATACGGGGATCGCCTTCGGGGGCGGAGGCCAGCCAGACCTTCGGCCCGCAGACGGGGCAGGCGTTGGGCTGGGCGTGGAAACGGCGGTCGAGGGGATCGTTGTATTCGGCGGCGCAGTCCGGGCACAGTGGGAAGCAGCTCATAGACGTGGTGGCCCGGTCGTAGGGGATGGAATGGGTGATGGTGTAGCGGGGGCCGCAGTCCGTGCAGTTCGTGAACGGGTAGCGGTAACGCCGGTTCGCCGGATCGCGCATGTCCGCGAGGCAGTTGCCGCAGGTCGCCACATCCGGGCTGACCAACACGGCGTGGCCGTGGTGCCCCTCGCTGTGCGCGATGGCGAAGGCCGCCTCGCCGTCCGCAAGGGGCAGTTCCTCGCGGCGGAGGGACGTGATCTGCGCGAGCGGCGGCAGTTCGTGTTCGAGGGCGTGGGCAAAGGCGGCCAGAGCCTCATCGGTTCCCTGCACCTCCACCCTGACGCCGTCCGACGTGTTGCCCACATGCCCGGTGAGCCGGAGCCTGGTTGCGGCACGGTATACGAAAGGCCGGAAACCAACCCCTTGGACCTGTCCGCCGATGATATAGCCGTGTCGTTTCATGTTGCGCTCCCGTTGTGTCCGAAAAAAGAGGCGTTGCGTCCGATTTCTGTTCTACCGCCGGAAAAACGGGAGAAAGCCGCGGGTGCACCGCCCATAAGCGTTTTCCGGCACCATAGCCGCCCGTGAGAAGCGCGGCAACCCCCAAAGCTCTCATGACGGAACCCTTGCGGGCCGGGTACTTCGTTTGGTATGATCCCCGTTTGCTTTTCATGTCTGCCAATTTGTTTTTTCGGAGTCCTCACATGAGCGATTTTACAGTGCAGGAACTGACGCTGGGCCAGCTTCTGGAGAATACGGCGGCCCGTTTTCCCGATACCGACGCCGTGATCCACGCGGACCGCGAGTTGCGGCAGACGTGGTCCGAGTTTTCGGCGTGTGTGGACGATATGGCCAGAGGCCTGATGGCCATCGGCGTACAAAAGGGCGAGAAGGTTGCCGTATGGGCGACCAACGTGCCCCACTGGGTGACCCTCATGTTCGCCACGGCCCGCATCGGGGCCATTCTGGTCACGGTAAACACCAATTACCGCGAAACGGAATTGCGTTACCTGCTGCAGCAGTCGGAATGCGAGAACCTCTTCATCATCGACAGCGTGCGCGACCACGATTTTATTGCTTCCACGTATGAGGTGCTCCCCGAACTGCGCCGCCAGCGGCGCGGGATGCTCGAAGTCGAGGGGCTGCCGCACCTGAAGCGCGTGTTTTTCCTTGGTACGGACAAGCACCGGGGCATGTATTCCCTGCCGGAACTCTTTTCCCTCGCCGGAGATGTCTCGGATGAGGAATACGAAAGCCGCAAGGCGTCCATTTCGCCCTATGACGTGGTGAACATGCAGTACACGTCCGGGACGACGGGCTTCCCCAAGGGCGTGATGCTGACGCACGTGAACATCGTCAACAACGGCTATTGGATCGGCTACCATCAGAAATTTTCCTCGCGCGACCGGGTATGCCTGCCCGTGCCTCTGTTCCACTGCTTCGGCTGCGTGCTCGGGGTCATGGCCTGCGTGAACCACGGGGCCACCATGGTGCTGCTCGACGCCTTCTCCCCCGTGCAGGTGATGACCGCCGTGGAGCAGGAGAAGTGCACCGCCCTGTACGGCGTGCCGACCATGTTCCAGGCCATTTTGGATCACCGCGTCTTCTCGCGTTTCGATTTTTCCTCGCTGCGTACGGGGATCATGGCAGGGTCCGTGTGCCCCGAGCCGCTCATGCGCCGGGTCATGGATCAGATGTGCATGAGCGAAATCACCATCTGCTACGGCCTGACCGAAGGTTCTCCGGTCATGACCCAGACCCGCACCGACGACACCGTGGAGCGTCGGGTCAAGACCGTGGGGCGGAGTATGCCCGGCATCGAAGTCACCATCCGCGATCCTGAAACCAACGAGGAAGTCCCCCGTAATGCCGTGGGCGAGGTGTGTTGCCGTGGCTACAACGTGATGCAGGGCTACTACAACATGCCCAAGGACACGGCCGAGGCCATCGACGAAGAGGGCTGGCTGCACTCCGGCGACCTCGGCATCATGGACGAGGACGGGTATGTCAGCATCAGCGGGCGAATCAAGGATATGATCATCCGGGGCGGCGAAAACGTATACCCCCGCGAGGTGGAGGAATTCCTCCTCAAGATGGACGGAGTGGCCGACGTGCAGGTCGTGGCCGTGCCGAGCCGCCGCTACGGCGAAGAGGTGGGCGCGTTCCTTATCCCCAAGGAGGGTGCGGACGTCGCTCCCGAGGATGTGCGCGACTATTGCCGCGGCAAGATCGCGTGGTATAAAATTCCGCGCTATGTGGCTGTGGTGGAAGGTTTCCCCCTGACCGCCAGCGGCAAGATCCAGAAATACAAGCTCCGTGAAATGGCGGCGGCGTATTTCCCCGAGGCCATGCGCGAGCGCAACGGACTCCCGTCTAGGGGACGCCGGGGTACGGCGTGATATTTGATTTTGGGAAAAGGCGGCGCGGGCGTCCGCACTGGGAGCCATGTTGATGAAGACCATCGGCCTTATCGGCGGCATGAGCTGGGAAAGTACGGTTACATACTACCAGATCGTCAATCGGCTGGTGCAGGAGCGGCTCGGCGGGTTCCATTCCGCCAAGTGCATCCTGCACAGCGTGGATTTCCATGAGATTGAGGCCTGCCAGCGGGCAGGGGACTGGGAACGCAGCGGCGAACTGCTGGCGGAGGCCGCTCGCGGTCTGGAACGCGCCGGAGCCGATTGCGTGCTCATCTGCACGAACACCATGCACAAGGTGGCGGACGCGGTGCAGGCGGCGACGTCCTGTCCTACGTCATGGCTGTCGAGGAGCTGTCCAAGGTCTGCGGCACCACAGGTGTTATCCTGTCTGCCCACACCTCTCTGTGCGCAGCTCCCATCTATGAGAACGGCACCCCCGAGCAGAAGGCCAAGTACCTGCCCAAGCTGTGCAGCGGCGAGTGGGTCGGCGCGTTCGGCCTGACCGAGCCCGGTGCCGGTACCGACGCTCAGGGCCAGCAGACCTTCGCCGTTGACGAAGGCGACCACTGGAAGCTGAACGGCTCCAAGATCTTCATCACGAACGCAGGCTTTGCCGATGTGTTCATCATCATTGCCGTCACCGGCTTTGTCACCGACAAGCGTGGCCGCAAGCAGAAGGAGATCAGCGCCTTCATCGTTGAGCGTACCGATCCCGGCTTCAAGGTCGGCAAGCCCGAGGATAAGATGGGCATCCGCGGTTCTTCCACCTGCGAGCTCATCATGGAGGACTGCATCATCCCGAAGGATCGTCTGCTGGGCGTGAAGGGCAAGGGCTTCCAGCTGGCCATGGCTACGCTGGACGGCGGCCGTATCGGCATCGCCTCCCAGGCTCTGGGCATTGCCGAGGGCGCCATCGACGAGACCGTCGCCTATGTCAAGGAGCGCAAGCAGTTTGGCCGCTCCATCGCACAGTTCCAGAACACCCAGTTCGAGCTGGCCGAGATGAAGGCCCGCGTTGACGCCGCCAAGTATCTGGTCTACGCAGCTGCCCAGAAGAAGCAGGCTGCCATGGACGGCCAGAAGGTCCGCTACAGCGTTGAGGCTGCCGAGGCCAAGCTCATTGCCGCCCGCACCGCCAGCGACGTGACCCGCCGCTGCCTGCAGCTGTTCGGCGGTTACGGCTACACCCGCGATTACCCCATCGAGCGCATGATGCGTGATGCCAAGATCACCGAGATCTACGAGGGCACCAGCGAAGTCCAGATGATGGTCATCGGCGGCGCGCTGCTGAAGTAAGGAGGACAGACGTAATGAAAGCAATCGTTTGTGTCAAACAGGTTCCCGATACGCAGGGCAAGGTCGCTGTCAAGGCTGACGGCACCATGGATCGCTCTGCCATGGCTACCATCACCAACCCCGACGACCTGAACGCCGTCGAGGCCGCCCTGCAGCTGAAGGACGAGACCGGCTGCGAGGTCGTCGTCGTCACCATGGGCCCGCCGCCGGCAGAGGGTATGCTGCGTGAGCTGATGGCCCGCGGCGCTGACCGCGGCGTGCTGGTCTCCGGCCGCGAGTTCGGCGGTTCCGATACCTTCGCTACCTCCCAGATCCTGGCCGCTGCCGTCAACAAGATCGGCGTCGGCCCCGAGGACATCGTTTTCTGCGGCCGTCAGGCTATCGACGGCGACACCGCACAGGTCGGCCCCCAGATTGCTGAAAAGCTGCATCTGCCTCAGGTCACCTATGTCACCGAAATCAAGAAGGACGGCAACGCCCTGACCGTAAAGCGTCAGCTTGAGGACGGCTACATGGAGCTGAAGGTCCAGACTCCCTGCCTGCTGACCTGCATCAAGGAGCTGAACACCCCGCGTTACATGAGCGTTTCCGGTATCTTCGAGTGCTACGACAAGCCGCTTGAGGTCTTTGATTACAACGCTCTGAAGGACGATCCGCTCATCGAGACCGACACCATCGGTCTGAAGGGCTCCCCGACGAACGTTTACAAGTCCTTTGCTCCTCCGGTCAAGGGCGCCGGCATGAAGGTCGAGGACGCTGCCCAGCTGGTCGGCATCCTGAACGACAAGCACCTGATTTGAGGAAGGAGAAACGAACAATGGCTGAATTCAATGCAATGGACACCGCCGCCTTCAAGGGCGTGTGGGTATTCTGCGAGCAGCGCGAAGGTCAGATCCAGACCATCAGCTATCAGCTGCTGAGCGAAGGCCGCAAACTGGCCAACGACCTGGGCGTTGAGCTTTGCGGCGTTGTTATGGGCAGCGAGCTGAACGAGGACTATGTCAAGGCGCTGGGCGGCTACGGTGCTGACCGCGTTTATAACATCGACAGCCCCCTGCTGAAGGACTACACCACCGATGGCTATGCCAAGGCGCTGTGCGACCTCATCATGGACAAGAAGCCCGAGATCATGCTGATCGGTGCGACCAACCTGGGCCGCGACCTCGGCCCCCGCTGCGCAGCCCGTCTGCACACCGGTCTGACCGCCGACTGCACCCATCTGGACGTCGATGTCGAGAAGTACAAGAACTTCCTGCGCACCACCTCCAACATTGATGTGGACAACACCAAGTTTGAGGAGAACACCAACCTGAAGATGACCCGCCCGGCTTTCGGCGGCCACCTGATGGCTACCATCATCTGCCCCCGCTTCCGCCCGCAGATGTCCACCGTGCGCCCCGGCGTTATGCAGACCCAGCCGTTTGACGAGGCCGGTGCTGCCAAGGTCGTAGTTGAGAAGGTCACCCCCGCTCTGACCGCTGAGGACATCCATGTTGAGGTTCTGGACATCAAGAAGAGCGCCGAGAAGCTCGTTGACCTGATCGGTGCCGATGTTGTTGTTGCCGTGGGCCGCGGTATCTCTGCCGACCCCGACAAGGGCATCAAGCTGGCTGAGGAGCTGGCCGGTGTTCTGGGCGGCGTTGTCGGTGCCTCCCGTGCCGTCACCGATGAGGGCTGGCTGTCTGCTGACCATCAGGTCGGCCAGACCGGCAAGACCGTGCATCCCCGCATCTACGTTGCTCTGGGCATCTCCGGTGCCATCCAGCACGTTGCCGGTATGCAGGATTCCGAGAACATCATCGCCATCAACAAGAACGAGAACGCCCCCATCTTCGATGTTGCCACCTACGGCATCGTCGGCGATCTGTACAAGGTCGTTCCCGAGCTCATCAAGGAGATCAAGGCTGCCAAGGCCTGATCCCGCCTGTAATCAACAAGAGCCGCGCCCCGCAAAGGGCACGGCTCTTTGTTTTTTGTATGGTTAGTCTGCCACAGCCGGGGCGGCCAGCAGCTCCGGGGGCAGCTCACTCTCGTCCTCATTGACGAGGGAATCATCGACATCAAACGTCGCACCAAAAGCCTTTGCGGCAGCATCCGCCACCAGATCGGCATCGACCAGCTCACTGTCTGCCATGACATACAGCAGCTTATCATCAAAGCTGACCACGCGGGCCTTATCTGCCTCCACGCAGACCCACTTGCGCATACTGATGTTTTCCTCCATCGAATCGGCGATCTCGCGGGCATCGGCCTTGTCCTTGAGGCGCAGCAGCACCAGGCTGTACGCCTGGCTTCCGGTCATCGGCTCGCTGACTACTGCGGCATCCACCTTGTCCACATTGTCCGCGGTCAGCCCCGCCAGATAGCCGTACCAGCTCTCGTCGGTCAGGTCGATGGCCACCGTCTCCATGCCCATCAGGTCAACCGGCTGGACGTTATAAATAGCATCCACCATCTCGCTCAGCTCCGCGTCCGGCTGCGGCTCGGCGGTCTCACCGGTATCCTCGTCGTCAACGCTGAACTCCGGGTCCAGCTCCGCGCCTTCCTCGGGTCTTGTGGCCGGTTGGTTCGCAAGATCGTTGCTGTCAGCCTTTTGGCTGCCGCAGGCAGACAGGAACAGGGCGGTCAGTAGGGCTGTTGCAAAAAGCAGCTTTTTCATCGTAAAATTCCTTTCTCAGTCAGAATATTCTCGGGCGCAAAGCGTGCGTCCCAGTCGTCGCAGGGCAGCTCGTCCAGCAGCAGGGCCTCGGGGCAGAGCAGCAGCCCCGCTCCCTTATAGTGTGCCAGAAATCGGTCATAATACCCGCCGCCACGCCCCAGCCGGACCCCGTCGCGGCTGGCGGCCAGGCAGGGGACAAGGGCCAGCGCCGCGGCGTATCCCGCCGGGTCGGCGGCGGGCAGGTCGGCGGGCGGCTCCTGAATGCCGAACGCCCCGGGCCGCAGCAGGCGCAATGCCGGTATCTCCACCCAGTCCATCTCGGTTTTGCTCCGCACACGGGGCAGCAGCAGGCGCTTGCCGTCGGCCAGCGCGCGTCTTAGTATTTCCGCCGTGTCCGGCTCATCCGGCATGGCCGCAAAGGCCAGCACTGCCCCGGCACTCTGCCATTGCGGCAGGCTGAACAGCGCCTGCGCCATGCCGCGGCCCACAGCCGCCATATCCAGTTCCGCGCGCCGGGCCTTGGCCCATGCGCGGGCTTCGCGTTTTGTCATTCTGCACACCACCTTCCGGGCTATCATACCATATCTGCCCTCTACTTAACAAGACGGAAAAGCCGTCCTGTTGTTACAGCAGCGACAAAATTTTTCCGCCATCTTGCCCGGCGCAGTGAAATAGAGTATAATATATCCTGTATCGCTATGTATTAGACTTATGAAATATAAAAAGGAGATTCCAAACCATGAGCAAGTTCAATTTCATCAAGACCGATATTCCTGACGTGCAGATTATCGAGCCGACTGTTTTTGGCGATGACCGCGGCTATTTTATGGAGACCTACCAGATCGACGAGTTCGCCGCAGCGGGCATCGACAAACCCTTCGTGCAGGATAACCAGAGCCGCTCCACCAAGGGCGTGCTGCGCGGCCTGCACTTCCAGACCAAGCACACCCAGGGCAAGCTCGTCCGCGTGACCCTGGGCGAGGTGTTCGATGTCGCCGTCGACTGCCGCCCCAACAGCAAGACCTTCGGCAAGTGGGTGGGCGCAACGCTGTCCGCCGACAACAAGAAGATGCTCTGGATCCCCGAGGGCTTCGCCCACGGCTTTGTCGTGCTGTCCGATGTGGCCGAGTTCTGCTACAAGTGCACCGACGTCTACGACCCCACCGCCGAGGGCGGCATTCCCTACGATGACCCGACGGTCAACGTGCAGTGGCCCGACTGCGGCTGCGAGCACAAGACCAGCGCCAAGGACAAGGAGCACACCCCGTTTGCCGCCCAGAAGTTCGAATATTTTGAGAAATATTGAGGGTAAACCGTGCAGAAACTGAAAGACACCTTCGCAGGCTTCTGGAAATACCGTTACCTGCTGCAAAACCTGATTTCCCGTGATTTCAAGCTGAAATACCGCCGCAGCGTGCTGGGCGTGGCGTGGAGCGTGCTGAACCCGCTGCTGACCTGTCTGGTCATGTGGGCCGTGTTCGGTGCGCTGTTCAACCAGCGCGGTCAGGGCATCGAGGACTTCCCTCTGTTCCTTATCATCGGCCAGCTGATGTTCAACTTCTTCCGCGAGAGCACGACCATGGCCATGGAGAGCGTGCTGAAGAACGGCCCGCTGCTGCGCAAGGTCTATATTCCCAAATACATCTTCCCGCTGGAAAAGTGCTGCTTTGCGCTCGTCAACTTCTTTTTCAGTCTCGTGGCACTGTTTATCGTCGCGCTGCTGACCTGGTCGCACATCTCGATCGGGACTGTGCTGCTGGCCATTTATCCCCTTGTGATGCTGTTTATTTTCAGTCTGGGCATCGGGCTGATTTTGTCCACGCTCTACGTTTTTGTGCGTGACATCATGCATATCTGGGAGGTCTTTTGCACACTGCTTGTCTACGGCAGCGCCATCTTCTACGACCCGCGCCAGATGGAAAGCTGGATGCAGTACGTCATCAACCTGAACCCCATCTACTGGTACATCACCGCCGTGCGTTCCTGCGTCATGTGGGGCGAGGGGCTGACCCCCAACATGGTGCTGATTCCGTTCCTCTGCGCCGCGCTGAGCCTGGGCCTCGGCATCTGGGTGTTCAAAAAGAATCAGGACAAGTTCGTCCTGTACATGTAAGGGGGCATCGAAATGGCAGAGCAGAAACCCATCATCTCCATCGACCATGTTTCGATGCGCTTCAACCTCTCCAAGGAAAAGCACGAAAGCCTGAAAGAGTACTTCGTCGCGCTGCTGCACGGCGGTGTGCGGTTTGACGAGTTCTTCGCGCTGGACGATGTATCGTTTGATATTATGCCCGGTGATTTCTACGGCCTCATCGGCCTGAACGGCAGCGGCAAGTCTACGCTGCTGAAAGTGATTTCCGGCGTCTACAAGCCCAGCGCCGGCAAGGTCACGGTCAACGGTACGATTGCGCCGCTGATCGAATTGGGCGCGGGCTTTGACATGGACCTGACCGCACGGGAAAACATTTATTTAAACGGCACCGTGCTGGGCTACACACCCAAGTACATCGACTCAAAGTTCGACGACATCGTCGAATTCAGCGAATTGCAGGAGTTTCTCGACGTACCGCTGAAAAACTACTCCTCCGGCATGGTCGCGCGTCTGGCGTTCGCCGTGGCAACGATAACGAAGCCCGACATCCTGATTGCCGACGAGATCCTTTCCGTCGGTGACTTCCTGTTTCAGGAGAAGTGTGAAAAGCGCATGGCCGAGCTGCTGTCCGGCGGCACGACGGTCATTCTGGTCAGCCACTCCATTGACCAGATCGAGCGTATGTGCAACAAGGTAGCCTGGCTCGACCACGGCCATCTGCGCCGCATCGGCGCGACGAAGGAAATTACCGCCGAGTACCGAAGGTTTGAGAAAAAGGACGCCATGCCGGCCAAAGTCACCGAGGAATAAGCTATGTCCGAGAACACGAAACCGAACAACGAGCGCCCTGCCGACCTGGCCGTACAGGACAGCGTCGGCGGCATGGCGCGGCGGCTTTTGAACCCCGCCCACCTGCGGGACCTCGCGGGGCGCAGCGTCAAGACCCTGCGGGAGCAGGGGGCCGAGCAGCTCTGGCGCGACGTAAAATTCCGCGTCGGGCTGGCGATGCATCACGACGACTGGCGGCACCGCGCCGACATTCCGCTGCGCCGGGAGCTGAAGGCCCAGCGCGCCGCGCACCTGCAGGGGCCGAAGATCAGCATCATCGTGCCGCTGTACAACACGCCCGCCAAGCTGTTTGACGAGATGCTGCAAAGCGTCGTCAGGCAGACCTACACAAACTGGGAATTGGTGCTGGTGGACGCATCCGACGCCGACAAGCGGCTGGAGCGCCGTCTGCCCAAGGCTGTGCCCGGCACGATTGTGTATGAGCCGATTGAAAACGGCGGCATTGCCCTCAACACGACCCGCGGATTTGCGCTGGCGCACGGCGAGTACATCACGCTGCTGGACCACGACGACGTGCTCTACCCGAACGCGCTGTTCGAGGTTGTGCAGACGATACAAAACGCCGGAGCGGATTTTGTCTATAGTGATGAAATCGTTCTCTCCGCCGATTTGAAGGAGCTGGGCGGCTACCACTTCAAGCCCGACTTTGCGCCCGACTACCTGCGCGGGGTCAACTTTATCACGCATCTGGCGGTGTTCAGCCGTCCGCTGCTGGACGCGGCGGGCGCGTATGAGTCGAAGGAGTTTGACGGTGCGCAGGACCATGATTTGATCCTGCGCCTGACAGAAAAAGCACAGCGCATCGAGCATATCAAGAAGGTGCTCTACATCTGGCGTGCCGCGGTCGGCTCCACCGCCGCGGGCATGGAGGCCAAGCCCTACGCCGTCGCGGCGGGGGAGCGCGCCATCGACGCGCAGCTCAAGCGTCTCGGTCTGCCGGGCCACGCCATGGCCGTGCCCGACGCGCCCGGCGCATTTCAGGTGCGGTACGAGCTGACCGGCCACCCGAAGATCAGCGTACTGATCCCCAGTAAAGACCACATTGATGACCTGGACCGCTGCCTGACGAGCCTGTACAAAAACGCGGGCTACGACAATTTTGAGGTCATCGTCATCGAGAACAACTCCACCAACCCGGCGACGTTTGCCTATTACGAGACACTGCCCAGCCGCTTTGCCGACTGCCGCGTCGTCTACTACAAGGGCGTGTTCAACTTCTCGGCTATCAACAACTTCGGTGCGACGTTCGCCGAGGGCGAGCACCTGCTGCTGCTCAACAACGACATTGAGGTGTTGTCCCACGACTTTCTGCGGGAATTGCTCAGCTACAGCCAGCGCCCCGACGTGGGTGCGGTGGGCGCGAAGCTCTACTACCCCGACGACACGATCCAGCACGCGGGCGTGCTGATGGGCATCAACGGCAGCGCGGGCCACAGCCACAAGAGCTACCCTCGCACCGCTGTGGGGGACATGTACCGCTTGGTCACGACGCAGAATTATATGGCCGTGACGGGTGCCTGCCTGATGACAAAAGCGTCGATCTACCGCGCATTTGGCGGGTTGGACGAGGAAAAGTTTGCCGTCGCCTACAACGATGTGGACTACTGCCTGAAGCTGTGGCAGAAGGGGCTGTTGAACGTTTACACCCCGCGCGCCGAGGCCTATCACTATGAGAGCAAGAGCCGCGGTCTTGATACCTTAAGCGAGAACGCCAAGCGGTATGAGCGCGAAAAGGCGAATTTCTACGCGAAATATCAGCAGTATATCGACAATTACGACCCTTATTACAACCCCCATTTCAACAATCTGTTTGAGAATTTCGGGTTGAAGTGATGGAAACCGTATTGCCGAAGCGCAAGTCTCACCATTTGCAGGGTTACGATTACAGCCAAAACGGCACCTATTTTATCACAATATGCACGCACCAACGCAGAATGTTGTTTGGTCCGAACCGGGCTCCCGTAGGGGCGGATTCCATATCCGCCCGCATGGCGGCGCGCGTTTTCCGGGAGATCATCGGCCAATATCCGGCGGTCCATTGCCGTTATTTTGTGGTGATGCCCAATCATTTTCACGCGTTGGTCGAGATTGAACGGGCACGGGCGGATATGGAATCCGCCCCTACGATTATCAGCATCGTGCAGGCGTTCAAACGGTATTCTACCGTCGAGTACATCCGTCTTGTCAAGCGCGGGCAAGCCGCACCGTTCGATAAGCACCTTTGGCAGCGTTCCTTTCACGACCACGTCATCCGCAATGAAACCGATTACCGCATGATTGCGGAATACATTCAATCCAACCCCCGCCTTTGGCACAAAGACTGCTTTTATGAGGAGCCATCCCATGAGCCTTGAAACGAAACGCATCAAAGAACTGTTCGGCTATGCGCGGACGCTGACAAAAGAACAGGGCGTCGGCGTCATGGCCGGGCGGGCCGTCGGCTTTTTTAAGCGGCGGTTCTTCGGCAAAAAGGCGCGGTATCTGCCGTCGAAGCAGACGCTGGAGACCCAGCGTGCCGACGCAGCCGCCCGCGCCGACGGCTGGCCGACCATCAGCATTCTAACGCCGCTGTACAACACTCCGCCGCAGTTTTTGCAGCAATTTTTGGACAGCGTGCAGGCCCAGACCGCGCCGAACTGGCAGCTGGTTCTGGTGGACGCCAGCGACGGTGCCCACCCCGACGTGGGCGAGACCGTCCGCACCCGCGCCGCGCAGGACAAGCGCATCGTCTACGCCAAAATCGAAAACAAGGGCATTGCCGCCAATACGAACGAGGCCGCGAAGCTCGCAGCGGGTGAGTATCTGGCCCTTGCCGACCACGACGACATGCTCGCGCCTCATGCCGTCTATTGCATGAGCAAAGCGCTGGCCGAGAGCGGCGCGGCGTTTGCCTACAGCGACGAGGCCCTGTTTGAGAAAACGCCCGAGCACCCGCGCGTCGGCCACTTCAAGCCCGACTATGCGCCCGAGTACCTGATGGCCGTCAACTACATCTGCCATCTGGCTGTGTTCAAAAAATCGCTGTTCGACGCCGTCGGCGGTGAGCGCCCGGCCTGCGACGGCGCGCAGGATCACGACTTATTCCTGCGTCTCATCGACGAAATGCAGCGCCGTGACCCCGCAGCCAAGCCGCTGCACATCCCGCAGGTGCTGTATTACTGGCGCGTGCACGCGGCGTCCACCAGCGGCGGCACGGCGGCCAAGCCCTATGTGGAAAAGGCTGCGCAAAAGGCCGTGGCCGACCATCTGGCTGCCACAGGGCGGCAGGGCAGGGTGGAGCCGGGCAAATTCCCGGGCACCTGCCATGTGGTGTGGGACATTCCCGAGCCGCAGCCGCTCGTGTCTATTTTGATTCCCAACAAGGACCACACCGACGATTTGGAAAAATGCCTGCACAGCATCTACGCCAAAACGACCTACGAGAATTTCGAGGTCATCGTCATCGAGAACAATTCCACCGACCCGGCCACAGCGGCCTACTACAAAAAACTGCCGGAGCGGTATGACCGCGCGCGGGTCGTGACTTACAAGGGCGGCTTCAACTTCAGCCGCATCAACAATTTTGGCCGCAGGTACGCGGCGGGCAAGTACCTGCTGCTGCTCAACAATGACGTCGAGGTCATCAACGGCGACTGGCTCACCCAGATGGTGGGCGAGTGCAGCCAGCCCGGCGTCGGCCTCTGCGGGGCAATGCTCTACTATCCCGACGACACGATCCAGCACGCCGGCATCATCACGGGGCTGGGCGGCTACGCCGGGCACAGCCACAAGTACCACAAGCGCGGCGGCAGCGGGTATATGTTCCGGCTGGCCACGGTGCAGGATTTCTCCGCCGTGACAGCGGCCTGCCTGCTGGTGCGCACCGCCGTTTACGACGAACTGCACGGCCTGGATGAGGAGTTCACGGTTGCCTACAACGATGTGGACTTCTGCCTGCGTGCGCGCGACGCGGGCTGGCGCATTGTCTGGACGCCCTACGCCGAGCTCTACCACTACGAAAGCAAGTCCCGCGGCTCAGACGAGAACGATTCCGCCAAAAAAGCACGCTTTGACGCCGAGCATGAACGTCTCTACGCCGTGCACGGGCGGGAGAATATTCTGCACGACCCCTATTACAGCCCGTCGCTGTCGCTGGATTACGAGGATTTCCGCGAGAGTGGAGATTTGCGGAATCTGAAATGAGTTGATTGCCTTCCCCCCGTGGGGGAAGGTGCCCGAGGCCCCGACCGAGGGCGGATGAGGGGCGAGCCTGCCGCAGCAGCCCACGAATGACAGGCCGCGATCAGCTCTCCCCTCATCAGTCCGCTTCGCGGACAGCTTCTCCCCCGGGGGAGAAGCCTTTGACTGCTACTAACCGAAAGGACGTCCCCTATGCCTAAACAAATCCCCGTATATCTCTTCGTCGGCCAGCTGGAGAGCGGCAAGACGAAATTCATTCAGGAAACGATGGAGGACCCCAACTTCGACTCCGGCGACAAGACTCTGCTGCTGGTCTGCGAGGAGGGCGAGATCGAGTACGACCCGTCCAAGTTCGCCTTCGGCGGCGTGCACGTTGCCCAGATCGAGGATAAGAGCGAGCTGACCGCCGAGAACCTGACCGCGCTCGAAAAGAAGTCCGGCTGCGGCCGCGTCATCATCGAGTACAACGGTATGTGGCTCATTCAGGAGCTGTACGACGCCCTGCCCGACAACTGGCTCATCTACCAGAGCCTGGCCACCGCCGACGGTACGACCATCAAGACCTACGCGGGCGACAGCGCCATGCGCAGCCTGCTGCTGGACAAGCTGCGCGGCAGTGAGCTGCTGGTCGTCAACCGCGCCGAGGCTGTCAACGACGACGAGAGCCGCCAGCTCATCCACAAGCTGGTGCGCCAGGCCAGCCGCCGCTGCGACATCGCCTACGAGTTCAAGGACGGCAGCGTCGCCTATGACGACATCCCCGACCCGCTGCCCTTCGACGTGGACGCGCCGGTCATTGAGATCCCCGAGGAGTTCTTCGGTATATGGTACATGGACTGCATGGACGACCCGAAGAAATATGACGGCAAGACGGTCAAATATCTGGCTCAGGTCTGCCAGACCCCCCAGGCCGGCAAGGGCGCGTTTGTGCCCGGACGCTTTGCCATGACCTGCTGCGTGCAGGACATCCAGTTTGTGGGCATGCCCTGCAAGTACGACGATTACAAGTCGCTGGAGCAGCGCAGCTGGATCAACATTACGGCCAAGGTCAACGTCAAGTACCACCCCATCTACAAGGGCCAGACCCCCGATTCCACCGGCCCTGTCCTGACCGCCATCTCCGTCAAGCCGGGCGAAAAGCCCGCGCAGGACGTGGTGATGTTCAGCTGATAATGCAATAGAAAAGCACCTGCCTTCGATAAAAAGGCAGGTGCTTTTTGATTGACAGGCATTTTCCGAAACGTGCCGCGGAGCGGTCAAGACCGCTCCCTACGGGCTGACGTTCACGGGTGCTTTGTAGGGAGGGGTCTTGACCCCTCCGTCGGGTAGACAGGGCGCTGATGTGGCGTCTGCTAACGGAAAACCTCCGGGTCGGACATGCCCGGCCCCTACGGCGCAAAAATCAACCGCGCGTCCCCGCGATCTTGGAATCGGTGCTCCAACCCTGCAAATCGGTGGGCGTCAGGCTGCTCATCCAATTTTCGCGCTCGGTCTCCCACTGGTCCCAGGCGGCCTGGCTGCGGATGGCGGTGCCGCTCTCAAAGGCATCGTCCCACGGGTTGGCCGGGTCGGGGTCGGTGGGGTCCCAGCCGCGCTTCTCGGTGTCGGCGGGGTCGGTGTAGATCGTGCCGGGCTTTCCCATCGGGCCGGGGTCGTCGGCGTCGTTGTAAATGATGACCGGCGTGCCCAGCGGGCAGTTGTCGTAGATCCACTTCACGTCCACCACGGCCAGCCGGATGCAGCCCAGACTGGCGCGGGTGCCCAGCAGGTTGAACTCGTCGTACTCCACATCGTCCTTGTGCTGGCTGTAGTAGGGCACGCTGTGGAACAGGTAGCTGTCATAGATGCGGGTCGCGTACTGGCCGTAGCTCGGGCCCATCAGCAGCCGCCAGCTGTAGTCCACCGGGGTCGAAAAATACCCGGTGGGGGTGTCCATGCCGCCGCTGCACACCATTGCCATGAACGGCACAGCGTACTTTTTTGTGGCAGAATCCACGGCGTAGACCGTGACCACGCCGCCTGCGTTGTTGACCGCCAGCAGGTAGGGGCAGCCCTCCTTCGCGTCCAGCGTCAGGCCGTAGGCGGCAAACTGCGTTTTCAGCCCGGCCAGCGTCTTGGCGGCGTTATCGTCCCAGGTCGTCGGGTCCTTGATCTGCGGCGCGTCCTTGGTGGCGTTGCTCGTGGCCGTCGCCATCGCGGGGGCCACTGTCGGCTCGGGCGTCGGCGTGGGGCTTGCCTCCGGCGTGGCGGTGGGGGCCGCCGTGGACTGCGGCGTCGGGGCGGGCAGCACATCCTGTGGGGTGTTGGGCATCTGCACGCAGGCACACAGCAGCGCAGCTGTCAGCAGAAACGGAAAAATGCGGCGTAGAATCGACATAAAATCTCCTTAGTGTTTGGTGACGCCGTACTCCTCGGCCACGAATTTCTCCAGCGCGGCAAAGCTGCGGCGGACTTTTTCGGTCTCGATGCAGTACGCCATGCGGAAGTAGCCGGGGCAGCCGAAGCTGTCACCGGGGACCAGCGCCAGGTCATATTTCAGCGCCTTTTGGCAGAACGCCTTTGCGTCGTCCTCCAGCGCCTTCGGGAAGATGTAGAACGTGCCGTCCGGCTTGACGACGGTGAAGCCCAGCGCGATCAGCTCGTCGTAGATCAGGTTCATGTTCGTCTCGTAGACGGACAGGTCGCTGGTCACGTCAAGGCAGCGCTCGACGGCCATCTGGATGAGGGACGACGGGCAGTTGTGGCCGGTCCCGCGGGAGATTTGGCCGCACATCGGCACGATGTACGCGGCGTCCTCGCACCGCGGGTTGGCGGCCACATAGCCGATACGCTCGCCCGGCACGCTCAGACTCTTGGAGAAGGAGTAGCAGGTGAGCGTATCATCGTAGAATTTGGCGGGGTAGGGCGTGACCCTGCCGCCGAACGAAATCTCGCGGTACGGCTCGTCGGAAATCAGGAAGATGTGGTGGCCGTATTTGGCGCTTGTCGCGGTCAAAAAGTCGGCCAGCTGCTGCAGGGTCTCCTCGCTGTAGGCGGTGCCGCTGGGGTTGTTGGGGCTGTTGATGAGCACGGCGGCGGTGTTCTCGTCCACGAGCTGCGCGAACGCCTCAAAGTCGATCTGAAAGTCCGCGCACCGCGGCGGCGTCACGCGCAGGGTAAGCCCCGCGCCCTCGATGTACGGCTTGTACTCGGGGAAGAACGGCGCAAACGTTACGATGTTCTGCCCAGGCACGCCGACGCAGCGCACAGCATGGGCCAGCGCACCCGCCGCGCCCGTCGTCATAAAGATATGGTCGGCGGTGTAGTCCATGCCGAACCGGCGATTCAGGCTTTCGGCCACGGCCTTGCGGGCGGACGGCAGCGTCAGCGTCGGCGTATAGCCATGCAGCCTGACGGGGTCGGTGTGGGCCAGCAGGTCCGCGCAAGCCGCGGTGAACTGCGGCGGGCAGGGGACAGACGGATTGCCCAGCGAGTAATCGAACACGTTCTCATAGCCGATCTCCGCGCCGCGGGCGGTGCTCCATTCAGAGATCTGACGGATAACCGACTTGGAGCCCAGCATATCTTTATAGTGCTGTGCAATCATAATACCAGCTCCTTTTTGTGAAAAATGTTGTAATTTGACCCGTTCACAGCAGTCCGTAGGGGCCGGGCATGCCCGGCCCGCAGCCTTGCCATTGTATCCCTTTTAACGGTTTGCATCGTAGGGAGGGGTCTTGACCCCTCCGCGGGGCGTCGGGGACGCCGCCCCCTACAACGATCCGCAAGGCTTCTCCTTATCGCAAACGGGCACGGCGGCCTGTGGGCAGGCCGCCCTACGTATGGTCCGTAAACTTCTGCTACGCGGGCGTCGGGGCCGCCCCGGAACGGTCCGGTCAAATCCCGTCTCCGGGCAATCTCCCGGCATTCCAGGCGTTTCGGGCGCCCTGGTCACTCACGTCACCCCAAAACAACCTTCTCCAACCCCTGGGTATCCTCGGCCAAATATTCTGCCCCGGCTTCGGTCAGCTCCTCGCGGGTCCGGAACCCCCACAAGACCCCGCAGCAGGGCAGGCCCGCGTTGTGGGCGGTCTCCACGTCCACATTGCTGTCACCGACGTACAGCACACTGCCGTCGGCCTCGACGCCAAGGTGCGCCATCAGGGCGCGCGTCCCCTCGGGGGCGGGCTTCGTGGGTACATCGGGCAATGCGCCGCGGACGACCTCAAACAGGTCGGCGTCAAAGTACCGCGCAACCACGGCGCGGGCAAACTCGTCCGCCTTGTTGGAGAACACCGCCATCCGCACCCCGGCGGCCTTCAGCCGGGCCAGCAGCGCCGGCATACCGGGGTACGGCGCGGTCTTGTCGTGCATGTGCGCGCCGTAGACCTTATCAAACTCGGCCAGCGTCGCGGCCAGCTGCTCCGGGCTGCGGCAGCTTGCGGGGCTGAACCGCTCCACCAGCTTCGGGATGCCGTTGCCCACAAAATAGCGGTACTGCGCAGTTTCATACTGCGGCCAGCCGTGGGCGGCACAGACGCAGTTCGCGGAGTCGGCCAGGTCGTCAATCGTGTTCAGCAGGGTCCCATCCAAATCAAACAGTACGGTTTTATACATTTCTCAAAACCTCTTTGCACAAGAAATCACTCTTATTATAGTTGCATTTGACGAAAACAGCAAGCCGCCGCGCCCATTTACCGTAAAAAAGATGTAAATTCTCAAAAAGCTGTTCCCATTTGCACGATTTATGGTATTATATAAGGTAGCACGTAAGGAGGTTTCTCGAATGGATTTGTTTTTTGATTTGCTGCGTTCGGTCATCTACGGTGTGATCGAGGGCATTACCGAGTGGCTGCCCATCTCCAGCACCGGCCACATGATCCTGGCCGAGCAGGTACTTAAATTCAGCTTCAGCGCCGAATTTATGGAGATGTTCCGCGTCGTCATTCAGCTGGGCGCAATCCTGGCCGTTGTGGTCATGTATTTCAAAAAGCTGTGGCCCTTCTGCGTTGACAATGGCCGTGACTCCGGCCTGGCAAAGCACGTCCGCTGGCCGGTCATGCGGCTGTGGTTCAAGATCATCGTCGCCTGCCTGCCCGCCGCCGTGCTGGGCCTGGCGCTGGACGACTGGATCGACGCACATTTTTATAACAGCGTCGTCGTCGCGGTCATGCTGATCGTCTACGGCATCGCGTTCATCCTCATCGAGCGCCGCCCCCGTGTGCCCACCACCACCAAGCTGAGCCGCATCACCTACAGGCAGGCGCTTATCGTCGGTGCGTGGCAGGTGCTGGCGCTCATCCCCGGCACGTCCCGCAGCGGCTCCACCATCATCGGCGGCCTGCTCTGCGGCATGAGCCGCGCCTGCGCGTCCCAGTTCACCTTCTTCCTGGCCATCCCGGTCATGGCGGGCGCGTCGGGCCTCAAGCTCGTCAAGTTCCTGGCGGGCGGCGGCGTCTTTACGGTTGGCGAGATCGGCGCGCTGCTGGTCGGCTGCATTGTGGCGTTTGTCGTCTCCATTCTGGCCATCCGCTTCCTGATGGACTACGTCAAGAAGCACACCTTCACGGCCTTCGGCTGGTACCGCATCGCCCTGGGCATCGTCGTCCTGGGTGTCTGGGCCCTGCAGACATTCGTGCTGGCGTAACATTGTAAATAAAAAGCTGCTGCTCGTGGGAGAGCGGCAGCTTTTTTGTTTGGTGCGTGCAAAGCCTCCCTTGTCAAAGGGAGGTGCCGCCAAAGGCGGCGGAGGGATTCCGTCGGGCTTTACGGGGGCTGCTTGCCCGGGCAAGCGGGCAGAGCCCCTCCGGCCTGCTTCGCGGCCACCTCCCCACCGTGTGGGGAGGCTTGCTTCGGACGGCTTCGCCGTCCGCGAAAGGCTCCCCTTACAGGGGAGCTGGCCGAGCCCGCGAGGCCTGAGGGGCTTTTGTCGGGCCTTGCGTCAGCGCCCGTTACTCTCTTTTACGCTTGCTATACAGCACGGCAGCCGCACCGCCGGAAATTACCAGCAGTGCCCACAGCAGGGCGAGGTTGACGTCGTCGCCGGTGGCGGGAATCGCGCTGGCCGCCTGTACGGCGGGGGCAGCGGTTACGGCGGGTGCTGCTGTCGGGACCGTGGTGGGGGCTGCCGTTGCCGTCGGTGCAGCTGTCGGCGCTGCTGTGGCCTGCGGGGCCTCGGTGGGGGCCGGGGTCGGCGTGGGCTTCGTCTGCAAGGCGGCAAGTGCGTCCTCAATGGCCTTAGCCATGGCGTCCACGACGCTCTGCTCGTCGATCTTCTTGCCGCGGATGACCGCATTGACAGCGGTGTCCACCGCGGTCAGGTCAAGGTAATCGTCGCGGTTCAGCGCAGCGGCCTTGGCAAGGGCGGCGTCCACGGCGGTGTAGTCGGCGTCCTTCAAAACCAGCCCGTTCAGGGCGTTCTGGAGAGCCAGCGCCATGGCGTCCACGTCGCTCTGCCGGGCGATGCTGTAGCCGCGCACCACGGCGTTGACAGCGTCATCCACGGCGGTCAGGTCAACATAGTGGTCGCGCACCAGCGCATTGACCGCGTCCAGCGCGGCATCCACGGCGGTGTAGTCGGCGGGGATCGTGATGGTATCCCAGCTGAACGTGGCGTGGCTGCCGCCCTTGATCCAGGTCACGCCGGGGTGCGCGTTGGCGTTCAGCGCATCCACAAGGGCATCGGCGTTGAAGTCGCTGATGGGCTGGCCGCACTGCGTCTCGTCAAAATTGGGGTCTGCTCCGGCAGTGCCCGCGCTCCAGTCAACGACAAGGCGCACGACTGCGGCACAGGTGTTGCCGTCGGGCAGGCTGACCGGCCAGTAGCAGCTGCTGACGCTGCTGTCCACAATGGCCGCAACATAGGTGATGTTCTCCGGCTCTGCGCAGGTGAAATTGTTGGAGACAGCAAGGCAGTTGCGGATGGTAACGCCCGGCTGGCTGTAGAAATCAAAATTTGCACCCAGAATGCCGCCGACAGCGGAATCCACGTAGCCGCAGGAAACGGAGCCGTTGAACCAGCAGTCGGAGATCAGGGAATCGGCGGAGGAATTTTCCCACTGACCGACCAGACCGCCGACTGTGTCGCAATCCTCTGTGGAGGAGGTGCTGACGACGACAGCATCGGAGCCGCAGCCGATGATTTGGGAGTCCCATGTACACTGACCGACCAGACCGCCCAGCATTTTGTTGCCAGCGGCGCTCTCGACGCGGCCAGAGGTGTAACAGTTCAGAACGGTGGAGCCGTTGGCCCAGTCAGCCAGAATGCCCTCTACCAGATGGTCGTTGGCGGAGTAGATGTCAGCGTTCAGTATGTTCAGGTTTTGCACCAAAGCTCCGTCAGAAAGGATGCCGAACAAGCCCTGTCGGTCGGCGCTGGACTTGGAAGTAAGGTTTGTAATGTAATGATTTTGGCCGTTGAACGTACCACCGAAGAATAGGCTGTGATTGGAGCCGATACCGATGGAACGCCACTCATGCCCGGCAAGGTCGAGGTCAGCGTCCAGATAAATCGTCTTTCCGGCCATGGTATTGCCGCCATTGACGATTTCTGCCAGACCCGCCAGCTGTTCGGCGGTGGTGAGGTGAAATTCCGTGTCGGTGTCGTTGTACCAGCTTACATCGCTTGTGCCGTCCCACGATTTATAAGTGGGGGGGGTGACAGCGAAAGCCGAGAGTGGCAGCGCGGTGCAGCAGAGCACCAGCGCCAGCAGCATCGCGAGGAGCTTGCGGTGAGCTTTCATGGATTCGCGTCCTTTCTGTAGTAAAATACAATATATAGTTATTTTAATACACGGTAGGATAAAATGCAAGAAGCATAATGAAATTTGACTGACACAAAAACGGAACAGATGTGCAATCTGTTCCGTTGAAAACACTTTTGCGGTTGGCTTTTCGCTTCTTTGTTACCCTTTCGGGAACGTCACCCGTATGGTTGTCCCGGTGCCGACCTGGCTCTGCAGGTCAATTTTTGCGTCGTGCAGCAGGGCAATGTGCTTGACGATGGCAAGCCCTAAGCCCGTGCCGCCCGTGGCCTTGGAGCGGCTCTTGTCCACGCGGTAGAACCGCTCAAACACGCGGGTCTGGCTGTCCTGCGGGATGCCGATGCCGTTGTCCTCGACCTCAAAATACGGGCAGCCGTCGCCGCCTACACCGCAGCGCAGCTCCACATGGCCGCCCGGGCGGTTGTAGCGGATGGCATTGTCGCACAAATTCTGCGTCAATTCGCTCAATTGGTCGCGGCTGCCGCGCACGGTGGCGGGTCTGGCATCGTATTGCAGCGTCACGTAGGCCCGGCGGGCGTTGACCGTCATGTTCTGGGCCGTCTCCTTGACCAGCGCGGCCAGATCCACAGGGGCCATCTCGGTCACAGGCTCGCGGCTGTGGCTGGCCTGGGTGCTGTCCAGCTCACTCAATTGCAGAATGTCGCTGACCAGCGCGATCATCCGCTGTGCCTCCTTGTGGATGCGCGCGGCGAAGGTCGGCACGTCGGCGGGCTTTGCCATGCCGGTCTCGATCAGCTCGGCATAGCCGGAAATGCTCGTCAGCGGGGTTTTCAGCTCGTGGCTGACGTTGGCCGTGAACTCGCGGCGCATCGTCTCGTTGTCCTCGCGCAGCTTGCGGTCCGTCTGGATCGTCCGCGCCAGCGGAATCAATTCTTCATACGGCACATCGGCCTCAATCGTGTCCAGATGCTCGGCCAGATGGTTGATGGGCTGCACCATGCGGCGGGTCAGCCACCAGCTGAACAGCGTGGCAGCGAGCAAAATCAGCACGACTGCGCCGCACAGCAGCGGCAGGGTGTCGGTGCTCAGGCCCCAGATGTTTGCGACGTCCTCGCCCACGCGCAGCACCTGTGCGCCCTCCGGCAGGTCGATGCGCACGGCGTAGTAGTGCGTCTCCAGCTGCAGCGTCTCGCTCTCGCGGGTGATGCACGCGGAACCGTTCGCCATTGCCTGTTGAAATTCCGGGCGGTCGGCGTGATTGGGCAGGTCGGTCTGGGCCGCGTAGATGTCGCCGTTTACGTCCACGATGTAGGAGCCGAGCTTGGTGTCGTACAGCACCGTGCCGTCTGTGTCGATGAGGGTGATGCGCAGGGGGCAGTTCTCAGGCAGCAGGTTCAGCAGCGTGGTAGCGCTGTGGGTGTCCTGTGCCTCGTAGGCTGCGGCGTAGCCATGGCAGATCTGCATCAGGTAATTGTCAATGCGTTCTGCGTAGCTGCGCTGAAAAAGCACCGTCGCCGCCGTCAGCACGGCCAGCGCGCAGAGCAGCCCGGTCAGGATCAGGCCGTGCCGGTAGCGGCGGGTCATGCTGAGGGGCTGGCGCGTGCGGCGTTCGTCGTCAGTCATCGCTGCCCTCCGTGCTCAGCTTGTAGCCCACCTTGCGCACGGTGCGGATGGCCTCGCCCGCCGCGCCGAGCTTCTGGCGCAGTGTGCGGACGTGCATGTCGATGGTGCGGGATTCCAGTAAATCGTCTGTGTCCCAGACGTCCTTCATGATGCGCTCGCGGGCCAGGACCTCCTCCGGGTGCTCCAAAAACAGATGCAGCAGCGCGTATTCCTTGAAGGTCAGCTCCACGGGCACGCCGCCCACCCGGACGGTGCGGGACACGTCGTCCAGCACGATGTCCCCGAAGCGCAGCGTGGACGCGGCGGGCGCGGGGGCGGCAGCGGCGGCGCGGCGCAGCACGGCCCGCACGCGGGAGATGAACTCCATGATGCCGAACGGCTTGCACAGGTAGTCGTCCGCACCGTGGTCCAGCCCCTTGACGACGTCGATCTCGCTGGTTTTGGCCGTGACCATGATGACCGGCGTTGCGGCGCAGGCCGGGTCGGCGCGCAGCTTGGCCAGAATCTGGTAGCCGTCCTCGTCGGGCAGCATGACGTCCAGAATGACGAGGTCGGGCCGCCCGCTGCGCAGCGCCGCCCAGAAGCTGGCCGCGTCCTCGCAGCCCGTGGTCTCGTACCCGTTGGATTGCAAAGCGTATTGCTCCAGCTCACGGATGCTGGAGTCGTCCTCGACGATGTAAATCATAGTAAATACCCCTTACTATAAACGTAGGGGCCGGGCATGCCCGGCCCGCGGCTTTGCGTGGCCGTCCGA
>ERZ836939.1687-NODE-1687-length-24391-cov-5.086251_pt1 | contig 24391 bp, 17 predicted proteins | sample MGYA00519912_ERZ836939 | MGnify/ENA primary metagenome ERZ836939 (study PRJEB31850, sample SAMEA3708810) | human gut metagenome | biome: human gut; feature: human-associated habitat; material: faeces | place: China | collected 2014 ...
GCGAAAGGAAACCCTGAGGGTTTCCTTTCACACTTTTCTTCCCTCCGGAACCTTTGGCTGGGCAGTTTTTTCAACAGTCCGCAGCTCACGCCGTGATCCGGCGTGGGCTTTTCTTTTCGCACGGCGTGTGTTACAATAGGTAACAAGAGGTGAGGAACATGCTGGAGCTTTGGCTTTGTCCGAGCAGAAAACAGAACACGGCCCGCGTGATGCAGGCGCTCTGCGAAAAAACGGCGCAGCGCATCCTGGTCGTGCCGGAGCAGTTCTCCCACGAGGCCGAACGCATGCTCTGCCGCGCGGGCGGCGACACGATCAGCCGCTTTGCCGAGGTCCTGAGCTTTTCCCGGCTGGCCTCGCGCGTGTTTTCCATCGAGGGCGGCTCCGCCTGCGAGGAGACGGACGCGGGCGGACGGCTGCTGCTGATGGCGCTGGCTGTGGAGCAGGTGCGCCCGCGGCTGAAGCTGTTCGGTGCCAGCACGTCCCGGCCGGAATTTTTGCTGCAGCTGCTCGACACGCTGGAGGAATTCCGTGCCTACTGCCTGCGGCCGGAGCTGCTGCGCGCGGCATCGGAGAAGCTCAGCGGCGCGCTGGCCGTGAAGACCGAGGAATTTGCCCTCCTGATGGAGAGCTATGACGCCGCCTGCGCCAATGCGGGGCAGGACCCGTCCAGCCGCCTGACGCGGCTTGCCGCCGCGCTGGAGACGGGGACGTTTGCCGCGGGACGGCAGCTGTATCTTGACGGCTTTACCGACCTGAACGGCGTGGAGCTGGAGATCCTGACGCAGCTCCTTGCAGGCGGGGCGGAGGTGACCGTTGCGCTGAGCTGCGACAGCCCGGCGGGCGGTGCGCAAATTTTCGATGCTGCGCGGGATACGATCCGCAGCCTGCAGAGAGCGGCCCGGCAGGCGGGCGCGGCGGTACAGCTCCGGGAATTCCCGGCAGAGGATGAGGCTTTTTCGCCTCTGCTGCGCGCGCTGTTCGGCAGGGGAGCGGCCTGCCCAGCGCTTCCGGGCGTCTGCCTTCCGTGCGCGCCGGATATCGAGACGGAGTGCCGCGCTGCGGCGGGTGAAATTCTGCAAAGGATGGAGGGCGGCGCGCGCTGGCGCGATATTGCCGTGGCCTGCGCCGACCCGGAGACCTATCGTCCGGTGCTCGAGACCGTCCTGCGCCGTGCGGGCATCCCGGCCTATTTTGCCGGAACGCGTGATCTGCTCCGTGAGCCGGTCGTGCGCATGCTGCTTGCCGCGCTGGAGGCGGCCTCGGGCGGCATGGAGCAGGAGGCCGTTCTGGCGTACTTAAAATCCGGCCTTTCTCCGCTGGACGCCGCCGCGTGCGACGCACTGGAGAACTATGCCGTGATCTGGAACATTCAGGGTGCGCGCTGGGAGCGCGAATGGACGATGGACCCGGCCGGGCTGCACGGCCGCGCTGCGCCGCCGGAGCGATTGGCCGAGCTGAACGCATGGCGCGCAGAGGCGATCGCCCCCCTGTCCGCCCTGCGGCGCGGTTTGCGCGCCGCGCAGAATACGGGCGAGATGGTGCTGGCGCTCTATCATTTTCTGGAGCAGACCGGTCTGCGCGAGCGGCTGAACGAGCGTGCGCAGGAGGCCTATCGGAGCGGCAGTCTGCAGAAGGCGCAGGAGCTGACGCAGGTCTACGGCATTGTCTGCACGGTGCTGGAGCAGCTGTACGGCGTGCTTGGCCGTACCGTCCGCACGGCAGATGCATTTTTCCATATTTTCCGTGTTGTGCTGAGTCAATATGACATTGGCACGATCCCGGCTCAGCTCGACAGCGTTACGGTCGGCAGCGTCATGTCGCTCCGCCGTGCGGATGTGCCGCATCTGCTGCTGCTCGGCGCGAACGAGGGTGCGTTCCCGGCTGCTGCCGCGCCGCGCAGCCTCTTGACGGATGCCGAGCGCGCCAGCCTGCAGCGCATGGGGCTGGAGGTCGGCCCTGCTGCTTCGGCCCGGCTCGACCGCGAGCTTGCCGCCATGGCGAGCGTGCTGGAAGCGCCGCGGCGCTCACTGTGGGTCAGCGCCGTGCAGGAGCGGGAATCCTACTTTTTCCACCGGCTGACGGAGCTGCAGCCGCAGGCGGTGCGCGGGGCGACGGACGAGGCGCTGGTGCTGCGCGCGCCGCAGGCCTATCTGGAGCGCTGGCTGCCCGCCGCGGGCGGCCTGCTGCAGGAGCCGATGTTTGCCGGGGCTGCCGCGCGTGCGGAGCAGGCCCGGACCTATTCGCCCGGCTCGCTCCGGCCGGAGACGGCGCGGGCGCTCTATGGCGCGGAGCTGCACTTCTCCTCCTCGCGCATCGATGTGCTGGCCGGGTGCCGCTTTGCGCATTTTCTGCAGTACGGCCTGCGGGCGCAGGAACGCGAACCGGCGGAATTCGACAGCCGGTTCTACGGCACGTTCGTGCACGACGTGCTGGAGCATGTCGTGCAGCAGACGGAGCGCGAGGGCGGGTTTGCCGCCGTGCCGCGCAGCCGGGTGCAGGAACTGGCGCAGGAGCGTATGGAGCAGAACGCACAGACCCTGCTCGAGACCTTCCCGGACTCGGGCCGGACGGGCTATCTGCTCCGGCGGACGTTTGACGAGGTGACGCAGGTCGTCGACGAGCTGTATGACGAGCTGTCCGTCTCCGTCTTCCGCCCGAAATTCTGTGAGCTGGAATTCTCGGCGCGCGGCGCACTGCCGGGCGTGGCCTTTGCCGGGGAACGCTGCCGCGGCGTTGTGGAGGGCTTTGTTGACCGTGTAGACGTCTGGCAGAGCGGCGGACGGCCCTATGTCCGCGTTGTGGACTACAAGACCGGCAAAAAGAGCTTCGATTATACGAACGTGCTGCACGGGCGCGGGCTGCAGATGCTGCTGTATCTCTTTGCCCTCGTCCGGCAGGGCGGACATCTGCTCCATGGCGAGCCGCTGCCTGCGGGCGTGCTGTATTTCCCGGCGCGCATCGAGCGCGTCTCCGTGCGCGACCGTCTTGCGCAGGCCGAGATCGAAAAGGAGCGCCGCAAGCAGCTGCGCCGCTCCGGCGTGCTGCTGAACAGCGATCCGGTGCTCGAGGCTATGGAACCGTGCGGCGGGAGCCCGCGTTTTCTGCCGTATGCGCTGGACAAGGAGGGGCGGAAAACGGGCGACCTTGCCTCGTTTGCCCAGCTTGCCCAGCTGGAGCGTTTTGTGTTCCGGACGGTGGCCGCGCTCGGAGACGAGCTGGCGGACGGCCGCATCGACCCAGATCCCTGCATCCGCGATGCAAAGGACAGCGCCTGTGCGTTCTGCCCCTATTCGGAGATCTGCGCCGGGCATGAGCAGCCGCGCTGGCTGAAGAAGATCACGGCAGAGGAATTCTGGCAGACGCTGGAAAGGAGAGAGCATGGCTGAGATCGTATTGACGCCCGGACAGCGGGCGGCGGTGGAGAGCCGCGGCTGCGCCCTGCTGGTCGCGGCGGCTGCGGGCTCCGGCAAGACCCGCGTTCTGATCGACCGCGTGCTCGATCAGGTCATCCGCGAGGGCAGGCGCGTCGATGAATTCCTGCTCATTACCTTCACGCAGGCTGCCGCAGCGGAGCTGCGCGGCAAGCTGCTGGCGGAGCTGAACCGCCGCCTTGCCGCCGACCCGGAGAACCGCCACCTGCAGCGGCAGCTCAGCCGCGTCTATCTGGCGCAGATTTCCACGGTCCACAGCTTCTGCGCGGCGCTCCTGCGGGACTATGCCCATGTTCTGGAGCTGCCCGCCGATTTCCGCCTGGCGGACGAGCAGGAGGCGGCCGCCCTGCGCGAACGCGCCGTGCGCGCCGTTCTCGAGGAGGCCTATGCAGATCCGTCGCCCGCCGTGCGCGCTGCGCTGGATCTGCCCGGCGCAGGACGGGACGACCGCGCACTGCAGGACTTGATCGTGCGCGTCTACACGAACCTGCAGTGCTATCCCGATCCGGCTGCGACGGCGGAGCGCTGGGAGGTCATGCTGGATGTGACGGACTGCACGGACCCCGGCCAGACGATCTGGGGCGAGTGGCTGCTGCGGGAGCTGCAGCGCGGCCTGCAGAGCGATGCGGCCATGCTGCGCCGCGCGCTGGCGCTTGCTGAGGAGAACGAGGCCGTTTCCGCCTATGCGCCCGTGCTGCAGGCCAATCTCCTGCTGCTCGAGGCGCTGGCCTCTGCCGGATCGTGGGAGGCGCTTGCGCGCATCCCGCCGGATTTCGGCCGTTTCCCGGCGATCCGAAAATGCGCCGACCTGGAGACGCAGGAGCGCATCAAGCGCCTGCGCACGGACACCGTCGCGCGCGTGCGGCGCAGGCTCGAGCCGTTCTCTTTGCAGCCGGACGAGACGCTGCGGGAGCTCAGCGGAAGCGCGGAGGCGCTGCGCGGACTGCTGGCCCTGACGCGGGCATTTTCCGCGCGCTTTGCGGCGGAAAAGAGCAGAAGGCACCTGCTCGACTACAACGATCTGGAGCATTTTGCCCTTCGCCTGCTGACGGCCCGCTCCGGTGCGCCGACGGCGGCCGCCCGCGAGGTGGCCGGGCGCTACGCCGAAATTCTCGTGGACGAATATCAGGATACGAACCGCGTGCAGGAGGCAATTTATTCCGCGATCTCGCGGGAGGGGCGCAATGTGTTCCTTGTCGGCGACGTGAAGCAGTCAATCTACCGCTTCCGGCTGGCCGATCCGACCATTTTTCTGGGAAAATACCGCACGTTTGCGGAGGAACCTGCAGAAGGAGAGCCGCGCCGCATCCTGCTTTCGGATAATTTCCGTTCCCATGCGGAGATCCTGTCCGCGGCGAACGACGTTTTCCGCCTGACGATGACGGAGCGGACCGGCGGCCTTGTCTACGGCGACGCCGAGGCGCTGCGCGCCAACCGGACATTCCCGGACATGGGGCAGCCTGCCGTAGAACTGCACGCCATCGACTACAGCCCGGCCGGGGACGGCGCGCCGCCGGACCGCGCGGCGGCCGAGGCGGAGTTTGTTGCTGCGCGCATCGCGGAGATGCTGCGGCAGGAGGAGAAGATTCCGGACGGCGACGGACTGCGGCCCGTCCGGCCCGGTGATATCGTCATCCTGATGCGCTCGCTCTCCGGCCGGACGCAGACCTATCTCGACGCCCTGCGGCGGCACGGCATTCCGGCCTCCTGCGGCAGCGACGACCTGTTTGCCGCAGAGGAGATCCGCTTTCTCTTTGCGCTGCTGCGGATCATCGACAATCCTCATCAGGATATCCCGCTGCTGACGGTGCTGCTCTCGCCGTTTGGCGGCTATCCTGCCGACGCGTTGGCCCGGCTGCGCGCCGGGGACCGGGACGCTGACCTTTACACGCTGCTTTGCGAAAGCAAAGCGCCCATCTGCGCCGTGCTGGAGGACCTGCGGCGCACGGCGCAGGAAGCGCCGCTTCGCACCCTGCTCGAGGAGGCGGAGGAGCGGCTCCTGCTGCCCGCGCTCTGCGCCGCTCTGCCGAACGGCCCGCAGCGTCAGCGGAATCTGGCGGCGTTCCGCTCGATCGCGGATTCCTATGAGCGCGCAGGCGGCTGCGGCCTGCCCGGCTTCCTGCGCCATCTGGAGGGCCTGCGGGAGCGTGGTGTGCCGTCAAGCGGCGGCGCGGCGGCCGGGGCCGTTCGGCTGATGACCATCCACAGCTCCAAGGGGCTGGAATTCCCGGTCGTATTTCTGGCGGACCTTTGCAAGAGCTTCAACCGCACGGACTCCCGCGCCAATGTGCTCACCGACCCTGTGCTGGGGCTTGGCTCAAACTGCTATGACCCCGCAGCGCGTATCCTTTGCCCGACCATTGCGCGGCAGGCCATTGCGCGCAGATTGGATCAGGAGGCCGTTTCGGAGGAGATGCGCGTGCTCTATGTCGCCATGACGCGGCCGCAGTACCGCCTGATCATGACCTGCTGCGCCGCCCGCCTGACGCGCAGGCTCGAGAGCTATGCGCAGGGACTGAGCCTGCCGCCGGATGCCGCCCTGCTGGAGGGCGCGGATTCCTTGGGCGACTGGATCCTGCTTGCTGCGATGACCCGGCCGGAGGCGGGCGAGCTGTTCGCTGCGGCCGGGCAGCCGGACTGTGCACTGCAGGGCGGCCACCCGTGGCGCATTCAACTCCATACTGCTGTGCAGGCCGCCCCGGAGGCGGGGACTGCCGCATCGGCCGAACCGGCGTGTGAGCAGCCGCCGGAGCCGCGCTTCCTTCCACCCTATGGCCACGCAGCGGCGGTGACGATGCCGACAAAGCTGACAGCGACGCAGCTTAAGGGCCGCGAACTGGATAACGAGGCGGCCGAGCAGACCGCACAGGCGCCGAAGCTTCATTTCCCGGTCCCGCGCTTCGAAGAGGGGAGAAGGGCATTGACAGCGGCGGAGCGCGGCACGGCGCTGCACCTTGCCATGCAGCACCTGAACTATGCCGCCTGCGCAGACGAGTCAGGGCTTCGTTCGGAACTGGAGCGGCTCGGACGGCAAAAATTCCTGACGCCGCAGCAGCTTGAGGCTGTCGACCCGGAACGGCTGCGCCGCTTCTTTGCCTCTCCGCTGGGGCAGCGTGTGCTGCAGGCCCCACAGGTTGTGCGGGAGTTCAAATTCTCCGTGCTGGACGACGGCGCGAATTATGATCCGGCGCTGGAGGGGGAGGAGATTTTGCTGCAGGGCGTTACGGACTGCTGCCTCATCGAGCTGGACGGCCTGGTCATTCTTGATTTCAAGAGTGACCGCCTGCGCCCCGGTGCAGAGCACGAGCGCGCGGAGTACTACCGCGGTCAGCTCGATGCCTACAGCCGTGCGCTGTCACGTATTTTTGAGCTGCCGGTGTCGGAGCGCATTGTGTATTTCTTTGCAACGGACACCGCCGTCAGCCTATGAAGGCAACACCGCACAATTGCAGTTTCGGCCTTTGCCGGTTTTTTGCTGAATGCTTTCACTGAATTATGCGGTGCTGCCTAAAAAAGCCCCGGCCCTGCATGGCGTTCGATCCATGCAGGGCCGGGGAATTATTCTGATATTACGCCTTTACCGCGCGGACAAAGGCTGCGGGGTCGGCGGCCTTGAAATAGGCGCTGCCCGCGACGAGGACGTTCGCGCCGTTATCGCGGCAGATCTTTGCCGTCTCCACATTGACGCCGCCGTCAACCTCCAGCTCGCAGGCTGGGTTCTGCTCGTCGATCCACTGGCGGAGCTGATGCAGCTTCGGCATGGTACTGTGCAGGAACGACTGTCCGCCAAAGCCCGGCTCGACTGTCATCACAAGGATGAGATCGCACAGCGGCAGGAACGGCAGCACGGCCTCTGCAGGGGTGTTCGGCTTGACGGAAATGGCAGCGCGCACACCGTTTTCCCGGATGCGGCGCAGGGCCTCGAGCGTGTTTTCCTGCGTGTCGGCCTCAACATGGAGCGTGAGAATGCTGCTTCCGGCCTTGCAGAACGCATCAACATAGCGGATGGGCCGCTCGATCATCAGATGGACATCCAGCGGCAGGGGGGCGATGCGCGAAATGGCAGCGACGACCGGGATGCCGATGGTGATATTCGGAACAAACATGCCGTCCATGACGTCGACGTGGACATAATCGGCTCCTGCGGCGGGCAGAGAGCGGATATCTCGCTCCAGATTGACAAAATCCGCGGACAAAATGGACGGTGCGACCTTGATCATAGTGTAAATAACCTCCTTGCAGTTCTTCCTGAACCTCTGCTCTTCATTATAGCGAATTTTCCGGGGCTGTCAATTTGAAAATGGATGGAATTTCCATGATTTTTCCCGGCGGAGCGGCGCAAACTAGGCTCGAAATCAAGCAAAGGAGGAACCGTTCATGAACTGTGATTGCCATGCCAACCATTGCATCCAGTGCTCCGTTACCCAGTGCCGGAACCACTGCAGCGACGAAAACTACTGCTCGCTCGAGCGCATCCAGGTCGGCACCCACGAGTCCGATCCCACGATGAAGCAGTGCACGGACTGCATGTCCTTCGTTCGCAAGTGATCCTTCTGCAAGCCCGCTGCCCGGCAAACCGGACGGCGGGTCTTTTTTTCTGCGTGGCGGCATAGGCTGGAACAGAACAATGGGAGAGGGGATCGCCATGGGTGGAAAACAGGGAAGGAAAAAACGGAATTGGCTGCCGCTGCAGCTGGCGGCGGCCATGCCGCTGGCAACGCTGGCGCTGGCCGCATTGGCTGCGCGCCTGATCCTGGGCGGGAAGCTGCCGGAAAGCGGTCTGCCGGTCGCCGCGGGCGTGATCGCGGGGCTGGTCGCCTTTCTCGGTGCGCTGATCGCAGCCCTGCACAGCGGACGGCGGAAGCTGCTTTGCGGGCTTGGGGCGGCAGGCGGCTATGCGCTGTTTTTGCTGCTGGGGAACCTGCTGTTCTTCGGCGTACGTTACGGGGAAGCACTGCCGGTCCTGCTGCCGCTGGCCGGTGCGGGGCTGCTCGGCGCTCTGCTCGGGGCCGGGCGCCGGAAAAAGCGCCGCTATGCATAAATCGAAAACGGGTAAATGCAGGAGAACTTGCAAATATGCAAAACACAGCATGTGGTGAATATGCAGATAATGAATACAACATCTGGTGGAATATGCAGATGAGCCGCTGAATTACAATGTCTCCGTTGCATTGGTTAACATAATATTGTTAACATAATTCTTGAGCATAATATACAAAGTTTTCCTCTCCGGGCCGGAAAGGATTGAAATCCGGGAAAATATGCGTTATTATATTCTACACTGCCAGAAATGTTTGCAGAACGCTCCGGTTGCCTCCTGTATGCGCCGGGCCGCTGCGGCATAGTTTTTTGCTGGCGAGAGGGAACGCAAGATGGGGAAGCTCGTGGCTGCATATGAATCCTACCTTATGAATATCAGGCACGCATCGGACAATACGGTCGCTTCCTATCTGCGCGATGTGCGGCAATTCACCACCTATCTGGAGCAGACGGATGGCCCTGCGCTGGAGGCGTGCACGCAGGAGACGGTCTGTGCCTATGTGCGCCATTTGACGAGTATCGGCAAGTCGCCCGCAACGGTCTCCCGGTGTGTGGCGTCGCTCAAGAGCTTCTATGGCTACTGCGTCTCCACCGGCGCGGTCGCGCAGTCTCCTGTGCACGATATCCCGCAGCAGAAGGCGGAAAAGCGCCTTCCTCAGATTTTGACCGGCCGCGAGGTCGAGCTGCTGCTCGAGCAGCCGAAGTGCACGGATATGAAGGGCTACCGCGACAAGGCCATGCTTGAGACGCTCTATGCCACCGGCATGCGCGTCAGCGAGATGATCGCCTTGAACGTTTCGGACGTCAGTCTGGCAGGCGGCTTTGTCCGCTGCATCGGGAACGGGAAGTCCCGCATCATCCCGATCTACCCGGCGGCCATCCGTGCCCTGACGGCCTATGTGACGGACATCCGACCGAATATGATCGCCGAGCCGGACGAGCAGGCCCTGTTCGTCAACCTGAACGGCGGCCGCATTTCCAGACAGGGCTTTTGGAAGATCATCAAGCACTATCAGCAGACCGCGCAGATCGACAAGGAGATCACGCCGCATACGCTGCGCCACAGCTTTGCGGCCCATCTGCTCGAAAACGGCGCGGACCTGCATTCCCTGCAGGAGATGCTCGGCCACAGCGATATCTCCTCCACGCAGGTTTATGCGCAGGTCGTGAAAAAGACGCTCAAGAGCGTCTATGAAAAATACCACCCGCGCGCTTAAAGAAAAAGCTTCGGAGCTGGTGAAGTGATATGCTCCCTCTATGAGACGATGAAAGACACCGTCACATAGGGGGAGCATTTTCATGCCGCGCAGGAAGCAGTCCCGGTGCTGCGCGGGGATACTCTTATGAGAGGAGCCCATACCCCCGCAGCACTGCCCGCAGGCGGCTGCGGTGCGGCTCCTCCAGCGGTGACAGCGGCAGGCGGAGCGTCCCGCTGCACAGGCCAAGCTCCTCCATGGCGGCCTTGACCGGGATGGGGTTCACGACGCAGAACAGCGCCTCACACAGCGGCAGCAGCTCCAGCTGGCGGCGCGCGCCTTCGCGGAAATCTCCGGCAAGGCAGGCATCCGTCATGGCAACGACGGCCTCCGGCGCGACGTTCGACACCACGGAGATCACGCCGCTGCCGCCGAGCGCCATGATCGCGGCCGTCTGGTCGTCGTTGCCGCTCCAAACCGGTAGACCGCACCGGCCCAGCAGCTGTGCGGCTCGGCTGATGCTGCCGCAGGCTTCCTTGATGCCTGCAATATGCGGATGGCGGGCGAGCGCCCGCACCGTCTCCGGCAGGAGGTCGACGCCGGTGCGCGACGGAACATTATAGAGCACGAGCGGCAGGGGAGACGCGTCCGCGATCGCGGTATAGTGCGCAAGCAGGCCTGCCTGTGTCCCTTTATTATAGTAGGGCGTGACGGCCAGCAGCGCATCCGCGCCGTTCTGTGCCGCAAGCTCTGCATTTTCTACGGAGCCTGCCGTGCAGTTCGTCCCGACGCCCATGATAACGGGGCAATGGCCGCAGGCAGCCTGCTTTGCGCGGCGCAGGAGTGTCAGCCTCTCGTCCTGCGTCAGGGCCGCAGCCTCGCCGGTCGTGCCGCAGACAACGAGCGCCGCGATCCCGGCATCCAGCTGCCGCTCAAGCAGGCGGTCCCATGCCGGAAGATCGATGCTCCCGTCCGGCCGGAACGGGGTGAGGAGCGCCGTGGCGGCGCCCCGAAAGATCGGCAGCATTCCGATCACCTCCGCGTCATCCTATGCCGCACCGCCTGCAGGGGTGAAATCCCGGTCTTGCAATTTTCGGGGCGCAATGGTATAATCAGACATTGAAATACAATAGGAGCAATCTGTCCATATGTATCTGAAACAGCTAGTCATTCAGGGCTTCAAATCCTTCCCGGACAAGACGGTCGTGGGATTTGGCCATGATATCACCGCCATCGTCGGGCCGAACGGCAGCGGAAAATCCAATATCTCAGATGCCATCCGCTGGGTCATGGGCGAGCAGAATTCCCGCTCGCTGCGCGGCCAGAAGATGGAGGATGTCATTTTCGGCGGCACGGAGAAGCGCGCCCCCGTCGGCTTTGCCGAGGCGACGCTCGTGCTGGACAACAGCGACCGCGCCCTGCATTATGACGCCGACGAGCTGATGGTCACGCGCCGGTATTACCGCTCCGGCGAGAGCGAATACTACATTAACAAGCAGAGCGTGCGTCTGCGCGACGTCAACGAGCTGTTCATGGATACCGGTCTCGGCCGCGACGGCTATTCCAACATCAGCCAGGGACGCATCGACGAAATTCTGTCCCTCAAGAGCACGGACCGCCGCGAAATTTTCGAGGAGGCCGCCGGTATCTCGAAATACCGCCACCGCAAGGAGGAAACGGAGCGCCGCCTCGCCACGACGCAGGACAATCTGACCCGCATCGGCGACAAAATCTCGGAGCTGGAGCTGCAGGTCGGTCCGCTGCGCGATCAGGCGGAAAAGGCAAAGCGCTACCTGACCTACCGTGAGGAGCTCAAGGGCCTTGAGGTCGCGCTGTGGCTGCAGTCGCTCGAGCGCCTGAGCGCCACGGCGCGCAAGGCCGAGGAGGACTATCATTCCGCCGCCTTCATCCTGCAGCAGGAGCACGACGCGCTGGACAAGCTGTATGTCACATCGGAATCCCTGACGTTCGACCTCCACAACCGCGACCTGCAGACGGATCAGATCCGTGATGCGATCCGGCAGGCGGAGGCCGCCTCGCAGGAGCAGCGCAGCCGGATCGCCGTGCTGGAGACGAATCGCGGCAACGCGCAGAGCAACCTGAAGCGCGTGCGGCACGAGCTGGAGGATCAGGACAGCCGCAGCGGCAGCATCTCCGCGCAGATCGAAGCACTGGAGCAGCGCATGGGCGAGATCGACACGCAGACCGCCGCGCTGGCCGAAAAGCAGAAGCAGGCCGAGGAGGAGGGCCACAGACTGGCGGACTCCGCCGACGGCATGACAAAGCGCTATCTCACCCTGCGCGATCTGCAGGGCCGGAAGCGTGAGGAGCTCTCCGCCCGCGGCGCGGACCTGACCGCCGTGGAAGAAAGCCTTGCCCAGAGCAGGGAGCGGCAGACCCAGCTGACGCAGGATCTGCAGGCGGCGCAGAGCCGCTGTGCAGAGGCACAGCGCGCGCTCGAGACCGCACAGAAGCAGCTCTCCAAAGCGCAGGCCGATATCACGGCCGCGCAGAACCGCATCAACGGCTACCGTTTGCGCAGCCGCACCCGAGCGGAGCGGAGCGAGGCCCTGCAGAAGCAGGCCACGGACGCCGGTGTCCGGCTCGACACGGTCAGCTCCCGCCTGAAGCTCTTTCAGGAGATGGAGCGTGAGCTGGAGGGCTATTCCCGCGCTGTCCGCACCGTCATGCAGGAGAGCCGACGCGGCAAGCTCCGCGGCATCCATGGCGCGGTGTCCATGCTGCTGCGCACACAGGACAGCTACACCGTTGCCATCGAGGTCGCGCTCGGCAGTGCCATGCAGAATATCGTCGTGGAGGACGAGGGCTGCGCCAAGGCTGCCATCCAATATCTGAAACGCTCGGACAACGGCCGCGCCACGTTCCTGCCGCTGTCTGTCATCCACGGCCGGCCGCTGAACGAGAGCGGCATCGAGCGCTGTGCCGGCTTCTGCGGCGTAGCCTCCGACCTTGTCTCGTGTGAGCCGCGCTATCGCGAGATCATCCTGAATCTGCTCGGCCGCACGGTCGTGGCGCAGGACCTTGACGCGGCCATTTCCATTGCCAACCAATTCGGCCACCGCTTCCGCATCGTCACACTGGACGGGCAGGTCCTGAATGCAGGCGGCTCCATGACGGGCGGCTCCGTCTCCCGCAGTGCGGGTATCCTGTCGCGCGCCAACGAGATCGAGCGTCTGCAGGCCCAGCAGAAGGAGGCCGCCGCCGCGCTGGACAAGCTCCGCGGAGAGCAGAAGGAGGCGCAGCGCCTGCTGGAGCAGGTAAATTATGACCTGACGAACGCGGAGACGGACCTCCGTACGGCCGAAGACGCCGCTCTGCGCCTGCAGGGAGAGGAAAAGCAGCACCACGTTCTTGTGCAGGCCCTGACGGACGCGATCACCGGCTCGCAGCGCGAGCAGGAGCTGCTCGAAAAGCGGATCGGCGCCGACAGCGGCCGCCGCGCGGCGCTGCAGAAGGCCGTTGCCGACCTGCAGAAGGCACTGGAGGAGGCTGAGCAGGAGCTTTCCGTCGTTTCGGACGGCCAGAGCGTTGCTTCGGAGCAGAGCAGCCGCCTTTCGGAGCGCCTGACGGCGCTGCGCATGGAGGCGGCCAGACTGGAGGCCGAGCGTGCCACGGCGAAGAGCTCCGCCGAGCAGCTGCGCGGGCTGGAGCATGCCATGCGCGGCGACCGCGAGCAGAAGCTGCAGCTCATCGACCGCTATACGCAGGAGGCCGCTGAGCTGGAAAAGACGCTGCAGGCCGAGCAGGACAAGCTGGCCGGGCAGGACGCCGCGGCGCAGGCCAGGCAGGAAGAGCTGCAGGCCGCGCTTGCCGAGCGTGCGAAGGTCGAAGCGCGCAAAACGGCAACGGAAAAGGAAGTACAGGAGAAAAACCGCGACATTCTGAATATGGAGCGTGAGAGCGCCCGTCTGGAGTCGCGCAAAAATGCTGCCGAGCTGGAGGAAAAGCAAATTCTCGACCGGCTGTGGGATACCTATGAGCTGACGCGCTCCAGCGCGCCCGCCGCTGCGGCGGAGCTGGAGAGCACGGCTGCCGGAACGAAGCGCGCCGCGGAGCTCCGCAAGAAGATCTCCGGCCTCGGCACGCCGAACCTCGGCGCCATCGACGAATTTGCCCGCGTGAACGAGCGGTATGAATACCTCTGCGGCCAGCGCGACGACGTGCTGACGTCCAAGCGCGACCTTGAGGGCATCATCGGCGATATCACCGGCCAGATGACCGATATTTTCGTCACGGAATTCGGCCGCATCAACACCTATTTCGGCCAGACATTCACGGAGATGTTCGGCGGCGGCAAGGCCTCGCTCGAGCTGGAGGACCGCTCGCAGCCGCTGACGTGCGGCATTGAAATTCGTGTGCAGCCGCCCGGCAAGCAGCTCAAGACCATCACGCTGCTGTCCGGCGGTGAGAAGGCCTTTGTCGCCATCGCGCTGTATTTTGCCATTCTGAAGGTGCGGCCGACGCCGTTCTGCATGCTCGACGAGATCGACGCCGCGCTGGACGACCGGAATGTCGAACGCTTCGCGGGCTACCTGCGTGGCTTCAGCGGGAAAACGCAGTTTATCGTCATCACGCACCGCCGCGGTACCATGGAGGCCGCCGACGTGCTCTATGGCGTGACCATGCAGGAGCAGGGCATTTCCCGTATCCTGCATCTGGACCTGAATCAAATGGAGCATCAGCTCGGAATTTCGGAGGAGATCAAGTAAATGGGATTTTTTGAAAAAATCAAAAACGGACTGAAAAAGACGCGCGCCGCCATGGCCAACACGCTCGGCGGTATCTTCGCCTCGTTCAGCGGCGCAAACGAAGAATTTTACGAGGAGCTTGAGGAGAGCATGATCCTCGCCGACATCGGCGTGGAAACGTCCTGCAAGGCCGTCGAGCAGCTCCGCACCGTCGTGAAGGAGCGCAAGCTCCGCACAGCGGAAGAAATTCACGATGCCCTGAAGGATATCCTTGTGGACATGCTGAACGTCGGCGACACGAGCCTGAAGCTCGGCACGCGCCCGTCCGTCGTGCTTGTCATCGGCGTCAACGGCGTCGGCAAGACGACGACCATCGGCAAGCTGGCTCACCGCCTCTCCGGTGAGGGCAAGCGTGTGCTGCTGTGCGCGGCCGATACGTTCCGCGCCGCGGCTGCCGATCAGCTCGAAATTTGGGCCGGACGCGCCAATGTAGACATCGTCCGCCAGCACGAGGGCGCAGACCCCGCCGCCGTGGTGTTCGACGCCATTTCCGCCGCCAAGGCGCGAGGCAGCGACGTCATCCTGTGCGACACGGCAGGACGCCTGCACAACAAGGCCAACCTGATGAACGAGCTCGGCAAAATTTCCCGCATCATTGACCGCGAGCTGCCGAATGCGGATAAAGAGGTCCTGCTCGTGCTCGACGGCACGACGGGCCAGAACGGCCTGCTGCAGGCCAAGCAGTTCAAGGAGATCGCCGGTGTTACGGCCATCGCCCTGACAAAGCTCGACGGCACGGCCAAGGGCGGCATCGTCATCGCCGTGGCGGACGCGCTGCAGATCCCTGTGAAGCTCATCGGTGTCGGCGAACAGATGGACGACCTGATGCCGTTTGAGCCGCGCGCGTTCGTCGACGCGCTGATCTGAGGAGGTGCCCGACATGAAGGTCGTTATGGCAAGCAACAACGCCCACAAGATCGCCGAGCTGCGCGCGATCCTGTCTGCCTACGGGCTGGACGTCGTCTCGCAGCGTGAGGCGGGTGTGCATGTCGAGCCGGAGGAGACCGGCACAACGTTTGAGGAGAATTCCCGCATCAAGGCTGTGGCTGTGATGCAGGCCTGCGGTCTGCCCGCCGTGGCGGACGACTCCGGCCTGATGGTCGACGCGCTGAACGGAGAGCCGGGCGTTTATTCCGCGCGCTACGGCGGACCGGACTGCATCAGCGATTCCGATCGCATCAACTATCTGCTGAAAAAGCTCGAAAACGTTCCGGAGGGGAAGCGGACGGCAAAATTCGTCAGCGTTATCACCCTCGTCACGCCGGACGGCAAGGAGATCGTCGCGCGCGGCGAGTGTCCGGGACACATCCTGTTCGAGCGCCACGGAAACGGCGGCTTCGGCTATGATCCGGTGTTCTTTGCGGAGAATGCCGGGTGCACGTTCGCAGAACTGGCCCCGGAGCAGAAAAATCAGGTATCCCACCGCGCCCGGGCGCTGCGCGCCTTTGTGGAGAAGGCGTTCGGTACGAAAAAGGAGAAGGAATTATGCTGACCAGCAAACAGCGCGCCGATCTGCGCGCACAGGCAAATGATCTGGACACCACCCTGATGGTGGGCAAGGGCGGCGTGACGGAGAATGTTCTGTCCGAGGCCGCCCGGCAGCTTGAGGCGCGTGAGCTTGTCAAGGGCCGCGTGCTCGAGGCGGCGCTCCTGTCCGCACGCGAGGTCTGCGATGCGCTGTGCGAAGCGCTCGGTGCAGACGGCGTGCAGTGCGTCGGCTCGAAATTCGTGATCTACCGCCGCTCGGAGAAGAAGGCACAGGAGGCCGCACGGCAGGCGCGCGAGCTGAAAAAGCGCAAGTCGAACCCCGTCCGGCGCGGGGCGCAGGAGCGCCGCCGGCAGGCACGCGAGGAGCGCGAGCGCCGCAATGAGTATTTCCGGCAGGCTGCCATTCAGGCCGCCATCGAGCGCCGGAAGAGCCGCGAGGAATAACATAAATCATCGGAAAGGGGAGCGCCGCACATGGCAAATATCGGTATATTCGGCGGGAGCTTCAACCCGCCGCATCGCGGCCATCTGCTGGCTGCAGCGGAGTTCCAGCGCAGACTTGGGCTGGACCGCGTCATTCTGATGCCGGCGGCGCTGCCGCCCCATAAGGCGCTGGCCGCCGGATCGCCGGACGCCCACACGCGTCTGGAGCTGACAAGGCTGGCTGCGCAGGACCTCCCGTTTGCGGAGGTCAGCGATCTGGAGCTGCACCGCAGCGGCGCAAGCTACACGGCCGATACACTCGAGGAGCTGCACCGGCAGTATCCCAACGACCACCTCTGGTTTCTGATGGGGACGGATATGCTGCTGACATTTGCGCAGTGGCATGCGCCGGAGCGCATTGCAAAGCTCGCTTCGCTGGCAGTCGCACATCGCGGAAAGGACGACGGCAGAACGCTTCGGGAAGCGGCGCAGCAGCTGCGCGACCGCTTCGGGGCGGACGTCGTGCTGGTGGAAAATGACTTTCTGCCCTATTCCTCCACCATCGCCCGCGCCATGCTGGCCTTCCGCTGCGGTGAGGACTATCTCGAGCCTGCGGTCTATGACGCCGTCTGCGCACAGGGGCTTTATCACACGCGCAGAGACCTGCGCGCTCTGCCGCTCGATGCACTGGCCCGCGTCGCCCTGCCGCTGCATGACCCGAAGCGCGTGCCGCATGTGCTCGGCTGCAGTCATACGGCGGCGGAGCTTGCCGCCCGCTTTGGTGAGGATCCCGGCCCAGCCCGCCGGGCAGGCCTGCTGCACGATGTCACAAAGGCGCTCCCCGGTCCGGAGCAGTTGAAATTATGCGATAAATATGGTATGATGTTGGATACATTCGAACGCAGTCACCCGAAGCTGCTGCACGCCAAAAGCGGCGCGGCGGTCGCGGGGGCCGTGTTCGGGGAATCTGCTGCGGTGCAGTCGGCTATCTGTTGGCACACGACCGGCAAGCCGGACATGACGCTGCTGCAGAAGATCCTGTATCTTGCCGATTACATGGAGCCGAACCGGGATTTCCCCGGCGTGGAACGGCTCCGCGCTCTGGCACAGCATGATCTGGATGAAGCGGTCCTTCTGGGCCTTGAGATGTCGCTCGATCTGCTGACGGAAACCGGTCAGCCCATTGACGTGAATTCCAGAGCGGCCAGAGATTTTTTGAAAAGCGAAAGGACGAAGTCGGAATGAGGAAACTATTCGGCAACAGCAGCCGCGGCGCTTCCGGCGGGCGCTATGTCGCCGGGAAGCAGGCCGAGCGCCGCAGTGCGCCGGTGCAGCCCGATGTGCAGCGCCCCGAGTCAGACGAGGACGAGATCCCGCTCCTGCGTGATTATGCCAACCGCGAGGCGGCGCAGCACGGTCCGGAGACGGAAAAGGATGATAACCCGCTTCTGCAGCAATATCTGAAGCGCCCGCCGCTGGCGCAGGCCATGCCGCAGGAGCGGCATCAAGCTCCGGCGCAGCCGCAGCAAAGACCTGCGCAGCAGGCACGCCCGGCGGAACAGCAGCCGCAGAGCCGGCCGGCCCCGCAGCCGGCGCAGAGCGTTCCCGTACCCCGTGCGCCGCGTGCCGAAGCGCCGCGGCCCCGCCGGGAGGAAGTCAGGGACGAGGACCTGACGCGTGATCTGCCTCGCACGGATGCCGAAGCGCCGCGCAGCGGCATGAACGGCAAAACGCGCGGCCTGATCCTGCTGCTGGCCTCCATCGCGCTGTTCCTCGGCTCTGTCGCCATGTGTCTGGCGCTGCTCGGCCGCACGACGGCCGTCGCTCCGTCCGGCGGCGATAAAAAGTCCGGCGGCGGCACGAGCGTCCGCGTTGAGACGGACGCACAGACTGGCCAGAGCATCGAGATGGACGTGCCGGACGCCTCCGGCCACGAGGGCATCTACAACATCCTGCTTGTCGGCACGGACGGCGACAGCACCCGCACGGATACGCTCCTGATCGCAAATCTCAACACAAAGGAGCACACCGTCAGCCTGATGAGCATCCCGCGCGACACTTATATCACCGGCAATTACGTCATTCCGAAGATCAATTCCGTCTACAGCGCGGCGGGTCAGGGCGACCGCGGTATCCGTGCGCTGACCGATAAGATCCGCGAGACGCTTGCCATTGCTGTCGACGGTTATGTGCTGGTTGATCTGCAGGGCTTTGAAAAGACGATCGACATGGTCGGCGGCGTGGAATTCGATATCCCGACCGACCTGCAGTATGACGATGATGACGAAAATATCCACGTCGACCTGAAGGCGGGCCGTCAGCTACTTGACGGCGCGCATGCGCTGCAGCTGTGCCGCTACCGCAGTGGCGCTGCCGATATGGACATTGAGCGTGCGGCTACGCAGCAGGAATTCCTGCGAGCGTTGGCACGGAAGCTGGCTTCGTCCGCGACGCTGGCAAAGGTGAAGGACTATGCCGAGCTATTTGCGACCTATGTCCGCACCGACCTGACGGTCGGCAACCTGATCTATCTCGGCTCCGAGCTGATGCAGTGCGATTTCAACGCTATGTACACCGTGACCCTGCCCGGCGAGGCCGTGGAGATCAAGGGCGGCGACTATTATCAGCTCGACCCGGACGGCGTGCTGAAGATCCTGAACGAGCACTTCAACCCCACGTCCGAGGAATACGGAAAATATGACATCAACATCCGCCAGAAGACGGATATTCAGCGCGGGGATGGAACCGTGACCCGTGATACCACGGCGACAACGCCGACAAAGAGCACGCAGCCGCGCCAGGAGCCGACAGAGCCCACGCAGGATACGGCGACGGAACCGACGGGAGATCCCACGGAGCCGACGGAGGGCCCAACCGACGAAACGCAGGACCCGACGGAGGGGCCGACCGAGGGCCCGACGGAAGCGCCGACGGAGGCTCCGACTGAGGCGCCCACGGAAGCGCCGACCGCCGCGCCGGAGACGGCAGAATAAGGAGGAACACCCCATGTATACACCCAAGGAGCTGGCGCTGCGCGCCGCAAAGGCACTCGACGACCGCAAGGGCCTGAAGATCCGCCTGCTGCAGGTTACGGACGTCACGTCCATTGCTGACTATTTTCTGATCTGTACCGGCACGTCCAACACGCATGTCAAGACGCTGTGCGACAGCGTGGAGGCGGCCGTTTCCGATGAGCTGGGCGAGCCGTTGCTGCACCGGGAGGGCCACCGCGGCGGAACGTGGGTCCTGCTGGACTTCGGCTGCCTCGTCGTGCATGTCTTCACAGAAGAGACGCGCGCCTTCTATGATCTCGAACGCCTGTGGAACGACGCAACGCCGGTTCCCATTGATTTTGCAGAATAAAGAGGGAGAAACATGAAGTACGATTTTACCGCCATCGAGGCCAAATGGCATAAGATCTGGGATGAAAAGCAGCTCTATGCCGCCAGGACCGGCAGCGACGCGAAGAAATTCTATGCGCTGGCCGAATTCCCGTACCCGTCCGGTGCCGGTCTGCACGTCGGCCATGCCCGCCCCTATACGGCCATGGACGTCATCGCGCGCAAGCACCGCATGCAAGGCGAGAACGTGCTGTTCCCCATGGGCTATGACGCCTTCGGCCTGCCGACGGAGAACTACGCCATCAAGAACCACATCCATCCTGCCGTCGTGACGAAGAACAACATCGCCACGTTCCGCGGCCAGCTGCAGGCGCTCGGCTACAGCTTCGACTGGGACCGCGAGATCAACACGACGGACCCGAAGTATTTCAAGTGGACGCAGTGGATCTTCCTGCAGCTCTACAAGAACGGCCTTGCCTACAAGGCCAAGATGCCCGTGAACTGGTGCACGTCCTGCAAGTGCGTGCTGGCAAACGAGGAAGTCGTAGAGAACGTCTGTGAGCGCTGCGGCAGCCCGGTCGTCCGCAAGGAAAAGAGTCAGTGGATGCTGCGCATCACGCGCTATGCCCAGCGCCTGCTCGACGATCTGGACGACGTCGACTTTATCGAGCGCGTCAAGATCCAGCAGCGTAACTGGATCGGTCGCTCCACCGGCGCGGAGGTCCGCTTCGGCTCGACGTTCGGCGATGAGATCACCGTGTTCACCACCCGCCCGGACACGCTGTTCGGCGCGACGTACATGGTCCTTTCGCCGGAGCATCCGCTGCTCGAGCGCTGGATGGACCGCCTGACGAATGCCGACGAGGTCAAGGCCTATCAGGAGGCAGCCGCCGCGAAGTCCGACTTTGAGCGCACGGAGCTCACGAAGGAGAAGACCGGCGTGCAGCTCGGCGGCGTGAAGGGCATCAACCCCGTGAACGGCAAGGAGATCCCCATCTTCATTTCGGACTATGTCCTCTCCACCTACGGAACCGGTGCGATCATGGCTGTCCCGGCCCATGACGACCGCGACTGGGAATTCGCGAAGAAGTTCGGCTGCGAGATCATCGAGGTCGTCAAGGGCGGCAACGTGCAGGAGGCGGCCTTTACGGACTGCGCCACCGGCGTGATGGTCAATTCCGGCTTCCTTGACGGCATGAGCGTCGCCGACGCCAAGAAGGCCATCACGGAATACCTGACGGAGAAGCACATCGGCGAGGCGAAGGTCAACTTCAAGCTCCGCGACTGGGTCTTCTCCCGCCAGCGCTACTGGGGCGAGCCGATCCCCATCGTCCACTGCCCGAAGTGCGGCACCGTTCCGCTCGACGAGAAGGACCTGCCGCTGGAGCTGCCGGATGTCGAGAGCTACGAGCCGACGGACGACGGTCAGTCTCCGCTTGCCGCCATCACGGACTGGGTCAACACGACCTGCCCCTGCTGCGGCGGCCCAGCCAAGCGTGAAACGGACACCATGCCCCAGTGGGCCGGTTCCTCGTGGTACTATCTGCGCTATATGGATCCGCACAACGACGAGGCCCTTGCCTCGCCGGAGGCTCTGCGCTACTGGAGCCCGGTCGACTGGTACAACGGCGGCATGGAGCACACGACGCTCCATCTGCTCTACAGTCGCTTCTGGCACAAGTTCCTCTATGATATCGGCGTCGTGCCGACGAAGGAACCCTATGCCAAGCGCACGAGCCACGGCATGATCCTCGGCGAGGGCGGCATCAAGATGTCGAAGTCCCGCGGCAATGTCATCAACCCCACGGATGTCATCGCTGAATACGGTGCGGACACCATGCGCACCTATATCATCTTCATCGGCGATTTCGAGAAGGCCGCCTCTTGGTCGACGAACGCCGTGAAGGGCTGCAAGCGCTTTCTCGACAAGGTATGGAATCTGGCCGAGACCGTCACCGATCACGAGACGGCATACTCTGCCAAGAACGAGTCCATCCTGCACAAGACGATCCGCAAGGTCACGTCGGACATCGATGCGCTCAAGGGCAACACCGCGCTGGCCGCGCTCATGACGCTGACGTCCACCCTGACGGACAACGGCTGCAACGCTGCCGAGCTCAAAACGCTCCTGCAGCTGCTCAGCCCGTTTGCGCCGCACATCTGCGACGAGATCTGGCAGCAGCACGGCTTCGAGGGCATCTGCTCCGTCTCGGCCTGGCCGGCGTATGACGAGTCGAAGTGCCGCGATGCGGAGATCGACATGGCCGTTCAGGTCAACGGCAAGCTGCGCGGCACGATCCATGTTGCAGCCGACCTTGACGACGAGACCGTCGTTCAGACGGCGCTGGCCGACGAAAAGATCGCCCGCTTCCTCGAGAAGACCGGCGGCGCGCTGCGCAAGAGCATCGTTGTCAAAAACAAGCTGGTCAACCTCATCGTAAAGTGATGGAATCCGGCCGCTCGGCTTGAAATCGGCAAAAGTTTGAAAAAAATTGTAGAGATCGCTTGACTTTTGACTTGCGATTGACTATAATAATTGATGCCGTTATATCGGCCCTGAAAGCATCCCGGATTGAGCCGGATGCACCGGAGGGAGGGAAATCAATGTCTGAAATTCGCGTGAAGGAGAACGAGTCTCTGGAGAGCGCGCTGAAGCGTTTCAAGCGCAGCTGCCAGAAGGATGGCGTTATCGCTGAGGTCAAGAAGCGTGAGCATTACGTCAGCCCGAGCCTCAAGCGGAAGCAGAAGTCCGAAGCTGCTCGTAAGAACAAGCGTCGCGGCTATTGATTCCCGTTTTCTTGCATAGCCAGAGCCGCTGCTGATGCAGCGGCTCTTGTTTTTTGTCCCGCCTCCCGCACTTTTGCGGCCCGCCGTCATAACATGGAATGAGCCGAGTGCTCAGAATCCAAACGGGAGGTTCCTGACTATGAATTGCAATTCCAATTGCTTCGGCGGCAACTGCTGGTGGATCATCATCCTGCTCCTGCTGTTCTGCTGCTGCGGAAATAACGGCGGCTGCGCCAACGCGGCCAACAACAACTGCGGCTGCGGGGGCTGCGGCTGCTGACGCATCGATCCGGCGGGGGAGAAGGCTTGCCTTCTCCTCCGCTATTTTTTTGTATCGGTACTGGCCTTCTGCCGCTTCCTGTGATATAATGCAGAAAAGTACTTCCCGGAAGGAGCGTGTTTTATGGAGGATCGACCCGTACAGGAGGGCTATCACCGTCCCGCACGAAAGAAAAAGCGCGCGGGCCTGCCTGCCTTTTTCCTGGCCGTCATCGTGCTGGCGCTGTTGGCTGCCGCCCTGCTGCGCATCTGGCTCGGCTACCGCAGCGGCTCGCTTGCCGCCGGAGATATCACCGTGCTGCGCCGCGGCCTGCCGTTCGGCGTGGGAGCCGCCGGGCTGGCTGCCGTGCTTGCCGTCGCCGGTCTGCTGCGGAAAAAGCGCCGCCGCGGCTTTGCCGCCTGGGGCCTTGCTCTGGCGCTCGTTGCGCTCGTGCTGACAGGCGGACTGCTGTATGCAGACCATTATCTGACCGGCAAAATGACGACGGACGATGATTTCGATTCGCTTTCCGCCAGTGACCTGCACCAGACGGCAACGGAGGCTGACGGCCGCCTGGAACGCGAGGAGCGTTTTTCTGAGGCGCTGTCCGGTCTGGAGGAGCAGTTGGCTGATCTGCCGTCCTTCACGGAGGTCGATCGCTACCTGCTGTCCAATAACGATATCCCGGCCGAGGCGCTGGCCAAGCTCGACACGGGCAAGGCCCCGCGCAGCAGCTATCTCAGCAGCGATGCAAGCAAAATTCAGGTGTTCGTGCTGTTCGGCCTCGACGGCGTCGATTCGTCCGACAGCGTCATGCTCGTTGCGCTCGACCGCGTGCATCAGAAGATCAAGCTTATCTCGCTTGCGCGCGATTCCTATGTTTTTATCCCGGAATTCGCCTCATTTTCCAAGCTGGCCTATTCCTACACCTGGGGCGGCGCGGCGATGGCCGTCAAGAATCTGAACTATAACTATTACTTGAACGTGTCGGATTATATTGCCGTGGATTTTGACCAGCTCGCGCAGATCATCGACCGGATCGGCGGTGTGACAGTCAACATCGACGAGGATGAGGCGCGCTATCTTTCCGGATATCCGAACGTCCATGTCGGCGACTGCCTGCTTGACGGGGAAACAGCGGTCTCCTATGCCCGCATCCGCAAGAGCAGTGCCACGGACAGCGACCGCAAGCGCACCGGCCGCCAGCGTGAGGTCATTCTCTCGATCCTCAACACGCTGCAGACCATGCCGCTGTCGCAGTATCCGGGCTTTGTGCGCGACTGCCTCGGTATGTGCGCAACATCGTTCGAGGCTGAGACGCTTCTGACCATGGCCGCTGAGACGCTGGGGCAGAATTACACGGTCGAGCAGTATTTCTTCCCGGAGGGGCAGGTGGAATGGTGGGCCGGGCTCATCAAGGAGTATTTCTACTACGTCTATGACCTGCGCCGTGCCAGTGACCGCATCTACCGCATCATTTACGAGGAGCTGTATATCTCGGGCTATGACGATTGAGCAGACGGCTCCTGCGGCGGCATGAGTCGAGATCTGTATCGTATAAACGAAACAGCGGCATGGCCGGACCGGCCATGCCGCTGCTGGTATGTGCGCCCGGTGAGCGCACGTTCTATAGGGTGAAAGTCCCGAGTCCGCCCGG
>ERZ836939.1692-NODE-1692-length-24334-cov-7.851188_pt1 | contig 24334 bp, 16 predicted proteins | sample MGYA00519912_ERZ836939 | MGnify/ENA primary metagenome ERZ836939 (study PRJEB31850, sample SAMEA3708810) | human gut metagenome | biome: human gut; feature: human-associated habitat; material: faeces | place: China | collected 2014 ...
TACTATAGTTGATTGTTTCATTGTACTTGCCGTCTACTGTAGCTATTTCTAGCTCCTTACCAGTGGTTTCGTCAACGTAGACAATCTCAGCCTTAGCAGCATTAGCTGTGTAAGTTACAGTATGAACATAGTTTTCACTATCATGTGCCACATTTTCAACACCATCGATTTGCACGTGACTAGGTGTATGACCTGTAATTTCTGGAGATGTAACAGCTAAGAAACTGTTTCCAAGCGTAGCCACCCAGTTTAACTTACCAGGAACTGGCTTACCGTCTGCATCTAGCTTAATGTTGCCATCTTCATCAACTTCTACATATTCACCAGTTACTTTATTAATGTGGCCAGATCCTGTAAATGTAATTGTCTGAGTATGGCTTGGATTTGCTGTTGTGCCATCAGCATAAACATAATGAACAGTATGTGTCACATCCTTATTTAAAGCACCGGAATCAGTTGGATATTTAACATCCCCGCCTGGATTAATGTTTTCACCAGGTTTTCCAGGATTTTCTGGATGAACGTGAACTACACCATGTTTAAATGTCACATAGAAAGTCTTAGTTGTCTCACCAAATTCACCGCCATTATAGTCATCATTAACTAATTCATAGCCTAAGTTTTCGTAGTATTTAATCTTATCAGCTGTACTGTAATTGATGACATCGCCGTATTTTCCATTTAGCATTACAGCTTCTAGTTCTTTACCAGTTGTCTTATCTACAAAAATAACCTTTGCATCGGCATCATTTGCAGTGTAAGTGACCACAATCACATTACTCGACATATCATGGGTCACTTTAGTTCCAGCAACATTAGCTTTGTCTGGTGTATAACCAGTTATAGTCGGGGAGCTCACTTCAGTAAACTTAGGATCTGAGACATTTGCATTCCATACAAGTTTGCCTTCAATTGGTTCCCCATCATCGCCAAGAATAACTTTACCGTTTTCATCAAGAACCACGTATTTTCCAGTTGTCTTATCTACAACTCCATAAGCAGTAAACTTAACAGTTTGCTTGTTACTTTCAGCTGCTGCATTTCCATTTGCATAAACATATTGGATCTCTTGAGTTACTTCTTTATTGTAATCTTCTGATCCATAGACTGGACTGTCAGGATCTTTAGGATCAATAATGATCAAATCTCTAGTTAAATGAACCTTAAAACTGTTCTTGGCTTCTTCTGCAGAATAGTAGTAATCTTTACCGAATTCGTAATCACTACTTACAAGTTTGTAGCCATTATTTTCAAACATTTTAAGCGTAGCTTCAGGATTTAAATTCCAACTAATGATGTGATCAACCTTACCATTAACAGTATCACTACCGATAACTTTTCCAGTCACATCATCAATATATTGAATCTGAGCAGTTTGCTGATTTGCATAGTAAAGAACTTCCTCAGTGATGTTATCCGAGTTACCACTTACTAAAACTGATTCTACTTGCAACCTATTTGCACTGTATCCTGAAATCTTTGGTGAATTTACTTGAGCAAAAGTATAGTTAGCATTGCCGTCTTCTGCAGTCCAAACAATATCGCTAATCCAAACTTTATCTACAAAGTCATATTGACCTTTTCCAATAAAGCTAACCTTTTGAGTAACAGAACTAGCAGCTACTTGCCCTTTATTAGGACCATCAGCATAGACATATGTAATGACACGATTTACTTCTTTAGTTTGTGAGTTTTCAGCTATTTTATGTTTCAGCGTAATTACATAGTCATTGCAGCCTGGGTTATAGTCTGCATCTCCAAAGACCGTAGTATACCCTAAAGGATTATTCACTAAAATGTAGCCATTATTTTCGTAATTCTTAATGCTGCCTAAGACGTTATCAATAACCTGGTAATTAATTACTTCACCATAATTTCCAGCAATATTGATAGTAGTACCAAGTTGTTTTTGAGATGTTTCATCCCAGAAAACAATTGTTCCTACCTGAGCTTTTTTATCGTAAATGATATTTTCTATCTTTAACTTTTCATTCTGCTCTACTTTATCTGCTGTACTCCACTTTTGATTAGTAGTGTAACCAATGATATCTGGAGATTTAAGAGATTCAAAAGTTGTCTTATCAGCAGTCCATTTTAGACTAGCATTTTTATTAGTAATCTCAGTAGCAATTAAGTCATTACCTACTTGTTGGGTACCAGCAACTAGGACAATATTTCCAGTTACTTTATCGCGATAACCAGTAGCAGTGAAAGTTGCTGTCTGAGTAGTTGAAGGACGTAGCTCATTACCCACTGTATCTACATAGTGAATATCTTTTTGAACTGTTTGCGATTCATTAACTGCTTCAAGCACATGCTTTAATTGAATTTCAAAGCTTAAATCATGTACACCAAACTGTGTTCCAGGCTTATAGCTATTACTAATAACTACATAGCCACTATCAAGCAAACTAGAGAGAGTAGCGTCTAAATCCACAAAGTTAATTTGAGCATGTACTTTTCCAGTAGCGTTTAATTGAGCAAGACTATTACGATCATTGTCCATATCAATAATTGTAATTGTAGCTTTTGCATCTTCACGTAAACGGTAAATTACTTTGATATCTTCACCTGGATTTTCAGGAATTACATATTCAATATCAGCAATGTATCCTGCAATAATTGGCGTATCGGTTCTACCAGCCTCTGTTGGATCAGTTAAGTTATTATTAAACTTCACAGCATCTCCAATTTGATTACCATTTTCATCAACAGGAATAATTGAACCCAAGTCCTTGTAAATAAACTGTACTTCATGAGCTGAGTCAGTTACGAATGGATTTCTTGCAGTAAAGTTATTATGAGTAAATTTAACTGATTTACCAGCTTCTACAGTATGACTTTCAATCACACGATCCATGTTACTGCCGTCATACATAAGAACTTCCATCTTACCTGTAGCATCAATTTGACGGTAAACCACAGTAAAGTCAACTGTTAATTGGTTAACAGTACCTTCTGTTCTATTGCCAGAACTGTAGTAAACCTTCTTGTAGTAACTACCATCACCAAATTGAGAAATAGTTCCAGTAAATGATCCACTAGGAATATTTGAGCCATCTAAATAAAAGCCATCAATTAGTTGTTTGTATTGATCAACATTATCGATAACAAATTCTTGTCCTGTCCAACCAGAAACACTAACATTAGGATATTTATCAGTACCTAGAATTTCAACTAAATTACCATCTTTATTGTGGTAGTAGTACTTAATTACAGATTCTTCAGTATGAACTGGAATAATTTCACCAACTGAACTTGCATCCAAGTTAGTAATATTTCCTAGGCCATAGACAATTTTTGTGCTACCCACAACTGTCGTAGCATTACCAACAGGCATTGAACTACCACCAACTGTGATATTAGATTTACCACTGTTTACAATTAAAAAGTCTCTATCGCTTACTTCAATTTTTTTGAAATATCCAGCTTTAATGATATGCTCAGCTATCAGATTTTTATAATCAGCATCAGTCACGTAAGCATAGAGATTTTCATCAGTTAAATCATTACGGTTTACAGATAGAATAAGTTTCTTATTACTACTATTCCAAGTTCCAGTATTATTTAAATTCAAAATCTGATATATATACTTGTCATTGCCAATTAAAGCACCAGCTTCTTTGGGATATTTATCTGTATCAGTTGCAGGAATGGTCACAGAAGCCTTACTTTGAACTTCTTTAACATCTGTTTGACCGGTAGTTTGATTGTTTTCTTCTACTACAGTTTCTTCAATTGGAGAAACTGCATTTTCAATCTTCGTTTCAGCTTCAACAGGAGCAGTTTCTGCTACCTTATCTGTAATCTCAGTTTTAGGTACTTCTTCTGTTGCAACTATTTCTGTGCTTTCACTTGAATTATTCGTTTCTACGCTAACTGCCTTATGTTCTTCGTTAGCTGTTTGAAGATTTTCTACATTAGTAATTCCTTCTTCAACAGAAGGAATACTATCGTTTTTGGACTCATTATTTTGTTCATATGAGGGAGTTAAATTAGGCTCAACTGCTTGACTATTACTTAAGTGTTCAGTTGCTTCTGTACCTCCCCCATTTGTATTTTGAGCAGTCAGATTATTATCAATTGTTGTATTTTCAACTTCATTGTTTGTTTCTATTGAAGCCACTTTTGCTTGTTCTGCATTCAGAGCTTCACTTTGCTCTTCAGTACTTACTGTATTTTCAACATTTTCTTTTAAGCTATCAGCTAGATTACTTGTTACATTTACACTCTCTTCTTGAGCAACTGTAGTATCAGCTTTAACTGTTCGACCATTAACTCCCATAAAGGTTAACCCAATCAATACAGAGGCAGCCCCTACAGTAAACTTACGAATAGAGAAGCGTGGCTTTTGCGGTCTAATTTTCCGCATTTTTTCACTATAATTGTTCTTGGAAACCATAATTTTACCCTCATACTTCTAGTATTAGGTGAGTATTAAGTTATAGCTTTCATGCTAGCGATTAATTTATATAGTAATCGCTTACTTCACCTTTTATAATATTTATTTTTTACAATAAGTAAGTATACTGAGGATCTATGATCCAATTATGTACAATTTGTGATTTTTGTGTGAATCTGCGGCTTGCCGATGTTATAAATTATTTGCTATATATCAATACATAATGCGGTACCATAAATACCATAATTTTAATCCTATACAAATCGCAAATTTCTATATGTTATTTAATATACAAAAAAGCAAGATCCGATAAAATTGGAATCTTGCTTTTAAATTAATTATTTTTACTCATCTGGATCTTTAGAAACAGGTTTCTTCCAGAAACTCATGATTAATCCAGCTACAATAGAACCAATAATTGTAGCAACAAAGTAAAGTAGAATGTGGTTAGATAATGGAGATACCCATAATCCACCATGAGGAGCTGGTACTTGAATATGCCATAATCCTACAAGTAAGCCGCCCACGGCAGAACCAATTACACAGGAAGGAATAACACGACCTGGGTCAGCTGCAGCAAATGGAATAGCACCTTCAGTAATGAATGAGAATCCTAGAATCCAGTTTGAAACACCAGCACGACGTTCTTCTTTAGTGTAACGATTCTTAAAGAAAGTAGTACCAATTGCAGTAGCAAATGGAGGAACCATTCCACCTACCATAACAGCTGCCATCATAACAGCTGCAGTTGCAGAATGCGGATCATTAGCAAAAGCACCTGAAGCAAAGACGTAAGCAGCCTTGTTGAAAGGACCACCCATATCAATAGCCATCATCCCTGCTAGGATTAAAGTTAAAATTACGAGGTTTCCAGTCCCCATACTATTCAAGAAGTGGGTAATAGCAAAGTTAATTGAACTAAAGATTGGGTTGATGATGTAGAACATAATCAAAGCAATGAAGAGTAATCCCAAGATTGGGTAGATCAACATTGGCTTCATACCTTCTACAGATTTTGGAAGCTTAGCAAACAACTTCTTCAAGCCAATCATCATATATCCAGCGATAAAACCTGCGGCAATACCACCTAAGAAACCTGCTGGAGATACAGCATGAGCTTGAACATTAACTTGTAAGCCGTTAGTCCCATTAACAATGGCTGCCATGTAACCACCAACAAATCCTGGCATCAAAGCAGGCAAGTCACCGATTGACTCAGCAATATAAGCAGCTAAAACTGGAACCATGAAGGCAAAGGCCAAGTTACCTGCACTGTTTAAAAAAATAAATGCAGGATTCTTAGCACCACCAGCCATATAGTTTTCAACGATAAAGGAGATGGCCATTAAGATACCACCACCAATAACGAATGGAAGCATATGGCTAATACCACTCATTAAGTTCTTGTAGATCGAAGCCCATAAACCTTGTTTTTCTTTGGCACTATCATCGTTAGCACTAGCATTACTATCAGCATGATAAATCGGAGCTTTATTTTCTAAGATATCTTCAATTAACTCTTGTGGATGATTAATACCATCAACAACAGGCTTCATCACAAGTTCTTTGCCATCAAAACGTGGCATTTCAACTTTCTTATCAGAAGCAATAACAACACCCTTAGCGCGTTTGATCTCTTCAGGAGTAAGTCTGTCTTTCACACCTTCAGAACCATTAGTTTCAATTCGAACATCAACGCCTAATTTCTTACCAGCCTTAATTAAAGCTTCTTGAGCCATATAAGTGTGAGCAATACCATTAATACATGCAGTAACCCCAACAATTAGAGGTTTTTGCTCATTAGCAGGCTTAGCTGCTTCTTTTGCAGCTTCTGCTTTTCTTTTTTCAGCATCAGCCTTATCTTGAGCATCTTTTTCAGCTTCAGCCTTTTTAAAAATGTCAATTACTTCTTCTGGCTTAGTTGCTGCCTTCAAAGCATTCACAACATCTGGATTAATTAATAAACTAGATAATTTAGCTAATGCTTGTAAGTGCGTATTATCAGCACCAGCTGGTGCTGTAATCATAAAGAATAAGTGAACTGGTTGACCATCAAGAGAATTATAGTCAATTCCCTTAGGACTCTTTGCAAATAAAACAGCAGCACGGTTAATATATTTGTTTCTTGCATGTGGCATCGCAATTCCATCGCCAATACCAGTTGTTGATTCTTTTTCACGAGCCCAAATTGATTTAATGAATTCGTCTTCGTTATTTACAACGTCTTGCTTTACTTCAAGATCAGCCATTTCTTTAATTGCTTCTTCTTGAGTAGTAGCCTTAAGATCCATAATCATTAAATCAGGACTTAAAAGATCTTCAATTTTCATGAAAGTAACTCCTTATCCTAATTTTATTTTTTATTTTTAACTACTTTACTTCTTCAACTGTAATTTGTGGCAAAACAGTATCGATTTGACTCTTAACTGCAATGTCTTCAGTAAATGCAGTAGCTCCGCCGCAAGCAGATCCCACTTTTAATGCTTCAACAACATCATGAGTCTTGTAGTAAGTACCTACGAAACCAGCAATCATTGAATCTCCAGCCCCAACAGAGTTAACTGCAGTACCAACAGCTGCACTTGCATGATAAATGTGGTCCTTAGTTACTAGATAAGCACCATCACCCGCCATAGAAATCATGACATTTTGTGCTCCCATATCTAAAAGCTTCTTAGCTGCTTCAAGCATTTCTTTATCATTAGCAAAACTAGTATTAAATAAGGCTGCCAATTCATGGTGATTTGGCTTAATAACTAATGGATGGTACTTCAAAGTTGCAAGTAAAGCTTCACCAGTTGTATCAATTGCAAATTCGGCACCGGCTTCTCTAATAGTTGGTAACAATTGCTCATAGAAATCTGTTGGTAAACTTGGTGCTAAACTACCGCTTAATACAACAATATCGCCTTCATTAAGATCATCCAAACGCGCCTTAAATGCAGTAATTTCTTGTTCATCAATCTTTGGACCAGCCGCATTAATTTCAGTTTCTTTTTGAGCATGAACTTTTACATTAACACGGGTATCATCAGAAATAGTTACAAAATCACTTTCGATTTTTTTAACGTTTAATTGGCGAACCAATTCCTTGCCAGTAAAACCACCGACAAAGCCCCAAGCAGTATTATCAACATCAAGTTGGTTTAAGATTTGCGAAACATTAATTCCCTTGCCACCAGCTAAAAATTGACAATCATTTGAACGGTTAACGCTACCAGCATCAACCTTTTTTAATTGCATAACATAATCTAATGCTGGATTAACTGTAACAGTATAAATCATGACCGAGCCTCCTCAACTCTGATTTGTTTAGGTAGAAGATTCTTCTTGCCTATATTTAAATGGTTAGTGATGAGTATTGCCTCATTGATATGTGCAAAGCTTGCAAAATTTGCTGCTCCAATCTTACTACTATCCATTAAAACGAAAGCTTCTTTTGCTTGTTCAATAGCAGTCTTTTTTATTCCAGCTTCTGCAGGATCTGGAGTAGTAAATTGCCCTTCTGTTGTTAAACCGTTGGCACCAATAAATGAAACAGATAAATTCATTTCCTGCAGTTGTTTCATTGCAGTATTACCTACCACAGCATGTGTTTCAATCTTCGCCTCGCCCCCTAACAAGCGAGTCTGAATACCATTCTCTAAACATGCTAATGCAATATCAACACCATTGGTCAACACATGTAAATCCTTAATTTCTCGCAAAAATGACACCATTTCATACGTTGTCGTTCCAGCGTCAAGGAAAATATGATCTCCACTAGTAATATGGTTTATTACGGCAAAACGAGCAATTTCACGCTTCTTATCAACATTAAGATTAAATCTAACCTGCTGTTCAACATCGCGTGAATAATCTTGCAATGAACGTGCACCACCATGTACACGTACAATTACACCACGTTTTTCTAATTCAATGAGGTCACGGCGAATTGTTGACTCTGACGACTTAGTCAACTTACATAACTCATTAACACGACAGATACTATGATTATTAATATAACTTGCTATCGCTTGTTGACGTTCTTCAGTCAGCATCGTTCATCATCACCTCGTTTAATATGATAAACGCTTCCAATTATAAAATCAATCATTTTTCTTCAAAATCGGTCATCTTCATTCATTATTAGTCATAACTAACTTCATGAAAAGCTAAGCCTAAATAAAAAAGCTAACGACTTAATCGCTAGCTTTTAATTTATTATCAAATTTGTATATACTTTTGATCCTTAAAAATAAAGTCTATTTTCTTGTCCATAGCTCTAAGCTCAATTCTTTGATAGATCGGTTGATAGCCATGTTTTTTCAAATTAATACTTGTTCTATTTTTATCAATATTTATCTCATACAAATTATATTCACCATTTTTATAAGCAAAATCAGCACCATTATCTTGATAATGCGTATAGTTACCATGTTCGCCAAACACTCTAAAGATCATCTTTTCATCTGGTTTAGATGAAATATGATTCTTCAATTTTCCCCAAGGCAAAATCGTATCTTTCTTAATAAATAAAGGCAATTTATCAAGCGGCGCATTAACTAAAATTGTATTGTTACCACTATACGTAACATTATTCCAAAAATCAATCCATTCACCTTGCGGTAAATAAACAGCTCTAAAGTTTTTCCCTTCTTCAACTACCGGTGCAACTAAAATTCTTGTACCAACCATATATTCATCATTCATATTTTTAACCATTGAATCAGTTGGATAGTTTAACACTAAAGGTCGCATAAGTGGTAAGCCGTTTTTACTTTCTTTGACAAACAGGTCATAAAGGTAAGGAATAAAGTGATAACGAAGCTGCAAATATTTACGGTACGTTGATAAAGTTGGCTCGCCAAATACCCATGGTTCCTGCGAGCGTGTTCCTAAAGCTGCATGATTTCGAAGAAGTGGACTAAAAATTGCAGCTTCAATCCATCTTGTTAATAATTCAGGTGTAGTATCAGCACCAAATCCGCCAATATCAGTTCCTGCAAATGCAAACCCGCTCATTCCAAGATTGCATAACTGCGGAATCATCATTTGTAGATGAACCCATAAGCTTTGATTATCACCAGTCCAAACAGTAGAATATTTTTGCGTTCCAGCATAAGCAGCACGAGTAATCACGAATGGTCGCTTGCCACTTGCTTTTTTTAAGCCATTATAAGTTGCTTTAGCCATATTATGACCATAAACATTGTGTATTTTACCATGTGTTGATTTTTTATCTTCATCACTAAAAATGATATCTTCAGGAATTTCTCCATTAAATGAAGCTGGTTCATTCATATCATCCCAAATTCCGTCAACGCCTAAATCAACTAAGAACTTACAATTTTCTGCCCACCATTTTCTAACTGCTTTACGACCAAAATCAGGATAAACCGCATCCCCAGGCCAAACCTTATTAACATAAACTTGACCATTTGGCGCCTTGACAAAATAACCTTTTTTAAGTCCTTCTTGATAAATCTGATAAGATTCATCTTTTTTCACACCCGGGTCAATAATTGTAATAATGTGCAAACCTAATTTATGCAATTTATTGATAAATTTCTTGGGATCGTCATAGGTATCCGTCCGCCAAGTAAAAACACGATAGCCATCCATATAATCAATATCTAAATGAATCGCATCACATGGAAGATGATATTTACGCATTTTATCAACAATTTCTCCCACTTTCTCAGCACTAATGCTGTATCCCCAACGAGACTGTTGATAACCTAAAGTCCATTTCTGCGGCAGGGGCGTTCTACCAGTTAAATAGGTATAGTTTTCAACAACCTTTTTTAAACTACTGCCGCCAATAATGTAATAGTCAATATTTCCATCATCAGCTGCATAGTAGTAATACTTATTGCTTTCTTTTCCTAAATCAAAATAACTATGATAGGTATTATCGAAAAAAATCCCATAGGGATGATTGTTTTTTAAACCAATTAAAAATGGAACAGATTTATAAAGTCGCGTAAAGCTCTCTACTTGGGGCTCTGGATTATCAGTATTCCAATTTTCATAAGCATAGTGGCGTTTATTTAAAAATCCCGTCTTATCTCCCAAGCCGTAAAACTGTTCGTCTGCTGATAATTCCTTAACTAGTTCATAATAATGACTATTCTTTTTTGTACCAACTGCTACTTCATGTCCTTCAGATTCTGCTAATTTTTGATGGCTAGCGTCTACTTGCCGATCAAGCGGAATTCGGTTACCGCGATAATCAATAATTAATGGATTTTCTTGTTCATCGTAAACATCAATTTTTTCATCATCATAAATTTTAATAATTAGTTTTGAAGTCTTCAGTTCAAAATAATTAGCTATTTTTTTACTTTAAAACTTGTTTCTTTAGTCTTACTTCCTTCAATTGCATATGAATTATTGCTACACCCGCGATCTTGAAATACACGAACTATTTCAGAAGTTAAAACAGATAAAGTAAGAATGGAATTAGTAAACTTTATTTTAACTTGATTGCGATCGATTATATATTTTTCCAAATTATTTCTATTCATATTCAGCCTCATCATCTTGTATTCGTTTCCAATTTTATCATAAAAAAGACCGCTCTCCTTTTGAACGAAGAGCAGTCATCTAATATAAATTTTTATTCTTTTATTCCTTGCAATGCACGTTTCATATTTTTCCACATGCCATTATCATCAGTTTGTAAAATTAAACTTGGGTAAATTTTTCTAATCCACAAAATCGATCCCATTAAAAATATCACTAAGATTACCATTGAAACCCCCGCTTCTAGATTTGTCGCATTTCCTTTAATTAGCCGAAGTGGCATTAAGAAAGAAGATAAAAATGGTACATAAGACATAATTATTGCAAAAATACTGTCGGGGTTATTAGACAAACTCATGCTGCTGAATAAACAAAGTAAAGTCAAATAAACTAGAGGTTGAACTGCCTTATTAGCATCTTCTGCCTTAGTTACAATTGCACCACAAACTGCAGCATAGACAATATATAGGATCAATCCTAAAATCGCGAATACTAATCCCCATGAAATTATTTGTCCTAAAACTTGATCAATTGCCGGTTTTACTTGAGCAAAAGTTTCTTTAATTCTATCAATTTGTGGAGCTAAATAATAAAATCCAGAAAACATTAGTGCATAAATTATTAATTGTGTAAGAATTTCCATGAAAATTCCTAAAACTTTACCATCAAAATAATTTCCACCTGGCATACTTGAAAAGATCATTTCCATGATCTTAGTTCCTTTTTCACTGGCAATATCTTGCGCCATAATAGTGCTGTAAGTCTGAACCAAAAAGTACAAAACAAAAATCAAAATCCAAAAAGTAGCCGTTTTCAAATTTTTCTCATCATTTGCATCCAGCTTTTTATTATTAGTTTTTTCAGTAAATTTAACTTTTTGAGAAAGTGATTTTAGCTGCTGCTCACTAAGTTTTGCATTCTTTAGATTAAGTACTTGTTGCTGGGCGTTTAAGCCTCGCATCAATTCTTCTTTAAGATCACTATCAAGTCTTTCCGTACCATAGTAAGTCGCCTCTAACTGAGCAGAAGTATTTTCAACGACAATATAGCCGCTAATATCTCCAGCCTGATATGCTTTTTCAGCTTTTGTCTTATTCTTATACATATCAAAATCTTTGGTTTTCTTTAAAGGCTGAACTAAACCCTCGTTTTGGCTCACAATACCCACTTTTGTATTATCGTCAAAAGCCGAAGACGAACTCATTCCAAAGAAAAATGAAATAATTAACACAATAAATGGTGCAAAAATCATCAATAAAAATGACCAATTTTTAACTTCCCTGCGGTAGGTTTCTTTAGCTACTAACCAAGTCTTATTCATTATTTTCACCGGCTTTCAATTTAAAGATTTCATCTAAAGTTGGTGGTTCTTGATCAAAAGTTTGCAAATATTCTCCATGAGACAAAATTTTAAAAATTTCTTGGCCATAATTAGCTGCTGCTAGCCAAAGCTTATAAATACCATTATTTTGTAAAATAGCATTTTCTACCCCAGGTAATTTCTTGACCTCATCAAGCCCTAAATCTGTCCTAATAAATAAGCGTGTTAGGCCAAAGTTATTTCGCACTTCATTTACCGTACCATTTAAAACAAGATGACCATTGTTAATCATCACTACATCATCACATAATTCTTCAACATTAGACATATCATGATCAGAAAATATAATTGTTGCACCACGCCTTTTTTCTTGAAGAATTACATTTTTAATTATTTCAACATTTACGGGATCTAAACCACTGAATGGCTCATCTAAAATAATTAAATTTGGCTGGTGAATAAGTGTTGCAATTAGTTGAATCTTTTGTTGGTTTCCTTTAGATAGACTCTTGATTTTATCAGTAGTCTTGCCCTTAACTTCTAATTTCTGCATCCAGTCCTGCAAATCATGCTTTACAGTATCTTTTTTCATGCCTTTTAAACTAGCTAAAAAGCTGACTTGGTCTAAAACTGTGAGCTTAGGCATCAGACTACGCTCTTCGGGCAAATACCCCACAGAATTGTAGTCACGGCTTGAAAAAGAATGATTATCAATAGTAATTTTGCCCTGATACTTAACAAACTTCAGAATGCTATGAAAAAGAGTAGTTTTCCTGAGCCATTTTTACCGATTAAGCCTAATATTTTTCCATTATCTGCTTTGAAGTTAATATCAAATAAAACTTGTTTACTTCCAAAGCTTTTATTCAAATTTTTTACTTGTAACATAGCTTTTTCTTTCTAAATAAATTCTATTAAAGTTATGCCCAATTATATCAATATTCCTCCTAGAAATCTTTTTTTATATCAAAAAAGCCTCTCAGCTGTCTAAATCTGAGAGGCTTTACTTTATTTATACATATATTTTGCAGTTGCTTCTTTAGGATCCATTCCATTACGAATCTTCAAAGCAAGTTCAATTGAAACATCAGCAATAATTGACTGAGGATCAATCACATTATAAGGATGATCTGGTGCCTTTTCTTGAGCAAGCGATAATTCCGTACATCCCAATAAAATTACATTGCAACCATATTTATCATGCATTGTCTTCAAGATCTTATGATACAAATCATGATCAACAATACCCTTTTCCTTAATATCACTGTAAATTAATTCATTGACCATAGGCTGAATTTCGGGACCACCTAATTCTACCTTCTTGCCAACGCGTTCTAATTCGTCCACATACAAATGATCATAGATAGAACCTTCAGTTGCAATTAAGCCAATTTTTTCTTCCTTAGGAAAATCATCTACAAATTTATGCACAGCAATCCGCATCATGTGTAAAAATGGTACATCAGTTAATGCAGCCAAATCGTCATAAAAATAATGTGCGGTATTACATGGCATTACAAAGAAATCAGGATTAAGCTTTGCTTGACTTAAAACATCATCTTTTAAATCATAGAAAAAGTTAGGCTTACTATGATCCATGATATAAGCAGTTCGATCGGGAATTTGAGCATCATTTACTAAAATATAATTCAAATAATCTTGGTCTTTAGCGATTTTAACTCGGTGATTAATTAAGCGGACATAACTTTCAGTTGCGATTGTCCCCATTCCGCCAATAATTGAGAAAAAGTGCTTCATAACTATTCCTCATCGTCTTTTTCTAATTCATTAATTACACTTTCAGCCACTTTAATATCAGTTGGATATGGTGTATCTACTCCGCGAATCTTTTGGAATGGATCTGCACCCTTCCCGCAAATTAAAACAATATCATCTTTATTAGACATTGCAATTGCATCATGAATTGCCTTTTCACGGTCTAATTCAATTGTGACATCAACTTTTTCATGATCAATGCCAGCATCAATTTCTTGAGCAATATCCATTGGATCTTCAAAACCAGGATCATCAGTAGTCAAAAATGCCTTATTTGCATATGCAGTCAAACTTTCACTAAATCCAGGGCGACGTGATACTCCCTTATCCCCAGGAGCTCCAACAACTACAATGATCTTTGGATTATTGAATTCACGTTGCATAAAGCTCATTAAGGCTATCATTGAGGCCTTATTATGTGCATAGTCAACGATAACTGTCCCATGGTTCTTTGATGGTAAAGTTTCCATTCGACCTGGAATTGTTACGTGACGAATTCCTTTAGCACATTCTGCATAGCTTTCACCAGCAAGACCAGCACCAATAATTGCAGCAGTACCATTCATCTCGTTGAAGTCACCAATCATTTGAAGAGTGTAATCTCCAGCGATTGGTAATTTCTTAGCTTTTTCAGAAGCACAGAATAACTTAAATTCAGTTTCCTTCATGTCTGTTTCAACTGATTGGAAACGGAAATCAATTGGTTGTTTTAAGTTAGGATTTTCGAAATCATTTCTAGCAAACAAATAGATACTATCTGGATTAGTAGTCGTAGTTGCTGCTGCATAAATTTCATCAAAGTGGTCTGACATTGCGTTAATAATACACTTACGCGAGTTAACCATTAATTGTAATTTACAATGCAGATAATCTGCGAAGTTAGGGTGTTCATTTGGACCGATATGGTCTGGAGTAATGTTTAAGAAAAATCCTAGATCATAGGTTAAACCAAAGACACGATTTTTCTTATAAGCTTGACTAGAAACTTCCATTACCAAATGAGTCATACCATTATCAACAGCTGTTCTCATATCACGGAACAAGTCTAAACTTTCAGGCGTAGTCAAACTAGACTTGAACTTATCTTCAGGCTTGGGTCCGACAATATCATCTACTGATGAAAATAAAGCTGTTCGACCCCCGTTAATTTGGTCAAGCATCCCTTTCAAGAAATAAGCAGATGTAGTTTTACCTTTTGTACCAGTGAAGGCTACAACATATAAATCATCTTGCGGGAATCTGTAAAAAGCAGCCGATAAAAGAGCCATGGCTTTAGTTACGTCTCTAACAACTAAAGCATGCATTCCTTTACCTTCTGGATATGGTTGTTCTGCTACATAACAAGTAGCTCCACTATCTTTAGCCATTGATAAATAAGTAGGTCTAAAGCCTTTACCCTTACAGAAAAACAAGGTATTTGTTTTTATATCACGTGAATCATATGAAATATAATTCATTTTAGTTGGAACCGCATCTTGTACTGCACTTGACTTAAGCAAGTGGTGTTCCTTCAAAATTAAGATGCAAGTGTTTAAAGAAATGCTAGAATCGCTCATTTTTTCTCCCCAATTTTTTAATCAATTCAGCCTAAATTATAGCACACCATCATTTTGCTTTGGGGCTATTGAGTGGTAGTTGAATAATAAAACTAGTTAATTCTGATGTTGACTGACACTTAATTGTCCCGCCATGTAAGTCAACAATACTTTTCGTAATCGCTAAACCTAATCCAGTACCGCCGGTTTTTAAATTTCTTGAACTTTCTACTCGATAGAAGCGATCAAAGATTTTTTGCAAAGACTTCTTAGGTATCTGCTCCCCATTATTTTCAACTCTAAGTTCTACAAACTTATTATTCACCTTATTGGCAATTAAATTAATTTCAGTTGCGCCATGACCATATTTCAAGGCGTTTGAAATCAAATTATTTAGCATTCGCACAATCATTTTAGCATCAGCATCAATTACTAAATCTCTTGGTCGTGTTACTACATTAAAGGTAATGTTTTTCTTTTCTGCTTCTAATTCAAAACCAGCTGCTACCTGTTCAAGCATTGAATTAACATGGAGCGGTGCTAAGACTAGTTTATTATTCGTTGACGAACGAAGCGTAGTGTATTCAAATAAGTCTTCAGCTAAAGCTTTCATTTGGAGAGCTTTATCATAGGCGATTTTAATATATTTAGCTTGATCCTCATTTAGTTCACTACTCTTTAATAAACCCAAGTAGCCAATAATTGAAGTTAGCGGTGTTCTGATATCATGAGATACGTTAGTAATCAAATCATCCTTTGATTGCTCAATCTGGCGCTCTTCTTCCATTGAAGCTACGGTACTATCAACTAAAGCGTTAATTGAATCGATTACCTTTTGTAAATCTGTCTTTACTACAAAAGGAATTCGATGATCAAAGTGACCATCAGCTATATAATGTAATTCTTCAATAACATGCCGCAGTTGCATTTGACGATATCTCCTAATCAATCGCCAGTAAACAACAATGGCATCGCCCACTAACATAACACCAACAAAAAGTCGTTGCCAAGACCATAAATGCATCCCGTTAGCAAAAGTAATTGTCTTTTTGAGAAAGAATATACCATTTTCTAAACGTGGATCATTCAATACTGCCAAATTAAGCAAAATAATAATCGAAAGATTCAATAGCAAAAGCAGAATAACAGTTATAACGCCTTCGCCAAATAATTCACTTTTTTCTTTCGTGGTTAGGATTACTTTTTGTTTTTTCATCCTTACTAAGCCTCTACTTTATAGCCTACTCCCCAAACTGTTTGGATAACTTCTTCTCCATCAGTTGCTTTTTGAATCTTATCACGCAAGTGAGAAACGTGAACCATAACTGTTTTAGCTGAAACAACCGATTCTTGTTGCCATACTCTTTCAAAAATTTCATCTGCACTAAATACGCGATTAGGATGACTAGCAAGCATATATAAAATTCCAAACTCTAAAGCAGTTAATTGAATAACTTTCCCTGTTAAAGTCTTAACTTCATGTGAGTCCTTATTAATTACTAAGGGTCCTACTTCTAATACATCCGGCTTGTCGTCTTTGACTTCTTTTTGACTGCGACGGAGCAATGATCTTACTCGCGCCATTACTTCTAATGGGTTAAATGGCTTAACAACATAATCATCTGCTCCAGTAATCAATCCTTGAATTTTATCCATATCGCTAGTCTTAGCTGAAACAACTAAAATTGGAATTTCTGAATCTTTTCTAACCTCTTTAATAACTTCAATTCCCGACATTTGTGGCATCATAATATCAAGAATCATCAATGCAATCTCTGGATTAGTAGAAAGTTTAGTTAAGGCTTCTTTACCACTATAAGCGGCAATTGGTTCATAACCTTCATTTTTTAAATATATACTTAATAATTCAACGATTTCTTTGTCATCATCAACAACTAAGATCTTCATGAGGAATGTCTCCTTATTCTATATTTATCACGTAAAAAAACTATTATTAATATTTTACCTGTTTTACATCTATTTACCTAAATTAAACCACGTTTTTAAAGAATCATAAAAAATGAACCCTAGAAAAAATATCTAGAGTTCATTTTCTAACTAATCTAATTCTTTTTTACCAGTATACAACTCGTAATAATAGCCTTTTTGCTTCAAAAGTTCTTCGTGATTACCACGTTCAATAATATGACCATGATCCAGAACTAAAATGAGGTCTGAGTTAACAATGGTTGATAAACGGTGGGCGATCACAAAACTAGTTCTACCAGCAAGCAAGTTATCCATCCCTGCTTGAACCATTCGTTCAGTCCTAGTATCAATACTTGATGTTGCTTCATCTAAGATCAGTACTGGTGGGTTGGCTACGGCTGCTCTGGCAATGGATAGTAACTGTCTCTGTCCTTGAGATAATCCTTCTCCGTCTCCGCTGATCACAGTGTCGTAACCATCTGGAAGCATTTTGATGAACTGGTCTGCGTGTGCTAATTTGGCTGCTTCGTAGACCTGTTCGTCGGTTGCCGCTAAATTTCCGTAGCGGATATTGTCTTTGATCGTTCCTGTAAACAGGTGTGTATCCTGTAATACAATTCCTAAGGAACGTCTTAAGTCGTCTTTTTTGATCTTCTTGATGTTGATTCCGTCGTAACGAATCTTACCATCCTGAATGTCATAGAAGCGGTTGATCAGGTTTGTGATCGTTGTTTTTCCGGCTCCTGTGGATCCTACAAATGCTAGCTTCTGTCCTGGTTTTGCGAACAGACTAATGTCATGAAGGATGGTTTTATCTTCGTTGTAACCAAACGTTACATCTTCAAATCTTACATCTCCAGTTAATTCTGTATATGTTACAGACCCATCTGCAGAGTGTGGATGTTTCCATGCCCACATTCCTGTTCTTTCTTCACATTCGATAATGTTTCCATTTTCATCTTTCTTCGCATTTACTAATCTTACATATCCCTCATCTGTCTCAGGTTCTTCATCGATCAGGGCAAAGATCCTTTCTGCACCTGCAAGTGCCATTACAATAGAGTTAAACTGCTGTGCGACCTGCATAAATGGCTGTGTGAAACTCTTTGTAAACTGAAGGTATGATGCCATGACACCTAATGTGATCCCTCCAATACCTTCAATAGCTAACACACCACCTAATACCGCTGTTAATACAAATTGAAGGTTTCCGATATTACCTATAACTGGACCCATGATATTTGCATATTTGTTGGCATTTGCAGCACTTTCAAACAGAGATTCGTTTAACTTGTCAAATTCTTCTTCTGATTTACGTTCGTGGTTAAAGACTTTGACAACTCTCTGTCCATTCATTCTCTCTTCGATAAATCCTGTCACATCGGCTAATGATTTTTGCTGGCGGATAAAGTATTTTCCGCTGTTTCCACCAATCGCTTTTGTCACCGTGATCATGATTCCGATAACAACAACTGCAAGAATCGTTAAAATCGGACTTAATACTAACATAGAAATAAATGTTACAATGATCGTGAAAAATGACATCAATGCCTGAGGAATTGCCTGGCTGATCATCTGTCTTAATGTGTCCGTATCATTTGTGTATAAACTCATAATCGAACCATTTGTATTCTGGTCGAAATAACGGATCGGTAATGTCTGCATATGTTCAAACATATCGTCTCTGACACGTTTTAGGACTCCTTGTCCGATAAATACCATCATCCTTGTATAAATAAATGTTGCAATGACACCTGCTGCAAAGATGCATCCAAGGACAATCATTGCGTGGTAAAAATTTGTGAAATCTGGATTGCTCTGTCCAACCAAAGGCAGGATGAAGTCATCGAGCATAAATTTCAATGATAAAGATACAGATACAGAAGCTGCTGCACTGATGAAAATGCAGACAAACACGAGAATAAACTGTAATTTATAAGTATCTGTTACATATTTTAAAAGACGTTTTGCTGTCTTCGCCGTATTTTTGTTGATCGTCTTTTCTGATCTTTTACTCATCGTCTTCTCCCCCTTTCACCTGTGATTCATAGACTTCTCTGTAAATATCATTTGTCTTTAATAATTCTTCGGATGTTCCAACACCCATGATCTTTCCATCATCTAATACGATGATCTGGTCTGCATCTTCGATGGAAGATACTCTCTGTGCGATGATGATCTTTGTTGTATTCGGAATTTCTTCACGGAATGCCTTACGGATCAATGCATCTGTCTTTGTATCAACCGCACTTGTGGAATCATCTAAGATCAAGATCTTTGGTTTCTTTAATAACGCTCTTGCGATACACAATCTCTGTTTCTGTCCACCAGAAACATTGTTTCCACCCTGTACGATCTGTGTATTGTATCCAGCTGGAAATTCATTTACAAACCCGTCTGCCTGTGCTAATTTACACATTCTCTGAACTTCTTCATCGGATGCATTTTCATCTCCCCAACGGATATTATCGTAAATTGTTCCTGTAAATAATACATTCTTCTGGAGTACCATGGATACCTGGTCTCTTAATGCTTCTAAGTTGTAATCACGGACATCAATGCCGCCGACTTTGACACATCCTTCTGTAACATCGTAAAGTCTTGGGATCAACTGTACTAATGTAGATTTTGCACTACCTGTTCCACCGATGATTCCAATCGTCTGTCCGGATCTGATATGAAGATCAACATCTTTTAAGGAAAGATTTCCACCTTCTCCTGCATAACTGAAGTTTACATGATCAAAGATGATCTCTCCGTCTTTCACTTCTGTTACTGCATCTGCTTTATCCTGCATTTCTGGTACTTCTTTCAAAACTTCTGTAATACGGTCTGTAGATGCTTCTGCGATCATGATCATTACGAATACGAAGGTTACCATCATCAGAGAACCAATGATCTGTAATGCGTATACGATGATACTTGTTAATTCTCCAGTTCCCATTGTTCCATGGATGATCCCTGTTCCACCAATCGCTACAAGCAGAAGTATAACAACATACATTGTAAACTGCATAACTGGTGAGTTCCATGCAACGATCTTTTCTGCTTTTGTAAACAGTGTATATACATACTTGGAAATTCCGTGGAATTTATCGATTTCATAATCTTCACGTACAAATGCTTTTACCACACGGGATGCGTTTACATTTTCCTGTACGGAATTATTTAAGATATCATATTCATCAAATACTTTGATAAAGTGTGGATGTGCTTTTTTCGCAATAAAGATCAATGTTCCTCCTAGTAATGGAATCACGATCAAAAATAATAATGCTACTTTCACACTGTACTTTAATGTCATTACCCATGATAAAACGATCATGATCGGCGCTCTGGCAAGTAGTCGAATACTCATCATATAGGCCATCTGGATATTTGTAATATCTGTTGTCATACGTGTGACAAGTCCTGATGTTGCAAAGTGGTCGATATTCTTAAATGAGAACTCCTGCACTTTGTAGAATATATCGTGTCTTAAGTTCTTTGCATATCCGGCACCTGCAACGGCTGCCATATTTCCAGCTGAAATCCCGAAAAACAGGGATAACATTGCCATAACAACTAGGATCACTCCTCGCTGGATAATATAATGTAAATCTCCGCTTGTCATTCCGATATCAATGATATTTGCCATCTCCATCGGAATCAAAACTTCCATCAGTACCTCAAGAATTACCAGGATTGGAGCAAGTATGGATTGTTTTTTGTATTCTCGAACTGATTTTAATAGGGTCTTATTCATCTTTCTTTCCTTCCTCCTTGTGTTTTTCTATAAGATTTTGTAATACCTGATATAAAACATGTTTGCATGTTATGACATCTTCCTCAGGAATGCCTTTTTCCATTCTTTTTTCACTAAGCTTAATATCTTCCAAGATTGCCTGTCTTAATCCTTCGGCTTTCTCTGTTGGTACCAGCCGCTTCTTTCTAGCATCTCCTTTGACACTTTCTCTTGTCAGATATCCATTCTTCTCCATCAACTGTACATATCCTGTCACAGTTGATTTGCGGATCTGAAATTCTTCTTCAATGTCTTTTTGATAAAGATCTTTATGCATTGTTTCTAATAAAATAAACTTTAAAATATGTTTCTGCATGATGGTAAGATCAGCCTTGATCACTTTATCAATTGGCTGATTCCTCTTCATCTCATGTGATAACATATGGATCAGTTTTCCCATGTGCATGTTATTGATCTTATCATTTATATCCTGCATTCACTCATCCCTTTCTTTTCAAAATGGTTAGCTTCCTAACTTTTTAGTATTATACAGAGAATAAAAATGAATGTCAATCGTTATTTTATTATCTCTATTATCGTTAACCAAATCTACTCACTATGTTGACAATTGTTTTTTTCCATGCTAAAGTTCAGATTAATAAGATATTTCGAATTTAAATAAAGGAAGGTATATATTATATGAATTCAGAACAAAATTTAACCCGTGAAGAAGCCATCGCGATCTTAAATACACCTGATGAACAATTAAATGAACTGATCGAACGTGCCGGAGCACTTCGTAAAAAATATAAAGGGAATCATGTAAGCATTCATCTTTTAACAAATGCCAGAAGCGGAAACTGCTCCCAGAACTGTGCTTACTGCGCACAATCCTGTCGTTCCCATGCAGATATTGAAAAATATAAATGGGTCGATGATGAAAAATTATATGGAGATAACACATTTGTCCATGATCATAAACTTTCCCGTCATTGTATCGGATTAAGCGGTATGAAATTCAGCGATGATGAGATTGAAGAACTTGCTTCTAAAATTCGTAAGATGAAAGAAGAGGGTACACATTTATGCTGCTCTATCGTATTTTTAACAAAGAAACAGGCCTTAATGTTAAAAGAAGCTGGATTAGACCGTATCAACCATAACTTAAATACAAGCCGTTCCAATTATCCAAATATCTGTACAACACATACATACGAACAGCGTGTAAACAACATTCATATGTTACAGGACCTTGGATTTGAAATCTGCAGCGGTGGTATCATTGGTATGGGTGAGAGTAAGGAAGATGTTGTTGATATGTTATTGGATCTGAAAGAAATCAATCCAGAAGCACTTCCGATCAACTTCTTAATTCCGATCAAAGGAACACCTCTGCAGGATAGAGATACTTCAAATTTGACACCAGAATACTGCCTGAAAGTATTATGTCTGGCAAGATTACTGGTTCCAACATCTGATATCCGCTGTGCCGCTGGACGTGAAATTTATTTTAAAGGAAGGGAAAAGGAATTATTGACCGTTGTAAATTCTATCTTTGCTTCAGGATATCTGACTGCAGATGGACAGGGAATTCAAGATACGATCAAGACGATCACGGATGCTGGATTTACATGCGAAGTAGAATCTGATTAAATTGTGATGGAATAGCTTAAATTATTGATGGAATATTATAAAAAGAGATCATGTGTCTGCAACCCACTTGCGTTCGGACTCTCACGTAGCTGTACTAAGCTCCTGAATGGTCATTCGACCATCCACTCGCTAAGTGCAGACGTGTTCGTACGGTTGCTGACACATGATCTCTTTTTATAATATTCAAATAATTTACGTTATTCAAACCACCACACAGTGTGTATGTTAAATGGTATTGATTTTAAATTTTTGCATTCTCTAACTGAAAATGAAAGTGTTTAAACAACACCGATTTGTACTATGCGTTCTTTACATAAACACCGTTTTCTTTCACAAATCCCATTTTTTCAAGATAACTTTTATGTCCTTCTGTCGCTTTCTTACAGATAAATTTCTTATATCCCTCTTCTGCTAATTTCGCATAAAGGAAACGTCCTGCGGAACAGTCTCTATAGGTTGGTGTTGTGTAGTCAAAGCTGATCTCTAACGCATCTCCTTCTTTCTTTCCCGCTAATACTCCGGCTGGAACCCCCTCGCAGCAGACTGTATATATTGTATCTGCTGCTGAAAGCTCCAAGGTGTTCTCTAAGAAGTATTTTTTCATATCTTCTTTATAGTGTTTTATAAAATATGTTAAGTAGGAATCTTCTTTGTCCCCACGAATCATATCATAGTGATTTCCATCTGCTTTACTTAACTTGATCAGATTATAAATATTGATCACCACAAGGCTGGCATTGACCACCGCCAATGGGTAGGAATGTCCGATCATTGCATAGACTGCAGATATAGAGCTACCAACCGTATTGATCACTCTTAGTTTTACTACGGATGTCATCAGCATAGAAATGATAACAAAAATGCATCCGATATATCCAAAAATCTCAATCATTAATGCTGTACTCATTTTTTAATTCCTCATTTTCTGAAATTAGTATCCTGCACCATTGTCTGTATTTTTCATGATCTTGATCAAACGGCTTGTTCCTAAACGGCTCGCTCCAAGACTAATGAATTTTTCTGCATCATCAAAACTTGAAATTCCACCAGCTGCTTTGATCTTTTCTTCTTCTGTTAACAGACATGTTTCGATGATAACTTTTAAAATTTTTCCATCACATGCTTCATGAATCTGTCTGATCTCTTCTTCTACTTCTTCATATCTTCCGTCTTTCAAAAATCCAATGTTTATGACCATGTCGATCTCAGATGAACCATTTGCAATCGCATTCTTTGTCTCGAACACTTTAACCGCCGTTGTATGGTAACCATTCGGGAAACCGATAACTGTACAAATTGGAAGTTTTCCCTCTACATATTCGGCTGCCTGTTTTACATAAGCTGCTGGAATACATGCGGATGCTGTTTCATATTTTATCTAATATCTGATGCTTCATTTAAATGAATTTAAAAAAGTGTTACCATGCTGACGATCAATGCACTCATTAAACTTACGAATACACCAGCGATCATAGAACGGATTTGCA
>ERZ836939.1709-NODE-1709-length-24144-cov-11.546100_pt1 | contig 24144 bp, 19 predicted proteins | sample MGYA00519912_ERZ836939 | MGnify/ENA primary metagenome ERZ836939 (study PRJEB31850, sample SAMEA3708810) | human gut metagenome | biome: human gut; feature: human-associated habitat; material: faeces | place: China | collected 2014 ...
CCCACCTCATCCGTCACGGCTCCGCCGTGCCACCTTCCCCTCATAGGGGAAGGCTTGGGGCTCCTGCCTCGGCCTGAAAAAAGCCCGCTGCCTGGGCAGCGGGCTTTGAGTGCATGTATGGGATCAGGCGTTCTTCTGGGTCGCTGCGAAGCGGTTCAGGATGGCGGCGAACTGGCAGCGGGTGGCGGTGCCGGCGGGCTGGAGCTTGCCGTCGGAGCCCTTGATGAGCTCTGCACCGACAGCCCACTGCAGGGCGGGAACGGCGTAGGCGCTGATCTCGGCCTGGTCAGAGAAGCTGGAGAGGTTCTCCGAGATGGTCACGGCGTCCATGCCCTGATAGACCGCGTAGTTGAACAGGAACTTGGCCAGCTGTTCGCGGGTGACGGCCTTGTTGGGCTCGAACGTGGTCTCGGACGTGCCGCTGGCAATGGCGTTCCTGGCGGCCCAGGCGACGGCTGCTTCATAGTAGCTGCCGGAGACGACGTCGGTGAAGGCGGCCTTCTCGGTCACTTCGGGGCTGCCGGCCAGACGGTAGAGGGTCGCGACGACCATCGCGCGGGTGGTGACGCCCTTGGGGTTGAAGGTGGTGGCGGAGGTGCCGGTCATGAGGCCCAGCTCCACAGCCGCTTCTACGTCGGCCTTGAACCAGTCGGTATCCTTGACGTCGGTGAAGCCGGTCTTTTCTTCGGTCGGCTTCTCCTCGGCGGGTTTTTCTTCCGCCTTGGCGGCGGTGACGACGATCAGCTCAACGACGCCGGACGGCAGGCGCTTGCCGGCGGCCTTCTCAGCCGTGAAGTCGGCCTCGGTCGTGCCGCAGACAAAGCGCAGGGAGCCGGTATCCTTGGCGGTCTTGGCGATGTCGGCGACCGTGCTGTCAGCAGCAGCGCCGATACCCCAGACCAGAGCGATGGCCGCGGGGACTTCTTCGCCCTTGCCGTCCTTGAAGGAATACTTGCCCTCAGTGATGTCCTTGTAGGTGGGATTGAACTTGGTGTACGGGCCGTCGTCGCAGACGAAGGCGAGGCTGTCACCGTCGGCGAAGGTGACGTCGGCGTCGGTCAGGAGGGTGTCGAGGATCACGTATACGGTGACGACGACGTCCTGCTCGCCCTTCTTGAAGTACTGATAGCCGTAGCCGTCAGCCTTGGTCTCGGCGAGCTTCTTGAGCTCTTCGGCGGTGTAGCTCTTGGCGAGGGTCTTCTCGCCGTCCGCACCGGCCTGCGTGTAGACGGTCAGGACGGCGTCCGCGGCGCTGGCCGTGATGGCGAGACCTGCAAATACGGTCACGAGCATCGCAAGCACGAGCAGCATGGATACAAGTTTCTTCATGATGATCTTCCTTTCGGTTCTTTATATTTCAAAAAGCCGTCGATCTTCGTCAGACTCTTTGAAGCAGATCAGAGAGCATGTGCGCGAGCTCGGCGCGGGTAGCGCTGGCCTGCGGCGCGGCGAGGCACGCGGCATAGCTGTCCACGATGCCGAGGGCGTAGGCCGATTGCACATCGCTTCCGGCCCAGGCGCTGCACTCGGCGACGTAGACCGGCGCGGCATCCGCCGCGGCCTGCACGCCGCGCGTGCGCGCGAAGCGGGCAAGCAGAGCGCAGGCCTGTTCCTTCGTCACGGCCTTATCGGGCGCGAAGGTCGTCCGGCTCGTGCCGGAGACGATGCCGTTCTGCGCGCCCCAGACGGCCGCCTGGCGGTACCAGTCGGCCCGGAGGTCGGTAAAGCCGCCGTTTCCCTGCGCGGCGGGGCTGCCCGCCATGCGCCACAGGACCGTCACCAGCATGGCGCGGGTCATGGGCTTTTCAGGCGAGAAGCGGTCCTGCCCGGTGCCGGTCATGAGTCCCGCGGCGGTGCAGGTCAGCACGTCCTGCAAATACGCGTTCTCCGCCCGCACGTCCGCGAAGCCGGAGGCTATGAGCGTCCGCACGCCGGACTGCTGCGCGAGCGTCTGCAGGGCCTCAACACCAGTGGTCTGCGAGACGGTCTTTGCGCTGTTGCCGCTGTGGCCGGAGGCATAGAGGCCGCAGTTTGTCAGCGACACGCAGCCGAGCACGGCGTGGACGGACTTTTCCGCCTCCACGCACAGCGTGCCGCCCGTCACCGTGACGGTCTCGGCGGAGAGGACCGCGACGTTGTCGCTGTCCGTCCGGCCGGAGAACGAGGCGTTCGTCAGCGCAACGTCCGCGCCGTTGGCGCAGAACGCGCCGCCGTCAAAGCCGAGCTTGTCGGACTTCAGCAGCGTGAGGGTACAGTCCTCGATGGAGATTTTGCTCTTTTCCGCGCCCAGGACGGCCGCGTTGTTGACCAGCGCCTGCAGCTGGAGGCTGCCGGTGCCGTTGATGGTCAGATCGCCGCCGGAGACGACGGTCGGGCAGGCGTTGCCGGACGCGTCGGCGCAGCCGATGAGCTCGTTGCGGCCCAGCAGCGTCAGGGTATTCTTGCCCGCGAGGGACAACAACGTCTTGTCGCCCGTGATGCGCACGTCCTGCAGCGTCAGCTTCGTGCCGCTGCCGACGGTGAGGGTGAGGTTGTCAAACCGGTCCGTGCCGGAATCCAGCCCGATCAGCGTCACGTCCAGCCCGCCCGCGATGGTGATCTCGCCGCTGGCAAGCCAGGGGATGAAGTAGGTGCCGGACTTCGTGACCCTGCCGCCGGAGACGAGGTTCTGGCGGTAGACGGCGGTGATGGTCATGTCGCGGCCGGTCGGGGTGAAGGCCGGCCAGGCGGCGGTATAGCCCGCGAGCTGCGGAAGCTCCGGCGCTTTCACGCTCCGGTCGCCCTTCCTGCCGGTCATCACGGCCACGGTCTCGCCGTTGGCGAGGAAGGTGACGGTGAAGCTTTCGGGCAGGTCCGCGTCCTGCGGCGCTTCCCTGGCCGTGTAGTCGGGGCAGGTCTCTGCGGCGGTCTTTTCGGAGACCTTGCCGCACCGGCCGAGCTGCGGCAGACTGCCGCCCGCCGCCGTGCAGCCGCCCCAGATGAGGTTCTGCGCGTTGCCGACGATCGCGCCGAGCAGCATGACGTTGTCGGCCTTTTTGCTCACAAGATACGACCGGTCACCCACGATCGCCTTCGCCGCGGGATCCGCCATGCCGTTGACGAGCGCGGCCAGACCCGCGAGCTTCGCGGGCGTGTCGATGGTGTATTCCGTCTGCGCCGGGTCATACCAGGAAATGTCGACCGTGCCGTCCCACGCGGCCGCGGCCGCCCGCGCCTCAAGCGGCAGCAGGCACAGCAGCATCGCCGCGCACAGCAGCACCGGCAGCAGCTTTTTCATTCCGCATCCCCCGTTTTCTGATTTTCCACAATATAATACGTGCCGGTCTCTTTGTCATAATAGACCTTGCCCATCTCGGTCAGGTCGCCCTCGATCGTCCCGGCGCTGCTCTGCGACTCGGTCAGATCGTCCTGCTCAAAGGAGATGGCGGGGTCGGCGGGCGCGTCCGCCGTCTGCCCGGCCGCAGAAATGTCCACGTTCCAGTTGATGATGAGCGCCAGCATGATGCCCACGGCCAAAACCAGCATGGCGTCGGCCAGATTGCTGATGGAGTCCATGGGGTTGACGGGCGCATCGTCGCTGCGGCTGCACAGCGAACGGGCCGAGAGCCTTCTCATCGGGCCTCCCCCTTCTTCGTCAGCTCCAGCACCTCGGTGCAGAGCGCTTCCAGAACGGAGCCGTACTCCCGGTACCAGCGGCGGCGGATGGCGGAGACCACGATGGCCAGCGCCGCGGCCACAAGACCCGCGATCGTCGTATCGAACGCGGTCAGCAGCGACGTCGAGAGCGTGTAGGTATCGCCCTGGCCCAGCGCGATGATGCCGGGGCCAAGCGGGATGAGCGTGCCAAGCAGGCCCAGCATCGGGGCCAACCGCGCCAGCAGTTCACTGAGCTTGACGATGCTGTCATACCGGTCCTGCTCGCGCTCGAGCAGCTCGATGGCGAGCGCCTCTCGCGTGGCGTCGGTAAAGTCGGGGTGGCGCAGCAGCTCGAGCAGGGCGTCCTTCTGCCGGCGGAGCAGGCCACTTTCTTCCACGGCGGCCTCCCGGTCGGACGCGGTGCGCAGCGTCTCCATGAGGGCGGGCAGCGCGTCATCCTCCGCGTCGGCGGTCACATGCAGGGCATGGTCGCTGCCGACGACAAGATCCAGGTTGGACTCTTCGCTCGACAGCACCGGCGTGCCGGAGAACGTCACGAGAATTTTATAGACATACTTGGCCGCCGAGCTGGTCGCGGCTTCCTCCGTGCTGGCCTGGCCGAAGAAGAGGTGGAAGCGGCTGCCCGTGGAGAACAGGCTCTCGTCCGCGTAGCTCTCAAAGTCAAAGCCGGCGGTATCCCACTCGGTGTAATCCTCGAACGCGAGCATCGGCTCGACCTGATACGCGCCGACCCACAGATCGTCGCCGCCGTCCCAGGCGTAGAGCTCGCCGGTCTCGGCGTCGCCCGCGAGGTTCGGGAAATAATAGCGCGGCTGGTCGAGCAGGGCGTATTTCGTGAACGAGCGGTAGGCGCCGACGGAATGGTCTTTGGTAAAAAAGTCGATGGAGGCGATGGAATTGACGTCCACGCCCGCGTAGTCCAGCAGATCGCGGATGTAGAAGCCGCGGGCGAAGGCCAGATAGGTCCGGCCGCTGCCATTGCAGTAGGAATAATACTCCTCATGCGTGTCGAGCGCGCCGCCGTACCAGTCGTCAAGCTCCTGCCAGGAGAATTTCGCCTTTTCGACGTATTCGTCCTCGCTCCAACCGAAATAGCCGATGCAGACTGAGATGGAGTCCGTGACCGCGTCGGCGAAGACCGGCAGCGCCAGCGCTGCGCACAGGATCATCAGCAGCGCGAGTCGGGTCAGCAGTTTTTTCATGGTGTATCCTTCAGCGTGGAGTTGGCGAGCATCTGCCGCGCTTCCTCCTCGCTCAGATCATAATCCCAGAATAATTGGAATATTTCCTGTGTTTTTTCCACCATATCATAGTCATAATACTGCGGATACAGCAGATTTCCCAGCCACCAGATGCCGAGCAGCATGTTGAGGCTCGGCGGGTTCGACAGCCAGTTGTAGGGCATGGACGGGATCTCGTAAAAGTCCCCCTCCTCGATCGCGCGCAGCGGCTGCCACGCCGCGTCGTCCGCGGCGGCGGCGTAGATGCTGCCCGCGGCGAAGAGGATCACGTCGGGGTCGAAGCGGTAGAGCTGCTCGAGATTGATGGGATTGCCGCCGCCCTTGTTGCTCACGTCCTCGACCACAGCCGCGTTTTCCAGGCCCATAAGGTCCAGGACCTGCGCCTGCGTCGAGCCCTTCGCATCCGTATTGAGGCCGGACGAGCCGGACGTATAGAGGACGGACAGGCGTTCGCTGTCCTGAATTTTCGCGGTGTTTTCCTCCGCCATCGAGACCGTCTGCTCCACGAACGCCGCCAGCGCCTCGCCCCGCTCGGCCTTTCCTTCCAGAATGCTGCCGAGCGTGCGGAAGGCCGCGGCCATATGCGGCAGGTCCGCCTCGATGAAGATGACCGGGATGCCGATCTGCCGCTGCAGCGCGTCAAGGTCGGCGGCCATGTTGTCCTTTTTGTCGCCAATGTCGATCACGACCTGCGCACCGGAGGAGAGGATGGACTCAAGATTGAGCGTCGACTTGCTGCCGTACATCTGGCCGGTCGTGGGCAGATCGATGAGGCGCGGGTCGAGGTATTTGTACTGGCTGGAGGACGGCGTGGCGTTGATCGTCGACATGTATTCCGGCGCGACGACCGCGAGGAACATCGACGCGACCGCGCCGCTGGGCGCGACGCGCGTCAAAGACGCCGGGATCCCGACCTTCCGGCCGAGCGAGTCGGTAAACAGGACCATCGGCTCCGCCGCCGTCTCCGACGGCTTCGCCGCGCAGCCGGAAAGCATCCCAACCAGCAGAGCCAGCGCCAGAAGGCAGGCGAAAAAACGTTTTACAAGCATGGTTATTCTCCATAAAATATAGCGTCAGTTGACAAGGACCCACATGGTTTTCCCGGGCCTGGGCGACCGCTGGCTTCGTTATCCTCGTTGGCGGGCGACAGCCCGCCCGCCTCGTCTGCCTTGCCAACTGCCGTCCATGCTCCGGGAAAACTCGAAGACCCGCCGGGCGCTCCGGCACGTTTTTCGCAAGGCAGAGGACGCAGGCAGGCCGTCGCCTGTCAAGGACGATAACGCAGCGAAAGGCGGGCCGGTGCGTCCTGCGGGCATGTGCGCCCTTGTCAACTGACGCTTCTTATGTATGAAGGCGGAAAAACACGCCGCAGCGGCCGCTGCGGCGTGTGAAAAACCGTTATCCGAACAGAAGCTGCATCATCAGCGGGATCGTCAGCATACACGCGAGTGTGCTGACAAAAACTCCGGCCGAGGCGACGGATTCGTCCGCCCCGTACTGGTAGCTGAGGATGGTGGTATTGGTGGCGACGGGCATGCACAAAATGACCATCAGCACGTGGAACGTGAAGTCGTTCGTCAGTACGTGCCGCAGCACGGAAAACGCCGCGAGCGGCACGAGGACCATCTTGAGGACCGTCAGCGCATAGATCCGCCAGCTGCCGAAGATCTGCCCGAAGCGCATCTGCGCGAGCGAGCAGCCGACGATCAGCATGACGATCGGGCTCGTGATGTCGCCGACATACTTGACGGCCTGGTGCAGCAGCGCCGGGGGCTGCCAGCCGGACAGATAGATCGCCAGCGCGGCCAGCGACGCCGCCACGCACGGCTGCCGCAGCACCTGCCACTGGAACCGGAACCGCGCCTCGCCGCGGATGAGGCTTGCGCCGTAGCTCCAGCAGAACAGCTGGAAAAACAGCACGAACAGCGTCACATAGAACGTCGCCTGATACCCCAGCAGCGACTCGACGATCGGGTAGCCGAGGAAGCCGGTATTCGAAAAGATGAACATGAACCGGTAGAGCCCTGCCTCGCTGCCCTTGACGCGCAGCACCTTTGCCGCCGGGAAACTCAGCGCGATCAGCCCGAGGTAGATCAGCACGATCAGCCCCGCCAGCCGGAGCGTCTCGCCGTTGGAGAGCAGATGCTCGCCCGTCAGCGCGGAGGCGAGGATCTGCATGGGGTTGGCGATGTTCACGACCAGCGCGGAGAGCTTTTTGTTGCTCTGCAGGTCCATCGCGCCGCCCTTGGCGGCGGCAAAGCCGGTGGCCATACAGAAAAACAGGATGACCATCTTCCGGCACAACGCAAGAATATCCATCGCAGCCTCCTCAGGAACCGAAGCAGTCCGGGCACGGCTCGTAGCCGCCGGCCTCGGCCGTTTTCCGGCTGTAGATCCTGCATTGATCCGGCTCGAGCCGCGCGCAGCCGTAGCGGTGATAGAGCATCGAGCCGTCGTCATTCACACAGACGGCGTTTTGGTCAAAAAATGCCGTCTTCTCCTGCAGCCGGTCGATCTCGGCCTGCTTTTCCTGCAGCTTTCCGTCGAGCGTCACATAGCCGAAGGCCCCGCCCGCCAGCAGCAGCGCACAGAGCAGCGCCAGCACCGCGGCAGCGGCCCGGCCGCCGCGGGACTTTTTCTCCGGCGCCGGTGCGGGCTGCGGCTTTCCGGGCCGCGGCTCGCGTTTGACGGGCGTCTGCATTCTCCCGACGGGCCGCAGCGCGGGCCGCGGCTGCGGTACCTCGCCGTTCAGCCCGCAGCTTTCGCAGAACAGCTCCCCGTCCGGGATCGGCTGCCCGCATTTGATACAAGTCGTCATAGGTGGTCGTTCCTGCTTTCTCTTTCTCTTTGTCAACTGATGCTAGTATAGCGATTCCCGCCCGGAAAGTAAACCAAAACCCGGCCTTGCGGCCAGGTTTTGCAAAAATAATTCTTATTTGCCGTCGCCGCGCAGCGCCTTGATGTCGTCGCCGCGGATGTACTTGCCCATCGGCTTCCACAGGATCCAGCCGACCAGCAGCACCAGCGCGCAGTCGAGCACCATGTAGGAGCCGTTGTAGAGCGCGGAGTAGAACCACGGAGAGGTCATCGTCATGCCAAAGAAGGTCTCCGGCATGTACTCGCCCCAGACCGTCGCGCCGACGACATAGTGGACCAGGAAGCGCAGCGCGCTGCCGAGGAGCGTGCCGTAGAAGAAGCCGAAGCGCTTCTTGCTGAACAGGCCCGCGAAGCCGAGGACCGTAAAGGCAAAGATATAGTCGCCCAGCATCGACTGCCAGCTCCAGGCGTATGCGCCGTCCAGAAACAGCTGCAGCAGGCTGAACGCGAAGGACGCGAGCATGCCCGGCCCGAAGCCCCAGCGGGAGCAGAACAGGAAGATCGGCAGCATCGACAGCGTGATCGAGCCGCCCTGCGGCAGCTCATAGAGCTTGAGATACCCGAGGATCTGCGCAAGCGCGATCATGATGGCCGCTTCGCACAGGCAGCGAAGCGTCAGCTTGGATTTTTTCATAAAAAATCCCTCCAGAAATAAAAAAGTACCGCACACAACCGGATCTGTTGTCGTGCAGTACGCAGCGTATCGATACGAGTCCATATACGAAGCAGCTTCCTACGCCGGCATTACCCGGATCAGGTTTGAGGGACATGCGAAAACGCAATCTCAGCCGGTCGCCCAGCGCCCCTGTGTTCGATTGTCTGTGGTCTGCCCACATTATACCGTCTGACCGCCGGTGCGTCAAGGAAAAAATAAACGCGATCCCTCTTGCAAATTCGGTAAAAACCGCTAAGATAGTAGGGCTGACATTCCTTCCGGTAAAAGAGGTATCACCCGTATGAAACACGCATCCTCCCGGGCGCCCGACCTGCTGCACGGCCCGGTTTTTTCGAATATGACCCGCTTCTTCCTGCCGATCATGCTGGGCTCGCTTCTGCAGCAGCTGTATTCCATGGTCGACGCCGTCGTCCTCGGGCGGCTGGTCGGCAAGACGGCGCTGGCCGCCGTCGGCGGCTCGGATCTGGCGATCATCAATCTGGTGGTCGGCTTTTTTGTCGGCCTGGCCTCCGGCGCGTGCGTCGTGGTCTCGCAGCATTACGGTGCGGGAGAAGACGGCGCGGTGCGCCGCGCGGTCCACACGGCCATCCTTTTCTCCGTCGTGATCGGCGCGGTCATGACCGCGCTGGGCATCGGCCTGGCCCGGCCCATCCTCGTGCTGCTGGACCCGCCGGCCGACACGCTGGAGGATTCCATCGTGTACCTGCAGTGGTACTTCGCCGGGATGATCCCCTCGATGGTCTACAACATGGGCGCGGGCATCCTGCGCGCGGTGGGCGATTCAAAGCGGCCGTTATACTTCCTGATCGTCTGCGCGCTGGCCAACACGGCGCTCGACCTGCTCTTTGTCGCCGGCTTCCGTCTCGGCACGGCCGGCGCGGCCATCGCCACCAGCCTGTCGCAGCTGATCTGCGCGGGGCTCGTGGTGTGGACGCTGGCGCGCATCCCCGGCGCCTGCCGCCTGCAGCTTTCCGAGCTGCGCTTTGACCGGGCGCTGCTCGGGCGCATGACGGCCATCGGCCTACCTGCGGGGCTGGCCAGCGTCATGTACAGCGCGGCGAACGTCATCATCCAGAAGGCCATCAACCTCCTCGGCACCGACGCGGCGGCCGCCTGGTCGATCTTCTGGAAGCTGGACGGGATCTACTGGCCGGTCTCAAACGCCATCGGCATCACCGTCATGACCTTCACCGGGCAGAACTACGGCGCGCGCCAGCCGGATCGCATCCGTAAGATCATCCGCACAGGTCTTGGCATGCACCTGGGCTTTTCCGCGCTGTTCAGCCTGACGCTGTTTCTCACGCGGTATCTGACCGTGCAGTGCTTCACGGACGATCCGGCCGTCATCGCCGAGGGCGTGACGATCATCTGCATGCTGGCGTTTTTCTACCCGGTATTCTGCTGCGTGGAGGTCTTCTCCTCCGCCATGCGCGGCTGCGGCAACAGCGTCATGCCGACGGTCCTGACCCTTTTCGGCACGTGTCTGCTGCGTCTGGCGCTTTTGTACACGGTGACCTTCCCGCACCTGAGCAACTGGACCATCGCGATCTGCTACCCCGCCACATGGGGCGCAACGTCGCTGCTGTTTCTCATCTACTACCGCTTCTTCCGCTGGATGCCGGGACAAAAATCGCATACATAAGAAAATCCCGCCCGATGGGCGGGATCTTTTTATCTGCAGCCGCAGTACGGGATCGTTTTCCGGTCCGCGAAGCGGTAGGTGCGCAAAAAGGCTTCGGGCTGCAGGCCCTTTTCCAGATAGTTGAGGAGCAGCAGGGCGCAGGCGCGGCTGTCGCTGCCGGCCTTATGATGGTCGAGCGAGAGCTGCAGGTGATCGCAAAGGGTGTTCAGCTTGTGGTTCGGCAGGTAGGGGTAGGCGCGCTTTCCCATCTGGCAGGTGCACAGATACGCTGCCTCCGGCTGCCAGTCGATGTGGTAGTCGTGCAGGCAGCTGGCCAGCACGCGCAGGTCGAACGGCGCGTTGTGCGCGACCAGGATGCTGCCGCGCAGCATCGGCTCCAGCAGCTGCCACAGCGCGGCGAACGTCGGCTGGCCGAGCTCCATCTCCGGCGTGATGCCGGTGAGGGCAACGTTGAAGGGGTCAAAATGCGTCTCCGGGTCGACCAGTGTGTCGAGCTCCTGCACGATCTGGCCTTGCTCGATGACGCACACGCCGATGGCGCTCATGCGGCGGTTCTGCGCGTTCGGCGTCTCCACGTCGAAGACCACATATCGTTCGTCCATGCTTATTGCCCTCCGTCTTCCCGTTTTCTTCTGCGCAGCGGGCGACGTCCCTGCGAAAGACGCGCCTTGGCCGCGTTCAGCCCCTTCCGGCACACGAACATGACCGAGAACGCCAGCAGTCCCAGAACCACCAGAATGAGCAGCGACGGGTTATCCAGTGCACTGAGCGTAAACAGGTTCGGCAGGAAGAAATAGCACAGGGCAAACACCGCCGTCAGGCCGATCATCATCGCCTTGCGCAGCTTGTTGAACGGCTGCGAGGTCTGATAGACCATCAGCAGGCCCACGACGCCCATGATGCCCGTGCAGATCGTCGAGAGCATTTCCTCCCGGATGTGGAAGGCCAGATAGAACAGCATGACGCCCACCACCAGCACGAGGTCCGTCAGCGCCGCGGGCAGCGCGCGGAAGATCACGTTGCGCATGAATTTTCCGCTGATGCGGTTCTCGTTCGGCTCCATGGCCAGAACGAACGACGGGATGCCGATCGTCAGCGCGTTGACCAGACTCAGCTGCGCCGGGGTATAGGGATAGGGGAGCGTAAAGAACAGGGTAATGAGTGAGAGCACGAAGGTGAAGATGTTCTTGACCAGATACAAAGAGGCGCTGCGCTCGATGTTGTTGATGACCCGCCGCCCCTCCGCCACGACGGAGGGCAGAGCGGAGAACTGCGAATCGAGCAGCACGATATGCGACGCCTGACACGCCACGCCCGAGCCGGAGGCCATGGCGATGGAGCAGTCCGCTTCGCGCAGGGCCAGCACGTCGTTGACGCCGTCGCCCGTCATGGCGACGGTATGCCCCGCCCGCTTCATGGCCTCGACAAGCTTTTTCTTCTGATCCGGCGTGACGCGGCCGAAGACGGTCATTTCCTCCGCCGCCTTTGCAAGCTCCGCATCCGTTTTGAGCGTGCGCGCGTCGACGAACTTTTCCGCGTCGGGGATGCCCGCGCGGCGGGCGACCTCGGAGACGGTCAGGGGATTGTCGCCGGAGATGACCTTGGTGCGCACGCCCTGCTGGGCGAAATACGCGAAGGTTTGCGGCGCTTCGGGCCGGATCTTGTTGGACAGCAGGATGAGCGCGAGCGGCATCATCTCCGCCGTGAGCGCCTCGTCGTCCAGCTTCCCGTCGTACAAGGCCAGCAGCAGCACGCGGCAGCCCCTGGCCGACCATTCCTCGGCCTGCGGCAAAAACCGGTCCTTCTCCGGGCAGGCGGCCAGCAGGATCTCCGGCGCGCCGAGCAGATACGTCTCGTCCTCATGGAACGACACGCCGCCGTATTTCTTTGCCGACCGGAACGGCATGGCCGCGATGGCCGTCTGCATGGACTGGCCGGTAAAATAGCGGCGCAGGGCGGCCATGGTGTCGTTGTCGTCCTGCATGGCGCAGACGTAATCGGCCATGATCATGCGGATGTCGTCCGCGATATAGCGGTCGGGCTGCAGGGGGACGATGTCGTCGACGGTCATCTTGGGCTCGGTGATCGTGCCGGTCTTGTCGACGCAGAGCGTGTCGACGCGGGCCAGCGTTTCGATGCAGCCCATATCGTGGACCAGCGTGCGGCGGTTGGCCAGCCGGATGACGCTCGCCACGAGCGCAAGGCTCGTCAGCAGATACAGTCCCTCCGGGATCATGCCAACGATCGAGCCGACCGTCGAGGTGACGGCGTCGGCGACCGGGCTTTTGAGCCACAGGTATTCCTTGATGAACATGACCGCCCCCAGCGGAATGACCAGAAAACCGATCCACTTGATGAGGCTCGTGAGCGAGCGCATCATCTCCGACTGCGGCTGCGAGCCGGTCTGCCGGGCCTCGGTCGTCAGGCGGGAGACGAAGCTGTCCGCGCCGACCTTCGTCAGCCGCGCGCGGCAGCTGCCGCTCACGACAAAGCTGCCGGAGAGTAGCGCGTCGCCCGGGCGCTTGACGATCTCGTCGGCTTCGCCGGTGACGAGCGCCTCGTTGACGCGGCACTCGCCCGCGGCCACGACGGCGTCCGCCGGGATCTGGTCGCCGGGGCCGAAAACGGCGATGTCGTCGCGCACCAGCGCGGCCGCCTCGGTCTGGACGATCTGCCCATCCCGCACGGCGCGGCATTTCGGCGCGGACATGATCCGCAGGTTATCGACCTTTTTCTTGACCCGCAGATCCTGCACGATGCCGATGAACATGTTGCAGAAGACCGGGCCCAGAAACGTCAGGTTCAGCCACTGCCGCACCGCGATGACGCAGCCGGCCAGCAGGAAGAAGAGGAAGTTAAAATACGTGCAGACGTTTTTGACGATGATCTGCTGCACGGTCGCGCCGGGAGGCTCCACAGGGCGGTTGTCCCAGCCGCCCGCCAGACGCTCGTGCACCTGCTCGCCGGTAAGCCCCAGCTCCGGATCCGCTTCCTCAGCCGGGATCTCCACCCGCTGCGGCCGCTCCGGCTCTTTCGGTTTTCGCTTCAGGAATGACGCTGCCACAAATGCCGTCCTCCTTTGAATGATTGCTGATATCATAACACATCTTCGGCAGAATTTATCAACAAAGTGTATATTTTCAGAAAAACATAAGAAACGGCCGCAGCCCAAAGAACAAGCGCACCCCTCCCGATGGCTTCCCCTATGAGGGGAAGCTGTCGCCGAAGGCGACTGATGAGGTGGACTGTGCCGCATAAACGAAACTGCCCCACCTCATCCGTCACGGCTTCGCCGTGCCACCTTCCCCTCATAGGGGAAGGCATTGGGGGTGTGCAAATAAAAAACTCCCCGCGAAAAGGTGCAGACCAACAAATTTGGCCTGCACCTTCTATGGATGGCAGATATTCCACGGCAACTAGTTGCAAATTTGACACCCCCGTATCAGGCGGCGCGTAGTCGGACGCCCGTAAGGTGAGTCTCGTGTGGAACGACATCTAAAAATTAGGGGCTCACCTGAATTCAGATGCAGAATGCACCAAACGCGTCCCCAAGCGCCCTTTTCTCCCCTATCTTTTCCCGCGCGAGGGAAAAGATAGGGCCGCCGGAGGCGTCGGCAGTCGCAAATCTGCAGCAGGCAATCCCTCAGTCAGCTTCGCTGCCAGCTCCCCTGAAAGGGGAGCCAAAGGGAGCGAAAACCCGCCGCTGCGGAGCAGCGGCGGGGGAGGGGTCACTGTTCGGCGCTGGCCTTCACGAACCCGTAGAACAGCGGGTGCGGACGGTCCGGGCGGCTTTTGAATTCGGGGTGGAACTGGCAGGCCACGAACCACGGATGCTCCGGCAGCTCGACGATCTCCACGAGCCGCCCATCCGGAGACAAACCCGTCGGCACAAGCCCGGCCGCGACGAACGCGTCGCGGAAGTCGTTGCAGAATTCATAGCGGTGGCGGTGACGCTCGGAGATCTCGGTCTTTGCATAGAGCGCCGCTGCGCGGCTGCCCTCGGACAAAACGCACGGATACGCGCCGAGGCGCATCGTGCCGCCCTTCTGGGTGATGGTCTTCTGCTCGGGCATGATGTCGATGACGGGGTGCTTGGTAAACTCGTCGAATTCCGCCGAGTGCGCGTCTTCCCAGCCCAACACGTGGCGGGCAAACTCGATCACGGCGATCTGCATGCCGAGGCAGATGCCGAAGTAGGGGAGCTTGTGCGTGCGCGCGTACTGTGCGGCGGTGATCATGCCCTCGATGCCGCGGTCGCCGAAGCCGCCGGGCACCAGAATGCCCGCGCAGCCGTCCAGCACGGACGCCGCGTTCTCCGGCGCGAGCTTGGACGAGTCGACCCACCGGATATCCACGATCACGTCGTTGGCCGTGCCCGCGTGGAACAGCGATTCCTCCACGGACAGATACGCGTCATGCAGCTCGGTGTATTTGCCGACCAGCGCGATGGTCACATGGCGGCTGGCGGTCTTGATGCGGGTGACCATCTGCGTCCAGGCGGTCAGCTCCGGCTCGCCGCACGAAAGCTCCAGCTTCCGGCACACGACGCGGGCCAGCCCCTCCTTCTCCAGCAGCAGCGGCACCTCATAGAGGGTGGAGGCCGTGGTGTTCGGAATGACGCAGTCTGGCTCCATGTTGCAGAACAGGGCGATCTTGCGGCAGATCTCCTCGGTCATGGGCTGGTTTGTGCGGCAGACGAGGATATCCGGCTGGATGCCGATGGACAGCAGCTCCTTGACCGAGTGCTGCGTGGGCTTGCTCTTGAGCTCGCCCGAGCCGGGGATCTCCACGATCATGGGCACATGGATGAACAGCACATTCTTCTTTCCCTGCTCAGCGGCTACCTGCCGGATGGCCTCGAGGAACGGCTGCGACTCGATATCGCCGACGGTGCCGCCGATCTCGGTGATAAGCACGTCGGACTTCCCGTTGTCCATCTGGTAGATGCGGGATTTGATCTCGTCGGTGATGTGAGGGATGATCTGCACGGTGCGGCCGAGATATCCGCCCTCGCGCTCACGGCACAGGACGCTCCAGTAGACCTTGCCCGCCGACACGGAGCAGCCCGCGGTCAGGCTCTCGTCCGTGAAGCGCTCATAGTGGCCGAGGTCAAGGTCGGTCTCCGCGCCGTCATCGGTGACGAAGACCTCGCCGTGCTGATACGGGCTCATGGTGCCGGGGTCGACGTTCAGGTACGGGTCGAATTTCTGGTTCTGCACGCGCAGCCCGCGCTGCTTGAGGAGTCTTCCGAGCGATGCGGCGCAGATGCCCTTGCCAAGACCCGAGACAACGCCGCCGGTAATGAAGATATATTTCATAGATGTGCCTCCATCTGAAAATTACACTGAGAACAGCAGATCGGTATAGCGCGGATACGGCCAGTAGTCGCCGGCGACGAGCGTTTCGAGCTTGTCGATCGAGGCACGGACCTTGTTCATCTGGGCAAAGATCGTGTCGTGGTAGTAGCGGAGCATGTGCTCGCCGTCGGTCTCCGGCGCGGTCTCCAGCGCGGTCTTGAGCGCGACGGTATCGTCGAGCAGCTCGCCGTTGAGCGTCAGGATGCTCTCGGCCAGCGCGGTCTCCACGCGGCAGTCCGCGTGCGGCAGCGCCTGCTTTTTCTGCAGGATCGTCTGGCACAGAACGCCCTCGTAGCGCGACGCCGCGTGCAGGATGCTGTGCTGGACCATATCGACAAGCGTCGCCGCCTCGATGGAGATCAGCTTGCAGTATTTTTCCATATGGATCTCATGCCGGGCCATCATCTCACTGGTGGTGTAGACGCCGTGCTTCGTCATGAGCGCAACATTCTTGGGCAGGATATAGGCGGGCAGGGCCGCGGCCGTATTGGGCAGGTTCACCAGCCCGCGGCGCTCGGCTTCCGCCATCCAGGCGCTGTCATAGCCGTTGCCGCCGAAGATGATGCGGCGGTGGCGCTGGAAGACCTCGCGCAGAAGGATATTGAGCGCCTGCTGGAAATCCGCCGCGCCCGTCAGGCGGTCGGCGAAGCGGCCGAGCTCCTCGGCCATGATCGTGTTGAGGATCGTATTGGGACCCGCGATCGACTGGCTCGAGCCGGGCATGCGGAACTCGAATTTATTGCCGGTGAAGGCCAGCGGCGAGGTGCGGTTGCGGTCGGTCGTATCCTGCGGGATGGTGGGCAGCACGTCGACGCCAATGCGCAGCTGACGGCCGGTCTTTTCGGTGTAGTCCTGCTCGGAGACGATGGAGTCGATGATATCCTCCAGCTCGGTGCCGAGGAAGATGGAGATCACGGCCGGGGGCGCCTCCTGCGCGCCGAGACGGTGGTCGTTGCCCGCGAAGGCGACGGTGCTGCGCAGCAGCTCCTGATATTCATCCACGCCCGCGACGAAGGCCGCCAGGAACAGCAAAAACTGCGCGTTCTGGCTGGGCGTCTTGCCGGGGGAGAAGAGGTTTTTGCCCGTGTCGGTGCCCAGCGACCAGTTGTTGTGCTTGCCGGAGCCGTTGACGCCCGCAAAGGGCTTTTCATGCAGCAGGCAGACCAGCCCGTGCCGGTCGGCGACCTTCTTCATGACCTCCATGGTCAGCTGGTTCTGGTCGTTGGCGGCGTTGCAGTCGCAGTAGATGGGGGCCATCTCGTGCTGGGAAGGCGCGACCTCATTGTGCTTGGTCTTGCTCAGCACGCCGAGCTTCCATAGCTCCCGGTCGAGGTCCTGCATATAGGCAGCGACGCGCGGGCGGATGGCGCCGAAATAATGGTCGTCGAGCTCCTGGCCCTTGGGCGGCTTCGCGCCGAAGAGTGTGCGGCCGCAGAACTTCAGATCCTCGCGCTTTTCATAGAGCGCCTTGTCGATCAGGAAATACTCCTGCTCCGCGCCGACCTGCGGCGTCACGCGGTGGGTCTGCTCGTCGCCGAACAGGCGCAGGATGCGTACGGCCTCGCGGCTGACTGCCTCCATGGAGCGCAGCAGCGGCGTTTTCTTGTCCAGCGCGTCGCCGCCGTAGGAGCAGAAGACCGTCGGGATGCAGAGACTGCCGTCCTTGATGAACGCGAAGGACGTCGGATCCCAGGCGCTGTAGCCTCTGGCCTCAAAGGTGGCGCGCAGGCCGCCGGAGGGGAAGCTGGACGCGTCCGGCTCGCCGCGGACGAGCTCCTTGCCGGAAAACTCCATCGTGATCTTGCCGCCGGGAACGGGGCTGATGAAGCTGTCGTGCTTCTCGGCCGTCACGCCGTTGAGTGGCTGGAACCAGTGCGTGAAATGCGTCGCACCATGCTCGAGCGCCCACTGCTTCATGCCGGCGGCGATCTCATTGGCGACCTCCAGCGTCAGCGGCTGGTCCTGCTCGAGGCACTGCCTCCACGCGGCGACAGCCTCGGCTGCGACATACTGCTCCATCGCAGCCTCATTGAAGACCATACTGCCGAAAACCTCCGGAATATTGTTGGATTCACGCATCACGGCATCCCTCTACTTTCATAAAAAATCCAAAAAACAAAATACGCATCGTATTGTACCCCCGCGGCCCTGAAACGTCAAGAATGAAACTTTTACGAAGATAAAAACAGGCAAAACCCGGTTCCTTGTGGAAGCATCCGAAATTTTTCCGGGGCCTGAATTTTTCCTTGCAACGCGCGGGGCGCTATGCTATACTGGGTCTGTACCCACCGCAGGAGACGTCTTCCTGCGGTGGGCTGTTTTTCTTTTCCTGTCCTCAGGACATGGACATCTTGCTTTAAACAAAAACCTCCGCAGGGGCATGCTCTGCGGAGGTTTTTTCGTTTCTCGTTCAGGACACCGGCTTGGGGTTGGCAGCGGTGTTCTCCGCGTCGTCGGCATTGGCGTCCTTCGGCATTTCGAAGGGGACGACATCGTCCGGCTGCAGCTCGATGCGGCTGTTGTCCTCCGACAGCACGCGCGTGCCGGGCTCGACCTTCGTCTCACTCGTCGTGCCGCGGACGGGATCCTTGGTCTCGCGCGGGTTGCCGTTGGCGGGCTCATACCATTCATTGACGCCGTGCATGATGACGGGCGTGCCGTCCTCGATCAGGTTCCAGATCCAGGCCATGGCCTCCTCCGGCGTATTGACGCAGCCGTGGGAGCCGCCGTAGACATAGAAGCTCGCGCCGAAGTTCGACCGCCACGACGCGTCGTGCAGGCCGATGAGATCACCGACCACGCTGACCCAGTACTTGACGAAGACCAGATAGTCGTCGCCCTTGAGCCAGACGTCGTGCTCCTTGCCGTGGGCCTCATACAGGCCGGTCGGCGTCTGGTGGCCGTTGAGCGCGCCGGTCACGATGTTGGTGTTGACGACCAGACGGCCGTCCTTGATGTACGTCATCTGCTGGTTGTCAAAATCGACCTCGACATAGCTGTCGCCCAGCGAGAAGGGCTTGCCGTCCGTGTCGTAGCAGACGGCGTCCGCGTCGATCTCGCCGGATTCCATCGTCAGCAGCTGCGCGCGGATCTGCTCCATAACGCTCTGCGCGTCGATGAGATAATTGCAGGTGACAAAGTCGATCTGGATCACGCCCTTGACCCAGGAATCGAAGATGAACGGCGCGTCATACTGATTATATTTCGTTGCCCACTTCGAGATCGTCTCCGCGAGGACCTTTTCATCGATGGTGATCGTGCCGTCCGCCTCCAGATCGAGGATGGAGGCCAGATCGTGGCTCGTAAGCGTCTCCTCGCCGTGCGGCAGGAATTCGGAATCCTTGTTGAAATCGACCTTGACCTCCAGTTCCGCCAGCGCGGTGCGGAAGAGGCTGTCGGGCGTATCACGGAGCGTATCCGTTGTCACGGAAGGCTTCTGGTAGCAGTCGACCGACGTCAGCTCGAACGACGCATCCGCCGGACCGTCTGCGGTCACGGCCAGACCCGACGCCGCCTGCTGCAGGCCGGCCTGCACCGCGGACTCGTTGAGCTCGTCGCCAGCGACCGCGTCATGCACGGTATAGACGCCGTCCACCAAGTCGATATAGGCGTCCTCCGGCGCTGTGCGCTTCACGCTCTGCAGATCGGCGAGCACGGCGGACAGCTCCAGTTGCCCGAGATCCGGCGTGACACGATCCGTGGCGCCCAGGTCCCGCTTGGCCCAGTCCAGCCGGTCCTGCAGCGGCAGAGCGGCAAACTGCTCGTCCGTCATACGGTCAAGCGCAGAGAACTGTGCATTCACCTTCTGCAGCAGATCGTCGCGCAGACCGAGCGCCTGCATGTCATAGCTCCCGATGGCCGATCCGTCCTCGGTCACGGTCAGTGTGACCTGGTCCGCAGCCGCCGTCATGGCCTGATATTCGGCATAGACGGTCTGATGCGCCTTCTGCGTCTCGTCCAGCCGCGACTGCAGCCAGAACCATACGCCCGCGGCAGCCGCCGCGAGCACCACAATTACAATGATGATCACCCAAAGGGCGCGATGCTTCTTCATGTTTCTCCTCCGCTTGCTTCTGCGCGGATGCGCGCAGTCTCTCTTGCGAAAATTATAACAGATTCCGCCGCAAATTCAACACGTTTCGCGCCCCGCGCCATTTTTTTCTTTTTGCGCAGAAAACCGGGCCCCGCAGCTCTGCGGGGCCCGGTCCGGTATCTGCGTTTGCTCAGCGGATGAGCGTGATGTGCTGGAACACAGTGGCGAGGGTGTTGGCGACGGTGGACATGGTCTTGATGAAGATATCCAGCGCGACGCCGACGACGTCCTTTCTCGTATCGCCGACGGTATCGCCGACGACGGAGGCCTTATGCGCGTCGGAGCCCTTGCCGTGGCCCTCGAGGGAGCCGGACTCGATGTACTTCTTGGCGTTGTCGAACGCACCGCCGGAGTTGCCCATGAAGATCGCGCGCGGGATGGCCACGATGGTCGCGCCGATGAGCAGACCGCCGACGAATTCCACGCCGAACACGAAGCCGCCCACGATCGGGATCAGCAGCGCCAGCACGGACGGCAGCAGCATCTTCTTGAGCGCCTGCCGGGCGGCCATTTCGATGCAGCGGTTGTAATCCGGGCGGACCGTGCCCTCAAGCACGCCGGGGCGGGACAGCTGCCGGTCGCCCTCGTCGGCCATGAGGCGGGCGGATTCGATGGTGTTGTCGGTCAGGAGCGCGGAGAAGTATTCGATGAGCGCGCCGCCGATGATGCCGCCGGCGACAACAATGTAGGAGGCCATGTTGAGGACCGGCTCTGCGTTGATAGCCGTGTAGTTGCCGACGTAGGCGACGATCAGCGAGACCGTGGCGAACGCGGCGGAGCCGATAGCGAAGCCCTTGCCGATGGCGGCGGTGGTGTTGCCGACGGCGTCGAGCTTGTCAGTGATGGCGCGGACGGATTCATCCAGATGGCAGGATTCCGCCAGACCGCCGGCATTGTCGGCGATGGGGCCGAAGGCGTCGATGGAGACCGTCGCGCCGACGAAGGCCAGCATGCCGAGGCTGGAGAGGGCAATGCCGTAGGTGCCGCAGACCTTGCCGGAGATGAACAGGGACACGCCGATCAGCAAAACCGGCAGCAGGCACGAACGCGAGCCGATGGCGTCGCCCTTGGTGATGACGAACGCGTCGCCCTCGGTGGCGATCTCCGCCAGACGGCGGGTGGGCTTATAGTCGGTGGAGGTGTAGTATTCGGTGATGGAGCCGATGGCGACGCCGCTGGCGATGCCGAGCACGCTCGAGATCCACGGCGACAGCCAGCCGCAGCGGAAGCTCGCGTACAGGGGCACGTCCGCGAAGATCAGCTTCGCCGCGACGAAGCCGCCCACGACCGTCAGACCCGCAGAGATCCAGGTGGAGAGGTTCAGCTCGTGCGAGGGATTGTCGCCCATCTTCTTGATGGTGGCATAGCCAAGACCAAGCAGGCAGCCGAACAGGCCGCAGCCCGCCAGCACGATGGGGAAGACGGTGGTCGCGGTGAAGGTCGCCTCGGTCACAGCCTCCGTACCGCCGGAGAGCGCGCTTTTGTAGATCGTGACCGCGATCATCAGGGCCGCGGCCATGGTGGCGACGAAGCTCTCGAGCAGGTCGGAGCAGTTGCCGGCAATGTCGTTGACGTTGTCGCCGATGAAGTCGGCGATGACGTTCGGCACGCGGCTGTCATCCTCAGGCATGTCGTGGCGGAGCTTGGCCAGGATGTCGGAGGAGATATCGGCCGCCTTGGTATAGTTGCCGCCGGCCACGCGGTTGAACATGGCGACGATGGAGCAGCCGAGAGAATACGTGGTGATGCGCATGATGGTGGGGTTGCACTCAAGGTTGGCAAGGAAGCCCGTGCCGACCGCGGTCGGATCCACGCCGTTCCAGATGATCAGGACCAGGACCATGCCCAGCATGCCGAACGCCTGCACCGCCAGGCCCGAGACGCTGCCGCCGCCGAGCGCGACCTTGACGGTCTCGCCGATGGAGAGCGTTTCGCGCGCGCGGTTGGAGGTGCGGACGTTTGCATACGTCGCGCTGCGCATGCCGAGGATGCACACGACGCTGGACATGCACGCGCCCATGATAAAGGTGATGCCGCTCGTCTTTTCCACGAACAGGCTGAATACTGCCGCGACCACGATCACGACGATCGCAATGACGCGGAATTCCGTCTTGAGGAAGGTGCTTGCGCCGTCACGGATGATGCCGGCCATCTCCTGCATCTCGTCCGTCCCCTCCGGCAGCTTCCGGATGCGGGCGTACTGGAAGAAGATATAGGCCAGCGCAAGAATGACTACGCACAAAACCAGATGCCATACATTCATACTTCAGGTCTCTCGCTTTCTTTTTCGTTTTTGTCGTCATCAACGTCTTTTTCCGGTGCACTGCAGAATCTGGCGTCCTTGACAGCTCTTCGTCTACAGTTTATAATGCCATCAGTCTAAAGTAAAACGACACTTTCTTCACTTTCTTATGAGCATCTGTCATAACAGGAGGCGTCATGGATCTCAACCGCTATAAAATTTTCCTCTCCGTCGCCGACAGCGGCAGCTTTACGGCCGCTGCCGCCGCGTGGAACTATACGCCCTCCGGCGTGGTCCACCTGATCAACGCGCTGGAGCAGGAGTTCGGCTTCCCCCTGTTCGTCCGCACGCGGCGCGGCGTCCACCTGACGACGGACGGCGAGCAGCTCGTCGCGCCGCTGCGCGATCTGGTGCAGTGCGACGACCGGCTGCGGCAGGTCTGCTCCAAAATCCAAGGCGTCCTGACCGGCAAGGTGCGCATCGGCTCGTATTACAGCATCTCCGCGCACTGGCTGCCGCCGGTCATCGGCCGGTTCCACCGGGATTTCCCCGGCGTGCAGATCGAGCTCATGGAGGGCCACCACCAGCTGCTCGACGAGCTGATGAACCAGAACCGGGTGGATCTGTGCTTCTACAGCCGCGTGCTCGGCGGCGGGCGGGAGTGGATCCCGCTGCGCGCGGACCCGATGGTCGCCATCGTCCCGCCGGAGCACCGACTGGCCAGCGCCGGCGCGTTCCCCATCGGCGCCTACCGCAATGAGGAGCTCGTCATCTCCGCCCGCGGCAACGACTCCGACGTCATGCACGTCTTCAACAAATACCGCCTGACTCCCTCCATCGGCTACACGACAGAGGAAGACCACGCTGCCATCGCCATGGTCGAAAGCGGGCTCGGCGTGAGCATGCTGAACCGGCTGTCCACCGGCGGCATCCAGACCCGCGCCGTCATCCTGCCCCTGGCCCCGGAGGAGTCGATCGAGCTCGGCATCGCCCTGCCCTCCCGGCTGCAGGCCCCGCCGGCCGTCCGCCGGTTTGTGGAATACGCGGTCTCGTACATCCGGGACGGAACATTTCCGGCATAAAGACGCCGAAACGGCTTGCAGTCCAGACTTCCGTACACTATAATAGAAGCAAAAGTCCGAAACTTGACAGAAAAGGTGAGCGTATGGAGATCAAGCGTGCTGCGGAGCTGCTCCGCGGGCTCGCCGACGGCCGCGACCCGATCACAGGCGCGCGTCTGCCGGACGAGAGCGTCTATAACCACCCCGAAATTATCCGGGCGCTGCACTGCGTCCTGCAGGAGCTGCAGGCCCGCCAGACCGGCGCGCAGGCCGTCAACGCCGGCCGCAGCTGGCGGCCGGACGAGGAGCAGCAGCTGCTGGAGGAATACGACGCGGGTCTGCCAGTCGAGCAGATCGCCCGCCGCCACGGCCGGACCGCCGGGGCCATCGAGGCCCGCCTGTCCGAGCTCGGCCGCCGCGACCAGATCCAGTTCAACATGCGCTGAGGATCCGCCGATGGAAGCAAGACAGACCAAACTCGAGCTTGCCCTGCAGCAGGAGCTGCTGCAGAACGCGCAGCAGGCCGCCGCGCGGTACCACAGCCCCGTGACACGCTTCGTCCGGAATCTGCAGTCCCGCGGCAGCGTCGCCGCCGTGCGGGACTTTGTCCGCCGCCGTGCCCCCTCCGACGCCTTCGCCTCGCTGGAGCAGGCCGGGCATCTGGAGCTTTCGCCGGAAGCCACCATCATCCAGGCCCGTTACGGCCCCCTCTTCACCGACGAAGAGATCAACGCCTGCCTCACGCTCCTGCTCGAGGCGGGATATTTCTGATCGGCCGGAACAGAGAGGAAAACGATGATCTACGAAAAAATGACCGCGGCCGATGTGGACAGGATCGCGTGGCTGTACACGGACTATTATAACCAGCACGAAGATGGCTGCTGGACACACGAAAAAGCCTGCAGACGGATCCGCCAGATCGTCACGGTCGAAGATTCCCTCTGCCTGATCCAGCAGGATGACGCGGAGAACACGACCGGCTTCGCGATCGGGTATCTCAAGCCCTACGACGACCTTACGAGCTATTGGCTGGAGGAGATCGTCATCCTCGCCGGGTATCAGAACAAGGGATTCGCAGGCAGTTCCTCCGCGAGATTGAGCAGCATGCCCGCGCCCACGGCGCAAAGCTCATCGAACTCGCCAGCGTAAACGACGAACCCCACATGCACTTCTACACCACCTCCGGCATGTACCCCGCCAAGTGCTTTTAATTCCTGTTATGATACTGAGGATATCCCAGCAATACTTGCTATCCCTGATACCTTATTCTTTCAACCAGCGTTTCCTTTTTCAGATTA